>MDTB01196394.1_pt1 | contig 91093 bp, 84 predicted proteins | sample 811161 | NCBI WGS metagenome assembly MDTB01 (sample SAMN05326650, study PRJNA326480) | marine metagenome | isolation source: seawater | place: Mediterranean Sea | collected 2009
GAGGAGGAAATAGAGGAGGAAATAGAGGAGGAAATAGAGGAGGCATTGGAAGAAGAAGAATTTAATGATGAAGTTAGAAATACTTCAAATGATAAAAATAAAATAAATGAAAACACTGAAAATCAAGATCTTGAATTAAAAGTTGAAAAAACACAAGATGAAAAAACATCAATGTCTAAAATTGGAGATGTATATGATCCTGAATTGGATCTTTCAAGTTATAAATACCCAAAAGTTGATCTCTTAAATGAATCAAAAAATGAAAAAATTCAAGTAACTAAGGATGAATTAACCTCTAATAAAAATAAAATAATTGAGACATTAAAGAACTTTAAAATTGAAATTGCTAAAATCAAAGCTACTATTGGGCCAACAGTTACACTTTATGAGATAGTTCCAGAAGCTGGGATAAAGATTTCAAAAATTAAGAATCTTGAAGATGATATTGCATTAAGTCTTTCTGCTCTAGGAATAAGGATTATTGCACCAATTCCTGGAAAGGGAACCATTGGCATTGAAGTTCCTAATAAAAATCGTGAGATAGTTAGTTTAAGATCAGTAATGAGGACTGAGAAGTTCATTAAAAATGATTTTGAGTTACCTCTTATTCTAGGTAAAACAATATCTAATGAAGTATTTCTTGCCGATTTAACAAAGATGCCTCATGTCTTAGTTGCAGGTGCCACCGGACAAGGAAAGTCGGTAGGACTAAATGTCATGTTATCCTCTCTACTTTTCAAGAAACATCCTTCTAGCTTAAAATTTGTTTTAATTGATCCCAAAAAAGTTGAGCTATCATTATTTAATAAAATAGAAAAACATTTTCTAGCTAAACTTCCTGATGCTGAGGAACCTATTATAACTGAAACTAAAAAAGTTGTACACACATTAAATTCTTTGTGTACAGAGATGGATGTTAGATACAACCTTCTCAAAGATGCACAAGCTAGAAATTTAAAAGAGTACAATAAAAAATTTATCAGCAGAAACTTAAATCCAAATGAAGGTCATAGGTATCTTCCTTATATAGTATTAGTGATTGATGAGCTAGCTGATCTAATGATGACTGCTGGAAAAGAGATTGAAAACCCTATAGCAAGATTAGCTCAGCTCGCAAGAGCAATTGGGATTCATCTGATAGTAGCAACACAAAGACCATCAGTAAACGTTATCACTGGAGTTATTAAAGCTAATTTTCCAACTAGAATATCATTTAAGGTAACTTCTAATATGGACTCAAGAACTATATTGGACTCTAAAGGTGCAGAACAACTTGTTGGAATGGGAGATATGCTTTTTTCACCTGGATCAGATATAATTAGATTACAATGTCCTTTTGTTGATACACCAGAAATTGAAAAAATTTGCGATCATATTGAAAATCAAAGAGGATATACTTCAGCTTATCTTCTACCAGAATATATAGATGAAAATGAGAAACAGATAGTTGATATTGATTTGAGCGATAGAGATCCATTATTTGAGGATGCAGCTCGATTAATTGTTAGCTCCCAGACAGGTAGTACCTCATTACTTCAGAGAAAATTGAAACTAGGTTACAATAGAGCTGGAAGGTTAACTGATCAATTAGAAGTTGCAGGAATAGTTGGCCCCTCTGAGGGTAGTAAGCCAAGACAAGTACTTATTCAAGATGAATATGCATTGGAAAAATTACTTAATGAATTAGGATAAATTTATTAATATTGAAGAATGAGACTTTTTAATATTTTTTATTTTTTATATTTTACTTCCTTACTATCACATGCACAAGATGATAAGCAAGCATTAGAATTATTGGACGAAATGAGCGACAAGTATAAGAGAATGACAGGTTTTACATCTACTTTTACTTACATAATGAACAACCTTTCGGAGAACATTGTAGACTCATTCCAGGGAAAGATTTCTGTAAAAGAAGAAATGTATGTACTTTTAGTAGAGGACCAAAAAATCATTAATGATTCAAAAACAGTTTGGACGTACCTTGAAGAACTTAATGAGGTTACTATTTCCGATTTTGATACAGGCGAACAGGAAATTTCTTTAAATAATATCTTTGAAATTTATAAATCGGGATTCTCATATAAGTATTTAGGAGAGGAAAATAATCTAAGATTGGTTGAAATTTATCCTGAAGATCAAGAGAAATCATACTTTAAGATATTATTTAAAATAGATACAACTGGACTATTGTACAGCTTTTCTGTATTTGATAAGTCTAACAGTACTTTTGTTTATATGATTAATGACTTTAAAGAAGAAGAGTTGGCAAATGCTTTATTTACTTTCATTCCTGAAGAATATCCAGATATTGAAGTCATAGACTTTAGATAATATGAACTATGATCAAATTTGTGATGAAATAAAAAATAAAAGATCATATCTATGTATTGGTTTGGATAGTGATTTAGATAAGATTCCAAAGCACCTATTAAAATATAAAGATCCAATTTTTGAGTTTAATAAACTGGTAGTAGATGCTACAAAAGATATCGTAATTGCTTATAAACCTAATCTTGCCTTTTATGAGGTTTTGGGATTTGAGGGTATAAAAACTCTTCAAAAAACAACAAATTACATACCTGACAATATATTTAAGATTGCAGATGCTAAGAGGGGTGATATTGGTAATACTTCAATTATGTATGCAAAAACTTTTTTTGAAACACTCAATTTTGATGCGGTCACATTGTCTCCTTACATGGGAAAAGATTCTGTAGATCCTTATCTTGAATATAAAAATAAATGGGCTATTATATTAGCATTAACATCCAATGAGAGTGCAAAAGAGATTCAACTTATTTCAAGTAATAATGGTGAAAAATTATACGAATCAGTAATTAATGATTCCTTAAAGTGGTCTACTTCAGAAAATCTAATGTATGTTGTTGGGGCTAATAGAGATGCTGATTTATTTAATATAAGAAAAATTATACCAGATAGTTTTATACTTATACCAGGAGTCGGCGCTCAAGGTGGAGACCTAAAAAAAATTAGTAATGCTGGAATGAATAAAAACTGTGGCATTATGGTAAATGTTTCAAGAAGCATAATTTATAGTGATAATTCAACTAATTTTCAGGATTCAGTTAGAAAATCTGCATTAAATATTCAAAAGGAAATGGAGCAGATATTGCTTTTAAATAATATTATATGAGTCTCCACTATCAGGTATTATTATTTTATTGTTACACGAAAATTAAAGATCCTATTAAATTTAGAAGAGATCATTTGAGGTTTTGTGTAGAAAATAATATTGTTGGTAGAATTATTATTTCTGATGAGGGTATTAATGGAACAATTTCCGGTAAAGAAAATGATTGTAAAAATTATATTAGAGATATAAATAGACAGAAAATTTTTAATAATATTGAATTTAAAATTGATTCAGTTGATAAGAATGTTTTTAAAAAAATTAATGTTAGGATAAAAGACGAAATTGTTAACTCAGGAATTAGAAATAAAAAAATTATTGAAAAAAGAGGTGATTATATTGAACCTTCTGAATTTAAATCAATTCTTGAAAAACAGTCTGAGGATATTTGTATACTAGATGTTAGATCGAGATTTGAGTATGAAATAGGAAAATTTAAAAATGCAGTAACTCTTGATATTAATAATTTTAGAGAGTTCCCTCACGTAATTAATGAAATAGAAACTAAAATAAGTAAAGAAAAAAAAGTTATTACATACTGTACCGGGGGAATTAAATGTGAAAAAGCAAGTGCTTTTTTAAAAGAAAATGGATTCAAAAATGTATATCAATTACATGGAGGGATTATAAAGTATGGTATTGAAGAAGGTGGAAAAGACTTTGAGGGAAAATGTTATGTTTTCGATAAAAGGATTGTAAAGGATGTAAATAATATTAATCCTAATGTAATTGGTGAGTGTTATGTTACAGGTAAAAAAGCAGATAGTATGGTCAATTGTGCAAATGCTGAATGTAATATACATATTCCATTAAGTGAAAGAGGTGCTAAAATTTACAAGGGATGTTGTTCTGAAAAGTGTTTACAATCAGATAAAGTCAGGAAATTTGATGGAACTGGTTTTTATCAAAAAAAATTAAATGGATATGATCCTTATCAAATTTTGAAGCACTGATTATTATTGAAATAATATTCTTTCCTCCGAATTAAACCAATAATCATAGAATTCTTTATATTTTTTCTCAATTGAGGCTCTTTTTATTTTGAGTGTAGGAGTTAAAATATTATTCTCTGTTGACCACGAGTCTTTAAGTACAATTATTTTCTTAATTCTTTCATGTTTTTCCAGGCTATTATTAATTGTATCAAGTAATTCACTAAAGTTATTGGTTACTTCTTTCACAATTTTCTTACCCTCACTCAGAATAACAAGTGCTATAGGTTGAGTTAGGTTTTCACCAACTACACAGACTTGCTCAATGAAATTACTCTTACTTAATTTTATTTCTATAGGATTTGGAGCCACGTATTTTCCTTTTGATGTTTTAAAAATATCTTTAATTCTTCCTGTAATTTTTAGATAACCATCTTCGTCAAGTACTCCTTTATCTCCTGTGTATAATATCCATTTTTGATTGTTTCTTCAGTAAGTTTACTTTCTTTGTAATAACCCTGCATTATACAATCGTTCTTCATAATTATTTCACCTTTATCAGTTATTTTAACATCTGTATCAGGCATTGCCTTACCCACAGTGCCAAATTTTATATTGCCTGGAAAATTTCCGTGAGAACATGCAGAATTTTCTGACATACCATACGCTTCATAAATTTTTAATCCCAATTTATTAAACCATTCAAGAGTAGAGACAGAAATTGACGCAGCTCCAGTTATACAAATTCTAGATTTATTTAGTCCCAGAAGTTTTCTAATTAATTGTGAAAATAAAGAGCCAAGTACAGGTGTATTTAATATTAATTTTATAATATTTTGAGGAATTATAGACTGAATTTTATTCATGAGTTTGGTATAAATTCGCGGAACACCAAAGAATATTGTTGGCTTACAATATTTTAAGTTTTTAGGAAAAGTTTCTAAGGTTTCCACAAAAAATATTCTACCCCCAGATAGAATTCCACCGTGTTCAACAAGGGCTCTTTCAGCAATATGAGAAAGAGGTAAATATGATATAAATCTATCATTCTCATCAAGCGGAAAAAGAAGATCAAGATTTTTTGTTGCTGTCGCAGCTGCTTTATAGTTTAATACAACACCTTTTGGAATTCCAGTTGTTCCTGAAGTATAAATAATTGTGATGATATCTTGAATATCTATTGAAGGTAGTATTATCTCATCATTTTGGTTAAATATGACATCATCCCATTTATGAAAGTCTGAATCTAAGTTGTAATACCCAAAATCAATTTTTTTAATTTTCTTTGGGATATTAGATTTAATATCATCCCAATCACTTTTTTCAAGTTTTCCAATAAATAAAAGTTCGGATTCGCTGTGGTTTAATATATATTTTGCTGTACCGCCATTTACATTTGCGTATATTGGAATTGATATATTTCCACTCATCATAATTGCCAAATCAGCAATTATCCAATGAGCACAATTTTTTGAAAGAATTGCAATTTTAGATTTTTTGGGAAGATCCAGGCTTTTTATGTAGTTACACATCTTACGTGCTTCACTACCAACTCTTTCCCAGGTGAACTCTATATATTTTCTATCTATAGGTTGGACTAGAAAAGTATCTTTTCCCTTCTTTTTCTCCCAATTAAGAAAGTTTTCGACTGGAGTTTTCAAGAATTTATTCATAATTTCAAATTTTTTAAATTGCCCATGCTTTTCCTATTTCACCATATGGAACACAGCCTCTGTAATCACCTAATACAACGGATGGACCATTATATCTGAGTACTTGAGTAGCTCCTACCTCCGTGAGAAAATAGGATTCAATTATAAGTTTTTTAAATGACATATATATTTTTCTAATTTTTTTATTTCTTTTCATTTTTTTGTATTGAATTTAGCAATGAAGTCTTCTCGGATAAAGTTAGATTATAGAATGAGTTTTCAAATAAATAAGTTTTGAGTGTATTTAGATCTTCCATAAATTTATTTATGTCATCCTCGTCATATACATTAAAAACATATTTTTCAATTTCTTCGGGAACACCTAGAGCAACTGCACCAGGAAATTCAGTATTTGGTAATACAGTATTGGATAGTTCTGTTAAAAAAAAAGCACTTTTAGTTTCTAAAAACTCAGGGACCCAGTTTAATTTTTGATCAGGACTTGTACATGAATTAATCAACAATGTTGAACTCGGGATAATTAAACCACCACAAACAAATGATGATATAGCTTTAATTGATTCTCTTCTTTTCATTATAAATTTCTTCTTTTAAGTTCATTAATAGCATAATTTGCTGCTCTTGCTGTTAAAGCCATATAAGTTATTGAAGGGTTAACACAACTTGCAGACGTCATACATGCACCATCAGTTACAAAAATATTTTTTGCCGAATGAACTTGATTCCATCTATTTAGAATAGACGTCTTTGGATCTATACCCATCCTTGCCGTACCCATTTCATGGATACCATTCCCCATACTATATTTATCATCATATCCCTTAATATTTTTAAAACCACATTTCTCTAACATTTCTGCAGCTGAGTTTTTCATATCTTCTCTCATCTTTTTTTCATTTTCTTTTATCTGCGTTTCAAAAATAACAGTAGGCATTCCCCACTTATCAAGTTTATCATTGTCTAGATACATTCTATTTTCATGATATGGTAAAATTTCACCAAACCCGAGTAGATTCATTGTCCATCCTCTTGGATTTGAAGCCTTTTGAAGTAAGTTTTCACCAGTTAATGCTGCCTCTCCTGAATTAGCCCAACCCCCTCTTTTTGCTCCTCCTTGGTATCCAAAACCTCTCAAATAATCCATTTTTTTTCTTCCTAAATTTCTAAATCTTGCTAGATAACCGTTTGCAGGTCTATTCCCGTAGTAATAATAATCTTCGTACCCATCAATTTGTGCTCTGGCACCAGCCTTAAAATGGTGATCCATTATATTATGTCCTAGCTCACCACTGTCATTACCAAATCCATTAGGAAATCTCCTTGATTTTGAGTTCAACATGATAAGTGTTGAATTTATTGTTGAAGCATTTAAAAATATTATTCTAGCATAATATTCTGTCATTTCAAGAGTTTCACTATCAAGAACTCTAACTCCTGTTGCTTTACTCTTCTCATCATCATATATTATGGAATGAACAATGGAATTTGTTTTTAAAGTCATATTTCCTGTTGCTTCAGCTGCAGGTAGGGTTGATGAATTAGAACTAAAGTATGCTCCGTAAGGACAACCCCTAATACATAGATTTCTACTCTGACACTTACCCCTCCCATTATGGTTTTTTGTGATATTTGTCACTCTTCCAGAAGTGTAAGTTCTTCCAAGTTTATCAAATAAATTCTTTTTAAAATCTTTCTCAACACAATTCATATCAAGGGGTGGTAAAAAATTACCATCTGGTAACTGTGAAAGTCCCTCCTTTCTACCACTTACTCCTATGAAATTTTCTACATAACCATACCATTTATCAATATCTTCATATCTTATAGGCCAGTCTATTCCTACTCCCTCTTTTGCATTAGCCTCGAAGTCTATTTTGTTCCATCTGTAAACATGCCTACTCCACATAATGGATTTTCCGCCAACATGGTAACCTCTAATCCAATCAAATGAACCTTTTTTTTCTTTGTAGGGTTGTTCAGTATCTTTTACCCACCAGTGTTTTGTAGATTGCTTTAAAGTATATCCAGGTCTAAGCTGAACTTTGTAATCCTTCCTTTCATTGGCTGTTAGTTGATCTCTATAGGGAAGTTCCCATGAATGTTTATTCATGGTTGGATAATCTTTAACATGTTTTATATCTCTTCCTCTTTCTAAAACTAATGTTTTAAGTCCTCCCTCTGTAAGTTCTTTTGCTGCCCACCCGCCACTTATACCAGTACCAACGACAATAGCGTCAAATGTATTTTTTTTTCTAGAATCTGAGTTAATATTCATTTGTAGTTTAGTAATACCAATATTAATTAAAATATTTTTTTAATAAAAAATTAATTTTAATACATTATTGCTAAATTAATATTTAATGCAAGTTTTCTACTTTTTAATTCTTTTATTAGTACATCCTTTTTATATAAGTACAACTGAAATAACTTTAAAAGAAGACAAGCACGATATAAAAATTAAAATTTTTAGGGATGATCTAGAAGACGGTCTTAGATTATTTTTTGACAAGTCAATTTCAATAGATACTGAATTAAAATTAGAGAAAAGATCAAGTCAAGTAGATGCCTATATTAAAGATAAATTTCAAATTAGCGTAAATAAATCAGAAATAATTCCTACAATTGATAATTATAATCTTGTTAATGATTTACTTGAAATATATCTATCCTTTAATAAAAAAGGTGATATCAATAATATAAAAATTTATAATAATATCTTATTTGATGTTTTTCAAGTTCAAAAAAATGTTGTATTAATAAATCTTGAAAACCAAACTCAGTCTCACATTTTTTCTTTTTCTGATAGAGAAAAAACTTTTACTTATTAAAGAGTTCAATTAAAGATTCAGTACTTACTTTAACTCCAGTCCTTATCGAGTTTTCAATATCTGGATAATAGAATGGTGAATGTAAAGCTGGAAGAGCGTAATCACCACTCTTGTACTTATCCATTCTTTCTTTAGGAACAGTACCTAACCAGTACATTGCAGTCGGAATATCTTCTTTAGTACTACCATATCTTGCAAAATCTTCACCTACCATTTGTGGTTCTACAGCTAAAACATTTTTTTTCCCAATTAATGAGTTAGATACATCAGTCATTATATCAATAAGCATTCCATCGTTAAAATTAGCTGGTGTAGTTTGGTCTCTCAATATGATTTCAGGCCATCTTGACTTATCAAGTCCCATGGATGCAGCTATTCCGTCACAAATTTCTTTAATTCTTTTATGAATTAAATTTCTAACCTCTTCTTTATAGGTTCTTATTGTTAATTGAAGACTAACTTCGTCAGGTATAATATTATGTTTTGTTCCTCCTCTTATCGAGCCAACAGTTATTACCGCATCGTCCAATGGATTTAAATTTCTACTTACAATCGTTTGTAATTCCATGACAATCATAGATGCAGTAACTATTGGATCTATAGACATATGAGGTGCAGCACCGTGAGATCCTTGTCCGAATATCTTAATATCAACTGATTCAGTGTTTGCCATAATATAACCTTTACCAAATCCTACTTTTCCTGCTGGTATGGTAGGAGATGCATGAAGTGCGATACCGTAATCAGGTATGGGATATTTTTCATAAAGTCCAGCATCTAACATCATTGCAGCCCCAGCTCCAATTTCTTCAGCTGGTTGACCTATCATAACGATAGTTCCGCTCCAATCATTTTTTCTTTCAACCATAGCTCTTGCGGTACCAGTCCACACTGTCATGTGCATATCATGTCCACAGGAGTGCATAGTACCAACATCATTACCATCAAAATTTTTAGTAACAATTTTACTTGCATATGGAAGTCCAGTTTTTTCTTCCATTGGAAGTGCATCCATATCTGTTCTGTATAATATAGTTGGTCCATCACCATTTTCCAAAATACCAACAATTCCATACCCACCAAAATTTTCTTCAACCTCAAAACCAACTTTTCTTAATTCTTTGGCCAGCTTTATTGATGTTTCTTTTTCCATTAATGATATCTCTGGATTTTTGTGTATATCAATATATAATTCTCTAAGGTAGGGAATATCAGACTCAACAAAATCTTCAAACTTATTGTTTTTTGGTGTGAGAGAAAATGCTAGAAGTAGCGGTAATAAGTAAATAATATTTCTAATCATAATTCTTTAATTTTAATATTTCGATAATAAACTTTTGTTCCGTGGTCTTGTAGCGCAATTGGTCCTTTTTCTGATTTAGCGAAACCGTCCCATGTCTTAAATTTTGAATTTTGAATCATATTATCCCATTCATTACCTCTTAATGGAAATGAAGACACATCTATTCCATTTAGGTTAACTTTACCAGTATTTGATTTATAGTTAATTTCAATTATATATTTATTCCATTCACCTGTTGGATTTGCTGCTAATTCAGATGGAGTTACCATATCGTAGAGAGATCCATTCATATGTTTATGATTCTCTTTGTTTTCACTGTCATAAACATTATCATCAACTACTTGAACTTCAGGAGCTGTCAGGTATGGAACAGAGTATTTAGGATCTTCATTTAAAGCCCAGAAAATTCCACTATTTCCACCTTTATCTACTTTCCATTCTAATGACAAAATAAAACTATGGTAATGCTTATTTGAGACAAGACCATTATTTTTTTTATTTGATGGATCTAACACATAGACTTTATCCTTTGATTCCCAACCTTCAACAGAACTAGATAAATAGGTATGCCAATTTTTAGATATATCTTCAGAGGATAGGTCCACCCACTTTGACTGATTGTTAAAAAATATTATAAATAGGAAGATTATTAAATTCATTATTTAAAGATATAAAATAATTTTAATTTAGGAACTTGATAATTTTCTTGAATACTTCTTTTTTTTCTATGTCATTGTGAGGTTCGTGATAAGCTTTATTGAAGATTATTTTTTGATTATTTTTAATTAATAAACTTAATACATCAACACTTTCACTTGAAATAATATTATCATCTGACCCATGGTACAGTAATGTCTTTATTTTTATTCTGTTAGCTCGTTTTTTTACAAGTTCTATTTGTTTATTTATCTCAGAATACAGTCTAAATGAAATTCTATCATGAACAAGTTGATCTTTAATGTATTTATAGTTTATCTCATTATCTTTAGTTAAGTCATTGATATTAATTCTATTACTTAGTCTAAAACTAGGAATTATATTGACTAAAACTTTCTGAATTACAATTAGATATTTTGGAACCTCTAAACCTAATTTAATCCAAGGGCTTGATATTATAGCTGAATATATTTCTTTACTTTCTCTATTGATTAGAAAAGAAAGACAAATTAATCCCCCAAGGCTATGGCCAAATAAAATAATTGGATTTTCAAGATTTTTTTTTCTGACATGAATAAGAACATCTTCTAGATAATCCAAAAATCTATCAAATTTTTTTATGTCTCCTTTTCTTCCATCACTCATCCCGTGACCTGGAAGGTCTAGTGCATATATAGCAACTTTCTGATTTTTTAAAAATTCTTTGAATATATTATATCTTCCTGAATGCTCTCCAAGTCCATGGACTATGATAATAACTTTATCGTATTTTTCTGGCTTCCAGCTTCTTACGAAAATATTATTTCCATACCTGGAATTTATTTTTTTTGATTTAAGTATCATTTTATGAGAAGGCTGGTATTCCAGTTATTTCATTTCCTAAAATGAGAAGGTGAATATCATGAGTACCTTCATATGTAATAACAGATTCTAAATTCATCATGTGTCTCATCATAGGATACTCATTTGTGATTCCCATTCCTCCATGAATTTGTCTAGCTTCCCTTGCTATCATTAAAGCAGTTTCTACATTACTTCTTTTAGCTAATGATATTTGAGCTGAACTAACTTTTCCTTGATCCATTAATGATCCTAATCTCCAACATACAAGTTGACCCTTAGTAATTTCAGTCAACATCTCAGCTAATTTTTTTTGAATTAATTGAAAAGAGGCTATAGGCTTATCAAATTGTTTTCTTTCAAGAGAATATTTTTTTGCATGATAGTAACAATCCATAGCGACTCCTAAAGCTCCCCATGCTATTCCATACCTTGCTTTATCAAGACATCCTAGTGGTGCCCCAAGACCATCTTTATTTGGTAATAAATTTTCTTTGGGTATTTTAACATTATCAAAGACAAGCTCACCAGTTAGACTTGATCTTAGTGACCACTTACCACCAGTTTTAGGAGTTGAAAACCCTTCCATACCTCTCTCAACAATTACACCCTTTATTCTTTTATTTTCATCTTTTGCCCAAACAACAGCAATGTCAGCCGCTGGAGAATTAGATATCCAGAGTTTGGCACCATTTAGTAAGTAATGGTCTCCTTTATCTTCTAATTTTGATACCATTCCACCTGGGTTTGACCCATAGTCTGGCTCTGTTAGTCCAAAGCATCCTAGCATTTCACCAGATGCAAGTTTTGGTAAATATTTCTTTTTTTGATCATCTGATCCATATGCTTCAATAGGATACATTACTAAAGAGCTTTGAACAGAGGCTGTAGATCTCATTCCTGAATCACCTCTTTCAAGTTCTTGCATAATTAGTCCATAAGAAATACTATCAAGGCCACCTCCTCCGTAATCTGGAGAAACATTAGGTCCAAAAATTCCAGTTTCTCCCATTTTTTTAACTATTTCAAGTGGAAAATGATTTTTTTCATACCAATCTTCAATATTTGGAATAATTTCTTGATTAACGAATTGTCTGACTGAGTCTCTGACTAGTTTTTGTTCATCTGAATAAAGCTCATCTAACTGATAAAAATCAACTGATTCAAAACTATTAATATTGTTCATATACATGTCTAAATTAACATATATAATTTTATTCACAACAATTATATTTTTTTATTTAAAAATCTATTTCTAGTCTCAATTAATAGCTTTAATTACTATAATAAATGCCATTTTTTAATTAATTTTAAGTTAAATCTTTAAACTAAACTATGTCAGAAAAATCATCAAAAAAAAATAACTACTCAGCTGGAAATATTCAGGTTCTGGAAGGACTCGAAGCAGTAAGAAAAAGACCTGCTATGTATATAGGAGATGTTGGTAATAAGGGTCTTCATCATCTAATTTGGGAAGTTGTTGATAATTCAATAGATGAAGCTTTAGCCGGGCATTGCGATGAGATTACAGTGACTATAAATCAAGATAACTCAATAACTGTAAATGATAATGGAAGGGGCATTCCTACTGGCATGCATCCTAAAGAAAAAAAATCTGCATTAGAAGTAGTAATGACTGTACTTCATGCTGGTGGTAAATTTGATAAGGATACGTATAAAGTTTCAGGTGGTCTCCACGGAGTTGGTGTCTCATGTGTCAATGCTCTTTCAGAAAACTTGAAAGCTACCGTGTACAGAGAAGGAAAAATTTTTGAGCAGGAGTATAAAAGAGGAGTTCCAGCTTACGATGTAAAAGAAGTTGGAAAAACAGATCAGAGAGGGACAACTGTGACATTCTCTCCGGACAAAGAAATTTTTACATCTCATGAGTATAAGTACGATACTGTGGCAACTCGACTCAGAGAGTTATCATTCCTAAATGCAGGAATAAAAATTTTTTTAATAGATCAAAGAGATACTGACGAAAATGGTGAATCTAGAAAAGAAACATTTTTCTCAGAAGGTGGGTTAATTGAATTCGTTAATTACCTTGATGGCTCAAGGGAGAAATTAGTACCTGATCCTATTTATATGGAAGGAAAAAAGGAAAATGTACCAGTTCAAGTTGCCATGTCTTATAACTTATCTTATTCTGAAAATATTGTGTCCTATGTTAATAATATTAATACAATTGAGGGTGGAACACATGTTGCAGGCTTTAGAAGAGGATTAACTAGAACCTTGAAATCCTATGCAGAAAAATCAGGGTTATTAGATAAAGTTAAAGTTGATATCTCTGGTGATGACTTTAGGGAAGGTCTAACTGCAATTATTTCTATAAAAGTTGCTGAACCTCAGTTTGAAGGACAAACAAAGACAAAGCTTGGTAACTCTGAGGCTATGGGTGCTGTTGATGTTTGTGTAGGGGAAATGTTAGGTAATTTCCTTGAGGAAAACCCAAAAGAAGCAAAACAAATAATTTCAAAGGTAATTCTAGCAGCTCAAGCTCGTCACGCAGCAAGAAAGGCTAGAGAAATGGTCCAGAGAAAAAATGTTTTAACAGGAACTGGTTTACCTGGAAAGCTAGCTGACTGTTCAGAAAAGGATCCAGCTCTCTGTGAAATATATGTTGTTGAGGGTGATTCAGCTGGAGGATCAGCAAAACAGGGTAGGGACAGAACTTTTCAGGCTATTCTCCCTCTAAAAGGTAAAATATTAAATGTAGAGAAAGCGCAAGAGCACAAAATTTATGATAATGATGAAATAAAAAATATCATAACTGCATTGGGAGTGAAGTTTGGAACTGAGGAAGATGAGAAGGAATTGAATCTCGAGAAACTAAGATATCATAAAGTGATAATTATGACAGATGCTGATATTGACGGAAGTCACATAAGAACTTTAGTTTTAACATTCTTCTTCAGATACATGAGACCTTTGATAGATAAAGGTTATTTGTACATTGCACTACCTCCTTTATATCAAATTTCCAAAGGAAAAAAAAGTGAATACGTCTGGTCTGAGGATGAAAAAGATAAAGTGGTAAAGGAGATGGCAAAAGATGGAAAGGAGTCGTCTGTTAATATCCAGAGGTACAAGGGTCTTGGTGAAATGAATCCAGAACAGTTGTGGACAACTACAATGGATCCTTCACAAAGATTATTGAATAAAGTAACTATTGAATCAGCAGCTGAGGCAGATGTTTTATTTTCTAAACTAATGGGAGATGAAGTTGCCCCAAGAAGAGAGTTTATCGAAAAAAATGCCAAGTATGCAAATGTCGATGTGTAAATTTCTTTATTTATTTATATTTCTTTTTTTTTCAGAATATTCATATTCTTACTGGCAACAGAAAGCAGATTATGATATTGATATAGTTTTTGATCATAAAAATCATCAGTTTACTGGTAAGCAATCAATAACCTATTTTAATCACTCAAATGACACCTTGCATAAAATTTTTATTCATCTGTATTTTAATGCTTTTCAACCAGGCAGTATGATGGATGTCAGAAGCAGGACTCTTCCTGATCCGGATAGAAGAGTAATGGATAGGATCTCAAAATTATCAAAAAGTGAAATTGGATTTCATCAAATTCAAAAAATACAACAAGATGGCAAAGACCTTGAGCATCATATCCAAGGCACAGTATTAGAAGTTGATTTAATTAATCCATTATTACCAAATAATTCCTCACTCTTTTATTTGGAATATTTTAGTCAGGTTCCAATTCAAATCAGAAGAAGTGGTAGAGATAGCAAAGAAGGAATAGATTATTCAATGGCACAATGGTTTCCAAAAATAGCAGGTTATGACAAACAGGGATGGCACGCTCACCCTTATATTGCAAGAGAATTTTATTCTCCATGGGGTAACTACGACGTATCAATTAAGATTGATAAAAAATATACAGTCGGTGCTACAGGAGAATTAAATTCTAAATTAACAGATAATAATGATGTTATATGGAATTTTAAGGCCGAGAAGGTACATGATTTTGTGTGGGCAGCAGATCCAGATTATACTCATGATATATTATCTGTGCCTGAGATAAATCTTGATTTGCATTTTTATTATCAAGCAAATTCTGATGAGATGGTCAAGAACTGGAAAAAACTTCAAAAACATACAGCTGACGCATTTTTGTATTTTAATAAAAAGTTTGGTGAATATCCTTATGGAAAATATTCAGTTATTCAAGGAGGAGATGGAGGAATGGAATATCCAATGGCCACTTTAATAACAGGTGAAAGATCTTATCCGAGTTTATTGTCAGTAACATTACATGAAGCACTTCATTCATGGTATCAAATGGTATTAGCTACAAATGAGAGCTATTATGCCTGGATGGATGAAGGTTTTACTTCATACACACAAATTATCACACAATTTGAATTATTTAATGATATATACGATCTTAATTCTTCAAATCCACTTATAAATTCGTATGAAAGGTATTTTCAGTTTTTGAATGAGGGTACTGAAGAGGCTCTCACTACTCATTCTGACCACTTCTCTACTAATCGTGCATATGGTGTTGGATCCTATACTAAGGGAGCAATATTTTTAAGTCAGTTGGGATATATAATAGGTGAAGATTTATTATTTAAAGGATTAAGAAGATATTATAATGAGTGGAAATTTAGACATCCTGACAAAAATGATTTTATTAGAGTGATGGAAAAAGTTAGTGGTCTTGAGCTAGATTGGTATCTAGATTACTGGGTTGGAACAACTCATCAGATTGATTACTCATTGGAACTCAAAAAAAATAAAAAAGAATCTTTAGATATTGAAATAATTAAAAATGGTACAATGCCAATGCCTATCGATATAGAGATTTTATTCGAAGACAATTCAAAAAGTATAATACATATACCCTTATCCATAATGAGAGGAGAAAAAATATTTAACTCTGGGGATGATGTTTTAATTATGCCTGATTGGGAATGGGTAAATAAGATTTATCCTCTTGAGATAGACCAAAAAAATAAAAAAATAAAGACTATTACGATAGATTATCAAAGAAAAATGGCTGATGTAAATCCAACGAATAATATCATTAAGATCAATTAGTTATTTATCAAGAAACTTGTCAATAACTTCTTTGATTTCTGTCTCAGAAATATTTTCAATGCTCATCTTGTACTTTTCTAATATCTCTCTAGGAAATCCAACAAAAGGCTTTCTTTTCTTTTCTTTGAAAAGTTTACCATATTCAGTTCCTCTTACAGCAAGAATATAGGGCGGTTTACCATATTTCCCTGTCCTAATCTGAATACTTCCATCAAAAAACTCTTTAATGATATCTTTTGATTTTTCCACAGGTGTTGAAATTATTTCTATGAGTTGCTTTTTGGAAAGTTCCTTTGGTTCAGGATATTTCTCTTTGTCTATCTTATAATTTTTTTCTTTGAACCTCAGGTAAAATCCGTATCTACCATTTTTTAATTCAATTAAATCCCCATCATGTTCTACACTAACTAACTTATTATCTTCATCTTTCTTATTAATGATAAATATAGCTTCATCGATAGAAATATGTTTAATTAATTTATCGTATGGTATATTGCAATATTTGGGAAAACCTTCATCACTGTCCTCCTTTTCTCCAATTTGTATAACAGGACCAAACTTAGCAATTCTTGCTTTAAGTTTTTTTCCTTCATATTCACCAAGGTCTTTTTCAAGTTGATATCTTTCTTCCGGAACTTTATTAGATAAATCAGAGAAACTAGAATAGAACTCTTTTAACATGTCATTCCAATTTTTTCCATTAAATGCTATTTGATCTAACTGATTCTCTGTTTTGGCTGTAAAAGAATAGTCCATAAAACTTGAAATGAAGTTCTCATTTAGAAACTCTGTTACAAACATTCCCATGTTTGTAGGATAAATTTTGTTTTTTTCAAAACCAGTTTTTTCTTCCTTAACATTCTCAGATATCTTGCTATTTTCTAAAGTAAGTTCTTTACTATTAATAATTTTTCCATCTCTCTCTTCTTTTACTACATATTCTCTTTCCTTAATTTTTCTTACGGTTTCAGCAAATGTAGACGGTCTGCCAATACCTGAGTCTTCCATTTTTTTAATCAGACTTGCTTCAGAATACCTTGGCGGATGCTTAGTGAAAACCTCTTTGGAGAGAATGTTAACTGTTTTGAGAACTGATTTTTCTTCTAGTTTTGGCAAAAGTTTTGAGCTATCATCAATTTCTTTATACAGTTTTAGAAAACCATCAAAAATAAGTACTTCTCCGGTAGCTTTAAATTCAGTTTTATTAAAAGATTGAATTTTTACGATAGTTCTTTCGAAAATAGATTCAGCCATCTGAGAGGCTAATGTCCTTCTCCATATGAGATTATATAATTTTTTTTCTGTGTCAGATTTTCCAGCATTATCATTCCCAAGGTTAGTAGGTCTTATAGCTTCATGAGCTTCTTGAGCACTTTTGGATTTAGTTTTATAAACTCTCTTGTTATGATATTTTTCTCCAAAATTATCATTAATTATTTTTTGAGCGCTTTCAAGGGCCTCTTCAGATAAATTTACAGAGTCAGTTCTCATGTATGTAATATGTCCTGCCTCATAAAGTCTTTGTGCAGTTGACATAGTTAATGAGGGCGAAAATCCAATGTTTCTTGATGCCTCTTGTTGTAGGGTTGATGTTGTAAATGGTGCAGAGGGTGATCTTTTAGATGGTTTTTTTTCAACCTTAGAAACAATAAAATTTTTATTAGTACTGTCGTTAAGAAACTTTCTTGCTTCATCAATTGTTTCAAACCTCTTATCAAGTTCAGCTGTAAAACTTTCATCTGATACGGACATGAAATTTGCTGTAGTTTTGAATGATGATTTAGCTTCAAAATTATTTATTTCATTTTCTCTATCAACAACAAACTTTACTGCAACTGACTGAACCCTACCAGCAGATAGACCTCTTTTGATTTTTTTCCATAGAATTGGAGAAATTTCAAATCCTACTAATCTATCTAATACTCTTCTAGCTTGTTGAGCATTTACAAGATTCATGTCAATTTTGGTTGGATTCTCAAGAGATTTTAAGATTGCATTTCTAGTTATCTCTCTAAAAATTATTCTTTCGTATTCATTGTCATCAAGATCTAGAATTTCTTTTAAATGCCAGGCTATAGCTTCACCTTCTCTATCGTTATCAGTAGCTATGAATACCTTTTCAGAATTTTTTCTTAGGTTTTTTAACTCCTTAATGACCTTTTTCTTATCAGGCGATAGAATGTAAGTTGGTATGAAGCCATTCTCTTTATCAATAGATTTGTCATCTTTTGCGAGATCTCTAATATGACCATAACATGAAGAAACCTTGAAATCTTTACCAAGGTATTTTTCAATAGTTTTTGCTTTTGCTGGTGACTCAACAATTACTAAATTTTTACTCATAATATCTTATCCTACCTTATAAAAGTTGTCAAATATGAAAAAAAAATTTTTATAATTATAATCTATTCTTATAATATATTTAACGTAATTAAGTTCAATACGTAGTATTGAAATTATTAGTTTTATGAAAATATTTATTTCATTTTATTCTTTTAATTTAATAACCCTTTAATTATTCACATCTAATTGTTTATCTAATGATAGAGACATGTAAAAATTTTTTTTTCATAATTTTATTTATATCTCCACAAATTTCAGAATCCCAACAAGTTATTTATTCTCAATATTATTCCTCTCCATTGAATTTAAATCCATCAATGACAGGAATAGGTGAATTTGGAAGATTAGGGATTAACTATAGAAATCAATGGACTTCAATAGGTGATGGATATAATTCTTACAGTACTTGGTTTGATTATAATTTATTGGAATCAAATTTTTCTTTTGGACTTAATTTTTCTGGAGAAAAACTAAATCTTTCTAATTTTTCTTCAAATCATATTTCTCCATCTATCTCATATGGTTTGAATCTAAATTCCAAGATGATTATACAATCTGGTTTTCAATTAACATATTCATCAATTGATTTTGATAATTCACAATTAATTTTTCTTGATCAATTAGGGCCTTCAGGATTAATTGGAGTAACAGCTGAAGATTTAAATAATTTTAATAAAAAAAATTTTTTTAATATGAATTATGGTATAATAATTTATAACGAAAAACTTTGGTTAGGCTCCACTATATATAATTTATTACAACCTAACATTTCACTATCTAGTTCAAAAAATAATTTAAAAAGAAATTATTCAATACATGGAGGAATAAATATTGATGAAAGAATATCACCTTCCTTTAATGTAATCAAATATCCGTCATTTATTTTATTTAATTTTGGATCATATTTTATTTTTAGTCCATTATCTATTGGATTTTGGTACAGAGGTGTTCCTTTGTCTAAAACAAAAAACATGGATGTATTAACGGGTTTAATACACTTTAAAAATAAAAGTGTAGGTTTATCATATAGTTACGATTATAATTTTTTTGATAAAAAATTAGGTTCTCACGAGATTTCTATTACGTTTGATTTTCATTTTTTTGGAAAAAAATTACCTCCAAAAAATGTAAGGTATTTACGATGTCCTGTACCTAATTTTTAATTAATTTCACGAATGGATTATACAGATATTCAAATTTTATTATTGGTTATAATATCAGTTCAATTTATAATTGATTTATTATCAGGACTATTAAATTATAGTAGTTTTGACAAGCCTTTACCAAAGAATGTTGAAAATATTTTTTCAGAAAATGAATATGTAAAGTCCCAGAAATATAAAAAAGTTAATTTCAAATTCGACTTGGTATCATCTGTCTACAGCTTTTCAATTCTTTTCACTGTTTTATATTTTGGTTTGTTAGGTAGTTTAGATTCTTATATAAGAAACGTGACATTTGAGAATGAAATTAGTTTATCTCTTATTTTTTTTGTATCAGTTTTTATTATATCAGACATAATAAAGATTCCTTTTCAATTATATAGAGTATTTGTAATTGAAGATCAGTTTGGATTCAATAATACAACTTTAAAAACTTTTGTATTAGATAAACTTAAAAGTTACTTTATTTCTTTATTATTAATAGTCATTTTAGCAACACCTTTACTCCTGTTTATAATTTTTTTTCCAAGTTCTTTTTGGATATATTTTTGGATATTAATTTCTATTTTATTGATTTTTATCAATATGTTCTACACAACATTAATCGTACCAATATTTAATAAACTGGATGTTTTAGAAGATGGTGATCTTAAGAAAAAACTTTATGATTATTCTGTAAAAGTAAAGTTCCCGATTACAAATATATTTGTGATTAATGGTTCAAAAAGATCTAAAAAAGCGAATGCGTTTTTCTCAGGTTTTGGTAAAAATAAAAAAGTGGTATTGTATGATACTCTTATAAAAAATCATAGAGTTGATGAGTTAGTGGCTGTATTAGCTCACGAAATAGGTCATTATAAATTAAATCATGTCAAGACTAACATGGTCATTTCCATAATTACAACCGGCTTAATGCTATTTATATTATCAAAATTTATTTTTAACAGTGATATAAGCTACGCACTTGGAGGAAATGTTTCATTTAGACACTTAGAAATCTTTGCTTTTTTTATAATTTACAGCCCCATCAGCTCAATAATTTCGGTGCTTATGAATATTAAAAGTAGAAAAAATGAATATGAGGCAGACGAGTATGCAGTTAAGAATTTTAAGAGAGGGCCAATGGAGGAAGCATTGAAAAAACTTTCTAGAGATAATTTAACTAATATGACTCCACATCCTGTATATGAATTTTTAAATTATTCACATCCTTCAATCTCTAAAAGGTTAAAAGCAATAGAGAGTATTAATTAAAGAAACATTTATCTAAATCAAAACCCTCTAATCTGTTTCGATAATAATACAACATCTTCATATTTTTTATAACAATACCATTTTTTTTAAGGATAACAGGTTTTGGTGTATGGTATAGACCAAGTTTTTGACAGCCATTTCTTATTTGTTTCTCAATATCAAGTTTAAGTTCATTTGACAGTTTAATTTTTTTATACAAAGCCAATTTTTTAATGTTAATAATTATTTTATTATAATTCTTTTTGAATTTATCTAAACTTATTGTGACTTCATCCTCAGGAAGAGAAATCATGTTTATAATATCAATCTTTTTAAACTTTTTTCTTATTATTTCAAATGCAGTAAATGCGACAAGAGTACTTGGAAAGACTACCGTTCCTTTCATAAATTCATCAATTATCTTTTCTGATAAATTATTTAATATCTCCTTTTTATTTTTTAAATGTTTTTTTAGATTCTTATTTTCTTGAGTGTTTCCGTAATTATCAACTTTATTTCCATAGACATCCATTGGAGACCCAATACTTACTGCTATTTTATTTGATTGAGTAAAATATTTAATTAGAAATAATAAAATTTTGTATGTGTTAGAGTAACCTAGATTTTTAAGGTGATAATCTGATGAACTTTTAGATGATATATACTGGTTTATTAAGGCAGGACCTTCAAGAACAAATTGATAATTAAATGTTATAGGAACTATAAAAATTTTTTTATTTTTTTTTGTTATTTCTTTTTGAGCTTCAAGTGCACTTCCAAGTAATCCTAACTTAAGGTTTTTTTCAATTGAACCAGATCTTGACCTTGTACCCCCTGGATAAAATAAGTTATGACAATCGTTAATTATTGCTTCTTCTGTATAGGTTTTTAAGGTTTCTAGGTATAATAGATGTTTTTTTCTTCTATCAACTTTATAAGCACCTAAACTATTAAAAAAATATGAAAATATTTTCAAATTATATAAAACTAATCCAGCACCATACATAAATGCTGGTAAACCTAAATGAGAAATAATATATCCAATAAGAGCAGAATCAAGATGTGAAAAATGTGTTGGTACCATAACAATAGTACCTATTTTTGAAAGTTTTCTTAACCTATTTTTTTTACCAACAATATTAATTGTGCTGTCCAAATTTAAATTTCCAAATGGATTTCTCAGCCTTGAAGTATTTAGTAGTCTATTTAAGAAAGAAATTATTACTCTTTTAGCAAAACTATAATGTGATCTTTTAAAGTTTCCTGTTATTTCTTTAGTATATCTTTGAATTATTTCAGGTAAAATTTCCTTGGAAATTTTTTTGTTATATCTGTCTCTCTCAAACTTTAAAATTTTACTTTTAATGCAATTCCAAAACTCTTTATCGTCTTTTGGGTCTGCATTCCAGGATAAGTTTGATATTCTAAGTTTTTCTTTATATACAGTATTTAAAATTTCTTCATATAGCTCATTTTCTTTTATTTTTTTTTGAATTTTTTTTTCTGTTTTTTTTGAGACATCTTCCATGAATTTGTTTCTATTCTCAAAAAGTTGAACAATTGGCCAGAATTTAGTTTTCTCAACAATTTTTTTATATGTTATATTCTTATTTTGGGCACCCATCTTTTTGCTACATAAATCGTAAATTGTAATATTATTTAACGTTTTGCAATTTAAAGCAATTTCAATGAATTTAAATGAAATCAAAAAACCCATCGATGATGAAATGGGTAAATTTAAAAAAAAGTTAAGTGAGTCTATTCGAAGTGAAAGCAAACTAATTGATACAGTTATAAGTTATGTTCTTAAAAGAAAAGGCAAACAAATAAGACCAATATTTGTTTTTTTGACAGCAGGACTTAACGGAAAAATTAATGAATCTAGCTATAGAGCAGCTATTTTAATTGAAATACTTCATACTGCAACCCTAATTCATGATGATGTTGTTGATGACTCAAACTATAGAAGAGGTTACTTTTCAGTGAACGCACTGTGGAAGAGTAAATACTCTGTATTGATTGGAGATTATTTATTATCCAGAGGTTTAGAGTTATCTGTTGAAAATGATGACTTTCGATTTCTAGGAATTTTGTCCTCATCCGTAAAAAAAATGAGTGAGGGAGAAATAATTCAACTTAAAAAATCAAAATCATTTGACCTTAATGAAGAAACATATTTTAAAATCATTAAAGGAAAAACGGCAAGTTTATTTTCTTCGTGTTGCATGATGGGTGCTGTTTCTGCAGGGTCAAGCGAAGAAGATATTGAAAAAATGAAAAAATTTGGATTATTAGTAGGTCAAGCCTTCCAATTAAGGGATGATTTATTTGGTTATTTATCATTTGATACGGGTAAGCCATCTTTAAATGATTTTAAACAAGCTAAAATAACATTACCACTTATTCATTCTCTTTCAAATGTTGATAAGACTGAGAGAAAAAAAATAATAAATAATTTAAAAAACTTTAAATCAATAGATAAAATTATTGATTTTGTTAAAATCAATAAAGGTATAGAGTACAGTGAAAATATTATGAATGATTTAATTAGCCAGTCCATAGAAATCTTGAGTTCATATCCCAAATCTGAATATAAAAGGAGTCTAGAGTCATTATTAGATTACATAATAAGAAGAAACATATAGTTTTTTTTAAATAAGTGGGATAAAGTGGGATAAAGTGGCACAAAATGTATAAATGTTTATTACATTTACATAAGTGGTTTATATTAATACTCTGATATGGCTTTTTTTTCAGGCGAACATGAGTGTAAATTAGATGCTAAGGGTAGACTGGTTTTACCTTCAAGGTTAAAATCAGTCTTGCCTAAGGCTTCTAAGAAAAGTATAATTGTTAGAAAAGGATTCGAACCAAACTTGATACTTTACCCACTTAATGAATTTCAAAATATTTACTTAAGAATTAGCTCTCTAAATGAGTTTAGTTCTGAGCAGAGAAAATTAAAAAGAAATTTATTTAGTAGTATTTCTCAAGTAGAATTAGATTCTAATGGAAGATTCCTATTGCCTAAATCAATGGTGTCTCACTGTGACGCAGATAAGGACATAATACTAGTTGGAATGGGTAATGTTATAGAGTTATGGAGTATTAAAAATTATAAAAAATATTTAATTGATGATTCAAACGAATTTTCAAAATTAGCTCAAAAATATCTTGATGAATAAGTAACTATGAAGTATCATGTTCCTGTTTTACTTAAAGAATCAATAGAAGGACTAAGTATAAAACCAAAGGGAACGTATCTTGACCTTACTTTTGGAGGTGGTGGACATTCTGCTAAAATTTTAGAAAAATTAAGCGATGGAGGTAAGTTATTGTCTTTTGATACGGATGAAGATGCTTTCCTTAAAAATAAAATAGATAATAAAAAAATTGAGTTAGTCAAAAGCAATTTTAAGTTTTTTGATAATCATATAAAACAGAGAGGTATTCAAAAAGTGGATGGTATTATCGCAGATTTAGGTGTGTCCTCTTACCAAATAGACAAAGAAGAAAGAGGCTTTACATACCAAGGAAAGACAAAAATGGATATGAGGATGAATACAAAGGATTCAATTGACGCACTAGAGGTAATTAACACATATGATCAGGAAAAGCTAGAAGATATATTCTCTAAGTACGGGGATATTCAAAAGCCAAAAAAAATAGTTAAGGAAATTATCAAGGAGAGACAAAAAAAGAAGATTGTTGACAATACTGACTTTGTAGAGGTTCTAAATAATGTCTTCAAAACAAATATCAGTTTTAAATTATTATCAAAATTTTTTCAAGCTATCAGAATTGAAGTTAATGACGAAATTAATTCATTAAAAATAATGTTAAAAAAATCAGCTGATTACCTAGATTCAAAGGGAAGGTTAGTTGTGATATCATATCACTCACTTGAGGATAGAGTTGTAAAAAACTTTATAAATAAGTCTAGTTTTTCTTCGGACTATAATAAAGATATATATGGTGTCAAAGACGAATTTTTTTTAAAGATTACAAAGAAACCTATTATACCATCAAGTGATGAGATAAAAGTAAACCCAAGATCAAGAAGTGCAAAGCTAAGAATTGGAGAGAGATTATGAATTATAAAGAAAGAATCAATAATATATACAATAAAGTGAAGGGTGATACTTTTGACCAAAAATTTAAGCTTAGTTATTTTAAGTTATTTTATTTTCTTTTTTTTCTAATCATTTATATAAGTAATCAACACTCAGTTGAAAAAAAAATTAGGAATATCAATCGATTAGAAAAAGAGGTTGAGGAATTAAGGACTGACTACATAACTTTAAAAAATAATTTTATGTTCTCTAGAAAAGAGACAGAGGTACTTAAAAAAGCTAAAGAGATTGGTTTAAAAAATTCAGATGTTCCACCTGAAAAAATTATTATAGAATGAATATTAAAAAAGAAATTTTACTTAGAGTTAGGTTTGCATTTGTAATTATTCTTTTAGTCAGCACTGGTATCATCTACAGTATTTTTGATCTCCAATTTAGTCAATCTGAGAGGTGGGAGAAAAAGTCAGAAAATATCAATTTCAAGTATGACATTATTCAGGCAAGTAGGGGTAATATTTTATCTGATGATGGAAGTATTTTAGCTACCTCTTTACCTTTTTATAAAGTAGCTTTTGATCCGTCCATCCCAGATGAAGAAATATTTGATTTTGGGATTGACTCATTATCATATAATCTCTCCTTATTTTTTAAAGATAGGTCAATGAATCAATATAAAAAATTGATTATTGACGCAAGAAATAGGGGTAGAAGATATCTTCTTCTAAATAGAAATAAAATTGGTTACCAAGAAAAGAAAAAATTATCTACTTGGCCAATTTTTAGAGAGGGAAGATTAAAAGGGGGAGTGCTTTTTGAAAAGATAGATCAGAGGTACAGGCCTTTTTCTAAATTAGGATACAGAACAATTGGATCTGTTGATGAAAATAATATAGGTACTGTTGGGATTGAGTATAGTTTTAATTCTTATCTAGAAGGAAATAATGGAGAGGTTCTTAAACAAAAGATTGCTGGAAATTATTGGAAACCAATATACGATGGCACTGAGAGACAACCAACAAATGGTAAAGATATTGTGACAACATTAAATGTTAACCTCCAAGATATTTCAGAGTCAGCATTACTAAAAGGCCTTGTAAATAATGATGCAGATAATGGTTGTGTTATTTTAATGGAGGTAGCTACTGGTGATATCAAGGCGATTGCTAATTTTTCAAAGAACAAGTCAGGTTATTATACAGAGAATTACAATCATGCAATTCAAGGAATGCATGAACCTGGATCAACTTTTAAATTAGCAAGTATGTTAGCATATCTTGAAGATTCAGATGTATCAATTAAAGATACTATTGATACTGGTGATGGTGAACATAAGTTTTACTCTGAGATTATGAAAGATCATAAGCCTGGTGGATATGGTAAAATTACTATTAAGGAAGTATTTGAAAAAAGTTCAAATATTGGAATCGCTAAGCTTGTTGATGAACAATTTGGTTTAAACCCTGATAAATATCTGAATTATATAAAGAAGTTCGGGCTGAATAAATCATTTGATTTTCAATTGTATGGAACATCTTTACCTTCAATTAAAGAGTCAAGTGATTCAGCTTGGAGTAAAGTTTCTTTACCTTGGATTGCTCACGGATATGAGTTTATGTTAACACCACTACACACTCTTTCTTTGTATAACGCTGTAGCTAACGGGGGTGTTTACATAGAGCCAAGAATTGTCAGAGAAGTTAGAGAGGCCAATAAGGTTATTAAAAGTTTTGATGATATAAATTATTTTAAAATTGCGAAAAAAAGTTCAATAAATACCGTCAAAGAATTACTAAGGGGGGTGGTAGAAAACGGAACAGCTGATAATATAAAGAACAGCTATTATCAAATTTCTGGTAAGACAGGTACTGCCAAAAAGGTATCAAATGGAAAATATATTAATAGATATTATACCTCTTTTGCTGGATTTTTTCCTTCTGACAATCCTAAATATAGCTGTATTGTTGTAATAGATAATCCAAAAAAATATAGAATTTATGGTAGTGATGTTGCTGCACCTGTTTTTAGAGAAATATCAGATAAAATATTTATTTCGGACAGGAGCTACTTTAGTGATATTAAAAAGGAAAAGTTAATTACTTCCTTTCCACTTATAAGGTCGGGATATAAAAAAGATTTAGTTAGTTTGACAAATACTTTGGGTATATCCAATCATTCCGAAACCGAAAATGATTGGGTAAGAACTAAAGTAATAGACAATTCAATATTTTGGGAAGGGATAAATTCCAAACCCTTTCTTGTCCCTAATGTAGTTGGCATGAACTTAAAAGATGCAGTATTTATTCTTGAGTCAAGAGGGTTGAAAGTAAATTATCGAGGAAGGGGAAGAGTAAAAAAACAAAATGTTAGTCCTGGAAGTTTGACTGAAAATTATAAAATCATAAATATTAGTTTAGGTTGAAAAAATTAAAAAATATATTTAAGGATATAAATATTAAATCATTAATAGGTGAATTAGATATTACGGTATCAGGTATCAGCAATAATTCAAATGACATAAATGATGGTTATCTTTTTTTTGCAGTTAAAGGAAATAATTTCGACGGTCACAAATTTATTGATACTGCAATTAATAATGGTAGTACATGTGTGGTTTGTACTAGAATACCAAAAAAAATAAATTCTAGTATTACATATATTCAGGTTAAAAATATCAGAGGGGTTATAAATAAAGTTTCCTCAAACTTTTATGATAACCCCTCAAAGAGTTTAAAAGTTATTGCAGTTACTGGTACAAACGGTAAAACTTCTATTGTTTATTTTTTATACCAATTTCTATTAATTCTAAATAAAAGAGTTGGAATGTTGTCAACCATTGAAAATAAAATACAAAATGAAACTTTTAAATCTTCCCTAACAACACCAGATTCAATTGAGATAAATAGATTAATGAATGATATGGTAAAAAATGATATTGAATACTGTGTTATGGAAGCAAGTTCTCATGCAATTGATCAATTTAGGGTTTCAGGTTCTGATGTTTATGTAGCAATTTTTTCAAACCTGTCTCATGATCATTTAGATTACCACAAAACATTCCTGAATTATATTAATGCTAAAAAAAAATTATTTGATAATCTTAGAAAAGATTCGTTTTCTATTATTAACTCCGATGATAAAAGAGCTGAATACATTGCCCAAAATTCAAGATCAAAAATCATTCACTATAGTATAAATTCATTGTCAGATAACAAAGGAAGATTAATTGAAAATAATTTAGATGGTATGTTAGTAGATATTGATAATGAAAAAATATCACTTGGAATAATTGGAGAATTTAATCTCTATAATATTTTATCGGTTTACGTTTTTTCAAAAATCCTCAAAATAAATAAGATTAAATCGCTTAGCATAATTTCAAAAATTAAACCTCCTAGAGGTAGACTTGAATATATAAAATCATCTAACGGATCAATAGGTATAGTTGACTATGCTCATACGCCCAATGCACTGGAAAATGTTCTTACTACAATTAATAAGATTAGAGGAGAAAACAAAATAATTTCAATAATTGGTGCAGGTGGTGACAGAGATAAGTCTAAAAGACCAGAAATGGGAAGAGTGGCAGAGGAGTATAGCGATTATGTAATTGTAACCTCAGATAATCCAAGAAATGAAAATGAAATTGATATTATAAATGATATTATTAGTGGGTTCAGAACTGAAAATTATATGATAGAAAGCGATAGAAAAAAAGCTATAATTGATGCATGTAAAAATATAGACAACAAAACAATATTAGTTGTTGCAGGAAAGGGTCATGAAGACTATCAAATAATTGGAAATAATTATATACCACATAACGACATGGAAATATTGAGAAAAGAATTAAAATAAAATAAATGTTATATCACCTATTTGAATATTTACAACAAAACTATGATCTAGCTGGCTCAGGCGTTTTTCAGTATCTATCATTTAGAGCTGGAATGGCTGCATTATTTTCATTAATAATCAGTATAATTTTTGGTAAAAATATAATTTCAATTCTTCAAAATTTTCAACTTTCTGAGAAAATTAGAGATTTAGACCTCAAGGGACAAATAGAAAAAGAAGGTACTCCCACTATGGGAGGAATAATAATAATAATATCAATCTTAGTTCCAACAATATTATTTGCGGATTTATCAAATATCTACATCCAATTAATGATTTTTATTACAGTCATTATTTCGGTAATAGGTTTCATAGATGATTATCTAAAAATTAAGAAAAAAGATAAAGTTGGATTAAAAGGAAAATTCAAGATTTTAGGACAAATTTTAATTGGAATTACAGTCTCATATGTTGTTGTAACAAATGATTCAGTTGTTGTGAGAGATTTTCTTGAATCTGTAAATCAAGAAAGTTCCAAAGATCAATATGTCGATTCAAAAGATCTATTGACAACAATTCCTTTCATAAAAGATAATGAGTTTAATTATGAGTGGATTACACCAAATTTTATAAATGGTTACACCTGGCTTATTTATTCCCTAGTAGTCATATTTATTATTGTATCAGTATCTAATGGAGCAAATATTACAGATGGATTAGATGGCTTAGCTGCAGGAGTTTCTGCTATAGTAGGCATTACATTATCCATATTTATTTATTTGTCAGGTAATTTAATCTTCTCTGATTACCTAAACATTATGTACATACCTGGGATCGGTGAATTAGTTATATTTTCGTTTGCTTTCGTTGGAGCATGCATAGGTTTTATATGGTACAACTCTTATCCTGCTCAGGTATTTATGGGAGATACAGGGAGTTTATCAATTGGTGCCATAATTGCAGTTTTATCAATAATTGTTAAGAAAGAGCTTTTAATACCTGTAATGTGTGGTATTTTTCTTATTGAAAACCTATCAGTTATTATTCAGGTTACATATTTTAAGTATACTAAGAAAAAATATGGAGAGGGTAGAAGGATTTTTCTCATGTCACCACTACACCACCATTATCAGAAAAAAGGAATTCACGAAACAAAAATTGTTGCAAGGTTTTGGATGATTGGTATCTTATTGGCAATTATATCCCTAGCAACTTTAAAACTTAGGTAGTATGGTAAATTGGATAAAGTCAAATATAGAAGGTGATAAGATTATATGGGTGATAGCCTTAATACTTTCTATAATAAGTTTGCTATCAGTCTACAGCGCTACAGGGTCACTTGCATATCAAAAAATGGGAGGAAATACTGAGTATTATTTAATTAAGCATTTCATATTAATTATTCTGAGTTTTATTGCTATGTGGTTTTCACATAGAATTGATTATAAGTATTATTCAAAGATTGCTCTTATTGGACTTTATGCATCAATACCATTATTAATAATAACTTATAAGTTTGGTATGAATATTAATGAAGCTTCAAGGTGGATTAATATTCCAATAATTAATCAGGCTTTTCAACCCTCAGACTTAGCAAAGCTCTCTTTAATTATTTATCTATCTAGTTTTCTTGCCAAAAGACAGAACAGATTAGAAAATGTTAAGACTCTTGTTTTACCTTTTTTATGGATTGGATCAATTTGTTTATTTATAGCACTTACTAATTTATCTACAGCACTAATACTCGGTGCAACATCTATTATTTTAATGTTTATTTCTAGAGTAAAGATTACACATTTATCAATTTTAATACTTTTTATATTTTTTTGTGGTGGAATTGCTCTTCTAACAGGTCAAAGAGGAAAAACGGCTATGACAAGAGCTAAAAACTTTATAAATAAAAAAGATATTCCATTTCAGTTAGAGCAAGCTTATATTGCAGTTTCAACAGGTGGTCTACTTGGTAAAGGACCTGGGAACAGTAACCAAAAAAACTTTTTACCTCAGTCATATTCAGATTTCATTTATGCAATTATTATTGAGGAATATGGATTTATAATGGGTGTGACAATTTTAGTATTATATATATTACTTCTTTATAGAGGATTGAAAATATTTATTAAATCTGATAGGCCATTTGGAGGTCTTCTTAGTGCAGGTTTAAGTTTCGCTTTAGTTATACAGGCATTAATTAACATGAGTGTGGTAGTAGGTTTGTTACCAGTAACAGGTGTAACACTCCCTCTAATTAGTATGGGTGGAACATCTCAATTATTTACTGGAATAACACTAGGTATAATATTGAGCGTAAGTAGAAATAATGATTTAGAGGAGAGTTATGCATAGAAAAAATAAAATTAAAGTAATTCTTTGTGGTGGTGGAACAGGTGGTCATATCTTTCCAATGATTTCGGTTGCTAATGAATTGAAGAGTGAGAATAAAGAAAATGAAATACTTTTTGTTGGATCAAGAGATAGAATGGAAATGGAAATAGTACCAAAGCATAATTTTAAAATAATTGGACTTTGGATATCAGGAATAAAAAGAAGTTCAGTTCTGCTTAATATCCTTTTTGCTGGAATTCCATTTTTGTTACAAAACTTTTTATTGCCATTTAAGTTGTCATATTCAATTTTAAGATCTATTTATATCCTTTACACATTCAAACCAGATTTTGTTATTGGTTTTGGTGGTTATTCATCAGGACCATTTGTTTTTATTTCTAATTTTTTAAAGTTTAAAACAGCTATCCAAGAACAAAACTCGTCAATGGGATTAACAAATAAACTCCTTGTTAATCGGGTTGACTACGTATTCGTTGCTTATGAAAAATTAAAAAAGATATATCCAAATAAACCTATTCATAACTTTGGAAACCCTATTAGGGGGTTGAGCTTTAGAGATTCCATAAAATCATACGAACATTTTAAATTAGAAAAAGATAAAAAAACAGTTTTAGTATTAGGTGGCAGTTTGGGTGCAAAAAGCATAAATGATGTAATAATTAATAATATATCCTTAATCAGAGAGTCATCATATCAAATTTTATGGCAGACAGGTAAGTCATACTACGATGAAATTAAAAATCATAATTTTCAAGAGAAAAATTTAGTTATTAAGCCGTTTATTGATAGAATGGATTTTGCTTATTCAGTGGCAGATTTAATAATTTCAAGGGCTGGTGCAATAGCAATATCTGAGTTATGTGTTGTAGCTAAACCATTAATTTTAATTCCATCTCCTAATGTAGTTGATGATCATCAAACCAAAAACGCTTTAGAAATTAGTGAAAGGGGTGGATGTTTATTCATCAAAGATTCAGATGCAAAAGATTTATTGATGAACAAATCAATCGAAATTTTAGAAGATCAAAAATTAATTGATTCAATGAAAGCTAATCTAAGAGAATTATCCATGCCAAATGCCTCATCGAATATAGTTGAGAAAATATATGAAAGCCTATGATAGATAAAATACAAAAATTTACATCTTTATTAACAGCATTAGTTATAGTTTCAGCCCTGGTTACTTTTGCATCATATGATCATAAAGTATCAAATAATTTAATTCTAATGACTGATAGTTCTTTTATAAATAAAAAGTCTTTAGAAAAAATCATTTTCTTAGAGATAAATACACAGTCTGAAGAAAAAGTAAACTTTTTTGAAATCGAGAAAAAATTGCAGTTACATCCACACGTAAAAGAAGTAAAGGTATATAAGGATCTTACGGGCAATCTTAATGTTAGTCTATCACAATTTAAGCCAGTTGCAAGAATTGTTTCTGGTAAATTTAGTGACCATTATATTGATAAAGATGGGAACATTTTTCCTACATCAAAGAATTTTTCAAAAAGAGTCATTTTAATACACTTTCCTGACTTATTTAATTTTGAATCTAATTTACTTACTGAGTTATCATTCGGTAAAGACCTAATGAATATGATTAACTTTATTAATGGAGATGATTTTTTTAGAAAGGTAATTTCAGAAATAGATATAGATAGAAATAAAAATATTGTAATTCACCCTGTTATATCAAAACAAAAAATTATTTTTGGATATCCAGACATGTTAGAAGAAAAATTTCAAAAAATATCTCTATTCTATAACGATATTGTAACAGCAAAAGGCTGGAACACATATAAATCTGTTAATGTTAAATTTAAAAATCAGATAATCTGTGACAAATTTTCTTAGATATGGCTGATAAATCAAAACAATATTTTACTGCTCTAGACATAGGAACCTCAAAGATATGTGCAATAGTTGCTGAAAAGACTGATAACAATAAACTTAAAATAATTGGATTTTCTGAGACTGAGTCCGAGGGTGTTTCGGAGGGAATGATTCAGAACTTAATTAAAGCCACTGCAAAAATTAAAGAGGTAGTAATAAAAGCTAGTGAGATAGCTAATCTTAAAATTAAATATGTAAACGTTGGAATTGCCGGTAAACACATAAGGAGCTTTAGTACACACCACTCAATTGGCCTTCAAAATAACGAAAATGAACCCATTGAAATTAATACTTCTCACTTAAGAAAGCTTAAGGAAAGATCAAAAATGGCAGTAATTCCTACCAATCATAAGATTATTCATAGTATGTCTCAAAAATATACAATTGATGAGGACCATGAGTCAGTAGATCCAGTAGGTGAGCTTGGAAAGAAACTTGAAGCAGATTTTCACATAATAAGTGCAAATAAAGTTGATATTAAAATAATGGAAGAATCAATTAGAAGATCAGATATTATTTGTAAAAATTTAATTTTAGAACCTATTGCATCAAGCATAGCTCTTCTTGATGACAATGATAAGGAAGATGGAATTTGTTTAGTTGACATTGGTGGAGGAACTACTGATATATCTATATTTCATGACAATATTATAAGACACACAGCAGTTATTCCTCTTGGTGGAGATATAGTAACCCAAGATATTAAAGAAGGATTAGGTTTGCCTAGGCATCATGCTGAGGCCTTAAAAATAAAATTTGGTAAGGCTCTATATGTGAAAAGACCAGTGAAAGAGTATGTTAAAATTAAAGGTGAAGGACAGAGAGAAGACAAGAAAATTTCATTAGATAATCTATACAAAATAATAGAGGCAAGAATGGAAGAGATATTCGAGAAAGTTCACCAAGAAATTCTAAATAGTGGGATGAGTGAAAAATTATCTGCTGGAATTGTTATTACAGGTGGGGGCTCACAGCTTTTAAATCTTAAGCAGCAAGTAAAATATATTACAGGTCTTGATGTTAGAAAAGGATTTCCAAATTCATATCTAACAAAGTCTGAGATAGTGAATTTAGAATTTCCTAAATACTCTACCTCTGTTGGTCTTCTTCTTTGGGAGTTTGCAGATGATAATAGAAATTCTGACAATAGCATTAAAGCATCCTCCTCTTTACCAAAAGTTAATAATTTTGGTAAATTGGTGACAGAGAGAATTAAAGGTTTTTTAAAAGATGATGACCTTACTGAGTTTAAAGATGAAAATTTATAAATATGTCCTTTGAATTTGACATTCCATCTCACCATAAGTCTATAATTAAGGTTATAGGTGTTGGCGGGGGTGGAGGGAATGCAGTAAACTACATGAAATCAATAGGGATTAGAAATGTAGAGTTTATCATATGTAATACAGATATTCAAGCTTTACATTCTTCATCTGTAAAACATCAAATTCAGATTGGTATGGAATTGACAAAGGGGCTAGGTGCTGGAGCAAATCCTACTAAAGGAAGAGATGCGGCTTTGGAAAGCAGTCATGAAATTAGGGATATTCTGAGAAATGATGGCACCAAAATGCTTTTCATTACAGCTGGTATGGGAGGTGGTACTGGTACTGGTGCCGCACCTGTAATTGCTCAGATAGCAAAAGAATTAGATATATTAACAGTTGGAATTGTTACTTTGCCTTTTGATTTTGAAGGAAAATCTAAGTTATCAAAGGCAATGGATGGTATCGAGGAACTCAAAAAGGGATGTGATAGTGTGATCACTATTTTAAATCAAAGACTCATTGAGATTTATGGTGATCTTAGTCAGTCAAAAGCATTTGAGAAGGCGGATGATATTATTGCGACAAGTGCAAAATGTATTGCTGAAATTGTAACCGTACCTGGACAAATAAATGTTGACTTTGAGGATGTAAAGACAGTAATGAAAGATGCAGGAACGTCTGTTTTAGGCTCAGCAGAAGCATCTGGAACAGATAGAGCAGAAATTGCAATTAATAATGCTTTAACTTCGCCGCTGCTTAATAATACAAATATTAGTGGTGCAAAGAAGATTTTACTTAATATAGTTTCTGGTGGTGGAGACAATGAGTTGTCAACTCTTGAATTGAATACTATAACAAAGCTTGCAAACAAATCATCTTCAGAAAATGTAGAAATAATATTTGGAACTGCTATTGATGGTGAGTTAGGGGATTCTGTAAGGGTAACAATTATAGCCACAGGTTTCAATAATAGTGATTATGATAAAAATGAAGTAATTGAATCAGAAGAAAGAATAGGAGAACAATCGCAATTCTCACTTTTTGAGAAAAGTGATATTGAATTCATATCGGATGAAAATGAGGAAGAAGTCGTTCATAATATGGATGATGAATATGATGAATGTGAAGACATATTTGAAAATGATGATAAAGAGATGGAAACTAATGATAGAAGTGGGGACGTAGTAATTGAAGAGTTAGATGGATATGATGATAATGAGGTTGATCACTCGTCAAAAAAAAATGATTATATCTCAAAGAGAAAAGAAAGAATTAATAATTATAAAAATAATATATATCAAGACGATTCATATCATCAAAAACTTGCAATTCCAGCATTTAAAAGAAAAAATATAAATCTTGACGAAGAAGATTCTTTACAAAACAGAAACAGTAAAACTATAGATTTTAGTGAGGAAGATTAATAATTATTTATAAATTTACTATCTAAATAAATCTTAATGAATTTTATTGTCTCATCCTCATATCTACTAAAGAATTTATCATCAATTAGCGGTGTTATTACCTCAAATCCTGTAGTTCCTATATTAGAGAATGTATTATTTGAAATAGAAAATGGTAATTTACTTATTACGGCGTCTGACCTACAGACATCGGTAATGGTTGAACTTCAAGTAGAATCTAAAGAAAATGGAAGTGTTGCAATCCCTGCAAAAATATTAATTGATACTTTAAAAAATTTACCTGAACAACCTGTCACTTTTTCAATTGATGAAAATAATTATAATATTGAAATTAATTCCGACAATGGACGATACAAACTAGCTGGTGAGAATTCAGCTGATTTCCCAAAAGTTCCAGAAATATCTGATGGTTATTCTTTTACAGTAAACGCAAACACTCTTTCTTTAGCAATTGGTAATACTATTTTTTCAACTAGTACGGATGAATTAAGACCTGCTATGACTGGAGTATTTTTTAGACTTTCATCAAATTCATGTACTTTCGTATCGACAGACGGTCACAGGTTAGTTAAATATATAAGAACTGACATAAGTGGAGATGAAGTTGATCATGACATGATCATACCAAGAAAATCTTTAAATCTATTAAAGACAATTATTCCTTCAGATGGCAAAAATGATATCAAAGTTGAGTTCAATGCATCAAATGCTTTCTTCTCTCATGATAATATTAAAATGGTCTGCAGATTAATTGATGAGAGATATCCTGATTACGAAAATGTCATACCGTCTGATAATTCAAATTCAATTGAAGTTGATAAATCAGAGATTTTAAGCTCTCTAAAAAGGATTTCAATTTATGCAAACAAAACTACAAATCAAGTAAGATTAAAAGTTTCGGGATCAGAAATTTTAATTTCTGCTGAGGATTTAGATTTCTCTAATGAAGCTAACGAAAGAATTTCTTGTGAACATGATGGTGATGATATTGAAATAGGATTTAATGCCAAGTTCTTAATTGAGATTTTGTCAAATATCCACTCTGATAAGGTAATATTTAAACTCTCAGAACCAAACAGAGCTGGATTGGTCTTGCCAGAGGATATTGAGGATGAAGAGGATTTGACAATGTTAGTAATGCCTGTTATGCTAAATGATAATGCTTAGTTCATTTCTATATATATTTTTTAATTTAATTCATTTTTCTAATCCACTAGTAAACACCTCTTGGACATATACAATTGGAGATATCAAAGAGGTAAGAATTTATTCGGATAGATATTTCGTTGTTTCTAAGTACAACACTGATAATAATTCATTTATAAGTGCTGTAGGAGGAATTTATTCATTTAGTGAAGGTTATAGTGAAATACTAGAATTTGATTCATCTGACTCCACAAACGTTGGTGATACATTATTTTATAAAAAAGTAAAAGTTAATGTGAGGAATGATCCAGGGAAAATGTCATTAAATGGTATGAAGTATATAAAAAATATTGGTGACATTCAATTAGCAGGATCCTGGTTGATGAGTGGAATTGAAAGAGGAGGAGAGATGAGAATGAGGAATGTTAACAGACCCAGGAAGACGATGAAAATGTTAGCAGGTGGGAGGTTTCAGTGGATTGCTTATGATACTTCAAAGAAAGGATTTTATGGTACTGGTGGTGGGACTTTCACAGCTGAAAGAGGTAAATATATTGAAAATATCGAATTTTTTTCTAGAGACTCTAACACTCCTGGAAAGTCCTTGAAGTTTGATTTTGAAATTAAAGATGGAGATTGGCACCATAGAGGATTTAGTTCTAAAGGAGATCCAAAGTATGAAATTTGGACCCAAAGAAAACAATAATTTTTTGCGCATGTGGCGGAACTGGTAGACGCGCTAGGTTGAGGGCCTAGTGACTTTAATTAGTCGTGGAAGTTCGAATCTTCTCATGCGCACTTATTCAAATAAATCTGAAATTTTAAGAGCTATACTCATATCCCCTTCAATTATTATATCACCATTAATTAAAGCCATAGATGTATTGAGTTCCTTTTTTATTAACTTTTCAAAGTTTGAATTACTTATTTTAATTGAACAATCGGACTTAAGATCTAAATTATTTATTTCTATTTCATCTTTAGTGTCATCCACAAAGACAACACCATCATCAAATTCAAATTTTAATTTAGAATAAAGCTTTTTATTTTTGTTGTAACTGATTTTATTAAAAAAAAGAGTTATTTCATCTAATTTCATCTTTTACTTAATTTTATTTCATAAAGACTTGGCCACCATTTGCCAGTTATATATAGTGTATTACTTCTTTCGTTAAATGCTATTCCATTCATTACATCTATATTTTTATAGTTTTTCTTATTCATTATTTTTTCAAGATTAATGTAATTTTCAACCAAACCGTTTAATGGATTTATTACTGCAATTTTATCCTGTCCATAAATATTTGAGAAGATTTTTCCGTTAATATATTCTAATTCATTTAATGATTCAACCTTACCTGAGTTATCGTATACTTGAATTTCTTTATTTATTTTAAAGTTTGATGGATCTATAAATTTAATTTTTTCAGATCCATCGCTCATTATTAATTCCTTCTCATTATTTGTTAACCCCCACCCCTCTGTGCTGTATTCAAATGTATCTAAAACTGCTAAAGTATTTTTATCAAAAACTAATCCTTTATTACTTTTCCATGTTAACATAAACAGTTTATCCTCTAATATTGTTATACCTTCTGCAAATAAATTTGAAGCAATTTTAATTTCCTTACTAATCAAAAATTCATCAGAGGTATATTTTCTTAGGAATGACTTTCCATACTGACCAGAACTTTCATAAAAATGATTTTGATCTAAAATTAATCCTTGTGTATATATTTGGGAATCGTGTGGTAAAATTTTAATTATTTCATAATTTAATTCTGATGGTTTTTGTTTAGGATATATTGTAATTTGTCTAGTATATTTTTCAACAGATTCATCTGCATAATAAATAAATACTCTTAAAGTGTTACTACCATAAATAAAATTTTGATTAGTATATAAATCTATTTTATTAGTAAAACTTAATGTATCGTTTCCATTTATAAGTAAAGATTTTTTAATCTTTTTATTATTATTTATTGTTTTTGAAATTCTTACCTCTACAGTGTCATCGTCATTAAATATTTCAAAGGAAAAAGGAGAGTCTATTTTAATGTTTGATTTAATTCTTGGTGATTTATTTTTTACTTCACTAATACAAGATTGAAATATTAAAAATAGAATTAACCAAATATTTATATTTTTCAATACTTTATTTTTTAATAACATTAATCCCTAAATCAGTTATGTTAAAACCTATACCAATTTCTTTATTATCAAGATTTATAATGGATATCTTTCTGAGCAATTCTTTTTTAATGAGATTAGAAAAGGATCTACTTAAAGAAGCCTTAGATTTTTTGAAAAATTTACATTCTCCTCTAATTATACCTCTCTTGTGGTTGCCATCTTTTCTTATAAATTTTCTCTTTATTATCTCAAACTTTTTTCTGTTTTCACTTTTGTTATTATAAATGTACATTTCATCATTTATGTACTTTTCCTTTGGGATAATTTTAAAAAAATCAATTAGGGGTTCATAGAAATATATGTGAGCATGTGCATTTGAATCTAATTCAATGTATCCATATTCAGTGATTGTCTCAAAATCTGTTTTCTTTTGATTTTTTATTTCTAGAAGATAAGTGATCGATGAGTTTATTATATCAATTTTTTGATTTTTCTGTTTATTTGATAAAATTTCCTTCACTATTGCATCAGAATCAATAGGTAAGTTTTCTAGTCTTTTATTTTTAAGACATTTTTTTAAAATTGACCTTTGAAGAGCAGATAAATACAATCTTATACTGTTATCGTATAAATGTATTTGAATTATATTTAATTTCCAAAAATAGCACCGCCTCCTTCAAAATCTGAGGAATCGAAGTTCCTTCCCCCACCTCTTCTTTTATTTTGATTTATTCTGTACTGAAGAGATAATCTGAACTCTTGGGTTCTTCTCCATGCAAACTCTCCTTTGGTGAAAAATTTATCTCCTTCATTTCCTCCTCTTTCGTATCTTCTTAGTCTTGACTTAGTTAAGTCTCTTACTGTGAAACTTATGGTACCTCTTTTATCACTAAAAATATCTTTAGAAAGGCTTAGATCTAATCCATAAGATGAAAGATTTTTTCCTTGAGGAGATTCGGATGGTCCTCTATAATCAAATGTTACTTGACCTTCTAACTTATTGTCAAACATTTTTAAATTATTGCTTAATCTGGTTCTCCAACTGTACGATTTAGAGTAAAAGTTTTGGTTTTTATAACTTCCATCAGTCTCAGAATTAAAGAAATTAAAGGAACCAGATGTCCTGAGCCACTTTGTAAAATCAACTGAACCGTTTACCTCAATACCATATGCATTTGTAAAACCAAGATTTACTGGCTTAAATACTGAGTATCCTACGTCATTGACATCAAAAATTCTCTCTATTTCGTCTGTTGTATATCTGTAATATGTTCCAACATATAAATTGCCAGACTTGAACTCTTTTAAGAAACCTAACTCATAGGAATCTGTTAGTTCTGGTTCAAGAAATGGATTGCCCTCCCAATTGAATCTTCCATCACTTAAACCCCAAAATGGATTCAGGTCCCAAAATCTAGGTCTACGAAGTCTTTTGCTGTAGCTTAACTGAAATGAATTTGAACTCGATATTTCATAAGTGAAAAAAGCTGATGGAAACCAATTTGAATATTTTAGGGAAGTTTCTCTATTGCTCTCCTGCATATATGCATAAAAGTCTGTGTCTTCATACCTTAAACCTAATTGGTAAGAGATTTTTCCAGACTTGTTTCCCGCTTGAACGTAAAAAGCATTTACATCTTGGTAGTAATCATAGATATTTGAAGGTGGTATGCTTCTCCACGTATCATCAAATAGTTGTTCTGCATAATATTGACTAGACATTTTATCGTATTCCCGTTTGTACCCTAACTCGATTTTACCATTATTGTTATTAAACGGATATGTGTAATCCAGTCTTATACTCTGATCATATCTTGTCCCCTCTTGAAATGATCTTTGACTAAGATCCATTGGAGGTTCATCGTAATAACTTGTGTTGTCAGATTTATTATCACTCCACGATAAATTGAATTTGATATTATGTCCAATTTTCTTAAAGTTTTTATTGTAAGAAAAACTATAACTCATATTTTTATCTATATCATCAGAAGTCTCAAGTCTGTTGTTTCTTGAAATTTCATCTCTTGAACTATTATAATCTATATACTTGTTATTTTCTTCTGATTTCCTGTCGCTTTGCCTAGTACCTATTGAAAAAGTAAATATATTATTTCTGTTTGGGAAAAAAGAGAAACCTGCTCTCCCACCAATAGACAAACTATTATTAAACCTATCTCTGTCAGCATAGGTTGAAAAAGTTGTATCTGATAAATAGAAGTCAGAGTTACTAAAACCACCTCCCTTAGTTTCCCTCTGATTAGCATTTATAGAGGCAAATACTGAAAATTTTGATTTTCTATAATTGAAATTAGTTGAAATTCCATTCTGAGTAGGGTAGCCTGTGTTGATATTAATAGAACCATTTAATCCTTTAAGTCTTTCTTTTTTCAAAATTATATTTAATATACCAGATGAACCCTCTGCACTGAATCTAGATGATGGATTTGTAATTATTTCTACTTTATCAATTTCATTGCCTTGTAACTGTTTGAAAGCATTTGGACCATCAAATCCCATCATACTTGCAGGTTTACCGTCAATTAAAATCCTAACACTTTGTGAACCTCTTAGACTAATGTTGCCCTCAATATCTAAGTCAATAGATGGAATATTTTCAAGTATTTCTTCTGCTGTTCCGCCTTTGTTGCTTAAGTCTTTACCTACGTTAAATATCCTTTTATCTAATTTTAATTCTAAACTACTTTTTTCAGCTCTTACTGTTACACCTTCTAGATTTGTTGCATCAGTTTCTAGACTAATAACTTGTAGGTCAACATTTCTCTCCTCTCTAGTGAAAGGTATTTTAATTTTTTTTGATTTGTAACCGATATAATTAACAGAAGCAAAAAGTTCTAGATTAGGTCTTTGTCCGGGAGTCATATTTCTATTTTCTCTAATTTTTTTCATCATTTGCATAGGAGATATATCTATCTTAAATTTTCCATTTTCATCAGTTATCCCACCAGAGATTAGAATGGAATCTTCTGTCTCTATTGAAATTGTTGCAAAAGATAAATTGTCCGAAGTTTCTAAATCTATTAATCTTCCTTTTACTGTCATATTTGGTTGCTGAAAACTAGATGAGCTACTTCTAGATTGTGACCAGTTTGATCTGCTTTGAGAATAAACAGTTGAAATTGTAAATAATAGAAACAAAAAAAAGTAAGTGTATCTCATGTTTGGATTCTAAACAATATACGTAAAGAGATATAATTAGTTTTAACAAGTTAAGGGTTGTTAAAATGACAGATTTATTTTTTAATTTGTTGATTTGTAAAAAGACAGTAAATACATTATTGCCATTCGTATAGCAACACCATTTTCAACTTGATCAAGTATTATTGAATTTTTAGATTCAACTACATCACTATTTATTTCTACTCCTCTATTTATTGGTCCTGGGTGCATAATTATTAATTCTTTATTTAATTCTTTAAGTAATTTATGATTTACTCCAAAATACTGACTGTATTCTCTGATTGAGGGAAAATATACTTGATTTTGTCTTTCAAGTTGAATTCTCAAAATATTAGCTACATCACACCATTCCAAAGCTTCTTTTATATCATTTGTTACAGTTAATCCCATGTTTTTTATAAACCTAGGTATTAAAGTAGATGGTCCACATAACATAATTTTTGCTCCTAATTTACTTAATAGGTGAATATTCGAAATTGCAACCCTAGAGTGAAGTATGTCCCCGATTATGGAAATTTTTTTATTTTTAATTGAGCCTAGTTTCTCAATTATTGAAAATGAATCCAATAATGCTTGTGTTGGATGTTCATTAGTCCCATCTCCAGCATTAATTATTGGTACTTTAATATTTTTTGATATAAAATGTGGTGCTCCAGGATTTGGATGTCTAACTACTATCATGTCAACCTTCATTACCAAAATATTATTAATTGTATCAAGTAAAGATTCTCCTTTATTTATTGAACTTGATGATGAGGAAAAATTAATTATATCTGCAGATAATCTTTTCTGGGCGAGTTCAAATGAAAGTTTTGTTCTTGTGCTATTTTCAAAAAAAATGTTGGCAATAGTTAAATGTCTTAATGTTGGAACTTTTTTGATTGGTCTTGATAAAACTTCTTTAAATTTTTTTGCAGTTTCAAAAATTAAATTAATTTCATTTATGCTAAGATCCCTAGTTCCCAGTAAATCTTTAGATTTTAAATTATTCATTTTGACTACTTTTTATAGTGATGCTATCCTCTTTAAACCCTTGTTCAACTAAGTTGACTTCAACTCTATCTGATGTTATGGTATTCAATTTAATTCCGCAATAAGTTGGTTCAATTGGTATTTCTCTACTATAATTTCTATCAATTAAAACTAATAATTCTATTTTTTTTGGTCTTCCAAAATTCATAATTCCATCCATAGCTGATCTGACTGTTCTACCAGTAAATAAAACATCATCTATTAAAATTACATCTTTATTATCAACAGAGTTTTGTATTATTGTATCTCTTGCGGTGGGTACTTTAATAGATCTAAAATCATCTCTGTAAAATGTCGTATCAAGATATCCCGTTTTAACTTTTTCAGTAAAAATTTTTTCTAAATTAGTTTTTATTCGTTCCAAAAAATAAATCCCTCTGGGTTGTAATCCAATTAAAATGAAATTTTTACTGTACTTATGATTTTCTATGACTTGTTGACAAAGACGATTGATAGTAATTTCTAGTCTCTTACTGTCAAAAAGCTTAGAAATGTTTGTCATTTATTTGCAAATATAGATTCATTTTTCAAATATTTTAAACTAATTAATGATTTCAATTTTATTTATATAAAACACTCTTTTTCTATTATTATCAATTTTTTTTATATTTTGGATTCCGTATGTTAAAAACTCTTTATTCTTAAGATGATATGTTCCTTCTGGATTAGTTTCAGTTTTAATAATAGTTTCGTTGTCAAAACCTTCTATTTCATATAAATAATCTTTATCCTCAGCTGTGAGGTTATTAAAGTTTTTACTTATAAATATTTTTCCCTTGTTGATATAAATTGAGATATAATAATCATCTTCAAATATGTATTTAATATATTTTTTTTTCTTAAATGTCTGTAATTCATTGATTTTTTTGGCGTGTGTCCTAAATAGTCTTCCATCATATCCAAAGGATAAAATCAAACAATAATTATGAACATAACCACCAAATTTTGGATTTATTTTTTTATCGTAGGTTCCAGAATATGTATTATAAAAAGGTATATATTGATAATTACTAAAATTATCATTATTTCTGTCTGATTTAAGTGATTCCATAGTTAAAAAAATTTTATTATCGTGTGTGAATAATGAGTCAAGGTAAAATTCCTCTCTAATCCTAATTTTTTTATTTTTCTTAAAGTTTGTAAGATTAATCAGAGAGCTTAAATTTTCAAAATAGTATACCTTTTGACTCTTCACAGAATTATCATCTAATTCATTAAATTGGATTCCAATTGATTCTCTAGATTTTTTATTACCAAGTATAGATAGTGCGTATTTATTTTCAAAAAATTTAGTTTCAATTATTGAGAAATCTCTATTTTCAATTCTTATTTTATTATTTGGATATCCACTTAAATCATACATAATTCTAGAAATAACTTTCAATCCATTTAAATTATTTTCTGACACGAATACTCCAAACGTTGAGGAATTAATTTTATTAATTTTTAAAATAGTTTTATCATAATTCATGAATTCATATATATTTTTGAGTTGATTATTGTTGGTATTATATATACTTATTAAATTTTGTGAATTATTTGTTTTAGATAGAAAAACAAAATAATTTTCAAAATACAATACTTTTTCAACCCGAAGGCTAAGAGGAAAGTTTATTTCTTTAAAAATTATATTTCTCTTTTCAGAAGAATATTTGATTACTAAATATTTTTTGTCATTTGAGTAATCCCTTTTGAATAATAAGTAAAAGTCATCTTCAAATTCTTCAATTTCACTTATGAAGTATGATCTTTCCAGTGATATAGTTGTATCATTGATAGATTTAAAATTATAATCTATTAGGTTAAAATTCCATTTTAGATCTTTTTCACTTTCATTCTCTCTTAACACTAATATATGATCTTTACTTACCTTTAAATAGTTATTTCTATTTAAAAAACCTATTTCAAATTCAATTCTCTTTTTTTGATCAATAATACTTTCTAAATTGTCTTGGGACTTAAGAGTCGAAACATTAAATAAATTTGATATTAATAAAATGAATAAGATATTAAAAATTTTAATTATTCGTCTTTCTTCCCTAGGAGATATTGTTTTAACTACACCTGTCCCTAGGTTATTAAGAAAAAAGTTTCCAAATAGTGAAATACATTTCATAACAAAGTTAGAATACTCAGAAATCTATATTAACAATAATAATATAAATAAGGTTATTAATCTCGAGCCTAACCTAAAAAAAACAATCAAAGTTTTAAAGTCTGAAAAATATGATTTAGTTGTAGATCTACATAATAATATAAGATCAAATATTATAAAACTATCATTAGCTGTTAAGTATTTAACATATAATAAACAATCTTTTGAAAGATGGTTATTTTCAAATTTTAAGATTAGGTTTGGTATAAAGCATGTCACTCAATCATATATAGAAACCTTAAATAATTTAAATATTAAAGATGATGAGAAGGGTTTAGATCTTTTTTTACATGAGAAAGATATGTATGATATTAATAATATGCCAATTGAATTCAGAAATGGTTTTTATGTTCTTGTACTAGGTGGAAAATATAAAACAAAAAGATTACCAGTTAAGAAATCAATTGAATTATGTGATAAGATAAATAGACCTATTGTCCTTATAGGAGGGAAAAATGAATATGCCGATTCATTAAAAATTGAGAACTTTTTCAGAAAAGAAAAGGATGATGCTGCTGTTATGAATAAAATAAATAAGAGAACTACAATACTCAATTTGTGTGGCAAACTATCAATAATGGAGTCTGCATGGGTTTTAAAACTTTCAAATGTAGTTTATTCAAATGATACAGGCTTTATGCATATTGCATCTGCATTACAAAAGAAAGTAGTTTCTATTTATGGATCTACACATCCTACTTTAGGTTTTTATCCTTATAGAACTAACTTCTATATATACCAAAATACTAATCTTAGTTGTAGGCCATGTACAAAAATAGGTTTAAATAAATGTCCTGTTGGTCATTTTAAATGTATGAATGAGTTAAAATTTGATCATATTATATTATGAAAAAATTGATTGTTGTGAGACATTCAAAATCAAGCTGGAAGGATAGTAGTCTATCTGATTTTGATAGACCATTAAATAAAAGAGGAAAAAGAGATGGAAAAAAGATGTCTGATTTTTTATCTAAATTCATAAAATCTATAGACCTGTTAATTAGTAGTTCATCAAATAGGACTAAGTTAACCTCAAAATATTTTCAAGATTTATTACAAATCAAGAACTCAATTTTTACTGACAGTCTGTATCATGCATCTAGAAAAGAAATTATTGAAAATTTCTGTAATGTTGATTCTTCAATAAATTCAATATTATTAATTGGTCATAACCCTGGATTAACAGAATTCATAAACTTTTCAACTGATGAAAATCTTTTCAATCTACCTACAACTGGAACAGTTATAATTGAATATCCTATAGAAAAGTGGATAGAATTAGAATATGTCTCTGGTAAAGTAAAACTTATGAAGTTTCCAAAACAGATTTAATTAGAGAATATATTCACTTAAATCCTTATTTTGAGTAATTGAGTTTAATTTATCTTCAACCATTTTTTTGGTGATTACAACTTTTGCATTAGGTCCGATTTTTTCAGGAATGTCAAATAGAATTTCATTTAGTAATTTACTCATTACAGTGTGAAGTCTTCTTGCTCCAATATTTTCTATTTCAGAATTTATGATAAAAGCTTTATTTGAAATTTCCTCTAACGCATCATCATTAAAAATTATTTCAACATTTTCAGATTTTATTAATGCCTTATATTGTTTTGTTAGAGAATTCTTTGGTTCACATAATATTTTAAGAAAGTCCTCCTGAGTTAAATTATCTAGTTCAACTCTTATAGGAAATCTACCTTGAAGTTCTGGAATCAAATCTGAAGGTTTAGAAAGATGGAAAGCACCTGCAGCAATAAATAATATATGATCAGTTTTTATCACTCCGTATTTAGTGGTTACTGAAGTTCCTTCTACAATGGGAAGAAGATCTCTTTGTACACCTTCTCTACTTACGTCAGGACCACCGCCTTTACTAGAGCTACCACTTATTTTATCAATCTCATCGATAAATATAATTCCAGTATTTTCTGCTTTTATTATTGCCTCTTCTTTTACCTCATCCATATCAATAAGCTTTGAAACTTCTGACTCTAATAATATTTTTTTTGCTTCTCCAATAGTAACTTTTCTCTTCTTATTTCTCTTTGGCATCATATTACTGATCATGTCTTGAAGATTTATCATTGATGATTCGTCCATCATTCCACCTCCAATCATACCAATTCCAGAATTGTTTGGCTTTTGAACTGATATTTCTATTTTTCTATCGTCAAGTTCTCCATTTTTAATTTTCAGTTTGAATTTATCTCTTGTTTTCTCATTTATTTCCTTATCACTATTATTTTCTTTCTTCTCAAGACTCAAATTTATGTTTGACTGAACTTTATTTACTGGTGGAATTAATATGTCAAGAATAAGATTATTTACACTTTCTTCAGCCTTTATTTTAACTTCTTCTTTCTTAATAGTTTTTACTAGATTGACAGATTGTTCAACAAGGTCCCTTACCATACTTTCAACATCTCTTCCTACATAACCTACTTCGGTAAATTTTGAAGCTTCAACTTTTGTAAATGGAGCATCAGATAATTTTGCTAACCTTCTTGCAATTTCGGTCTTTCCAACACCTGTAGCTCCAATCATTAGAATATTATTTGGAATTATTTCGTTCTTGATTTCATCGTTTACATTCAATCTTCTCCACCTATTTCTTAGAGCAATTGCAACATTTCTTTTGGCTTCCTTTTGCCCAATAATATATTTATCTAGCTCATTTACAATTTCTTGAGGAGTCATATTTTTTATGTTTTCCATAATATAAATTTAAAGTCTTTTTAATTTATAACTTAAAGATATTGCATTAGTATTTGAAATAGAGTTTATTACCACCCTTGAATAATTAACGATAAATCTACTTAGTAATAACTCAATACCATACGATATACCATTAATTTTAGTTGATTTTGGTAATTTCATATTGCTACTTATTTTATGATTGTAACCCAATTGAATAATCATAAATTTTGAGAGAATACCCTCTAATCCAATAGATATATTATTATTTTCTATGCTTTTAACGTAATATCTGTAAGTTACTGAAAATCTTAAAGGCATGTATTCTGGTTTAATAGTACTTCCTATATTTATGTTGAAAGGAATTATATCTTCTTCGTAAAATATCAATCCAAAATTTTTTATTACTAGTCCAAAATTTATTTTATTATTTGTAAGTGGTGAATAAATTGCCCCAGCATCTATTAGTATACCTGTTTTTCTTTCCTCAAATAATTTAGAGTAGAAATAATTCAAATTTGATCCTACTATGAAATTATTAAGTTTTAAAGATTTTGAAAATGAAAGCAACAATTCTTTTGGATAAAAATTTCCATTAAAATTACCTGATTGATCATAAAATTTAAATTTACCATGAGAAAAATATTTTACACCTATTCCAAAGTTCCCTAAAAATGATGAGCTGTCAGTAAAAAGAATACTTGATGAATTTATATCACTTATGTAGTTAAGATAATTTATTGAAACAACTTTATTACTTTTATATGTAAATGCTGGATTAGATAAGAAATAATTATTCTTTTCGTTTAATGAAACGTTGTTTCCTCCTAATGCTCCAATTTTTGAGTTTTCACTTGTCTCAAGGAAATTAATTAGACTACTTTGTGAAAATAAATTTGAATTAATAATTAATCCAACAACCAAAAGATATTTGGACAATGCCAAGAGAGTAACATTTAATTATATAAATAGTTTATAAATATCATTAAGGATAACGTAAGACATTAGTCCCAATAGTATTATAACTCCAAATCTTGTTGAATATTCTAAAAACTTTTCAGAGGGTTTTCTGCCGCTAATTATTTCGTAAAGAATGAAAGTTGCGTGACCTCCGTCCAAAGCTGGTATTGGAAGAAGATTCATAAAGGCAAGTACCATTGATAATAATCCAACTATTCTCCAGAAATTTCCCCAGTCCCACGTTGATCCAAAAATTTGAGCTATTCCAATTGGTCCACTTAAATTTTTTGATGGATCTATATCGCCAGAAAACATTTTCCCAAAAGCTCTAATATTAATAAATACAATTCCGAAAGCCCTTTCAGTACCAATACCAATTGACTCCAAAAGTGAATAACTTTTCTTACTAAAATTTAGAGGTTGATTCATCACCATAATGCCAATTTTCCCATCTTTATTTATTTCAACTACTTTATCAATATTATTATTATCTCTGTTTATAGTAAGTTGAACAATTGAACTTTTGTTTTCTTCAAGAATATTTTTTAGTTCTATAAAATCAATTATTTCTGTATCATCTACTTTAACAATTTTGTCACCTTTAATAACTCCAGCTGTAAATGCGTTATTATCAGAAAAAACACTATCAATATAGAAAGGAGTCCTTGCTTTCAAAAAAGATGATAGTGCCTCTCTACTATTCATCTTATTTATAAAGTTGTTAGGGAGTTTGAGTTTAATTATTTCATTATCTCTAAGAACCTCAAACGATGCATTATCATCAAAGAATAGATTAGGATCAAATAAGTCGGAATCTCTTTCCCAATCGTTTCCATTTATTTTTAATATCTTATCACCTGTCTGGAATCCAACTTCTTTACCAAGCTCAAGAGCTAATATTCCGTTTTTGTTAATTTCATCTTTAGATAAGAAAGTGTCTCCATTACTGTATGTCATCACAGTAAATATTATCAAACCTGTTATCACGTTAAATATAATTCCACCAAGCATCACAATCATTCTTTGCCATGCTGGTTTCGATCTGAATTCCCACTCTTCAGGCTCTTCGTTAAGGTGCTCAGTATCCATTGACTCGTCAATAATTCCCTTAATTTTAACAAAACCACCTAGAGGAATTGAACCTAGTCCATATTCTGTTCCTTTGTATTGGAAGCTGAAAATTTTTGGTGGAAATCCAATGAAATATTTTTCAACTTTCATTCCAAATGTCTTAGCAGCTATAAGATGACCAAATTCATGTATTCCAACAATTATGGATAATGCAAGAATCATTTGAATCGCCATTATTAATCCATCCATATTAGAAGTTTTTTATCATACTATTTGTGTACTCTCTAGTCAACCTATCGGTTTCAATAAGTTGATCTAAATTTGGATTTGCAATATAGGATATTTTGTTTAAAGAGTCCTCAATTATAGATGTCATGTCTAAAAATTTAATTTTTTCTTTTAGAAATGCAGATACAACAATCTCATTGGCAGCATTCAAAATGCATGGGGCATTTCCCTCTTTTTGAGCTGCTTCAAAAGCTAATGTCAAGTTATTAAATGTTTTATAGCATGGTTTTTCAAAATTCAGTGACGAGTCAATAAAATTATATCTTTTGTAAGAATTAGATAGCCTCTTTGGATACCCTAAAGCATATTGTATTGGAAGCCTCATATCTGGTTCTCCGAGCTGTGCAATTATTGATCCGTCATTAAATTGGACCATAGAATGAATTATTGACTCAGGATGAATGATCACGTCAATATTTTTTATATCTACATCAAACAAGAATTTTGCCTCTATTACTTCTAAACCCTTGTTCATTAAAGTTGAAGAATCAATGGTAATCTTTTTACCCATTTCCCAATTTGGATGATTTAATGCTTCTTTCACAGTGACTGTATTCAAGAAATCTATATTTTTTCCTCTAAATGGTCCTCCAGATGCAGTTAGTATAATCTTTTCTAAGTCTCTCTCATCTTCACCATTTAAACATTGAAAAATTGCTGAGTGTTCAGAATCAACTGGTAAAATTTTTGAATTATTATTCTTAACTAGATCGAGAATATTTCTTCCAGCAATAACTAATGTTTCTTTATTAGCTAATGCTATATCGATATTATTTTTAATTGCATTGATTGTAGGTATTAGACCTGACTTTCCAACAACAGCAGTAACTACCATATCTAATTCACAGTATTTTGAGAAATCGTTAAGAGAACTCTCTCCATGAAAAATTTCAATTTTTGAGTTTTTTATTAATTTATTAAGTTTTTCAACTTTAGAAGAGTCACATATTATAACAACCTTTGGTTGAAATTTATTAGCTTGTTCAGCTAGTAGCTTATAATTAGAATTTGCAGATATTAAATCTAAATTGAAAATGTCTTTATTTTTTTCTATTACTTCTAGGGTTTGTTTTCCTATCGAGCCAGTTGATCCTAATACTGCGATTTTTCTCATTAGTTTATTTTCTTAATTTTTTCAATTATTATATTATCATTTGAAATTCTAGGTACTTTATTTTGTCCACCTAATTTTCCAATTGATTTCATAAAATTAATGAATGATTTCTTTTTAGCTTGATTTACTTTTAACCTACTTATTACTTTATCATTGATAAGATCCTTGTAGTATATGTTCCTCATTTGCATATTTCTATCTAATTCTTTTTCAAATTCACTCATATTCCTAGGTGGTGTCTTAAATTCAATTAACCATTCGTGGTATGATTTTGATTTTTTATCAATAATTTTAGGGCCAACTGTATATTCAGTTATTTGTACTTCTCTGAATTTTTCACATGTTTTTTTTAATGATCTCTCAACATCTTCAACAATTACGTGTTCTCCAAAAGCTGAAATAAATTGTTTTGTTCTTCCTGAAACTCGGATTTTAAATGGATTTAAGTTGGTGAACTTTATTGTGTCACCTATATTGTATGACCAAAGACCGGCATTAGAAGATATAATTAATGCATAATTGGTGTCTAATTTTACATCCTTAATAGAAATCCTTCTTGGATCTTTATTTTTTAATTCATTTACTTCAACAAATTCATAAAAAATACCTGAATTTATTTGAAGCAATAGATCTTCTGAATCTATATCATTTTGATAGGCAAAAAAACCTTCACTGGCTGGAAAAGTCTCCAAAGTATCAATTTCTTTTCCTATTGAATTAAAAAGGTTTTTTTTATAAGGTTCAAAATTTACCCCACCATGAAATATAAGATCTAAATTTGGAAAAATTTGAGTAATATTTTTTCCTGTTTTTTCTGTAATTGTATCAAAAAACATTTGGATCCACGGAGGTATTCCACCTATAATTCTGAGATCTTTTCCGATTGTTTCTTCAGCAATTTGATCAATTTTTTTTTCCCAATTTTTAATTTGATTTGTCTTCTTATTTGGTAATGATTTCTCTTTGAGAAGAAGAGGTTTGTGATGATTAACAATTCCTGATAATCTCCCTATTTTTATTTTATTTGTCTCTTCTAGATCTGGCGATCCTGATAAAAACATTACCTTGCCAAGAAAAGGTTCTATTTTCTTTTTTTTTAAGTAGTAATTGTAAAGAAGGTGTTTTGCGGAATTTATATGGTTTGGTAGAGATTCTTTGGTAATAGGAATTAATTTAGTTCCGGATGTTGTACCTGAAGTTTTGGCAAAATATAGTGGTCTTCCTGGCCATGTAATATCTTCTTTTCCTTCTCTTACATGATTAATATAAATTTTAAAATCCTCATAATCTCTAATTGGAACATTTAATTTATACTTTTCATAGTTATCAATTTTATTGAAGTTATGATCAATACCGAATTTTGTATTTTTAGACTTATTTAATAAATTTTTTAAGATATCATATTGGATATTTATAGCTTCTGAGTTCGAAAATCCTTTTGGAGAGTAGGACTTATCAATTTGACTTATTAAATAGTTTAAAAACATAATGTGATTTAATTAAGATAAGTTTCATCAAATACCCAAGGAAATTGGTAGATATTGTGTGAACTAAATTGATATTCTTTTTTTGATTTCTTCTACGTTTTTCCTGAAGATATTATCTGTATCAATCATATCATTAACTGATTGTACTGCATGTATTACAGTGCTATGATCTCTACCACCAAAATGAAAACCAATTGATTTTAAAGAATTATTTGTGAAATCTTTTGAAAAATACATTGCAACCTGCCTTGCAATTACTATTTCTTTTTTTCTTACTTTATCCTTCATATCATAAATACTGATATTAAAGAATTTGGATACCACTTCTTGTATATAGGCAATATTTATGTCTCTGTTAGTATCTTTTACTATCTTGCTAATAATGGATTTTGCTAAATCTAGATCTATATTTTTTTTAGTGATTGTTGCGTGTGCAAGAATAGAAATTAGTACTCCTTCAAGCTCTCTGATATTAGTATCAACTTGAATTGCTATATAATTTATAATCTCTTCAGAAATTTTAATATTTTCATTGTTTATCTTAGATTTTAGTATATTAAGTCTAGTATCATAATCTGGCTTTTCTAATTCTACTGTTAATCCAGATTTAAATCTACTTATTAATCTCTGCTCAAGACCATCTAAATTTAAGGGGGATTTATCTGCAGAGAGGATTATCTGTTTATTTTTAAGGCTTAATTGATTGAAAACATGAAAAAATACTTCTTGTGTTTTTTCTTTACCCTTAAAAAATTGAACATCATCAATTATTAAACAGTCAATATTAATATAGAATTTTGTAAAATCTTTAAGCTTATTTTCTCTTAAAGAATCTATAAATTGATTTGCAAATTTTTCTGAAGTGACGTAGTAAACTGATTTTTGATTGTCTTTAGAAATTTTGTTTCCAATAGACTGTATTAAATGGGTTTTTCCTAGACCTACACCGCCATAAATCATGAGAGGATTAAAAGGATTATTACCAGGGTTTATGCTTATTCTTTTTCCGGCAGCTCTAGCTACACTGTTACATTTCCCAGGTATAAAATTTTTGAATCTATAGTTTCTATTTAGGTTGTCAAATTTATTTTTTTTGACTATTTCTTTTTGTAGGTTATTTTTATTTTCAATCTTCTTTTTATTAGCTTTTAATTCAGAAACTAGATATTCTATCCGAAGTTTTTTACCAAATACTTTGTTGACGGATTCATTTAGTAGTTCAAGGTAATGCTCCTCAAGCCACTCATAAAAAAATTTAGATGGAACTTTTAGAGAAATTGTTGATGAGCTTATTTCAACTGTTTCAATGGGTTTGAACCATGTTTTGAATTGCTGATCATTAACCTTATCTTTTATTAGAGACAAACATTTGTCCCAATGCTTTTCGTGCATTTTAAATTATTAGTGGTTTATAAAATGTGCTATTTGTAAAATAGGGACTCAAATATTAATGATTTTTCTTAATTAAAAAAATTTTTTTTTCATTGACTTTTTAATAACTAACCTAAGTGAATTAAAAAGGATCTTTTTTTTTAAAAATCTTTGAATAGTACAATAAGTTTTTTTTCTAATTTTATCAGACTAAATTTGATTTTTCAATTTTAAATATGTGGTATCCAGCATCTATAACTTCTATTGACAAAATAACAAACCAAACCTGGAAATTTGTAATAGAGCCAAATGAAAAATTTAATTTTATACCAGGTCAGTTTATTCAGTTAAAGATAGGCGAAACTAAAAGAAGCTATTCAATAGCGTCATACGACTCTAAAAATAATTTCTTTGAATTATTAATTGTTAAACTTGATGGCGGAGCCATGACAAAAATTTTATTTGAGGATATAAGTCCAGGCGAAAAGATTGAGATTAAAGGACCGATAGGAAGATTTACATTACCAGAAAATATTGATAGAGATATTTTTTTAATTTGTACAGGTACAGGCTTGGCACCATTTAGAAGCTTCCTTCATTATATAGATAAAAAAAATATATCAACTAAAAGAGTTTTTTTAATTTTTGGAACGAGGACATCTAATGATTTGTTGTGTGTAGATGAAATTAATACTCTTGTTAATAACTTAAAAAATTTAAAATATATACCTGTCTTGTCAAGAGAAAATTGGTCTGGAAAAAAGGGATATGTTCATGATCAATACCTTGATATCATAAAAAAGTCTGATTTGAATAATCCAATATTTTATCTCTGCGGCTGGAGAGATATGATTAAGGAGGCAAGAACAAATTTAAAAGAACTAGGATACGATTCTAAGAGCATAAAAGTTGAAATTTACGGATAGATGCCAAAAATAAAACATGAATGTGGAATTGCTTTTTTAAGGTTAAGAAAACCTCTCCAGTACTATATTGATAAGTATAAAACACCTAGTTATCCAGTAGGAAAAATGTTTTTGATGATGCATAAACAGAGAAATAGAGGACAAGATGGTGCTGGAGTAGCTTCATTAAAATTAAATACTCAACCAGGTAAAAGATATATTAGTAGGTATAGATCTGTTAAGAAGGATTCAATTCAAGATATTTTTAATAAGATTAATAAAAAATTTGAAAAGGCTCTTCTCAATCCTGATTACAATTTGGATGAGAATTGGGTAAAAAATAATATTCCATTCACTGGTGAAGTATGGTTAGGACATTTGAGGTATGGAACTTTTGGAGGAAATTCAATTGAAAATTGTGCTCCAACTCTCAGGCAAAATAATTGGAAGTCTAAAAATTTAATTTTCGCGGGAAATTTTAATATGACCAATCTTGATGATCTTTTTCAAGTATTAGTAGAATTAGGTCAAAGTCCAAAAGAAAAGTCTGATACTGTAACAATACTAGAAAAAGTTGGACACTTTCTGGACGAAGAGAATAATAACATTTATTCTAAATATTCTGATCAGATTGACAAAAAAAATATATCAAAAAAAATTGAGGATGAATTAAACTTAGTAAACGTATTAAAGAATTCTTTCAAAGATTTTGATGGAGGATATGCTCTTGCGGGATTAGTGGGTCATGGTTCATCTTTTGTTGCTAGAGATCCGTCTGGTATAAGGCCTCTATTCTATTTTGCAAATGATGAAGTTATCGTAGCAACAAGCGAAAGACCACCAATTAAAACTGCTTTTCAATGTGATTTTTCTGAAATAAAGGAAGTTGATCCTGGTCATGCATTAATAATAAATAGAGATGGAGATTATTCGCTTAAACAATTCATTGAGCCCAATGAAAAAAAATCGTGTTCATTTGAAAGAATTTATTTTTCGAGAGGAAACGATCCTGATATTTACAATGAAAGGAAGAAACTAGGTAAATTTCTTTTACCCCAGGTTTTTGATGCAATAAATAACAATTTAAAAGATACTATATTTTCATATATTCCTAATACCTCAGAGACTTGTTTTTATGGTATGATAGATGGTATAAAAGATCATCTAACCGCCAAGAAGAAAGAAATTTTTATTGATAAAAAATCTTATGATGGTTCTGAGGAGGAATTAATATATCTAAAGACAAGAATAGAAAAGTTAGTTAGTAAGGATGTAAAAATGAGAACTTTCATAACGCACGGTGACTCTAGAAATGAATTGGTGTCAAATGTCTATGATACAACATACGGTATCGTCAAAAAACATAAAGACTCGATTGTGATAATTGACGATTCAATAGTTAGGGGCACAACGCTAGAGAAGAGTATTTTGACTCTTTTATCTTCCCTTGAAGCTAAAAAAGTAATTTTTGTATCATCCTCACCTCAAATTAGATATCCTGACTGCTACGGAATAGACATGAGTAAAATGAATCAATTTGTTGCTTTTAGAGGCTTAATTAGACTCATAAGATTAGATAAAAAGGATCAATTAATTAATGATGTATATGATAAGTGTAAAGAATCTCTATCATCTAAAAATCCAATTAATTATGTTAAGGAACTATATAATCATTACACATATGAGCAGATATCTGATTCAGTTTCAGAGATAGTTAAACCCAAAGGATTTAAATCTGAACTCAAGATTATTTATCAGACAATTGAAAATCTAAATAAGGCATGTCCTGACCACCTAGGAGATTGGTATTTTACTGGAAATTATCCCACATCAGGTGGAAATAGAGTTGCAAATAGATCATTTATGAATTATTTTGAAGGTATTAGTAAAAGAGCATACTAAACTGAGAAACTTTCTCCACATCCACATGTTCTTGTGGCATTAGGATTTTTAAATTGAAACCCTTTACCATTCAATCCATCACTAAAATCTAATTCAGTTCCAAGTATATAGAAAAGGCTTTTTTTGTCAACTATAATTTTTGTACCGTTGTCCTCAAAAAATTGATCATTTTCTGTTGTTTTATTATCAAACTTTAAATCATATAGTAGACCAGAACACCCTCCACCCTTAACATTAACTCTAACATTATGTTTACTTGAAAAGTTTTCAGAATTTCTGAGCTCTTCAAGCTTTTTTGCAGCCTTATCTGTAATTTTAATCATTATTACAAAATTATATATTAATTATAAAAAATTTGAGTTTAAATGGATATATATCAACTAGGAGAGTTTGGTTTAATTGATGAAATCAAAAAAAAATTTCCATGTAAAAATGATTCATCTTTGATTGGAATCGGAGATGACGCTGGAGTAATAAATTTTCGAGGTAAGGACACAGTTGTTTCATCTGACATGTTGATAGAAGGAGTTCATTTTGACTTAACTTACTTTCCTATAAAGCATCTTGGTTATAAGTCTGTAATTGTTAATCTGTCAGATATTTATTCTATGAATGCTATACCTTCTCAAATCATCCTAAATATAGCAGTAAGCAGTAAGTTTAGATCTGATGCTATTTTAGAATTCTATGAAGGAGTCAAAATTGCCTGCGATGAATATAATATAGATTTGCTCGGAGGTGATACGTCATCATCAATTTCAGGGATGACAATTTCCTGTACGGCATTGGGATCAATTGAAGAAAAAAAAATAGTAAGAAGAAACGGAGCAAAAGCTAATGATGTGATTTGTGTTTCAGGCGACCTTGGAAGATCATATATTGGTTTAAGAATTCTTCAGAGAGAAAAATCAAATTTTATTAAAGATCCTAAAAATCAACCTAATTTAGAAAAATACAAAAATATTATAGAAAAACAGTTAAGGCCAAAGGCAAGAGGAGATGTCATTGGTCATTTTTTAAATAATGATGTAATTCCTAATTCAATGATAGATATTTCAGATGGGTTATCATCCGATTTAATGCATTTAAGTGACTCTTCAAATCTTGGATTCAAAATTTTTGTAGAAAAATTACCAATTTCAAATGATGTAATGACTACTGCAAAAGAACTTAAAATAGATTATTTATCTTCAGTTTTGAATGGGGGAGAGGAATATGAATTATTGTTTTCTGTTAGTCCAAAAGATTTTAAAAAAATTGAAAATGAATCTTTAATTCCAATTGGTTTTTTTACTAAGAATAAGAATAAAATTTTAGTTAGTAATGATGGGAGTGAAGATGAATTGAAATCCTTTGGATGGAAACATTTTAGTTAATCATCTCTGTAAAATATATATTTTTCATTCCTGTAAAGTATTCTGTTGATTCTATTCTATCAAATATTCCAAAAATAGATGATCCACTTCCTGATAAACTTACAAATTTTGCACCTCTGTCTATAAAATTATTTTTAATTTTTTTAAGACCTTTAATTTTTTTCATAGCAAAGGGTTCAAAATCATTTTTCACATACTTATCCCAATTTTCTAAATTCTCGTTTTCTAATACTTCTTTTAAATTATAATTTCCCTTTTCTGGTTTGATTGTGTTGTAAGCTTCTGCCGTAGATATCTTTTCATTTGGACAATATATTATGATATATTTATTATTCATATCAATATTTATTTTATCAAGGATATTACCGGTACCTGTCACGTACTTTATTTTATTATCAATGAAAAAAGGACAGTCACTACCTATTCTATTTGCAATTGAGTAAAGATTTTTTTTTGAAAGTTTTGATTCATTTTTTGCGTTCAAATATTTTAGTAAGATTGCGGAATCTGATGAACCTCCACCTAAACCTGATCCAATAGGTATATTTTTATGTAAATGAATCTTATAATTCTTACTTTGAGGTAAATTATTTAGAACTTTTAAAATCAAGTTGTCCTCCTCTTTACATTTAAAAGGAATACCTGTTTCTATTAATTCAGATGAATTTGATTCTTTGATTTCAATTATGTCAAATAGGCTTATAGGACAGAAGCAAGATTCAATATTATGATATCCAGATTTTAATTTTTCTGTGATATTTAAACCAATATTTATTTTGGCATTAGGGTATAGAAGCATTTTTTAATTAAAATCTTCAATAATATCTTCTGAAATTCCAGTAGATGAAAATCCACCATCGTGAAATAAATTTTGCATAGTTATTTTCTTACTCATGTCAGAAAATAAAAATATACAATAATTTGCACACTCATCAGCTGTTGCATTACCCAAAGGGGACATTTTCTCAGCATAATTAAAAAATGCTTGAAATCCACTAATTCCAGATCCAGCAGTAGTTATTGTTGGGGATTGTGATATAGTATTGACTCTTGAATTATTAAGCTTACCAAGTCTGTAACCGTAACTCCTGGCTATTGATTCAAGTAATGATTTTGCTTCTGCCATGTCTGAGTAAAAAGGAAATGTTCTCTGAGCGGCAACATATGATAATGCTACCGATGAGGACCATTCATTTAAAACATTATTTTTCTCTGCAACTTGAAGCATTTTATGAAAGGAAATGGCAGAAACATCTAAAGTTTTATTTAGCCAATCGTAATTGAGATCGCCATATTTCTTTTTTTTCCTAACGTTTGGAGACATACCTACTGAGTGCAGTATAAAATCTATTCTTCCATTCATTTTAGATAATGATTTTTTATATAAATTTTCAATCTCATCAACTGATGTAAGGTCGGCTCCAATTACTTCGGCATTGCATTTTTCACCTAGTTCATTAATTTTCCCCATTCTCATAGCCATTGGCGCATTGGTTAGTGTAAATTCTGCACCTTGTTCATGGCATCCTTCGGCAACTTTCCATGCAATAGAGCTTTCATCAAGTGCACCTGAAATTATACCTTTTTTCCCTTTTAAAATCATTACTTAAAAATTAAAAATTCCTCTTAGAGCAAAGTAAGGAATTATTATATAAAGTATGGTGTCTCTAACTAAATAAAAAATAAAAACAGTAAGAATTAATTTAATTCCATATTTTTTAATTGTCGACCTTAAACCGTTCTCTTTAAAGTAGATTATACACTCTTTTAAAAAATTAGGAATTAATTTATTTATACTAGATCTCATTCTAAAATTTTATTAAATAAATTAATATTTGATGGTGAAATTTCACTTAATAAATTAAATGCATTTCTTTTTTCATTTAAGTTTCCGCCGCTAAATATTTTTGTCAGTTCTGAAGCCTTTGCATCCATAAATAAAGTAAGAATAGCTGAATTAAAGTTTTTCTTATTTACATCATTTAGATTATTAATTCCTTCTAGTATTTTTGCTCGTGATTCATCAGGTTTATTGTAGAACTTATCCATACCATTTATATGATAATTGTATATTGTTGTTCTAACTTTTTCAAATTCAGGATTCAAGAAATTTTCGCAAATCCAGTATCTATTTTTTCTAGATCCAAATTGATCCCAACCTTTGTAGCCAGAGTTTTGGGAAGTATTTAGTATTTTCCAGGCAGAATTAAAACTATCTTCCCCACCTTTCTCTTGAAATGAATCGTAATCAATTCCAATTATTAAATAGGAATAAAATGATAATAGTGAGGTTAAGTTATCATTAAAACCATTTTCAACATATTCAATATTTTGTGATGGGTAATATTCAAATATCCATTCTCTATCACCATGATTTAATAATATTGTTTCATAAGATGAATTATAAATGGGTCTTGATGATACAATTTGTACAGATGCTTCGAACTGATTTGATGATGGCTCGTTTATTATATTTATTATAAAGTTACAATTAATTTTTTCTTCTGTTTTGACCCTATCTTTTGTCCATATTTGATTATTTAAAAATTGCTCTATATTAGATTGCATTTCATCAAAAAATAATTTTTCTGATGATTGTAATTTTTCAATATTAACTACGATTTTTGCATTAAGTTCCTGGCCGTGAGTGACTAAGTTATTTGAGTATAATAATAAAAGTATTATAGCTCTTAACATTATGATTTTTATTTATAAAATTTCAGATGTGTCCTTATCTTCATCTAAAGGCTTTCTAAAGAATAACTCGTCATTAACAAGTTCTTCAGATGCAATAGTAGTCGATTTTGGTAATCTCTCAAAATATCTAGAAATCTCTATTTGTTCCCTATTTTCAAAGACTTCTTCAAGATTATCAACATCCGAAGCAAATTCAGCAAGCTTTTCATTTAATTCTTCTTTTTGAGTTGCTGACAATTGTCTTGCCCTTTTCCCAATAACCCTAACAGATTTATAGATGTTACCTGTTTTTGATGCAATTTCATCTACATTTAGGTTAGTTATATTAGATTTAATTTTCATAATTATTATAATTTTTGAGTTGCAAAGTTAGTCAATATATTTAAACTTTCAATATACATTTTTTCAGCATCTATTTTATACGAGCTTTCAGGGTACTTATCTATAAATTCGAGATAAAAGTCAATAAGATCATTAAACCTTTCCTCTTGTAAATTCTGAAAACTATTGATAGCAATATTGTATTGTGATAAGATTTTTAAAAATGTTATTTCCTCATTAAATTTTGAATCTGGAAAATCTTTTTTAAAATTATCAAAAGCAATCAAAGCTGATTTGTAATTTCTGGTTTTAAAATATTGTTTAGCATTTTCAAAGTTTTTAGTTTCTAGTTTAACTTGTAACTCATCTATTATTTTATTAGCATCAATAGAAAAATTATTATATGGATATTTATTTATAAAGTTTTGAATTGCTGTTATTGCCTCAATTGTTGTTGATTGATCAAGATTTGAATTAGGAGATGTCTTGTAAAGTGAGAATGCATAAAGATATTCAGCTTCAATTACTCTTTCACTTCTTGAAAAAAGTTCAATAAACGCTTTAAAGTATTTAGCACTAGCTTCATATTGGTCAAGATTATATAGTGAATAAGCAAAATAAAAATCAACAATTTCAGATTCTTTACTTCCTTTTACTAATGGTTTTATGTCTTTGAATAGAGTACTTGCTTTGAAGTATTTTTCTTCTTCGAAATATTCCATAGCAGCTTCTAACTTTTCATCATACCCTGTGGATTTTAATGTTTTTCTGTACTCGCTACAAGATGTAAGTAATAGTATTAATATAAAATTTAGTAAAAATGTGTAATTACTCATTGCGCAAATATATCTTTTTTCTAAGATAAAAAACGACATCTTGGATTGTTGGTTTTTCACTCTCTCTCCAATTGAAAAATTTAATAAACTTATCTTTCTCGGATATTTCGTGAGGCGGTATTAATTTGGCCTTTGGATTTTTATAAAATATTATATTGCTTATTTCATTTTCAGTGAAATTTAATCTGAGATCGCTACAAATGATATAGTTTAATCCTATCATATTTTCTAACTTTTCGTCAAGAGCATAATATATTGTTTCCCCGTTTCCTTTTACATTAATTGATTTTATGTTATTGTCTTCATCAAACTCCGCCTTCATTAATCTACCTTTTATTTGATTAAAATTTTCAAGGGTATCTTTTGAGACTATAAAAGCATTTTTAATTAAATTCATCTCTTCTATATTATTTTCATTCAATATGAAATTTATTGTGTCTGATGATATTTGATTTTTACCATTCCAAACAATTGGATCATTAAACATAGTTATTGTAGAATCAATAAGATCAAATTTTAATGAATCAGACTTACCTGTGAATTGTTTTTTATAAAATTTTACATTATTAAATGCTTTTAGCATTGTAACGTCTTGATTATCTCCATAGGCAAGAATTGTATCTGAAGAAAGATAAAATGTATCATTTTCTATATATTTTTTGAGTAATGGTTCATCAAAAATTTTTGTTAATTCTTTTTCTCTATCATAAATACCAGAATTACCTAATATGTAATAATCGGAATCTTTAATTTTTAATTTCACATTCCGATTTGCTTCGTATACCTCTTCCTGTTCATTATACTTAATAATATCAGCTTCAAGTATGTACTCGTTCGTTTCAATCTTACTAGATGAAAGACTTGTATTTAAATTCGATTCATTATAGCTACCACCTAATGAATTTATGATGACACTATCATCTGAGATTATTTCGGAGAAACCGAATGTTATAGCCTCTTTTGTTTCAATATTATATGTCATTGAATCTGAATACATGATGTAATCTTTCCCTCTGTATTCAACTTTTTTAGAGAATGAAGATATATTTCTATCACCAAAAAACGTACCATTTATACTTTTAAGATTATTAGTTTCATCTTTTAATCTCCCTCCATCAAAATATAATCCTTTTTTTTCATCAATATAGTAATCAAGTTTCTGTGTTTTAATCTCTCGTTGGTCTTTTATATATATTACGTTTCCTCTCAGTTTAGCAATTTTTTTGTTACCGTCGTATATTAGAATATTTGAGGTTATTACTGATGAGTCGGAGTTATAAATTTTAACATTACCATACGCCTCCATAAGATTTTTTTTGTTGTAAAAATTAGCAGAATCGCACTGAACTTCAGTTTCTCCTTGAATAAAAATTACATTTTTAATTAATTTTCTGACAGGTTCCTTATTTATTTTCTGAAATTTTAGCTCATCTGCCTCATATTTAATTTTCTCTCTTTTTTGACCATAAGCTGGTAATGAATAGATAGATATAAAGAAAATTATATACGGAATTATTTTCATTACGTAAAAATAGATAGATAAAACTTTTATTATAATGCAATGATCAATTATTAAATTTGTATTATGAAATTACAACTAGATAAGGAATCATTTTTAAAATTTTTTAACATCAATGATATAGATATTAAAGAAAAATCATTCCTATGTGCGGTAAGTGGTGGGGTTGATTCAATGGTTCTCTATGACCTTATGATTAAATGTAATCTTAATTTGTCTGTTGCCTCATGCAATTATAAATCAAGAAAAGAATCAGATAATGAAATCGAAATGATTAAATCTATTTGTGCTGAAAATAAAATTAATTTTCATTCAGAAATATTTAGAATTGATAAACAAAGTACAGGCAAATCTTTTCAAATGTTAGCAAGAGAAAAAAGGTATGAATGGTTTAAAAGTCTTATGAATGAATTTAGTTATGATTATTTGGTCACTGCTCATCATGCAGATGATAACATTGAAACAATCCTACTTAATTTTTCAAGAACAACGGGCTTCAAGGGTTTACTTGGAATTCCTGAATCAAAAAATCAAATTTTAAGACCTATGTTATCTTTTGAGAAAGATATAATAATCAACTATGCAAAAAAAAATAAAATAAAATGGAGTGAGGACTCATCGAACAAGTCGAATTTATATAATAGAAATAAAATCAGAAAAAATATTCTCCCAATCCTTAAGGAAATCAACCCATCATTTATCCATTCAATTTCAACATCAGTAAATAGGTTGAGGCTCACTGAAAATTTTATAAATGATAAACTAGATAAGTTTAAAGAAAAATATGTAACTATTGAAGATAATTTTGTCATAATTGATAAATCTTTCATTGTCCATTTGAGAGAGGATTTAATTTTATTTTATGAGTTATTAGGAGAATATGGATTTTCATTTTCTCAAATTGAAAAACACATACCTTCAATTAAAAAGATTAATAAAAAGTTAATTTCAAAAACTCATCAGTTAATAGGTGACAGAAAAAACCTCATAATTACTCCACTTGATTATGAGTTTAATACTAAAATAACTTCAAAAAGTATTAGAGAGGTAAACTGTGGTCATTTCAAAATCAGAGGAAATATTTTTAATAAAGGAGAAATTTCAATTAATAAAAATAAAAAAAACGCTCAATTGGATTATGATAAAATTCAATTTCCTATAACATACAGAAATTATTCTGAAGGTGATTCTTTTTCTCCTTTAGGAATGAGAAATCAGAAAAAGGTATCAAGTTATATTTCTGATATTAAACTAAATTATATTGATAAGATACATCAGCTTGTTCTTGAAGACAATAAAAATAATATTGTTTGGCTTGTTGGACAACAGATTAGTGATAAGTATAAAGTAGATAATTACACAAAAAAGATTTTAAATCTTGAAATAATTTAATTTTTTATAGGATGGTTTTACTCATCTTATCTAATTTTGATTAAAATAAATAATATGAAAGTAACAGTTGTAGGAGCAGGAAATGTTGGTGCTACGTGTGCTGATGTCTTAGCTTATAGAGAAGTATGTAATGAAATTGTTTTGGTTGATATAAAAGAAGGTTTATCGGAGGGAAAATCTCTGGATATATTTCAAAAGGCTCCTATCAATTTATATGATTCAAAAACAACTGGATCTACAAATGATTATACACTGACAAGTAATTCAGACGTTGTTGTAATCACATCTGGCTTACCAAGAAAACCCGGAATGACAAGAGATGATCTAATTGGAACCAATGCAAAGATTGTAACTTCCGTAACTGAAAATATTATAAAATATTCTCCTAACTGTATTATAATCATTGTTTCTAATCCTCTTGATGTTATGACATATCAGGCACATTTAACATCAAAATTTCCAAGGGAGAGAATAATGGGAATGGCAGGAATACTTGATACTGCTCGTTTTAGAGCATTTATTTCTGAAGAGTTGAATGTCTCAACAAAAGATATTCAAGCTTTACTACTGGGAGGCCATGGAGATACAATGGTTCCATTACCTAGATATACAACAGTATCTGGAATACCTGTAACTGAGTTGATTGAAGATGAAAAACTGAATGATATCATAGAAAGAACAAAGTTTGGTGGTGGTGAGTTAGTAAAGTTAATGGGAACATCTGCTTGGTATGCTCCTGGTTCTGCAGCAGCTCAGATGGTAGAGGCAATTATAAAAGATCAAAAAAGAATTTTTCCTGTTTGTATTAAACTTGAGGGAGAGTATGGGATAGATGACTGTTATCTTGGTGTTCCTGTAGTCCTAGGTTCAAATGGTGTTGAGAAAGTGATTGAGTTGAATTTAAATTCCGAGGAACTAAAGCTTTTAGAAGAATCAAGACAGCATGTCAAAGAGGTAATGTCTGTTTTAGATAATCTCTAATGGACAAAAGTAAAATACATGAGAGTAATCTCATTAGTAGAGATCTCAGTTGGCTCAATTTCAATTATAGAGTCTTAGACCAAGCAAAAGATTCAAAAAAAAATATTCTTGAAAGACTTAAATTTCAGTCTATAGTTTCTTCAAACTTTGATGAATTTTTTGAAATCAGAGTAGGTAGCTTATATAACTACATTGATAATAATAAAAAAAGATTCGATTACTCTGGATTAAGAGAATTGCCTTTTAGGGATCACTTATTAGGAGAGTGTCAAGTTTTCTTTAAAAAATTTTATAAAAATTTTAATGATAAAATTATCCCTGAGATGATTAAAAATTCTATTTATCTCGGCGATATTGAATCATTAGATGAGGAAGGTAAGAAAAAGATTAAGAAATATTTTAAAAAGACAATATTTCCAATGCTTACTCCAATGGTATTTGATAATCTTCATTCATTCCCTATCCTAATGAATAAGGTTTTAATATACGGTGTTGTAACAAAATCATCAGACAACACTAATAAAAGAAAAATATCATTTATTCAAATACCTGTAAACATTCCAAGATTTTTTGAATACAAGATTGACGAAAAAATTATATTTATTCCAATCGAAAAAATCATTCATAAATACATTAAAAAGTTTTTTAGGAATGTGACGATTGAATCAATATCTCTATTTAGAATAATAAGAAATGGAGACTTTACTTTAGAAGAATCAGAGGATATTGAAACCAATTTTTTGGAAGAACTCAAGCAAAAATTAAAAGACAGAAAATTTAGTAGAGTTGTTAGAATTGAAATTCATGAGGAATATGATGATCATCTAGTTTCCAAACTTCAAGATATATTGGATGTTGGTGACAAAAATTTATTTGAAGTAAAAAAGGAATCGATAATTGATTTAACATCATTAAATCAGATTATCAACTTTGAAGAGTTTTCTGAATTGTTATCTGAGAGAAAGAAACCTATACTTCCATTTTATTTTGATAATAAATCAGATAAAAATATTTTTGATATTTTATCAGAGAAAGATATTCTACTTCATCACCCTTATAATTCTTTTGATCCAGTTATTCAGTTTTTATATGAAGCTGCTGAGGATCCAAATGTTTTATCAATAAAGATTACTCTATACAGAACAGCAAAAAATTCAAGAGTAATTGATGCACTTTTAAAAGCTTCAGAAAATGGAAAACACGTTTCGGTCTTATTTGAGGCTAAAGCAAGATTTGATGAAGAAAATAATCTTAAGAATGGCTATAAATTAGAGAAATCTGGTTGCTATGTTATTTATGGAATAGGAGCATTAAAAACACATACTAAACTATTATTAGTGGTTAGAAGAGAGGGAAAAAAAGTTAAAAATTATGCACATTTAGGTACTGGAAATTATAATGAAACAACCTCAAAACTTTATACGGATTTAAGTCTAATGACATCCAAAAAAAAATACACAAAGGATACTTTAGAGTTTTTTAATGTTATAACTGGTCATTCAATTCCTGACGATTATGAAAATTTAATTACCGCACCAATTTACATGCGAGATAAAATTCTTGAACTTATTGATGAAGAAATATTAAATGTTCAAAAAGGTAAAGATGGTAAAATATGCATAAAAATTAATTCTCTTCAGGATAAACATGTAATTAACAAATTATATGAAGCAAGTAATAAAGGAGTTGTGATATATTTAATTGTAAGAGGAATCTGTTGTTTAAGACCTGAAAGAAAAAATCTCAGTGAAAACATTAAAGTCATTTCTATTATTGGTGAATATTTAGAACATAGTAGATTGTATTATTTTCATAATTCTGGTGATCCTGTAATATATTCAGGGAGTGCTGATGTAATGATTAGAAGTTTTAAAAGAAGAGTTGAGTCACTATTTAAAATCAATGATGAATTCATAAAAAAACAAGCAATTACAATTTTGAATTATAATCTAAGAGATAATAAAAATGCATATATATTGAATGAGGATGGAAGTTATAACAGAATAAAAAATAAAAGAAAACCTTTTTCTGTATTTAGTGAATTTTATAAGCTTAATAAAACTAAAATTAATAATTCTATTGTTCTTTAATTAAATAAATATTTAAATTCATAATAATGAGAAAATTAAAATTAGGTATGATAGGAGGGGGTCGTGGCTCTTTTATTGGAGCAATTCACCGAAATGCTGCGCTTTTAGATAATTGCTATGAATTAACGGCTGGATCCTTTAGCTCAGATTATGAAAATTCTAAACTTACAGGGGAAAAACTTTTTTTAGATCCTTCAAGAATCTATAAAAACTATGAAGAAATGCTAGAGAAAGAATCAAACATATCTGAGAATCAAAGAATTGATTTAGTCTCAATTGTAACACCAAATCACTTGCATTTTGATCCAGCAATTAAATCTTTAGAAAAAGGTTTACCTGTAATTATTGATAAACCCATGACTTTTGACACAGAACAGGCTAAGATACTACACGATAAGGTTGAAAAAACAAAAATTCCATTTGCAGTAACTCATACTTACACAGGATACCCTATGGTTAAACAAGCAAGAAGTTTAGTGCTAGATGGTAAAATTGGTAAAGTAAGAAAGGTAGCAGTTGAATACCCTCAAGGTTGGTTAAGTACGATGTTGGAAAAAGATAATAATAAACAGGCATCATGGAGGACAGATCCAAGTAAATCTGGAAAATCTGGGAGTATGGGTGACATTGGTACTCATGCAGCGAACATGGTTGAGTATGTTACTGGAAAAAAAATTAAGAGATTGTTATCTAAAGTAAATGTTTTTGTAGAGGGAAGGTTACTAGAAGATGATGGTAATGTTTTAATTTCTCTTGAAGATAATATTGAAGGTAATCTGATGACAAGCCAAATAGCAACAGGAGAGGAGAATGATTTAAAAATAAGAGTCTGGGGAGATAAGGGAGGAATTGAGTGGAAGCACTCTACTCCAAATACTTTAATCCATAAATTAAGTGAAGGACCAAATCAAATTCTTAGAGCAGGTGTTGATAATTCTTATTTATCTGATTTTGCACTGGCACATTGTAGAACACCATCAGGTCATCCTGAGGGATTTATTGAGGCCTTTGCAAATATTTATAGAAATTTTGCTTATTCTGTGGTGAACTTTATTGAGAAAAAAGATAATGATTCAATTTATGATTATCCTACTGTAGAAGATGGTTATAGAGGTATGAAATTTATTGATGCTGTAATTGAATCATCAAAAACCTCTGAATGGACTAACGTATAAACTATGAAAACAATTAAAGGACCTGCAATATTTTTAGCACAATTTATGGACGATGAAAAACCATTTAATAATATGGAAAATATTTGTAAATGGGTTTCAAAATTAGGATATAAGGGAGTACAAATTCCAACATGGGATCCTAGGTGCATTGATTTAGAGAAAGTTGCTGAAAGTAAAGATTTTGCAGATGAATATAAAGCAAAAATTAATTCATACGGAGTTGATATCACTGAGCTTAGTACACATCTTCAAGGACAACTTGTTGCGGTAAATCCTGCATATAATAAAATGTTTGATGGTTTTGCTCCGAAAGAATTTAGAAATGATCCTAAAAAGCGTACAGAGTGGGCAAAAAATCAATTAATTCTTGCTGCAAAAGCGTCTAAGAATTTAGGTATAAAAGTTCATGTGACTTTTTCTGGTGCATTAGTTTGGCCATATCTGTATCCGTGGCCTCAAAGACCTGATGGTTTAGTTCATACTGCTTTCAAAGAGCTTTCAAGGAGATGGCTTCCTATATTGAATGAATTTGATAGTAATGATGTTGATCTATGTTATGAAATACATCCAGGTGAAGACTTACATGATGGCTTAACTTTTGAAAAATTCTTAAAGTACACCAATAACCATTCAAGAGTTAAGATGCTTTATGATCCAAGTCATTTTATACTTCAACAACTAGATTATTTATCTCATATTGATATTTATCATGAATATATTAAAATGTTCCACGTCAAAGACGCTGAATTTAATTCGAATGGAAAAGCTGGTGTTTATGGAGGTTATGCAGACTGGAAAGATAGACCAGGACGTTTCAGGTCATTAGGAGATGGTCAAATTGATTTTAAGTCAATCTTTTCAAAGCTAACAAAATATGGATATGATGGTTGGGCAGTTTTAGAGTGGGAATGTTGTATAAAAAGTAATATTCAGGGAGCTGAGGAAGGATCAAAGTTTATATCGAATCATATTATAAATGTATCAGAAAAACAATTTGATGATTTTGCTGACTCAGGGAGTAATAAAGAAGAGTTAAATGAAATTTTAGGTATTGACTAGATCTTTTTTTTTAGATATAATAATTTTTCTTTAAGTGAATTTAATTTTTCAATGATATCATTGTAATTAAAATTGATTTCTTTTTTAATATTTTTTTTTGCTCCGTCAATTGTAAATTTTTTTTTCTTAAGAAGAGATTGAATTGCTCTTAAAATATTTATATCTTTTTCTGTAAACTTTCTTAAGCCTTTTGAGTTTTTTTTTGGGTTTAATTCTTTAAATTCAGTTTCCCAAAAGCGAATTTGTGAGGTTGATAGTTTAAGATTTTTGGCTACTTCACCTATTGTGAAATACTTTTTTTTTATTTCTCTTTCTTTGTAAGGCATGCTAATAGGTTGATCCTAGAGCTTGGTTCTCGATTGATGCAATCTTAATAACCTCTTCATATTGATTAGGAGTAAGATCATTAAAGAAAAAGTTAATAGGGTTTACTTTTTTTCCATTTTTATGAACCTCATAATGTAGGTGAGGTGCTGTTGATCTTCCAGAATTACCACTATATGCAATAAGTTCACCTCTTTTAACTTTTTGACCTCTTTTAATATTAAACTTATCTAGGTGAGCGTATACAGTCTTATATCCATTTCCATGATCTAAATATATATGTTTACCAAATCCTCCAAATGATGTTTTCACAATTACTGCTTTTCCATCTGCTGTTGCATAAATTGGTGTCCCAACCTTTATTGAAAAGTCAAGTCCATAGTGCATCCTTTTAACTTTTAAGAAAGGATCAATTCTTTGACCAAATCCCGATGCAAGTCTTCTGAGATCTTTATTTGACACTGGTTGAATTGCAGGTATTGCAGCTACTAGTTCTTCTTTGTTTACAGCCATAGTATAAAGGTCATCGTATGATTTAGTTTGTACATATAGTTTTCTTTTTAATTCATCAATTTTAGCATAGTTATCAATTAACAAACTCTCCCTCTCCAATTTTCCGTCTAATAGATCTTTGTATCTGTTTACCCCTCCAATGCCTACTTTTCTAATTGAGGATGGGATTGGTTCAGTTTCAAAAATTATTCTATAGATATTATCGTCTCTTTGCTCTAAATTTTCAAGCATTTTATATGCAATATTTACTTCTCTATTAAGTATTTCATAATGAGTTTGAAGCTCACTATTTTCTTTTTTGAGTCGAATAATCTTTGGTGATTCGAAGTAAGCATCATATATGCTTACTAATCCAATGCTTGCTAAAAGGATTAATACAGTTAACCCAATAAAATTAAGAAAGTAGTCTTTATTAGTCTTTTTGACTTTTTCAAACTTACACGTATCTGTATTGTAATAAAATTTTTCTTTTCCCATAATTAGTTGAAAATAGCCTAATTTTATATTTTATATTTACAAAAATAAAAAATATTAGTTGATTTATAGCTTATATGGACACCAAAAAAATTAGAAAGATTTTTTTTGATTTCTTTGAAAATAAAGGTCACTCTATAATCGAATCTGCACCAATTACTATCAAAGATGACCCAACATTGATGTTTACTAATGCTGGTATGAATCAATTTAAAGATATTTTTTTAGGAAATATAAAACCCAAATCAAAAAAAGTTGCAAATACTCAAAAATGTTTAAGAGTAAGTGGTAAGCACAATGACCTGGAGGAAGTTGGTATTGATAAGTACCATCACACCATGTTTGAGATGTTAGGTAACTGGTCTTTTGGAGATTACTTTAAAGAGGAAGCAATAAAATGGGCATGGGAACTCTTAACTAAAAAATATAAATTAGATGAATCAAGGCTTTATGTCACAATCTTTGGTGGTGATAAATCAGATAAGATATCGAGAGATTTGGAATCTTATAACATTTGGAAGAATATAGTCTCTAAATCTAAAATTGTTGACGGAAATAAAAAAGATAATTTTTGGGAAATGGGGGATACTGGTCCATGTGGACCCTGTTCGGAAATTCATATTGATTTAAGAGATTCTAAAGAAATTCAAAGAATACCTACATCTAAACTAATAAACAAAGACCATCCAGAAGTAATTGAGATATGGAATTTGGTATTCATTGAATTTAATCGAAGAGTTGATGGTTCACTTGAAAATTTACCAGAAAAACATGTTGACACGGGAATGGGCTTAGAAAGACTTTCTATGGCAATAGACTCACTTAAATCAACATATGATACCAATATTTTTAAGTCAATAATAATATCATTAGAAAAAATTTCCAGAATAAAATATGGTTCTGATAAAGCCATAAATATAGCTTTCAGGGTAATTTGTGATCATATAAGAGCAATTGTATTAACCATATCTGACGGTGCTATACCATCAAATAATAAGGCTGGATATGTTATAAGAAGAATTTTAAGAAGAGCAGTAAGATACGGATACTCAACACTTCAATTAAAAAAACCTTTTCTTAATGAACTTTCTAAATCGGTGATTAAAGAGTACAAATATATTTTTAAAAATTTAAGTTCACAGTCTGATTTTATAAAGGAAGTTATATTAGAAGAAGAGAAGACTTTTTTATCAACCCTTGATAAAGGATTGAAAAAAATAAATAAATATGGAGAATCTTCTAAAAAGGTATCAGGAAAATTGGTTTTTGATTTATATGATACTTTTGGTTTTCCTATTGACCTAACTGAGCTTATTTTTAGAGAGAAGGGAATCAATATTGATAAAGAGAAATTTAATGAATTGCTAGAAATTCAAAGAAACAGATCAAGGAATGTAAGTAAAGCAATATCTGATGAATGGAAAATTCTAAAGAAAGGTAAAAGAGATACCTCATTTATTGGATACGAGGAAGATAATTCATTATCTCAAATTCTTATGTACAGAGAGGTTAGGGATGATGAAAAAACAAATTTTCATTTGGTTTTTGATAGGTCACCCTTTTATCCTGAATCCGGAGGTCAAGTTGGAGACAGAGGTGTTATTTATGATGGCGATGAAAAAATAAAAGTTCTTGACACTTTTAAAGAAAATGATTTAGTTGTACACCTTGCAGAAAAACTCCCTAACTCATTAGATGATAAAATTAAAATTGAGATTGATAAAAATAGGAGAGAGTTTATCTCCAAAAATCATTCTGCCACTCATTTACTCCATTCGGCTTTGAGAGATACATTGGGTGACCATATTTCACAGAAGGGATCGCTAGTTAACGATAAAATATTAAGATTTGATTTTTCACACTTTTCTAAAATTGATGCTAATTTATTAGAGAAGATAAGTGATATAGTTAATGAAAAGATTTTTGAAAATAATAAAGTTAAAATTGAAAATAATGTCAATATAGATCATGCCAAAAAGAAAGGTGCTACAGCTCTTTTTGGAGAGAAATATGGAGATAAGGTTAGAGTAGTGAGCATTGATGATAATTTTTCTTTAGAACTGTGCGGAGGTACGCATGTAAGTAGTACTTCTGAGATAGGACAGTTTAAAATACTTTCAGAATCTTCTATTTCTTCTGGTGTAAGAAGAATTGAAGCATCAACATCTATTGAGTCAGAAAGGATATCTAAAATGGATTCTAAAATAATTAGTGAACTTAAAAATCTATTAAAATCAAATGATATTCTTGAATCAATAAACTCCCTAATTACAAAGAATAAAGCATTAGAGAAAGAAATTGATTTGAAAAATAATGAAAGAAAAAAACAAATTAAGTCAGAACTTAACTCCTCAGTTTTAAAAATTAAAAATGTTAATCTACTTATTAACGACTTTAAAAATGAGAAGATGAATTTTGTTAAACAAATCGCTTCTGAATTAGAAAAGGAGTTAAAAAATTTGGTTTTTCTTGGTACACTTCTAGACTCAAATAAACCGCTAATTTTAATAATGATTTCAAAAAATTTATTGGATGAATTAGATGTTGATGCAAATAACATAATAAATAAGTTAGCAACTCATATTGGAGGATCAGGTGGGGGTCAAAAGTTTTTAGCAACTGCTGGTGGTAAAAATAAAGATGGGATAAAAAAAGTAATACATGAGGGAAGAAGCATTTTAGAATCAATCTTAAACAAATAGTTTGATTTAACGTTTTTAATTTAATGTAAATAATGAAAGATAAATTATCCCAAATGCAATTATTTAAAGCACTCAATTTTGTATTATTCATATCACTTCTAGCATTTATGTCCTGTGGTGAAAATCCAAGTAATGGAACTGAGAAGATAAAAATATCTGTTAAAATAGATGGCTCAGGAAATTACGATGAGGTAAGATTACAAAAGGTAAATTCTGATTATTCCATAGAATTAGTTGAGTCTGCAAATTTTGTAGAAGATGAAATTGAGTTCAATGTTTTTGTTTTTGAATCAACTTTGTATAGGCTTGATTTCATGGGATACACAAGTTTGGATCTTATTTTAAATAAATCTGACGTAGATATACTTGTAGATGATTCAAACTCTTTATTTGAATTTACTGTTGATGGTTCAGATGACACTGAAATACTCAAATCTATTGAAAATAAAATCACAAATTATAGATCAGAGATTAGGGAACTTAATATAAATTTTGTTGAAGCCAGCCAGAACAGAGACTATGAGCTTATTAATAGTATTCAATCCGAGTTTGATTTCAAAAAAAATCAGTTTGAACTTTCATTAAAAGATTATCTATCAAGTGTTAAAAGCTCTCTTGCAGTGCTAGTAACGGCAGATTACCTTGATATAGAGGAAAATCTTATTTTTTGGGAGACTATATTTAACAATTATACCGAAGAATTTAAGAATAATTCTTATTTTCAAAATTTTGAGAGCAAGCTGATTAAAATTAAATCTATCTCTATTGGAAGTATAGCACCCGACATAATATTAAACGATACAAGTGGCATCCCAATTACCCTAACCTCTTTAAGAGGAAAATATGTACTATTAGATTTTTGGGCTGCTTGGTGCAGACCATGTAGAGAAGAAAATCCAAATATTGTTGAAAATTATAATAATTATAAATCCCACGGATTTGATGTTTATCAGGTTTCATTAGATAGGACCAAAGAAGATTGGGTTAGAGGTATTAAACAAGATAAATTACAATGGATAAACGTTTCTGATTTAAAATATTACCAGTCAGAAGCTGCGGAGTTATATAATGTAGATAGAATTCCTAGTGCCTTTCTATTAGATCCTGATGGAAAGATAATTGCCAAGCATACAGATTTAAGGGGTCCAAATCTCTCAAGAAAACTAGGTGAAATTTTTAATTAAAAATAGACTTTAGCTCATCTGCCTCCTCAGGTTTCATTTTGCCTGCAAGTATTAGCCTTAGTTGCCTTCTCCTTAGGGCACCATCAAAAAGTTTTTTTTCCTGCTCTGAATTTGGTTCGACATCGATTGATTTAACAGGTTTCCTTTTTTCATTTAAGGTAACGAAAGTAAAGAATGCACTATTACTAATTACCGATTTTTGAGATTCACTACTTTGAGAACTGACCTCAATAAAAATCTCCATTGATGTATTAAATACCCTTGTTATAAATGCAGTTATTGTAACTATATCGCCTTTGAAAATAGGAGACTTAAATGTAATATTATCAACTGAGGCAGTTACAGATATTTTTTTTGTGTTTTTGTTAGCACAAATAGCGGCAGCCATATCCATCCAATACATAAGTTTTCCTCCAAAAAGTGTATCTAAATTATTTGTATGGTTTGGTAGAACCATTTCACTGATTGATATTTTAGTGTCTTTGCAGTCTATGACTTTATCTTTCATTTTTTATTTTTCTAAAGCAAATTTAACTTTTATGTTTGTATAGTAATTATAAAACACATTAAATATGTTTACAGGAATAGTTGAGACAACTGGGGTTATCGAGGATCTAAATTACGACAACGAAAATTTAAATTTAACTATACAGAGTAGTATTAGTCGAGATTTGAGAGTTGACGAAAGCGTATCTCATGACGGAGTGTGTCTTACTGTTACAAATAATTCGGACACATCTCATAAAACAACATTAGTACCAGAAACCATCAAAAAAAGTAGATTTTCAGATCTCGAAATTGGATCCGAAATAAATATTGAAAGAAGCTTAAAGATAAGTGATAGATTAGACGGACATATTGTCCAAGGTCATGTAGATGATGTTGCTGTTTGTAAAGAGGTAATCGATAATGGAAATAATTGGATGTTTACTTTTGAAAGTAATAATTATTTAAAATATGTTGTTGAGAAAGGAAGTATAACAATAAATGGAGTGAGTCTCACTTGTTTTGATGTAAAAGATAATCTCTTTTCAGTAGCAATTATTCCACATACTTATTCCAAAACAAATTTTAGAAATATTTTAAAAAATCAAAAAGTAAACATCGAGTACGATATTCTTGGTAAATATTTAGAAAGACTTAATAAGAATAAGACATAAGAAGAGTTTCAATATCATTTTTGATTTTTGATACTTCAGTTTTATCTGTGCCATCATATATGCCCCTTATTCTCCTTTTATTATCTACCAGTAAAAATGTTCCACTATGTAAAAATCCACCTGGTTCTAATGAATCAGCCATTGCAGTCACCATGTAGCTTTTTTTTGCAGTCTCATGTATATATTCAATATCCCCTGTAACAAAGTGCCACCTTTTAGAATTTACACCAAGGTTTTTTGAATACTTATTAAGTATATCAACATTATCATATTTAGGGTTAACTGTGTGTGAAAGAAACTTTACGTTATTTTGATTTTCAAAGTGATCATAAATTTTTAATAGATTTGATTTCATAATCGGACAAATGGTAGGACAGGTTGTAAAAAAGAAATCAGCAACGTAAACATCATTTTGAAATGTATTATTTGATATTGAGTCTCCATCTTGATTTATGAATTTAAAATCACTTACAGTATGATCTATAGTGTCAGTTTTTATAATACCGTTAATTTTTTTTTCTATTATTTTTTTCCTGCCATATATCGGTAATTCTTTTACTTTTGAATTGCACGACAATAATATAAATATGAGAAAGTAAACAGTTTTTTTCACTTTAATAATTTGTATGTAGTACGATAAATAATTAGTGAGGTTAGAAAACCTATTAACAGTCCAATTACTACATCACCAAAGTAATGAACACCTAAATAAATTCTACTGTATCCAACTAATATGCTCCATGCAAATAAAAATTGTATTCTTTTTTTGGTAATAAAATAAAATATTGTTGCTAATGAAAAGGTCGTTGATGAATGAGATGATGCAAAGCCATATTTTTTTCCACATCCTGAAACAATGTCAATTATTCCTACTAATTCAGGATTATTACAAGGCCTTAACCTTTCAAAATATGGTTTCATTAGCGAGGAAGTAATAAAATCAGAAATTATAACTGCTAGAAAACTAATAATAATAAGTTTTAAAAATATTTTTTTCTCATTTTTGAAAAGAAAATATATTAAATATATATAGAGAGGTATCCAAACATATTTATTACTAAAAAGGATCATTATATTATCTATGTATTCTGAAGAAAAACTATTGATCAATAATGTAATCTGTTTATCAATCTTAACTATGTATTCAAACAATATATTTAAATTTATTTAATGCTTCCAATATCTAAAATTAAAGTTGTTCAATCACTTAAACATAAAAAGAATAGAATAAGTTCCAATTTATTTCTTGTTGAGGGTATTAAAAGCTTTGACGAACTTTTAAAATCAAATTATAAAATTGATTTCACAGTTATTTCAAAAGAAACTCTTGCCAATAATAAACATTACAAAAACCTAAACGATTTATATGTAGTATCTGCTACCGAAATAAATAAACTCAGTGGTCTTAAAAATAATAAATCATTAATATCTGTTGTCCACAAAAAAAATCAAAAAAAGGAATCTATTGATTTTTCCAATCTCATAATCGCACTTGATTCAGTAAGTGATCCCGGAAATCTTGGTACAGTAATTAGAATAGCAGATTGGTTTAATATTAAAAGTATCCTCTGTTCAAAAAACACTGTAGACCTATACAATTCCAAGGTAATACAATCTTCAATGGGTTCATTTACTAGAGTAAACGTATTTTATTATAATCTAGAAGATGTTTTAGGTAGTAAAGATATTTCTGTTTTTGGTACTTCAACAGATGGCACAGATATCAATAACTTTGAAAAACCTGATAAGGGAATAATTTTATTTGGAAGTGAATCTCAGGGTGTTAGTGAGCATTTAAAAAAATATGTTGATAAGTGGATATCCATAAAAAAAAATGGAGGTGCTGAGTCTTTAAACGTTTCTGTTTCAGTCGGAATAATATTACATAAATTAACTTAAGAATAATCCTTATTCTTCTTAAACCATGGTATTTGAAAAACAATAAAATATGATATAATTAAAGAAGCAAAAATTGGTATATAGCTCTTTTCATAATCGTCACTAAAAATACCAGATTCATCAATAAGAGATTTAAAATTATTTTGCGCTAGAATACTTTCAAAATAAACAAATACTGTTCCAAGAAATAGAAATAATACTGTAAATCCAACAGACTTGTAAATCAATCTTAGGTAAAGTTTCATGTGCGAATTTAGATAATTAACTAATTAACTCAAAAGAGCATTTATTTTTGCTTTTTCAGCAAGTTGCTTTCCTAAGTATTTATCTATGAGGTAGTGTGAGAGGTAAATTGCAGGAGTTATCATAATTGCTACACTAAATTTAAATATATAGTTATCAGAGCCAACATTCAAAACTTGTGTTATTGACCATGATTTTCCTTCAGGAGCTAGAAAATAAAATGCTATTAAAAGTACAATAAAACTATCAATTAACTGCGAAACAATGGTTGATCCAGTAGCACGTAACCAAATAAATTTTCCATTTGTAATTTTCTTAATTTTTTGAAATACAAATACATCTAGAAGTTGAGCAATAAGAAATGCAATGATAGATCCAATGATTATTCCTATACTTTGAAGGAAAATTGTATTATATGCATAATTAACATTAAAAAGGTTCCCTTCATCATCAAATTTATTGATATTTAACCAATATGAATTTGGCGTAAGCTTAGTTGAGAGAAAAATTATAATGAATGAATATGAGATTAAAAGAATTGTGAAATAGCTTATTTTTTTTACTCCTTTCTTACCAAAATATTCATTTATTATATCCGTTGTAATAAAAACTACTGGCCAAATTAATACACCTACGGATAGATTAAAACTTTTAATGAATGAGATGTCAAAGATTTTAGTACCTAGAATCTCAGCTAGTAGTGCATTAGTAACAAATATTCCTGAAAGAAAAATAAATATATTATTTAACTTTTTTTCCTCCTCAATATTTAGCTTTTGCATTTTTAAGAATTACTGCATACCTCTTTCAATTTCATCTAGATGAATTGTATCGATAGATTCTTGAAGAGTTGGTTTTATCTCAAGAACAGTATCAAGTTTTGAAATTTTTAGAATCTTTTTTATATGTTCATTGATATTACAAATTATGAATAAGGCTTGTTTTTCTTGAAATGTTCTATTTCCTACAAGCATGGCACTTAAACCTGAAGAATCCATAAATTTCACGTTTTTTAAGTCTAGAATTATATTTTTTGCTCCTTCAACCTCGTATGTTATAAGATCAGCTTTAAGTGTTGGTGCAACAACAGAATCTACTTTCTCATCTTTAGGTGTGAGAATATAATAAAGATCATTTTTCTCTATTTCATATTTCATATCGCAATATTAATATTCGATTCAATATCATTCAACATATTGTCAGTATTTCTTTTGATAAATTTTTCACCAATTATATTTTCATATAGTTCAATATATCTTTTCGAAATTAAATTAACTCTCTCATCATCCATTGGTGGTATTTTTTGTCCGATTTGACCTTGAAATCCATTTTCAATTAACCATTCTCTAACAAATTCTTTTGACAGTTGTTTTTGATTTTTATTTTGATACTGAAGTTCTTTATATGAATCGGCATAAAAATATCTAGATGAATCAGGTGTATGTATTTCGTCAACAAGGTAGATGTCATCTCCAATTTTTCCAAATTCATACTTTGTGTCTACTAATATTAAATTCTTTGATTTTGCATATTCTGTTCCCCTCTCAAATAATCGTCTCGTATAATTTTCAAGTTTAACATATTCTTTCTCTTCAACTAAGCTTCTAGAAATTATTTCATTTCTAGATATATCTTCATCATGACCAATTTTTGCTTTGGTAGTTGGAGTTATGATTGGGCTTGAAAATTTATCATGTTCTTTCATCCCGTTTGGCATAATTACTCCACAAATGGTTCTTTCACCAGATTTATATAGTCTCCAAGCATGTCCAGTGAGATATCCTCTAATTACCATTTCAACCGGATAAGTTTTACAACTTTTTCCAATTGTCACATTCGGGTCTGGTAACTTCTCAATCCAGTTGGGGACAATATCCTCAGTCATCTTTAGAAACTTCTGAGAAATTTGATTAAGAATTTGTCCTTTGTAAGGTATAGCTCTAGGTAGAACGACGTCAAAAGCACTAATTCTATCGGTAACAACCATAACTAATTTATCTTTGAAATAGTAAACATCCCTTACTTTTCCCTCATATTTTTTTATGAGAGACTCAAATTTAAAATCTGTATTTTTTATAGCTTGATCCAATATTACCAATCAGGTTTAGTACTATCCTTTTTCTTATTAGGTTTCCTTTTCAATTGTTGAATATACTGAAATTCATTGTTATTTAAAGCATTGAGAATCATCTCTGCTTTCTTTTTTGACATATTAATTTTTTTAAGCTTTTCTTCTAGGGACTCATTATCAGAGTCTTCACTATTTTTCTGTTCATTTTTGTCTTCATGAGATTCGTTTTTTTCTTTTTCTTGCTGATCCTTATTTCCCTTTTCATCATTTTTTTTATTTTCTGAATTTTCTTTTTTGTTCTCTTTGTCATTTTGCTCGTTAGGCTTTTCTTGTTTATTTTCTTTCTGTTTTTGAATTTTTTTCTTGACTAGCTCATAATTAAACTTTGAATCAATATTAGTATTGTCACTAATAATTGACTCTTTATAAAAATCTATTGCTTCCTCTAGTTTATTTCTACTTTCATTAATATTTCCAATTTGTTGGAGAGCTATAGATTTTATTTTTTTATTATCGGTGATGGCAGCAAATGTATAGTTTTCTAATGCCTTAGCTGTGTCGTTGCTAAGGAAATGGGAATGAGCTAAGTTTAAATATATTTTCTCGTTTGTTACATCAAACGAATCAATTAATATTTTATAGTTAGTTATTGATTTATTATACTCCTCATTTTTAAAATAAATCTCTGCCTCTTTTGTCAGCCGATTGATTTCATCAATATTGTTTATGTTCAATAAAATTATAGTAATGAATTTAATGATCATAGTGATATAATTTTTGACACAAAAATAAAGTCAATGATTACTAAAAATAAAGCACTTAAAAGAAAATAGAAATATTTATTTTCTGAAATATTTGATATTTGTTGATCAACCATATCTCCTTTAATATTTTTTATATCACTTATCATTTGATTTATTTCGTTCACATTTTTTGATATTTCGTAATATTTTCCACCTGTCTTCATAGCTGTTTCTTTAAGTGAAGTTGAATTTAATTTACTTACGACTATTTTGCCTTCTTTATCTTTTTTGTAGTTCCCATTGTTATCAAAAATTTTACTTCCTTCAGATGTTCCTATTCCAACACTAAACAATTTCAATGAATTTTCTTTTATTTTTTCAATTGATTTGTTGGTTTCTTCTCCAAAGTCTTCACCATCAGAAAAAAGTATAATCATTTTTGATTTTAAATTGTTATCTCCTGATTTTTCATCTTTAAGTTTAGTTAATCCTAATTCAAGGGGTGGACCAAAATCTGTTCCGCTATTGGGAACAAGTTCAGTGTTTAATGTTTCTACAAAAAGATTTAAAGCATTTTTATCGTATGTCAATGGACATTGGACGAATGCTTCTCCTGAAAACATGATTATTCCAATCCTATCACCACTAAACTCATCAATTATTTTTTTTATTTCAAATTTTACTTTCTCTATTCTTGAAGGTTGTATATCATTAGCATTCATCGATTCTGAGAGATCAACAGCAATCATTATCTCTTTACCAATTACATCAACTTTTTCTTCTTTAATACCAATATCTGGACCAAGAAGAGATAAAATTAATAAAGTAAAGAATGAGATTCTTAAAATAAATTTAAAAAAAACACTTTTTAAGTCAACTTTTATAATAGGGTTAATATGATATAACCTGAATAAATACAAAATGTAGAAAATGAAAAATAGTGATATTAAAGAAATTTCTAGTAATCCGATATCTTTTTGAAAACCCATAAGCTAAATTATTAAATAGAATTATTATTATTCAAATTTGAATATTGATTTAACTCTTTTTCACAAATAGAAAAATTGATAAAACTTTACATGATATTATGGAATTTTTATATTTGCGAGAAATTCAGGAGAGGTGGGTGAGTGGCTTAAACCAGCAGTTTGCTAAACTGTCGTACGTAATTACGCGTACCGGGGGTTCGAATCCCCCTCTCTCCGCTTCATAATTTAATTATTTCAACATTTTTTATCACTTAACGTTTTAAGATTAATAAAGATTTAATGTTAAAGATTGCATTTGACAAAGATTATGTTCACCCGCTAGAAAAAAACCATAGGTTTCCTATGGTAAAATATGAACTAATACCTGAACAGCTTTTGAGAGAAGGTTCATGCTCAAATGATAACTTTTTTGTTCCTGGCATAGCATCGGATGATGAGATAGTAATGACTCACGAACCTAAGTATTATGATAAATTGTGTTCTTTAAGTTTATCAAAAAAAGAGGAAAGACCAATTGGCTTCCCAATGAGTGCAGAGCTGGTTCTAAGAGAAAAAAAAATTGTAAAAGGAACAATTGAATGCTGTAATTTTTCAATAGAAAATGGTGTTGCAATGAATATAGCAGGCGGTACTCACCATGCTTTTTATGATAGGGGGGAAGCTTTTTGTATACTAAACGATCAATCTGTAGCGGCAAATGTTTTATTAAATGAAAAAAAAGAAATAAATAAAATATTAATTGTTGATCTAGATGTACACCAGGGAAATGGAACTGCATCTTTATTTAATGATAAGGAGGATGTTTTTACTCTATCTTTCCATGGAAAAAATAATTATCCATTTAGAAAAGAGAAAAGTAATTTTGATTTAGATTTCGAAGATAATACAGATGATTGTTTTTATTTAAATAAACTTAAAAAATATCTGCCTAAAATTATCGACAATTTTGAGCCTGATTTTATATTCTATCTATCTGGAGTAGATATTCTAAAAAATGATAAACTCGGAAAATTGGGATTATCTATTGAGGGATGTAAAAAGAGAGATAGGTTTGTTTTAGAAACTTGCAAGAAAAATAAAATTCCTTTGCAGGTAAGTATGGGAGGTGGCTATTCATCTAACCTAAGGGATATTATTGAGGCTCACTCAAATACATTTAGACTTGCTCAAGACATTTTCTTTTAATAAATACATGTATCCTCTTTTTCTTTTATTAAATAAATTTTTTACATTGATAAGATAATCAAAACTAGAATTTGATCTATCGTAATTTAAAATGAATAAATTCTTTCTTTTTTCTGTAATAATTCTATTTTTTTCTCAGAGCATAACTGCTCAGATAACAGTTACAGGAAAGATAATTGATGAGGCTACAGGAGATGGATTGGAGGGTGTAAAAGTTATTTTAAAGTCTTCAAATGTTAAGGGTGGTGGATTTTTTTCAGGTGTTCTAACAGAAGAAAATGGAGATTTTGATGTAACAACTAGTTTTAGCTTTCCTTTGGATTTGATTGCTACTAAAAAGGGTTGTAAACGTCTTGTTGTGCCTCTTAACAGAAAGACATCTACGTACAGTTTTGTGATGGAATGTGAAAGAGAAATCATTGAGGTAATCACTAAGGAAGAACCTCCTGTTGAAGAGGAACAATCTATTAGAGTAACTGGAAAAATAATAGATAAGGATACACAGGTCGAGCTAGAGGGTGTAAAAGTTATATTAAGGACAGCAATTATAACGGGAGGAGGATTTTTCTCAGGTGTTTTAACTGAAGAAGACGGTACTTATGATGTATCTACTAGTTTTGATTATCCATTAAATTTAGTAGCCACAAAAAAAGGGTGTAAGAGAATCATTTTTCCTTTAGATGAAAATAAAAATCAGTATGATATCCTAATGGAATGTGAAAAGGCTACTATTGATAGGATAATTGAGGAAAAGAAAAGTAAATCCAATAGTTTACCATCAGCAAAACCTGACAAATTGGTTTATTTAGAAAACGAGGAAATTTTAATCAATGAAGATTCAGTACTATTGAACGATTCGGATACTGATGGAAATCCTCTTGAAATCCTAATTTATAAAACTGTTTATGGATCAGTATTGCAGCAAGATGATGGAACTTATAAATATTATCCATCAAATGAATTTGAATATTCGTCAGATACTCTTTTTTATATTTTATCTGATGGTTATGGAAGTGATTCTAGTTATATCGTTTTAAATAAACTTGAAATAGGAACAGAATTGTCACAAGTAATTGATTTAAAATCAATTTATTTTGATTTTAATAGTTCTGAGATTAGAGACGATGCTAAGATTGAGCTCGATAAAGTAGTTAAGATAATGAAGGAATATCCCAAAATGAAGATTGAAATTGGCTCGCATACTGACTGTGTCGGTGGTGATGATTATAATTTAAAACTCTCTGACGAAAGAGCAAAGTCATCTGCAAGATACATTCAAAATAAAATGAATTCATTAAGAGATTATTCTGAAATTTATACTGCAATTGTTGCCGCGTTTAAAACTAAAATGTCATATAAATCTTTTTATGCTCGAATGGGAAATATCAAGTATAGGAAACAAATTTTTGATTATTTAGGAGAAAATTCCTTCGAAATTTTAGGTTTTAAGACTTTTGATGAGTTCGAAGCCTACTTGTCATCAGATGAAATAATGATGACATATGATGATAGAATTAATGGTAAAGGATACGGAGAAACTGTTCCTATTGCAAATTGTGAATCAAGTTGTGAATCTTGTTCTGAGCAACAGCATCAACTTAATAGGAGAACTGAGTTTGTAATAGTTGAAATAGGTGATAAAGCAAACTAAGTTGAAAACATTAAAAACATTCTCATTAGGTATTTTTTTTGTATTTCTTTTAATTTCCTGTTCAGAAAACGATTTTGATTTATCTGAAATTGATCTATCCGATATTAAACCTGAATTTAAAATTCCATTTGTATCTGGAGAGATTGGTTTAATAGATATTATTGATAATATTGATTCTACAGTTTTAGTAGATGATGAAACAAGCATTCTAAAGGTTTTATTTGAGGATAGTAATTCAATTTCTTTTGAAACAAGTAATGTCATTTCATTGGATCAACTTGAATATTCTGGATCACAAAAACTACAAACAAAAAAAATAAATTTAAGTAATCTAAAGAGTTTAAATACAACCATAACCCTTGATGATCTAGCCAGTAATATGCCCTCGTTAAATTTTGTCAACTCCTTGGCTGAAAACTCTTCTTCAGTTTTTCCTCCAATAAATAATAATGAGAGTGGGGGAATTTATTCATTTAGTAGTTATGATAACTTTAAATATGTAGTCATTGACTCGGGTTTCGTTCAAATAGAAATAAAAAATAATTTATCTATTCCTGTGGATGTAAATATTGAGATTAGTGATAAAGAAAATGTTTTTTTGGTTATTCAGGCGAATAATATTTTACCAAACCAATTATATCAGATAAACGAGGATTTAAATGGTAAAATGATTTACAATGAGCTAAATGTTGAAGTGACAAAATTTAATACTCCTGGTTCAGGAGGAATACCAGTAAGCATAAGTCCTAGTTCAGATAATATTGAAGTTTTATTTGAAATTGGTGAAATTTCTGTTTCTGAGGGCGAGATTAATATTAGTGATATTAATTCTATTGCTGATAATTCTCTGGACGTTGACCTAAGCTTCTACGATAGTGTTGAGTTAACAAGTATTGTATTTACAGAAGGTCAAATCGATTTTGAAATTAATTCATCATTAAGTTTCGATGTAGATATTAGCTATTCTCTACCTGCAAAAAATGGTAATGATTCTATTTCAGATATTGCTAACATAAATTCAAATGGAGTTTATAATAAAAATTTTAATATAAAAGATTACACCTTTGATCTTCATAACGAATCAATAAATCAATATAATAACCTTAAAGTAAATTCTTCAGTTGATGTATCATCAAATTCAAATTTTATTATCTATAAATCAGATGAGGAAATAGAAATTTCATTTACATTATCTAACCTAGCCTTTAAAGAAATTAATGGATATTTTGGAAATAAGACATATGATATTGACAGGTCTGAATTAGATTTAGATAAAAGTCTTTTTGATTTTTATGATAGATTCGATGGAGAGTTTTTACTAACAAATCCTAGTTTTGGTTTGAACATATATAGCTCAATGGGTGTTCCTATATCTTTTAACTTGGATATTGAAGGGTCAGATAATAAAAGTAATTCAGAGAAAATTTCATTAAATAGTAATATTAATCAGGCAGTATCAAAAGATGGATCTTTGACTGAGACAAAAATATTAATTGATAAGAATAATTCTAACATCGTTAATTTTATAAACCTACCACCACTAGAGGAGATAGTTATTGATGGAAACCTAAAAGTAAATCCTGATGGTGTCACTCACAACAATTTTATTTTAGAAAACTCAGAGATCTATGGCAATATATTCTTTGAACTTCCTTTTGAAATTTCTGCAAGTAATATGACAGTCTCCGATACAATTCAAACCAGTGAGATAAATTTAGTTTCAAGTATTTACTCTGCAAAAATGATTCTAAATTATGAAACTGATATTCCCGTTGATTTTGATATCACGTTAATATTCTTAGATCAAAACTTATCTGAAATAGACAGAAGTGAGGGTGAGATTAGTGTTAGTGCAAGTGATGTTGATGCAAACGGTTACTCAATTGGATTAATATCTGATTCCTTTACAGTTGATCTAAGTAAAAATTTACTTGATAGATTAAGCGATATTAAAAATGTAATTTTTGAAATTAAATTAAATACTGATAATTCTAGTTCGGTAAATATAACCTCTGGTATAAAATTTAAATTTCAATCAATTTTAGAAGTAAAATTAAATGGTGTATAAAAATTTAAAATTTTTACTATTTCTATTTGTGTCAAACATATCATTTGGTCAAGTGGATAATATGTTGTTTTTGATGGATAATGTACCATCTTCAAGAAATGTTAACATAGCAGCTTATAACGATTCTACAAAGTTTCATTTTGCATTTCCAATTATTTCTGGTATTCAAGCCTCCCTAAATTCAGATTTTAAATATGATGATATTATTAAAATTCGTCCTACTGACGGATCAAAATTTCTTGACCCAAACTCTTTTATAGGTTCACTTAGAAAAAGAAGCCATATTCAAATTAATGCTAAAATCAATCTAGTTCGGTTTGGTTTCCGATTTAAAGATGGTTACGTTAATTTCAGTGTTGACGAAAATATGAATGCAGATTTAGGTATTGACAGGGGAGTATTTCAATTTTTAATCTATGGCAACAAAACGTATGAAAATAATCAAGGAATCGGTTCCTTAACCTCTAATTTTAGTCATACAAGAGAATTCTCAATTTCTTATGCAAAAAAAGTTGAAATTAAAAATCACATATTCGATGTTGGTATAAAACCAAAAATTTATTTTGGTTTAGGTAATTTTGAATCAACAAATACTATTAATTACAGAAATGACCAAAACTTTTCAAGAATAGGTTTTGATTTAAGAGGGAGTGGAAACATATCTGCCCCAATCGATATTGTTTCAGGTCAAAAAATTGATTTAAACGAATTTGAAATTACATCAAACCTTGAGTCGAGTTACATATCAAATTCAAAGAATAAAGGTTTTGGATTTGACATTGGAGCAAGTTATGAATATGATCTTGGAAGGAAAATATATAATATTAGAAGAAACAATGACGTAGTCTTTGATCGTGCCAGAAAGGTAAAAGTTGATTTTAGTATTGTTGACATTGGTAGAATCAATTGGAAGTCAAATTCAAAGAGTATTAATTATAACTTATCATACCAATTTAATGGTTTTGATTTGACCAATCATATTGACTCAATAAGTGAGGGCTACGATTTTTATGAAAATTTTATTCAAAATGAATTAGATTCACTTGAGCTTGATAATTCTCTAAGTATTGAAGATCAGGAAAAATATTCAACAGGGTTAAAACCTAAATTTTACTTAAATTCCTCTTTTTTCTTTTCAGATAAATTATCAGTTGGACTTCTTATGAATTCATCAAATTATGGATTTTTTAAGCATATGAATGTCACTCTACACTCTTCTTTCAGATTAAATGAAATTATAAGATTAACAGCTAGTCTTAGTAGAGGTAACAAAATAGGTTTAGGTTTAAGCCTTAAGGGTGGTCCTTTTCAATTTTATATTTTATCTGATAATTTTTTCGATACTTTTGATATGATATCTAATCCATACGAAGTGAAGAATGCAAATCTGCATTTTGGTACAAATTTTATTTTTTAATTAATTTTTTAATTAAAAAATTAATCACTAAATCAATTTCTTTTTTATATCGTATTAGTTGTTATTAAATAATCTCTTATGAAAAATTTAGTAATAATTAGTCATCCCGATAAAAAATCATTTTGCTATAATGGTATTTTTAATACAATTGTCGAAGAAATTAAAGATTCTAAAGAAAGTTTAGAAGTTATTGATTTGTATCACGAGCCATTTTCAAACCCTTCAAAAAAATTAATTAAGAAGTATCAAAATCTTATTAAATGGTCAAAAAAGATATATTTTATATCGCCTGTTTGGTGGTTTAGATTAACTCCTCGAATGGAGATGTTTTTTGATTTAGTATTTACACCAGGTTTTGCATTTGATTTTGTTAATATTACTAAGATTTATGCTTATCCTAAATCTTACTTAAAAGATAAAAAAATTAGAACATACATGACACATGGGGCTCCAGCTTTGCCAGTCATGACATTATATTTAAATTCAATTAAGCTTAGGTTAGTTATGGGAGTTTACAGTTTTGTTTTTGGATGGAAACCTTCTCTTTGGTTTAAAACAAAACAGTTTTGGTCAGTTCCTTTTACAACTGATAGAAAAAGATTAAAATATCTCTCTGTTGTTAGAAAAGATTTAAAAAAAGATCTTAATAAGACTTAAATAAAAAAGGCTCTTTTACAAAAGAGCCTTTTTTAGGAATTTAGTTTTCTAGATAATCCTTTATCTGAGTTTCTATTGACGATGGATCAAACCACTCATTTAACATAACTACTTTACCAGCTTCATTAAACTGTTGTATTATATAAAATTTTAATTTAAGAGGTGCTCCTGTTTCAGAGTGTTTAAAGCTCCACAGGCCGTATATTCTGACAACATTAGGGTCTGTTGTTTCTCCACCCATATCAGAATATAATGATCCACCCCAGTATGATCCAGGATTATCAGGCCCGACACCTGGCTCAAATTTAAATTCCTCAAATTGGTTAAAATATCCTGTTGCTGCAGCTGTTAATTCAGCTTTTGTCTGGTAGGTTCCACTGTAATTATTTGGACCACTCCACTTTAAGGAATCTGAATATAATTCAAGAAATAAATCAATATCTTCGGCATATATACCACCAAGGTGATATTTTTCAAACGCTTCATAATTTTTTTTAAATGTTTCCTTTTCTGCTTCTGATACTATAATTCCCTGAGGACCACCACATGATGCCAAAACCATAGTAATATATATTAAAAAGTATTTTTTCATAATGTTAAATTTTTATTTTCATATAAGTTTAAAGCAAACTATAATAAATTATTTTTTAATAATCATCTTAATTGTTCTATAATTAGTATTTGTCCTATTATTTTATTTGATATTTTAAATATAGTTTCTAGATTTTTTTGATAATATTCAAACAGCTTGCATCTAGATTATTCATTGGATTATTCATAAAATCTATCATTATTTTATATCTACATTCAAGTTGACCACCTCCATGTCCTGCCTCATTTACAATATATAAGTAGTGATTTTTTAGA
>MDTB01017522.1_pt1 | contig 90379 bp, 83 predicted proteins | sample 811161 | NCBI WGS metagenome assembly MDTB01 (sample SAMN05326650, study PRJNA326480) | marine metagenome | isolation source: seawater | place: Mediterranean Sea | collected 2009
ATGGCAATGGCTATGTTTAGTGAAAAAGAAATGGAGTTGTCTGTTTATCAGCCTATGATGAATCGAGATTACATAGGAAGTTTTCAGTCTTCTACAAATGGTTTATCAAGTGTTTCATTAAGCGCATTGATTAAAGGATATGACCAACTTAAAAGTAGAGGTCATTTTCATCTCGGATTAGAGAAAAGTATGAGTGATGCAACAAAAACCGGAACAGTACTCACTCCTATGAATATGCAGACGACCATGATTCTTCCGTATGGAATGCAGATAAGTGATAACTCTACTCGAGGTATATTAGGTTATACGCATGTTTTGGATTTGGATGGATTTGTATGGGGAAATCAAATTTTGACTCAAAAAATACTGGAGAAAGATGTCTGGGCATTTGGTGAGAAAACTATTTTTAATACGTGGATTCAACAGTCTTTTTCGGATCACGTGTCAATATCTGGACGATTACATTACGAACATCAAGAAGGTATTCAGGGAAGAAATGCATCGATCATGGCTCCCGTGCAGACCGCCAATCCTTCGAATTACGGCGGAGAGGTTTTTAGTTTAGCTGTAGGTTTTAACTTTTTAGGCAGTATCTTTGATAATGCCGACAAAGATCGAGTTGCTGTTGAGCTTGTTATGCCGGTTAATCAAGAAAAAAATGGCATTCAAATGAAAAATCAGTACACTGTATCTTTAGGTTATCAGCGAAGTTTTTTTATACTGTGAGTAACAGTGTGAGTAACGCTGAAAAAGTGATTCAGAATATTGAATAGAATCAATGAGTTAAGTGCTCAGTTCGAATCCCGTTCTCTCCGCAACTTAAACAATAAATCACATTTGAAAACCTTGTATGAATAAGATTTAAAATTGTGAATGTGTTATTTTTTGAGTTTTCCCTTGTCAAAGATAAACGGTAGCTGATTTGAACTCATCTGTTTATGCTCCAATTGAAGCATTAGGTAACACCTACACAATATAAAGGTAAGTACATTTTGCATCAGAGGTGTTTGTAATGAAAACACAATGGAGTCTAAATTTAAAGACGAGTATTTTAGTTGTGGGGATAAATTTCAGATAAAAAGAAGGGACAAAAAAAATGTTAATTTTTCTTTTATCAAGCAGAATTAGTTATGTTTCTAAAGGAACAATATTTGGTGGCGATTAAAATATTGTGATATGAAAAATATGACCCAAATAATTATTTTCGCGAAATACTAAATTTTGTTGATGATGTGCGTATCATAACTAACTCACTTAACATAAATTTTGACCTCAGATTAGGAATTGATTGTTATTCGCACCTTTCAAAAGAAACAGAATTCAAATTAGACCTAAATATACTGTTTTTTTAGTTTACTAACAAAGTTTTAAGGTTTTACATTAGGATAAAATAAAAAAAAATGAAAACAATTTTTCTAGATTTTGATGGAGTTTTGCATTCGTCTTCATTTTTTGTACAAAACCATTTTTCAAGGTTGAGTTATTTTGAGCCATTATTAGAAAATTATTCTTTTGATGTTGTGGTTTCTTCAACATGGAGATTTCATTATAAAATTAGCGAGCTTAAAAGCAAATTAAAAAAACTTGGGGATAGAGTAATTGGTGTAACAGGTGAAAGTTTTTCAGGTACATATCCCAGGTTTTGTGAAATTGAAGAATATGCAGTATTTAATAGAATTGAAGACTGGAGAGCAATTGATGACGCAATTTTCCAATTTCCGGAGAACGAATCAAGGTTAATATATTGTGACCCCAAAGAGGGAATAACAGAAAAGCAGATTAAATTACTTAAAAATTGGTTAGAGGGTTAGTATATTACTTAAGTTTGCTAAATTAGGAAGATTTATTTTAAAATACAATAGGAAGTGTTATGAGTTCAAATGCAGTTGAAGGTTTAATTGAGGTTTTATCCGATAATTCACTTGGTTTGAACCACATTTTTTTGGTTGATAAAAATGGTGAACAACATCAGATTACGAATATAAATATACTTCTTTCCAAAGAACATCCTAGAAGTAAATGTTTATACCTCAATATTGAAAAAATAGAAGTGTCAAAGTAACTTACCTCATATTAAACTTCTAAAATATTATCTTGCTCTAAACTTTCCTCAGGCTTTTCTTCATTAACTAGATAAATTTTTTCCATAACTAGAGATGAAAAAAAAATAATTACCAACCATAATATTAAGTAAATCATAACTGTTTTAGGTGTCTTGAATAATTGCTTAAAAATCCTAAAGTAGTATAAATAAACAAGTAAAATAACTGAAATAACCAAAGTTATGTTTAGAAAAGTATTCATAAAGTTTGTTGTTAATATCTGTAGTTAATTAAATTTTATTTACTATTTTAAGAAATAAATAATAATTGATTTAAAAAAAACTAAATAATAAACAATTTTTTGGACACTCTTTCTTATGTCTTTGTGGAACCTAAATAAAAAGACTTTAATTGTAATTATAACTTTTACATAGTTTAATTTTGATACTTAAAAACACGAAAGAAGAAAGATTTTTTAAAAAGTTTATAAATGTTGTTTGGTTATTTAAGTTTGTATTTTCAAATTTTTATGTACATTATTAAATTTAATAAGGAAACAATTTCAGATAATACATTACATTTAATTCAATAGTTATTTTTCCATGTTTCTCATTTGATTTGCAAATTGTATAAATTTATTGTCTTCCTCGATTTGTACATCTGAAATTATATGTTCCATACTGTACGAAATTCCTTCTTCAGTCAAAACTTCTTCATTAGGTGGGACGCAAACTAATATTCTGGAAAAGATTGCAGCTAGTTTGTCTCTAGGATTTTCATTATCTGCACATATATTCTTAACACTATCTTCGAGCATTTGTTTTGATATTATGGAACCTAAGGAAATATAGTTTCTTATCTGGAAGGTAGATTTTTTCTTGTTTTCAGTAATCTCACTAGATAAAAATTTTGATGAGCTATCATAATTTTCAATGAATACTCCTAATTCATCACTTATAAATTCGTAACATTGAAAGGTGAGAGCTATATCTTGATACTTCTCTGGGTCATAATCCCCTTTCTTATCCATTTCTTTAATTTTTTCAGCTATTTCATTATGTTCAATGGGTTCTGGTTTTAACCTTAAAAGTCCGTGGTCATTAATGATATGTTCTAATTGATTGTTCTTATCATTATCAAAAGTTAAATTTATAATAGTATTCATTACCAGATTTATATAGCTGGATGCATTGATGTTGTCAGTTAAATTTTTTTTCATAACTTTATTATAGATATAATTAATTTACGAGTTTATAAATGGAATTTAATCTAAAATTACAAAGTTTGCTAGGTATATTGGTTTTTATTTTTATTGCTTGGTTAATAAGTGAGAATAGATCGCTCTTTGATGTTAAGTCCATTATTTTTTTAGTGATATCTCAGTTCTTGATCGCTATTTTTATTTTATTTATCCCTTTTTCGGACAAGATTTTTTTTATTATTAATGAGTTAGTACTTCAAGTACAAAATGCAACTGAATTTGGAACATCTTTTGTTTTTGGTTACTTAGGCGGAGAAAAAGCACCATTTCTGGTGTCTGATGACAGTAAAAATTACATTCTTGCTTTTAGGGCTTTACCTTTAATAATAGTTGTAAGTGCTATTTCTTCTTTATTATTTTATCTTAGGATATTACCAACGATTATATTTTTTTTAGGAAGATGTCTAGGTTATATTTCTCAAATCAGTCCTGTTTGTGCCTTTGGAGCATCAGCCAATATTTTTGTCGGAATGGTTGAAGCTCCACTTTTAATCAAGCCTTACATAGAGAAATTGTCCAGGTCAGATTTATTTGCCATTATGACAACAGGTATGTGTACTGTTGCAGGAACTGTTTTTGCCCTATATGTTTCAATATTAGATCAGTCAATCCCAACTATTGCTGGTCATTTAATTCTATCCTCAGTCCTGAGTGCATTTGCAGGTGTTATGATCGCTCAGATCATGATTCCTCCAAAGAAAGATAGTCCAAAGGTTAAACTCAATATAAGAAATCACTCTCATCTAAATATGGTTGATGCTCTAACCAGTGGAACAACATCGGGTTTGTACATATGTTTGAATGTTACAGCGACTTTAATTGTTGCACTTTCAATTGTGTATTTAATTAATAATTTCCTTATTTTATTTACTCCTGCAGGAGCTGAACCTTTGAGTTTGCAATTAATTTTAGGATATTTATTTGCACCATTAATGTGGTTCACAGGGTTAAATTGGGAGGAATCAATAGTAGCTGGTGGATTGATGGGAACAAAAACAATTTTAAATGAATTTATAGCATTTATTAATTTGAGCCAGCTTAATAGCAATTCACTCAGTGAAAGATCTCAACTTATAACCGTTTATGCCCTAAGCGGATTTGCTAATTTTGGTAGTCTTGGAATAATGATTGCTGGCCTTTCCGCTATGACACCAAACAGAAGAAAAGAAATACTGGAACTAGGACCTAAAAGTTTGGTATCTGGGACTCTTGCCACTTTAATAACAGCCTCGGTAATTGGGGTTTTAACATAAACTTAAATTTAAGGAGTCTAAAATGATTGAAAGCCTAGAACAGCTTGAAGATGCAATAGAGGAACTAAAAATAAATGAACATTGTGAATTAAGAGTTTCAAGGGACGGAGAGGAGTTTTTTAGCATTATTGGTTTGACATGCATCTATGATGAGAATGAAAAATTAATATGTGACTTTCACCTTGCAAGATCTGGAGAACCCTACTCTATAAATTAGAAATAGGTCAATCAAATCTTAGAAAGATGTTGAAAGACTTTCCGTTAATATTTCTAATCTCGTGAATGTGAAACTTAAGATTACCTCCAGAATTTTCAAGTTTTTTTCGCATAAGCTGAGTATCCTCCGAAGAGGTTAAGTCGTAATGATAATGAATGTCAATCGGTGTTGCAGGATCTAAACTCAGTTTAGATAAAACCTTCTCCAAATCTCCAATATTTTTTACATCTTTAAATTCAATATTCATAGGGTTATTCTTTCATATATTTTGGTTCAGTTTAATCTTCTAAGAGTTCACTTAAAATAATGCGAATAAAATTTATAAAAAAAATAAACTTTAACGTTAATATAACTAATAATAAGCCAAGAACAAAAAATATCAGGTTCGTAATCATCAAAATCTAAGTAAGCACATTTATGAATAAAATTATAATAATACTAGTTTTAACTTTTTTTAATTTGCAATCAAGCTTTTCGAAAAATGTGTTTATTACTTTAGCTTCTACAACCTCAACTGAAAACTCAGGCCTTCTCTCATATATACTTCCTTTTTTTGAAAATCAAACTGGTATTTCAGTTAGAGTTCTTACCAGGGGAACTGGTCAGGCCTTAGAGCTTGGTCGAAGAGGCGACGTAGATGTTGTTTTTGTCCATGCAAAGTCATTGGAAGATGAATTTGTTTCAAAGGGATTTGGAGTTGAAAGGTTTCCTGTAATGTACAACGATTTTATCCTTGTTGGACCAAAAAATAATCCTGCAAGAATAGTTGAAAATGATGGAATTTTATCTGCATTTAAAAAGATAAAAGAATCAAAATCGATCTTTGTTTCTAGGGGAGATAACAGCGGGACAGATATAAAAGAAAAAAGTATATGGATGAAGTTAGAATTTTTATTAGCATCCAAAAATGTAATATGGTACAAAGAGGTCGGCTCAGGTATGGGAGCAACTCTTAACATATCAAGTGCTCTAAATGGATATACTCTCTCTGACAGAGCAACTTGGGAAACTTTTAGAAACAAGAAAAATCTGGAAATTTTACTTCAAGGAGATCCACTTTTATTTAATCAATATGGTGTTATTTTGGTTAATCCAAAACTTCATTCTCATGTAAAAAAAAATGCTGGTCAAAACTTTATTAATTGGTTAATTTCTCCAAAGGGTCAAAAATTAATCGAATCTTTTAAATCGAACGAACAGCAGTTATTTTTTTCAAATTATAGAAATTAATTTTTTAAAGCAAAATTTACGCGTTATTTATAATATGAGTTTCAAAGTTAATGATGATCTTTTCCCGTATTCCTCAATTGTATACATCTCGTCAAGGTGGGGAGATTACACAACAAGTGGATCAGGTTTTATTGCAGGTAAAAATAGTGTTTTAACGGCAGCCCACGTCATTTTTGATGGAAGCAGGGGTGGGGTAGCTGATGAAATATTGATATATCCATCTTATGACCCTGACGACCAAGAATCACAACATTACTCTCCTATAAGTTTGAAGTATTTTGATAATTTTGATCCAAATGATGACGGATCTTTAATCAGTGGAGATAACTTAGAACAAAGTATGTCAGGCACTGAAATTGACATAGCTCACTTAAGAGTCAAGGAAAACCTAGAGAACAAATACGGTTCGTTTGGAATAGACACCAATTTTATTGGTGGTGAAGTCGGAGTTGCTGGACATCCTGGTAAATATAATTACGAAACTGTTTATGATAGCGGATATGTTTTAGCAAGTGATATAGATAATTTTTTTAGTTTTCAAAATTTGGAAGTTAATCCTGGTAATTCGGGTGGTCCAGTTTTTTATGATAATGTTAATGGCCCTCAGGCTATTGGGATGGTGTCTACAGAGTCCGCTATAGTCTCATTTTCGCAGCATGATAATTGGTTGAAAAATCTAATAGGTTTAGAGAGTTTTTCTTATGAGAAACCTTTTATATTTATTTCAACTGAAAGTTCATTTGTAAATGAGGGACAACAAATAGTTTTCAAAATCGAATATGACAAATCTTATGAACAAGATAGTTTTGAATACAGTTTTTCTGGGATAGATAATGATGACATTTACTTGGGTTCACTGAATGGAGTTTTTGAGAAAAATATCACCGGAAACTCGTTAATTTCTATTGGGCTAAAGTCAGACTTAAAAACTGAAGGTGTTGAGGAATTGATTTTAAAGATCAATGATATAAATTATGGAGTTTCAGTCCATGACAATTCGAAAGATATAAATGATTTTTCTACAGTGTATTTCACTGGTACGGGTTTAAATGAAAGTTTTTTTGGATCTGATTCTCACAATTATTATCAAGGTTTAGAATATGGTTTTGCCGATTTTTATTTTAACAATAGAGTTGAAGAATGGATTGGTACTAATTTAATTTATAACAACGAAAGACCGTATCCAAAGTCTGGAACCATCAATTATGTCTCAGCTTCTTTTAACAACAATACTTCTATGGTGGCCGCGAGTGGATCATTAGATATTGGTGATTTATCAAGTGATTATTCTTTAAATGACGTGCTTAACCAATTTGTGTTGTCTGGACCAAATATGATTCTTGGTTCCGAAAATAATGACTTTCTTGCTGCTTTTGGTGATAACGACTTTATTGACGGAATGTCAGGGACAGATGTTTTTTCTTTATCCTCAGAAAAGAGTGCATATCATTTTTACAATTTAGACCTTTCTTCAAACTCTGGAAAAATTAATAAAGGCGAGGAAATAACAATTTCATTTAAAAATATTGAGGAGTTTAAATTTTTGGATAGTTCGAAAACATTTGAGCAAATTTTTGAGAGTAAAATGAACTCTTTTAATTCACTATCAGATATTATTCCCACTATTAAAGATACTAATTTAAGCTCAAACCAATATCTAGTGGCAGAAGAAGATCAATTAGTATTTGTTTATGCAGAAAATGTTGAAAATTTTGAAATAAAATTTGTTGATATTAGTTCTAAGACTTGTTCACTAACTTCTGAAAAGTTTGGATCTGATGTTTTAAAGGGGTTTGAGAGAATAGAATTTCTCGATAAGACCTTAGCATTGGATTTGGGAGCTGGTGATACAGTTGGAGTGATTTTCCGTCTGTACAATACTATTTTTTCTCGAGATCCTGACCATAAAGGGCTAAATTTTTATGTTGATCAAATAGAAACTCGTAATCTATCCTTTCATGATATGGCCCAAAATTTTATGGATTCTCCTGAATTTTCATTAACCCATGGTACTAATATTCATCATAATGAATTTGTTGATACCATGTATAAAAATGTTTTGTTGCGAACGCCCTCGTCAGATGAATTATATTGGTATCAAACCCGTTTAGAACAGGAAATATTTAGTACTGTTGATGTACTGTTAGGATTTTCTGAGAGTCCTGAAAATATCACACTCTTGTCATCAAGGATTGATGAAGGAATTTGGCTGAATTAAATTTTAGTGAATTGAACCTCAAGATTAAAAATAATCATAAATATAAAAATTGGAGAATGTCCATGGATCAGCTTCAAAGTATTGATGTTTTATTTATTTTTTAGGTGTAGTTATGGTTCTTGCAATGCTCGCTGGGTTTCCATATCTTGAAGTTGGTGTTGTAAGGCATAAAAACCAGGTAAATGCTTTAGTGAAAATCATTTTAGACCTTTCTTTTAGTGAATTAGCTTATTTTTTTATTGGATATTTTATTGCATATGGAACCACTTTTTTATTGTCTGCTTCTGAACTGACTGTAAATAGTGGATATGAGCCGACTAAATTTTTCTTTCTTTTCACCTTTGCTGCAGCTATACCTGCAATTATTTATGGAGGTATAGCTGAGAGGGCCAAATTTATTCCACAACTAATAGCTACAGGGCTAGCAGTTGTTTTTGTGTGCCCATTAGTTGAAGTAATGGTATGGAGTAATAATTACAGTTTTTAATATTACATCAATTCACTAACTGGAAGTGATTTTCACGATTTTGCGGGTTCTGTTGAAGTACATGGTACTAATGAATGGATGACATTTGTTGCAGTCATTTTACAAGGTGCAAGAAAAGTTCTTCATAGAGATAGTATGATTGCCTCTCGTCCCCCAAGCAGTATTTCATTATTAGTCCTTGGAAGTTGAATTCTTTTAATTGGTTGGTTTGGGTTCAATGAAATGATTGCTCAAAAAATTGGAGACATATCTGGTCTAGTTGAAATTAATACTTTTATGGCACTTGCTGGAGGAACTATAGCTGCATTAATTACATCCAGAATGTTTCGGTTTTGTCCAGAATAGTCCATCTGCTGGATTAGTTGCCGTGTGTGCCGTAAGTGATATCATGCGTCATATGTGTTCTTTAATTGTTGGATTGGGAGCAGGTTTTTTGTTTGTAAAAATGTTTACTTACACACAAAAAAGTCCAAATGTTGATGATGTTTTAGGTGTATGGCCCCTTCATGACATTTGCAGAGCTTATGGATTTGTTGCTTGTGGAATATTCGGTTTAGAAATTTTTGGAGGATTAGGTGGGGTCAGTCTTCTTGCCCAACTTTATGGAACTCGATTTGTTATTTTTGTCTCCATAATGGGTGCTTTGATTATATATGGAACTCTTAAATTTACTATTGATTTTAGACTAGATGATGAAGATGAATTTGTTGGAGGTGATATATCGATTTACAGGGTATCTGCGAGTTCTGATAAGGTAATTGATTAGTAAAATAAATTTTTTAACAGATGAAAACTAAAAATATATTACTCATGCTTTTTACTATTTTTTATTGTACTAGTGCATTTGCTCAAGTAAAAAAATACGGAACCAAAAAATTATCCGGATTCAAAGAAGAATTTTTTTGTGTGATGGATCAGTCTACTGGATTTAAATTCAATAATGATTCTAAAGTCTGGGAATTAAAAATTTTTAAAGCAAATGAGTCCAAATTTATACTTCAAATTGATAAAAAAGGTAATGGTTTATTTTACCGTTTTGGGAATAATTCAGTTGTTAAAAAAAAATTTAATTCGGAATGTATTAATTCAAAAGAGAGGGGATTTGTAGTATGTCAAGGTTTATTAGGAGAAGTTCACTTTAGTAGACAGTCACGTCTTATATCGCATACTTTTATTTACGGATATTCAGTTAATAACAAACGCATTTGGAACAATATGTCACTAACACCTTCTGTATCAATAGGTAAGTGCTCATTGCTAGAATTTAATAAAAATGATTAAAAAAAAATTTGTATTAGGAACATTTCTAATCCTAATTTCAGCAGCAGTTAGTTCACTAACCCTTAATTATTACGATTGTCCAAACAAGGAGTCAGCTGTCAACTGTTCAGAGATCTGTAGCCTTGCTGGAACAATTGAATTTAGTGCAACTCCTAAGTCAAATTCAAAAAAAATATATTTTGTGGAGAAAATTCAAAACAACTCAATCTCAGATAATTTTGAAAATTGTGAAATCAAAGATATTACAAATTGGGAGTGCATATCTGAAAAAATTTTTTCGAGCTCCAGTAGTTATATGATCGACGGAAAATTCTTTTCAGCTACAATTTATCGTATGTTGGATGGTAAAGATGATAAAAGATTTTCTTGTGCTATTAAGTAAAAGCTCCAGCGGAACTGTGTGTTGTATGTTTTCTTTTTCTGAATATTTTATTTTTTTTCTTTTTTACCGTGTGGATAGTTTTTTTACCCTCTTTTCTTTTGTCACTAATTTCGTTACTAAATTTATTTTTCTTGTTGGATTTAGCTTTGTGAGAGTTTTTATTTTTGAAATTTTGAAACTTTGAAGATTTGGGTTTTCTTTTGTCTTTTTTTTTCTTAATTCCAGGATTGATGAGCCTGTCTATAGCATTCCATTTGTTTTTGTCAGAGGGCGTAATAAAACACAGTGCATTTCCTTCAGCACCGTTTCTCCCAGTTCTTCCAATTCTATGAATATAATCTTCTGGACACTCGGGCAAGTCATAATTAATTACATGTTCTATATGAGGGATGTCAAGACCTCTTGACGCAACGTCCGTTGCAACTAAAATTCGATATTTTTTGTTCCTAAAATTTCTTAAAACTCTATCTCTTTTGTTTTGCCTTAGGTCACCGTTGATAGCATTTGCCTTGTGACCCTCTTTTGTTAATTTTGCTGCCATTCTCTCGGTGCTGTACTTAGTCCTCATAAAAACTATTATCGATCCTTCGCAATTATTAAGTTCGGATATCAACTTTTCGTATTTAGACCCCTCTGGAGTGTGCACTAAGTTTTGCTTAATTTTTGGAAGAGTTAACTGTTTAGAATTCACAGCAATTCTTACGGGATCAACCAAAAAGCTTTTAGAAATTTTAACTATTTCATCAGGAATAGTTGCTGAAAATAAAAGAGTTTGTCTCCTTTTGGGCATGAATTTAAGAATTATTTCAATTTGTTCAGAAAAACCCATATCTAGCATTCGATCTGTTTCATCTAAAACCAAAAAATTAGTTGTGTCTAATTTGAGAGTTTTCTTTTTCAAGTGGTCTGTTATTCTGCCAGGAGTTCCTACAATCAAACTAGGACTTTTCCGTAATTGACGAAATTGTTTTTGGATTGAGTCACCTCCGATCAACAAAGCTGATTTAATTGGGGATTTATTGCCAGCTATTAATTGAAGTTGTGTCATTACCTGACTGGCTAATTCTCTTGTTGGAGTCATAACCAAAGCAGAAGATGTTGAATTTTTGAGAAGATTTACAATCAATGGGATTCCGAATGCAGCTGTTTTGCCTGTACCCGTTTGAGCTGATCCTAAAATATCTTTTCCAGCAATTGCTGCTGGAATAGCTTGAGCCTGAATTGGTGTAGGCTCAAAAAAATTCATGCTTTTGAGTGTTTGCCTTAGTGAAATTGGCAACACCAGATCTTCAAAGTCTTTCAATTAAATTCCTTTGTTGAATGGTTTTGGAAAAATGTGAACAAAAAGCGCGAAAGTGACTTATTAATTGAAAGCCTGTTACCAAAAATTTAAAATTGATAAGCTAATCGGTTTTGATAAATTAACAGATCTAAAAAATTATACTCTATACTATTATTTAAAAAATAGCTCTTAATAAGTAAATCAATATTCAATATAGCTCAATAATTAACCAATTAATTGAGCTTACAAGAGCTTACAAATTGAATTAAAATTTTGAGTTTTGTTTTTGGTCACATTATGAGAATAATATTTAAAAACTTTGCTATTCAAATCTAGTTCTGCTTTCCATATAGAGTCCAGTCTTTTCTTCTCACATTTGTAAAGCATCGATTTTTTTTTACAGAAAAGCATCATTCCAGGTATAAATAATCTATTATTTTTTAAAACAACTTTTTGATTATCGTTTATTGTTATATTTTTTCCATTGGTTGAAGTTGCAAATTCTCCGTAACATAATAGTGATATTTCCTCTGAAATAGCATCTAAACTGTTAAAAAATAAAAAAAAGAAGATTGCAAGTTTAGATTTTATTTGGAATAAATTTTTCATATTGTTAACTTTACAACTTTTATTAGGTATATTTACAGATTCGAGTTTTGATGATCAAATTTTTTTTACCTTTAGTGGTGCTATTTTTCGATAATGCCTTTGCGACAAATTCATTAGATTATTTTATATGCGAAAATGATAGAGATGCGCTAATATGCGATAACTCCTGTAAAAGAGCAGGTTATATTTTCTTTAAAATTAAGGATATTCACGCATCAAAATTATTAATAACATTTGTGAGTACAAATCAAGACAGAATAAAAAAAGTTTTAGAAGGTTGTAAGATAGATGATACTGAGAATTGGTATTGTGCTGAAAACTTCATTGATGCCTCCAAGATGAGCTATGAAGGATATAAAATCTTCCAGATGATTGATGGAAATTACTCAGAACAATTTAATTATTTTGATGGTGAAAACAAACAAGCATGGATAAAGACTTTTGGATGTGCTAAAAACAAAAAATAGATTTCTTCTAATTAATTAATTTATAAGTTTTTGATTTACATCAATTTGTTGTATTTTTTTGGTTTTTTTGAAAGTAGGCTAGGTTAAATATAAATTGAAAAATCTTCACTTAATTTTCTTGATATGTTTATTTTTGGGCAGTGGATGTTCAGATTTTTCTGCTCGTCACCAGGTTTTTGAATGTTATAAAAAGTCTTTAGATGGCGAGCCTTTAACTAAAAGCTATCAGGATATAAATTATTTTCATTTTAATGATGAAAGGCTAAATGTGAGTATTGGTTCAGTTGGAATTGGAATTTCCGAATATGAGTGTGAAAAAACTGAATTTGTATACCAGTGTAAAGACACTCGTAAAGATAATTTTGATGATCAAATTACTTTGGACAGATATACTTTGCAGGCACAGCAAACGCTGAATACTTCAAAAAGAACTACTATAATTGACTATTCTTGTGGTGAATTAGAGCGAAAAGTTGATTAAACTTTAAATTAAGTATGAATAAATATATTAAAAAAAATTACCACCGTATAGCTCTTTATAGAATAATTTGGTTTTTGTTAATTTTTATAGCATTATTTTTCGCTGCCTGGGGTACTGGTGTACTAAGTTACTTTTTTAAATTAATAGATTAATTATTGTTGACAAAGTCTATTTACTGCTTTTTCCCATACATTAATTTTTTGTAGTCTCTGTTCTTTAGTGATTTTAGGATAAAAAATTCTTTTAATTTTCCAATGACTTTTCAAAAAATTTTCGTCTTTAAAAACTCCAGTCTTTAAACCTGCAAGATAAGCGACACCAAGAGCAGTCGTTTCAATTATATTTGGTCTAACTACTGGTATGCCTGACAGATCTGACTGAATTTGTAGTAAAAGGTCATTTGCGCAGGCTCCTCCGTCTACTCTTAATTCTCTAATTCTATCCATACCATTGGACTCAAGATCAATATTCATGCTTTTTATCAAATCACAACTTTGAAAAGCTATACTCTCCAAAGCTGCATAAGCGATATTATCAATTGTCGTGCCTCTAGTTATGCCTGATATTGATCCGCGTAAATCTGGTCTCCAGTATGGGGCTCCTAAGCCAGAAAATGCTGGGACAAATATAACTCCTCCAGAATCAGGCACGTTTAAGGCTAGTTTTTCGATTTCTTCACTTTTAGAAATTGCTTTTAAACCGTCTTTAATCCATTGAACCACTGCACCCCCAATAAAAACACTACCTTCAAGTGCGTAGCAAGGGTTATGCGAAGTTTGAGCAGCTCTAGTAGTTATAAGGCCATTTTTACTGTATTTGAGTTTATCAGCTAGATGAGTCAGCATAAAACAGCCGGTTCCGTACGTATTTTTAATTATGCCAGGTTCAAAACATGTTTGTCCGAAGAGTGCACTTTGTTGATCTCCAGCAACACCACAAATTGGTATTGGCTTACCAAAAATATTTCTTTGTGTGTGACCAAAATATTCACTAGATGAATTTATTTTTGGGAGCGTTTCTGATGGGATATTGAATTTCGAAAGTAAAAAGTTATCCCAAATTCCTGTTTCAATGTTCAAAAGCATTGTACGTGATGCATTGCTAATATCAGTTAAATGTCTTTTCCCATCTGTGAGCATCCATATAAGCCAACTGTCAACGGTACCAAATGCTAAACGGTTTTTTCTTAAGAGAAATTCAGCATCTGATACATTTTTTAAAATCCATGAAATTTTTGTCCCAGAAAAGTATGGATCTATTCTTAATCCGGTTTTTTCTTTTATCTTTGTCTCTAGGTTTTCATTCCTCAACTCTGTGCAATTACTTTCAGTGCGGCGATCTTGCCATACGATTGCGTTACAAAGTGGGTTTGATGTTTTTTTGTCCCATGCAATTATGGTTTCTCTTTGGTTTGCGATACCCAGTGCTGCAATATCAGATAATTCGATTTTACCCTGGGTAATAGCTTGCCTAGCGGTATTAACTTGGGATTGCCAAATTTCAATTGGATCATGTTCAACCCAGCCTGGTCGTGGGTATATTTGGGTAATTTCTTTTTGGGCCATTGATACCATGGTTCCATGTTCATCAAATATAATAGTTTTTGAACTAGTAGTTCCTTGGTCAAGTGAAATTAAATATTTCATATAATTAGTTTACTCAATGATTATTAAGGAGCAAAGCCTCAGGATTTTGATATGGAGAGAATTAGATGGAATTAACTTTAAGAATTTTAATAGCAATGGTGATTGGAATATCAATTGGATTTTTAGCTCAGTGGATGGCCATACCTGATTCTAGCTTTATTCAAATTTATTTCTTCAATGGACTTATTGAAGCTGGAGGACAAATTTTTGTTGTCTCATTAAAAATGGTTGTCGTTCCTCTCGTTTTTATATCACTTACAAATGGTGCTGCTAGCCTTGGAGCTTCTGGAAGTGTAGGAAGACTTGGAGGGAAAACAATAGGATTTTATTTGTTAACTACTGCTGTAGCTGTGAGCATGGCATTATTAATTGCATTAATAATTAATCCTGGAATCAACTCCTCTGATCAAATGAATTTTGAAGTTGAAAATTACACTCCTACTGAGGCACCAAGTGTTATTGAAACATTGATTAATGTATTCCCCAGCAACCCTGTTGCTGCAATGGCTGAAGGAAAAATGCTTCAGATAATTGTATTTGCTTTGCTTTTTGGATTAGCAATAAGCAAAAGCGGAGATGCTGGAAGGAAAATCGGTGAAATTTTTGAAAGTGCTAATGTAATTTTAATGAAATTAATCATGATGATAGTTTCATTTGCACCTTACGGTGTATTTTGTTTGATGGTAAAACTTGGTCTGAACGTTGGCCTAGAGGAAATTGCAAAACTTGCTGCATATTTTTTTACCGTTGTAGGAGTTTTAATTATTCACGGATTGTTAGTTTATCCCTTATTACTAATTCTTATAGCTAGAGTTAATCCACTAACTTTTTTAAAAAAAATGAGAGAACCAATAATGGTGGCATTTTCAACTTCCTCTAGTGGTGCAACGATGCCTGTAACAATGAAGACGGTTCAAACGAATTTGGGAGTTAATCGAAAAGTTTCTTCATTTGCTGTTCCATTGGGTGCAACAATTAATATGGATGGAACCGCAATCATGCAGGGGGTAGCAACTGTTTTTATTGCTCAGTTTTATGGAATTGTTTTGACACCAGATCAATATCTCATGGTAATACTTACCGCAACACTTGCTTCAATCGGAACAGCTGCTGTTCCTGGAGTTGGTCTTGTCATGCTTACTATGGTTTTAGGTCAAGTAGGTCTTCCAATTGAGGGAATTGGTTTGATAATTGGGGTAGACAGACTCCTGGATATGCTCAGGACTGCAGTAAACGTTACTGGCGACGGGACTGTTGCTACACTCGTTGCTTCAACAGAGGATGATTTGGATAGAGAAATTTTCAACAGTCCCAAAAAATCTATTATCGATTAGGTCAAAATGGAGGCAACCAATTTTAAAATTATTGGGTTTTATCTAGGGTTATTGGTTTTTATTGCTGTATTAATTAGCCCCCAGCCATCAGGATTAAACTATAACGGACAAGTTACTTTAGCTATTTTTATTTTAATGGGAATTTGGTGGGCTACAGAAGCTTTGCCTTTGCCTATAACTTCTCTTTTGCCACTAATTCTTTTTCCAATTTTTTCTGTGGAACAAATGGGAGTGATAAGCAAAGAATTCATGAATAAGGTTCAATTCTTATTTGCCGGTGGATTTATGATTGCTATTTCAATGCAAAAATGGAATTTGCACAAGCGAATCGCCCTAACCATTCTACAATTCACTGGAGTGAAGGCTAGGGGAATAATTTTTAGCTTTATGATAACAAGTGCTTTATTAAGTATGTGGGTTATGAACACTTCTACAACAATTATGTTGTTACCGATTGGACTTTCAGTTGCGGTTGCTTTAACCGACTCACTGAAAGAATTACCATCCAAAGAAAAATCGAATTTTAAATTATCTCTTCTATTAGGAATCGCATATGCATCTTCTGCCGGTGGAATCGCGACCCCAATTGGAACCGCGCCCAATGGATACTTGATTCAATTTGTTTCTGAAAATGGAACAGATATTGGTTTTTTTAATTGGATGCTCGTAGGACTTCCAATAACAATAATTTTAGTTCCTTTTATATGGTTTTTATTAACATTTGTGTTGTTTCCAGTTCGATTCAATGCACCCGAAAGTTCCAAGAATCTTCTTAAAAAGATGTTGGCTGATTTAGGTAAAATTTCACGCGAAGAAAAATTAGTGGGTTTAGTATTTATCATTACAGCTTTTTTTTGGATTTTTAGAAAAGCACTTATTCAAATTCCTGTTTTTTCTTTTCTAGATGATGCAGTTATTGCGATGATGGGTGGATTGTCTCTTTTTTTTCTTAAGTCAAAAAAACAATCTATAACTCTTCTTGAGTGGTCAGATATAGAAAGTAAATTTCCTTGGGGTTTAATTTTTCTTTTTGGGGGAGGAATGGCTCTTGCATATATGGTAAGTAGCAGTGGTTTGGCTTTTTGGTTAGCAGGCTTAATTCCTACTGACACTAGTATTTTGATCATTCTACTTAGTGTTATAGTCATGGTAGTTTTTTTAACTGAACTGACTAGCAATTTAGCAACAACCATGACCTTTATTCCAATTGTTTATTCAATCGGTATCAACCTAGGTATTGATCCACTTATTTTAACAATCCCTCTAACGATATCAGCAAGTTGCGCTTTTATGCTTCCAGTTGCGACACCCCCTAATTCGATTGTTTATGCTTCAAAAGAAATACCAATAGGAAAAATGGTTAAGACAGGATTTTGGTTGAATATTTTCAGTATATTGTTGGTATTTATTCTAGTTTACAACTTAGTACCAATAATTTTTTGAAAATGAATCTTATTTTTTATAATAACCAACAGCACAGACGTGATCTTCAACCTTTGTGACAAAAGAAATTTTGGTGTAAATTTTTTTTGTAAGTAATCCTTCCTCCAATCTAGCCAGTTTATACTTAACTTCTGATATTTTCCCCGGTTTAGCTTTTTTAAACATCATTTCTCCAACCATTACACCGTCAACGTCTTTAAATGTTTTAAGATTGACTCCGACATTGAACGGGTGGCCAGTAAGGGTACCTTTTTCATTAGCGCAGAAGGGATATAAATCTTTTATGTAAAATCCACCTCTTCCGATACTCATCATTAGTAAAGCATACTCTTTATCATGGTTCATTAAATTTACAACACGTTCAAGTAAAGATTTTGCTTCTTGTCTAGTTCCAAATTTACTCATGTGGTGATCTGCATGAACTAAATTTATAGAAAATACAATTAAAAATAGAACAACTAACCAAAAATTATAAAAAAGTTTCATTTGAATCCCTTTCTAAAAATATTTCAATTAATAAATCTACAACTTTGCACACTAATTTATTAAAAAATTTTATAAGATTTAAATCTAACATTTTTTTTGTTTACTAACTGCAATTAAACCAGAGGATATTATCCCAACAATTGAAATAAAGAATAATAACAAATAGTAGTTTTGATGTCCTAAGATGCCTGGTGATTGGTCTAAAATTCTTCCAGTAATTGATGAAAAAAATATATCAGGCGTGTAGCCAACAAGAGAAACTATGCCAACCACAGTTCCAGTTTTGTTAAGGGGTACGTTCGAATCTTGCATCAAGGCAAAATAAATTCCCCTTAAAGCAAACACAGTCAGAAAAGTTATTACAATATTTGCATAAACTATAAATGCAATAGCAACGTTTACATTTGCCAAATATAAGAACATGTAGGACATACAAGATACTAAAAATAAGACTACAATCGTCTTATTACAGTCGTACTTATCTGCAAGAATTCCTGCAGAGACAGCCCCGATTGGTCTCAAATAAGTTGAATATGCTACAAAACCTGCAGCAGAAGCCTCATGCCAATTCAAAGTTTGAGTTAAGAAAAGAGAAATATTGTCTAACCCTTTATAACCACAATAAGCACATACTATTGTTGTTGCAATTAAAAAAACTTTTAAGCTGGTTTCCTTGTCAAACTTAAAAAAATAATTGACCTTCTTTGAAATTTTTTTTTCTTTAAAAAACCTTTCTTTAGGGAGTACAAACCAAACCACAAATCCAGCTAGTATTGTTATAAAAACATAGTAAATTATTGCAGTTTTAAGAGCGAATAACCTATCTGAGTTGGATATTAGATCTTTGTTTTCAGGAAGCAACGTTGAAAAAATCCAAACGATTACAATGGCAAATGAGGCAGCAGCCAGGCCCCTACCTCCGTCTAAAAACCCAAATGCTTTACCTTGTGAAAAAATCCCACCCCATTGCCGTGTTGCTTTTATTAAAGCCGCCCAAAAAAACAAAATAGATGTTATTCCCCAATAGCCGTAGAGTAAAGAAAGGTTGAGTCCGCTCGGTATAGTAAGCAAATAAAGCCCCCCCAAACCAGTCGCAAAGAGTGAACCTGCCATTAGCACTCTAATAGGATATCTGTCAGCTAAAAGTCCCCCTGGAAAATAAGATAGCATGGCGGTAATCCCATACACAGCAAATGCATCACCTAGTTCTGCGTTAGTAAGATTGAAAGTTTCCAAGATAGTAGGTCGAAAATATCTTGTTAGGTGGAAAGGAAGTGAAAATATCATTTCACCAGAGATAATTAAAGCAAATAAAGTAATAAATTTAGATCTTTGAGTTTCTGTTTTCATATTTTTTATCTGCTGTTAAGTGCAGAAAAATTTTTTGTTTGAAACTTTATCGATATTTTCCAGAAGTAATAAATGAGGAAAATAGTTCGGACCAAATTACAACACTATTATAAGAAGCTAAATCAAGATCTTGATCAGTTCTAATAATAAAACCGTTGAATGATCTTACATAGCCGACAGGTAAAGATTGATCTTTGATTTTTAAAAACTCGTTTTTAGTTTGAATAAATTTTTTTGTCAAATACAATTTATAAGTGGCACCGGGAGAAATTTTACCCTGAAATGCTATCGTATTTTTAGATAATGAAAGTTGGCCTTTACCCCAATAAATAAGATTACTACCAGAAAGATCTTTTACGAAAAAAGTCTCATATTCAGCATTATCGATTGCTTTTTGAAATTCCTCTTTAGTTGGAATTTCAGGAGCAGTTATGATTGGCAGCAAGTAAATTCCAAAAGTAAACCCGATTAGAAGCATGATTGAATGAGTAAAAAAAGAAATATACCTGATTTTCTTTTTGGATCTTCTTCTAGATTTCATTAATGCTTGTATTATTATATTTGTTGATCATTTGATATCTCTAAAACATGCTCAGCGATTGCAAGTGATGCAGTTAATCCTGGTGATTCTATACCAAATAGCTGAATTAAACCGGCTATTTTGCTTTGATTTGGCCCCTCAATGTAAAAATCTGAAGCTGGTTCATTAGGGGCAGATAATTTTGGCCTTACTCCTGAGTATGCCGGTGCTAAATCTTTGACATTGATCGAGGGCCACCACCTGCGAACATCCTCTGCAAACTTTTCGAGCTTACTCTCGTCAACATTATAGTTGATGGATTCAAATGATGATCCAGGTAATCTTCTCCTGTTAACTGGGCCAAGCCATTCAACATCTGGCCCAAATTGCCCTTGCCCTCCCATGTCAAGAGTTAAATGTGTTCCCAAACCACCAGGAACAGGAGTTGGGTATATAAGGTGATTAAAAGGACAAGATTTTGTAAGCGAAACATAGTTGCCTTTTGCGTAGTATATTTGAGGCACATCAACTTTTTTATTACTCTGAATTTGGTTTGCAACTGCATCTGCGTCTAGTCCTGCCGCATTAATTAACTGATTACAACTAAATGTCATCGCTTCACTTTCTTCAGAGGAAGTCACCCACACTTTCCACTCAGGAAAATTTTGTTTTGTTTGTTCTGCTTTTAAAAATCTACTTTTCACTGCAATTTGTCCCAAGTTACTTATCAGATCACCTTCATATGCATGCATTAAACTGTGCACATCTACAATACCTGTCGATGGACTAAGAAGAGCTTGGGAAACATTGAGTTCAGGCTCCATTTTTGTAATTTCTTTTTTTGATAACCACCTTAGATCATCAACGCCGTTATTTATCGCCTTTTCATTAATTGTTTGTAATTTAGCTTCATCAACTGATTGTCCAACTATCAATTTACCAAGTTGTTTGTATAGTACTTTATGGGATTTGACATATTCATATAAAAGTTCCTTTCCCCTTACGCATAGTTTTGCTTTAAGAGAATTCTTAGGATAGTAAATACCTGCGTGAATAACACCACTATTTCGAGAACTTGTGCCCGTTCCATGTCTTGAAGCATTTTCAAGAACAAGTGTTTCTTTTCCAGACATAGACAAAGCTCGACCGATAGCCAAACCAATAACTCCACCACCAACAATTACACTATGAAAATCAACCATGGCATACAACGCATTTTAAAAAAAAAATCATTTCACTCATTAAATATCGTATTTATTTTTAATAACTTCAGGCAATGCAATGGCTTTGCCTTCCAACAAGTCTACCCAAACACAAGTTGCTAAACCAACAGCGAATTTTTTATTTTTATTTTTTGGATCGATAAATTCGTGTAACACGTCCATTCTAGTATTGGTAATTTCTGTAACATAAGAGTCTATGTTAACAGTGCACGGATAACTAATTGGTAAAATAAAATTACACATTGTGTTTGCCAAAACAAAACTCTCGTTTTCATAGCCAAGTTTCAGACCCATTTCCGTAAGCCACTCAACTCGAGAACTTTCCATGTACCTAAAATACATTGTATTGTTGATATGGCCCAAGGCATCCATATCACCCCATCTGACTGAAACAGAAAAAGAATTAATGAAAGATTGTTTTTTAGGTATTTTGAATTTCAAAACTTACTCCAAATTTTTCAAAATGAATTGTGAAAAAGAATTATTATTTTATTTAATCTATGGTAATTTTCTTTTATTAAAAATAGCGAAATTTTTACTTTTTTATATAAAAAAGGTTGAATTTCAAGTTTTTTAGTAAAAAGTCGATTTAAAGGTGTCAAATTGCATTTTTTCCTCTATTTAAAAGTATTCGCTATGCTAGCAAAATTAACGGTTGGAGATTGATTTTTAATGACTGTATTGTTCAGGGATAGTGCGGGAACACTAGATCAGCAATCATATGGTAACAGCGTAACTTACGGTTTCGTCGATTCCGGTCGTAATGAATCATTAAATTTATTAACTTCCGCAGGTGATGATTGGTCTCCAACCTCTGGTTATCTCATCTACAACGTTGTTCGTGAAGAGTCTCCTGTACGTCCTGAGTTTGCCAGTGGATCTAGAGACCCAATGTTATTCGTTATTGAAAAATCACTAGATTCGAGCAATAACAATCTATTTGTTTGGGCTTTTGACGAGTCTGGAAATTCTTTTAAAGCAAATTCAAACATTCCTTTGACAACTACTCCAGTAGGTCTTGTTAATGTCGAATCGAAGTATTTGGTCGATTTAAACAAAAATGAACTTGTTTCTGACTATGGTAGGTATCCAACATTTGTTCAGATGGAGCAAAACAGTAGTGGTCATCTCTTCGAGCTAGGGTACGCGGAGTCAAAAATAAAGACTGGGTTGACAGAGGCGTTAGTTCCCTTAAAAACCTCAGCAGGAAGTGTCTGGAGTGCAGCAACATCATATGTGGTGCATGGTGCAATTGTTTCGAATGACTATCACTATAATTATAATGATAGTCTTAATCAATTTGTACTCTCAGGTTCAGCAAATTTAACTATCGGTGTTCTAACTGATCCTGACGGACTATCAACTGGAACAGCTACAACTCTCACAAATTTTGTTTTAAATGATGCTGGTACTCAACTTGTCGAAAGTACAGCATCTTTAACTGAAATAGTTACCAGTACTGCAGGTGGAATTTTCACTCTTTTTTCCAGTGCAAACAATTCTGACCTTGTTTCTTTTAATTTTTTAGAAGCCAAACTTAATAAAGATTTAGACAGCAGCAGTTACATTGGAGTAGGTACACCTGGAACAGTTGGTTCACTGTGGACCGCAATGGCATCTAATAAAGTGACAGCAAGTGAAGTTGTTTACAACAACGGAAGATTTTTCTCTAAGGATGAACATTTTTTCCTCTCTACAATTAATCATGAATTAGCTTCTTCTACAGCAGCATTAGGATACTCTTTTTACGAAACTAGCGATTTAAGGTTCGGAACAGTCACAATAACTCCGCAGGTATTGATCGAGGATGGTTTCTCTGCAATGGGGAAATATAATACGACATCAACACGCGCTGATTATGATGCTTATCATTTTTCTGATCACTACAACGGTAAAATATATGCAGGTTTCACTGCCCAGACACTTCAAACCGGTCCTATGTCTGCTTTTCAAACAGCTGGTTTGGAAGTTTTTAGTTCTCCTTATTATTTTAGTCCGGGCGGAGTAGATGTTTTAGGGGTTTCCCAGACTACGGCAATTCCAGTATTTAAATTTGTTGAGTTAATCGAAGTAACTGCCACAAATACTACAATTATTGAGACAACCTTTGGGAGAGACGTTAGCAATGATGGTAACGTAAGTACAATTAGTGCATCGGCAGTCATTAATGGAACAACTTATTACAAGACCATTACTCATGCCTCAGGGGAAACATCCATATCGACCAGGTCTCCAGTAATCTCTGAGAATAGTGCTGAGGGAATTTACTGGTTTCAGTCAGCAGAGTCTGCATTAAATGTTGTACCCGGCAGCGATATTGACTTTGATCAAAATCATTTAATGCTTGCAAGTGCTGGAGTTTCAAACAGTGGAGGCACACTGCAACCGTTTTCGGCACCCAGCACTTATATTTTAACAGGGGCATATGTTGAAGATGATCCTGCTAGTTCATCAAGTCAACCAACCCAGATGCCAGGTCATCACAAGGATCCTGTTTTTAAACTCGTTTATGACACTCTAAGTTCAAATAGTTTTGGTTCAGTTTATGCTGTTTATAGTTTCACAGAGTATTCAGCATTTAATGCGTTTGCTGTATGGAATTCAGCAAGTGCAACTTTCTCAGTGAGTGATCTTCAATCCTTAGAGGTAAAACTTAATTACGACATTACAGGTGATGCACAAGTAGGAGTTGAAGGATTAAAGATAACCAACGTAATTGCTGATGGTGGTCAATCTGTTTCTGCTTCAGATACAAAATCCCCAAGTCTAGTAAAGGTAGCTTCTGGGAGCCATGTGGTAGATACAGTTTCTTCCCCGAAAGTTGGTGAGTTGGCCTCAGGAAAACTGCTTGTAAACAGTACCGGAGGATCTTGGTCAGCATCAACTTCATTTAATCCCGTGGGGGTTTACGAAATTACGTCAAGTGCATCAAGTATTCAAACTTTTGTGCTTACTCAAATGGCCGGCACAACTGCCAATCCTACCTTCGGTACTTGGACGTTTTCTGCTCAGACTTCATCTTTGTCACTCCAGACTAATCAATCAACTGCAGTTTCAGCTAGTCTACTTGAACTTCTTACAATCGAAAGCGGACTTAATTTTGATATTACAGGAGATGGCCTCGTAGGCGACAAAATCACAAGTGTTCTTGTTCAGACATCTTCGCGAAGAGAAGATACAAACGGTGATGGCATTATTGACGATATCATAATAACTCCTGCAGTTATTAAAAGCTCTTTGAATTTTTACGGGTTTGACTACTCTGAAGGAGGTGCGAATGTAGGTGATGTGCATCCTTTTGTAATGCTAAAAACTTCAACAGGTGGTGTCTGGTCTGAATCAAGGAGCATGGAAATTTCGGGCGCTTACGAAGTTCAGGTAAGTGCTGGAATGTCCCAAATCACTCTTATTGAAAAGGGTGGAACTGCATATGCTCCAATATATCAAAAATGGCTTTTCAACCATCAGAAAGATTTAAATGTTTCTTCTGCAACAAACTCAATTCCAACTGCTTTATCAGTTTCAGATTTGATCGGTGAGGAGCAATCCAAAAATGTAGATTTAAACGGCGACGGTACAATCGGCGATCAGGTTTTGGAAAAGGTATTTTCAAATAATACCGAACCAAGTCTAGTAAAAGTACAATCTGGTAATTATGCTCTTGATTTTCCTGCAGGAACCAGCAACATTAGTTCAGGCCTTCAGGTATTAGTTACCTCTTCAGGATCAAAATGGCAGCCGTCAAGAAATGTTGAAATATCAGGTGTTTTTGCGGAACAAACCTCTTCAGCCCAGCAAACAATCACTGTTGTTGAAAAATCAGGTAGCAGTCTTTCACCAACGTACAATAATTGGAAATTCACCCTAGATAATAACGCGTTTTTTGCAACAGCAACTTCAATAATAGCTATCCCAGTATCAACGGCATTTTTGGGTGCAGCTGAGAGTAGAAACAAAATTGACCTCATGGGTGATGGAGTAATTGGGGACAAGATTACAAATGTAATAACTCTAGGTGGCAAATTTAATTTTGATTCTGATAATGATGGTTTTTCAGATAAGATTTCAATTGCACCTACAGTTGTAAGAACTCAATCAGGATCTTATGGGCTTGATGTAACGGGAGAGGGTACCACAGGACAAACAACAAATACATTGTTCTTAGAGTCTTCAAGTAATACAACGAATTGGACTATTACCTCGGGAGCAGAAATCGTTGGAGGCTACATCAGTTATGATGTTAACACTTTGAGTCAGCAAGAGACTCGAGGACATATTTTTGAAAAATCTGGTTCTGATCCTTCTGCAACATACACTCAATGGACTTTCTTACAAGGCAGTGCTACGGGGGTTGCTGTTGCGACAAGCTCTGTGGCGCAAAATATTGACTTAACTGACATACTTACAAAAGAAATTTCTCTAGGTTTTGATTTAACAAATGACGGAGTAGTAGGAGATAGATTAGTTGAATTAACACTGCAAATTGCTGATGCTCCGAGATTGGGTGCTCCTTCATTGGTCAAAGCAGCTTCGGGAGCATACGGAATTGATACATCTGGAAGTGCTTCAATAGGTGATTTAAAACAAGTTTTAAATTTGAAGACAAATGCTGGAACAAATTGGGTCGTTTCACCAGGTGCAAGCGTTACTGGAGTTTACTCAATAGAAACATATGACAGCTTGGGTCAGTTGGATTACACATCAGTTATTGTTGAAAAGAGTGGGACTTCATCTAATCCTGTTTACAAAGAATGGGTTTTCCCAGATGTTGCAGGTCAGTCCTATCTTCAAGCAACTGCATCAGTTGCACAAGCTGTAGACTTTACTGACATTCTTGCTAAGGAGGCTGCACTTGGGTTTGATTTAACTCAGGATGGAATGGTTGGAGACAGAATCACAGACTTGACTTGGACAGCTGAAGTACCGACTGGATTAAATCCTGGTCCAACACTAGCTAACGCATTTTCAGGTGCATATGGAGTTGATTACAACGGAACAGCAGCAACAGGCAGTCTAACTGCATTAGTGAATTTGGAAACTTCTTTGAAAACTAACTGGTCTCCGACCTCAGGTTCAAAAGTTACCGGTGTTTATACTGAATCAACAACTTCCGGAAGTGCTGTTACTACTCAAACATTTGTTATTGAGAAAAGCGGTTCGGATACTTTCCCTTTTTTTTCAAAATGGACTTTTACAGAGTCTTCCTCTGAAAAAGTTGGAGTTGCAACTACTACTGCACCTGTAAGTGTCACTGAGTCTGATTTGTTATCTAAAGAAATAAATGTTGGTTATGACTTAAATGGAGACAGTTTAATAGGTGACGGAATTGCTTCAGTTTTAATTCCAAGCCAAAAATATGTTAATAAACAGTCTGGTCTTGAGTTTGATAGTCCCTCTATAGTCAGATTAGCCTCTGGCGAATTTGGTCTTGTAGCCACTGGAAATAACTATGTAGTTGGAGACACATCATCATTTAGTTTAAGGGAATCTGTTGCAAGTGGTGGAGCTTTATGGTCCCCAAATACTGGTTACTATTTATCTGGAGTTTATAAAACAAGTTCTGGTTATACTGTTTTTGAACAACAGGATATAACTGGTGGGACGCATAAATACAAACAAACAGATTTCTCTCTCTTGACAGGTGTAAGTGACAAATATTACGTATCAACCATTGACGGATTAGACTCAAATAGTGACGTTGTTGCAAGTGCTGAGCTAACTGCTGGTTACGACCTTGATTTGAACAAAGTGCTTGGTTCAGGTGCTGAATCAATTGCTGTGCAGTCATACACTTACGAGGATAAACTTTCAAATACTTTAAAGAGCCCAACCTTAGTTAAATTAGCAGATGGAGGTTTAGCAGTTGATTTTTCAGGAAATGTTCAGCTTGCCGGAACCCCCGAAATGCTTCTTCAAACCGCAAATAGCAAACCTTATACTTTTACCTCCGATGCGTCTGATGCAAAAGGTTTATTTACAAGTGATGTATTTAACACTACAAGCAACAAGTACGATTTCGTTATAAATCTAATAGAGGACCGAGGTACTAACGGTAATAATTCTTATTTTTTAAATAAATTTACCATTCAAAACGATTCTCTTGCTGTTGACATTGCGGGCGAGAGTTCAACAACAATTTCTGCTATTCTTTCTAAGGAGGAAGTTCTCAATTATGATCTTGATGAAGACACAAAAATAGGTTTTTTAAATAAAGAACTTCAAGTGCCGGCCTATATTGTTCAACCTGGACCTGATGATTTTGACCTTGTTAAAACTGAAACCAATGCTCTTGGAATACAGTCAAAAATGTGGCTGGTTCCTGGTTCAGATCAACTTTTTTTCTCTTTACACGCTACTAATGGAAGTCTATGGAACCCTTCGAACCAGCAGATGAAGGGATTTTATATTGAAACAAGAACCCCTCCTGTAGTTGCTGGAAGCGAGGAAACAACTGTTGTGACATCCTCAGGTATTGAAACTAAAGTTTTAGGTGTAGCAACTGCTCCCTCTTCGGCATCAACTCAGGTACCTAATAGTTTCTCTTTATGGGAGTTTACTGTGTCTGGTGATGCAGTAACCAATGAACTGGGCCTGATGCAGTTTACTCTAAGTTCTGACGCTGCTCAAACAATCAGCTTGGATGAACTCTCAGTACTTGAGGCTGAAAAAGGTTTTGATCTAACCGGAGACAGGCTTGTTTTAGGAGTAACTTCAACCTCAACATTTAAAACCAAAATTGAGGAGGAACAAGCTACTCTCAAAAAAGTAAATACAAAACTTGAAGCTTTACCGACTGATCCAACAATTAATGAGTCTTCATCAAAGTTATTACAGTCCGGGGTTAGTTTGGAAACAGATGTTCTCAAGTATGGTGATGCAACTATTGACAAAAATATTCTAAATTCTTTCTTAAGTAATGGGTCTGTTCCAATAGAGTTGGATGATAGAGCTTCAGCTGGGTTGGTAAATACTTCAAATATTAATATAGATGCATCATTGGAGCTTGCAGTTTACGAATTAGATGAACCAGTTGATAACTTTGATTCTTTTGTAGAGGTTTTAGCGGGATCAATTGGCAAAACACGCACTGGAAGTGCTTATGAGGCATTGACAAATTTTACTAATGCAGTTTCTGCACAAAGCACTTCATCTACTGATGGCGAAATATACTTTCAAAGAATGAAAACCTTCGACTTTACTGGAAATACTCCCTCTGAAGTTGATAATGACGAAATTAAAATTGAATTAGCTGAGGATGCAGGTTTTGTTTTTCTCGGAGATCCGAGCCAGGACAACGAGGGTTACTACATTAATTTTGACAATGTTACTGGTGCATCTTCAACTGAGATATTACTTCTGGGAGATTTCACTTTACGAGGAGGAGACGGTGCACAAATAATGGTTGGTGATGACGGAATTCAAGATGTAATGCTGGGAGAGGGTGATGACGTATTTTATGCTGGTGGAGGAAATGACATTATTGCTTCTTCATCTGGAAATAATTTTTTTGACGGTGGGGACGGAGATGACTCAATCAGTGGAGGCTCTGGAACAGATATCTTTGTAGGAGGATATGGTAACGATCAAATCAATGGTGGAGATGGAACAGATGTAGCCCAATACGTTGGATCCTATTTTAATTTTACCGTATTGAAACAACTTGACTCTTATCTTGTTGAAGATAATCTCGGGCTCGAGGGATCCGATACAGTATTAAATGTTGAGAGAATTGAGTTCGTAGACGGAACACTTGCCTTTGATACAGATGGGAATGCTGGGCAAGCATACCGACTTTACCAGGCAGCTTTTGAGAGAATCCCAGATTCCTCGGGAGTCAATTATCATGTTAATGATATTGAGGACAATGGACTGGTTCTTCATCAAATAGCAGGTAATTTTTTAGCTTCACCAGAGTTCGAAATTACATATGGTTCTGATTTGAGTGACAGCGCTTATGTTGATGAATTGTATGAAAATGTTTTAGGTAGAGCACCAGCAGATTCCGAAAAACAGTATTATTTAGAAAGGTTTACGAAACCTACAACTGACGCATTGTGGATGGATCACGCAGGGGCTCTTATTGGGTTTTCCGAAAGTCCTGAGAATATGTCATTAGTTGCCTCAGAAATAGAAAATGGTATTTGGCTTGGTTCTTAAATTAAAATTATTTATATTAATAATTTTTTAACTGCTAGAACTCTTACTAAATTGTTATTAATTTGTTTAACATATAAATTAAACTTTTATGGGGGACAAACATGATTCGTTTATCAATTAAACATCTTAAGGAAGCCAATGAAAATTATTTCGCACATCTAAGCAGGGCATGGACTTTTGGTGCGAATTTGGCATTGGCTTCATCATTGGCATTTATACATGGCCTAATACCTGCCGCATTTCCTAAAACTGCAAGTAAAAAAGTAAAAAATTTGATGGGAATTAAATAACCAATGTTGCCTGATATAGAGTTGAGTAGAATTAATGGAAGAAAAGAAAATTTAAAAGATTATGCAGATAATTGCTTACTGATTGTTAATGTGGCAAGTCAATGCGGTTTTACTCCTCAATATGCTGACTTTCAGTCTCTTTATGTTGAGTTGAATAAAATGAAATTTGAAATTTTAGCTTTTCCTTGCAACCAGTTTGGTTCGCAAGAACCTAATAGTAATGATTTAATAAACAATTTTTGCAAAGCTAATTACAATGTAACTTTCCCGATTTTTGAAAAAATTGATGTTAATGGTATTAATTCTCACCCTATTTACGATTTTTTAAAAGATAAAGCCCCAGGAGTTCTTGGCTCTAAATCAATCAAATGGAATTTTACAAAGTTTTTGATAAATAATGAAGGATTGGTTTTAAAGCGTTATGCACCTCAGACCTCAATTATAGAAATCCGAAAAGATTTGATGCCTATACTACAGTGTTAATTACTTTTGCCATTAATAAAAAAAAAATAAAAACTATTTTATTTAGTTTTTTATTTTTTTTTATTCTTTTGTTTTTTTTATCAGGATGTAGTTCCCTTTCATATTCTTGGCATATTTTTAGTGGGCATTTAGAAGTTTTATCTAAATCTGAGCCAATAAAAAAAATAATTAGTGACCCACATACATCAGAAAGACTAAAAAACCGTCTGCTTTTAGCGGAGGAAGCAAGACTGTTTGCAATTAACAAACTAAAACTACCAGACAACTCAAGTTACACCAGATATTCTGATATTAAGAGATCCTCAGTTGTATGGAATGTTGTAGTTGCTAGTGAGTTTTCGCTTGAACTTAAAAGTTGGTGTTTTCCGGTAACCGGTTGCGTATCTTACAGGGGTTTTTACAATGAACAATATGCACAGGAATATGCCAAGTCCGTTGAAACCTCAGAGAATATTGAAGTTGCCGTTGTTAATGTTCCTGCATATTCAACTCTTGGCTGGTCAAATTTACTTGGAGGTGACCCTATTTTAAATACCTTCGTTTTTGAACCTGATACTCATCTAGTTGGATTAATTTTTCATGAACTTGCGCATCAAAAAATTTACATTAAAAATGATTCCTCTTTTAATGAAGCCTTTGCAACAGCTGTTGAAAGAATTGGAGTAAACCAGTGGTTGGAGCTTACTAAACCAAGCACAGAAATCTCTTACTACAAGAGTGAATTAGTAAGAAAAAAAGAATTTAATTTTTTACTAAAACAGGCAAACTTAGAGTTAAAAAATTTATATTCCAAAAAAATTAATCTTTCTGAAATGAAAATAAGAAAAATTAAAATAATGGAAAATTTAAGAAAAAGATTATTTGCTTTTGTTAATGAGGATAAACTTGATGTGGGACAAAAAAAAAAATATTTGTCATGGGTCAATTCTTTAAATAATGCCTACTTAGGTCTTTTTGGTGTTTACGAGGATTTGACTCCTGGCTTCATTGCTGTTTTTAATGCAAAACAAAAATCTTGGGGAGATTTCTACAGAGAGGTCAAAGAAATATCCAAAAAACCTAAACATGAAAGAAATGAGACTCTTTTAAATTTTCAGAATAATTACCACAAAGAGGGTTAAAAAATTTCTTCAACTGTCGATTATTTAAAGGCGGGGGGAGTATTTGTGAGTCAATTTTCAAGTAAAGTAAATTCATTAGTCTTTTGTGGATTGTTGGTAACATTTGTTAACCAAGCAATACCTGCTACATGCCTTCCTATACCAGGTGTTAAGTTTGAGGGAGTTGATTCGGACAAAGTAATTGCATCCCAAGGTAATAGACCATTAGCTATTGTTTATGTCTCAAGTTATATGCCAAGACCACCTTACACATTCCGTTTTTTTGGCCCAGAACTTTGTGATAAAGGTGCAAATTCGATAATGATGATAAAAGGTGGGTTTTACAGGGCCACTTTTATTAAATATTTTGAACCAGCCTCTGGGGGTGGGGACAATACGGCATTGGGATTACCGTAAAGGTTATATTTACAGTATTTTTACAAATTCATTAATATCAATTCCTATACTAAGAATCAATTCGCTAATCAATTTTAGCTGCACCATATCAATAGTTATAGCATCTATAATCCTGTAAATGTGTCCATGTGGTGCATACACAAATCTGACAGTAAAAATAGCGATTTTAAGTCTTTATATGGTGATCAAATTGGCTTTACCGTTGTGATCAGATATTATAGATAAATATAATAAATTTATAATAATACTGGAGAAAAGCATGTATCCCTTTATCAAACCATTGAATTTTAAGGATAGTTTTAAGTTTTCTACCTTTGTGGCTATAGTTTTGTTTGTATTTACTTTTAGCCCTACAATTCAAGCATTTGAATTTGAGTCAGACGATGGATGGAGTGGTTCTTTAGATACCAGTATTTCCTTTGGTGCAAGCTACAGAGCTCAGGAACCAGACAATGCGCTTTACAGTGCTCCAAGTGGAATAAGAGCTGGTCTTAGCAAGGTTGGATTTGGCGAAACTAACACAGACAGTGGAAATGTTAATTACAGCAAGGGGGATGCCTTTGCTAATTTATTAAAGGCCACTGTAGACTATTCTCTTAGAAAAGATGATATGGGTCTATTCACTAGGCTCAGAGCTTGGACTGATTATGCACTTGAAGAAGATGGTGTTAACCAAGGTAATGGGGGCAATAATTATTCAAAAGGGCAACCACTATCTGACCATGGGTTTAATCATCTAGGTAAATTCTCTGGAGTAACCATACTGGATGCTTACATTTACAATACTTTCGATGTTAAAGGTTTTCCACTACAACTACGATTAGGCAATCAGGTAATCAATTGGGGTGAGAGTCTTTTTGTACAGGGTATTAATCAAATCAATCCAATTGATTTGAATGCTTTGAGAAAACCCGGTGTTGAAGTTAGAGATGCTTTTCTTCCGGTTAAAGCTCTTTCCATGAATATGGGTCTTGGTGGTGGAAAATCTCTTGAAGCTTTCTACCAGTTTGAATGGTCTCCGGCTAATATTGACAGTTGCGGAACATATTGGTCTCCAGTTGAATTTCAAATTACACCCTCTGCTGGTCAAGCTTGTTCGTCTACAATTTCCACCTTACCCGGCTTCAGTAATCCAATTGCTCTTGCTAATGGTCTATCTGTTCCTATGAGTGAGGGTAAAGATGGCCCAGATTCTGATCAATTTGGAGTTGCTCTTAGATTGCCTGTAGATAAATTTGATGGAGAACTTGGCTTTTACTTCATGAAATATAGTTCTAGGATTCCTTACATTTCTGGAAGGTCTGGATCAAATATTAGAGCACTTGGTACCGAAATTAATGCTGTGCTAAACCCAAATAATTTTCTTAACCCGATTGCAGCTCAAGTTGCTGCAGCAGCAGGATTTGGATTAAATTTGACCCCTGGAACTGGTTTTTGGGAATATCCAGGAGGAACAGAGCTTTATGGAATGTCTTTCACTACAAATCTTTCAGGATGGTCAATTGGAACTGAAATCAGTTTTATTCCTAATCAGCCTGCACAAAGAAATGCTAATGATTTACTTGCTGCACTCTTGACCGGTCTTGGTCCTGCTGGTGCTGACGCAGTTTCAGCTATAAGTGCTGCCGGAACTGAAGTTCCTGGCTATGATAGGGTAAACAAACTTCAACTGCAGCTAAATGGAATTAAGGTTCTACCAAGAATGTTGGGGTCTGCTCAAACAGTTTTTGTTGGTGAAGTTGGTTTTCAGCATGTAAACATAGGTAATTCTTACACTGGAAATAGATATGGTCGCCATTTTATTTTTGGATATGGCCAACACTTACTATATGGAAATACATCACTTACCACCGTTCATCCTCAAGGAAGTAAAAATGAAGGATACGTTACCGAGAATTCCTGGGGTTACAGGTTAAGAGTAAGAGGGGAGTACCCAAGTTTCATGGGAACATCCGCAACATTTTTTCCAACGCTTTCTATCCGACATGACGTAAGTGGGAATTCTGTTGATTCACAGTTTTTACAAGATAGAATTTCTATTGGTTTGAATGGAAGATTTAATATAAATCGAACTCACAACATAGAATTAGGGTATGTCTATTATGCGGATTCTGCAGACTTTGATGCTTTAAGAGACCGTGATTTTGCTAGCATTGTTTTTAGCACATCTTTCTAGATTACATTAAATTATCTTATTTGATTAATCGTATGAGCAATATATCTTATATTCTTTTTGGATGTTGGGTGTTTTCATTTTCTTTAAACGTCTTTGCTGATAGTGATCTAACTTATTCAGGAGCAATTAAAGCTGGAAACAGTGAAGGAACAATCCCTGCTTGGAGTGGTGGTCTAAGCAAACCACCTTCAGAATGGATGTCTAATGCAGGTTATATTGATCCATTTGCCGGTGAAAAACATTTATTTGTAATTACAAATAAAAATTTTTCTCAGTATTCAGATAAATTAACAAATGGTCAATTAGCATTGTTAAGAAATGTTAAAAAATTTAAAATGCTTGTTTATCCTTCTCATAGAACTTCTGTCTTGCCAGACGACATAATTAGTAACGTCATAAATGAAAAAGGCAAAGCCTCAATAGATTCTCACAGTTTAGTTGGAAGAAATGTTTCGAATGTTCCATTTCCAGTGCCTAGTAATGGAGAAGAGGCAATTTATAATTGGCTTATGAGATATGTCGGAAATGGTTTTGATAGAGAATACTCCTGGTTTCCAGTAAGGCCCGGTAAAAAATATTTTAGGGTTGGATTTAAAGATCGTGTAGTTATGGCAGAAGACATGAAACCCTCACAAGTTAAAAAGGGATTGAATTTTGCTTTTTATGCAAATTTTACTGCTCCCTCTACTTTAGTTGGTACGGTTTATTTAGTGCATGATTTTGTCGACACCATGAAAGATAGAAGAGCGGCGTGGATATATAGTGCTGGTGCAAGAAGGGTAAGAAGAGCACCTGATCTTGAGTACGATAATATAGCTGATGGAACAGAGGGAATGAGGACAACAGATCAGTATAACGCCTTTAACGGTGCAACTGATCGTTACAATTGGAAACTGCTTGGAAGAAAAGAATTATATGTTCCTTACAATACATATAAAGTTACTGAAAAAAAATATAAGTACTCCGATGTAATTGATGAAGGTACAGTTAATGCTGACTTAATGCGATATGAGCTACATAGAGTGTGGGTTGTTGAGGCAACACTTAAATCAAATAGCAAACATATTTATGGAAAACGTGTTTTCTATCTAGATGAGGACAGTTGGTCAATTTTAGGCGAGGATTCCTATGACACCAGAGGTAACCTATGGCGAGTTGGGATTCACGGTTACATACAAGCATATGACAAACTTGTTCCATGGCCTAACATTTTAATTTGGCATGATTTAACTAATGGTAATTACTTGGTTAGCCATTTAGATAACGAAATCAAAAAAAATATAAAATTTGGTATAAAGGATAGATGGTCCAATTTTCAACCTGATGCACTTAGAAGACGTGGTACTCGATAGGACTAAACATACCTCAATCAGCCGGGTGATTCTCGGCTATTTTTTTATGTACTGTATTCTCACTCTTCATATTACTGAAAATGTTTCAGCTAGTGATTCAATACCAGTTAAATTCAAATTTGAAAAAGTTTTCTTTCTTGATATTGCAAAAAAAAATAAACATTTATTATGTGTTGGTGAACGTGGTTTGATTTTCAGATCCAAAGATGAAGGGCAATCATGGCAAAGTATTCAACTTCATAATGAAGCAACTCTAACTTCTGTTGTCTTTGTCAACGATACGGCGTATGTAGTTGGACATCGAGGCTCATTGTATAGATCTAATGATTGGGGAAAAAGCTTTTCAAAAATTAACTTAACATCTTTATTACCGGATGACACGTTACTGCGCATTAAATTAATTTCCAAAGATCATATAGTTGTGGTTGGAGCTTGGGGTCTTTTTTTAGAGTCAATAGACGGAGGAAAGAACTGGAAAAAACAGAAAATTATTTCTGAAGAATTCGATTGGCATTTGTATGATGCGATCAAAACCCCTTCAGGCATTATAGCCGTTGGTGAGGCAGGAACAATTATTTTTAGAAAAGACGGAGTCAAAACTTGGAATAAAATTAATCCTTCATATACTGGATCTTTTTTTGGTATTTTAAAAGAAAAAAATAAGAGCTTTTTTCTCTATGGAATGAGAGGAAAAATTTTCAATATTGTGTTATCAGAAACCATATATACAAGTAAAAAGATTAATTTAAAAAAGTTAGAAACTTACTCCAATTCTACTTGGATGTCAGGTTTAACGTTGAAGAATAAATCACATTTATTTTTTGGTGATGGTGGACTAGTTGGAAAAAAAAATAAAGGTTTTGAATTAACGAATGTTCCTCTAAATAGTGTTAATGCTGGTGTTGAATTATCAAATGGATCTGTTTTTTTAGTTGGTCTGAACGGTGGTTTTATGTTTGAACAATAAAAAGAAAAAGATTTAAAAATAATGATCAAACAAGTCATCCAACTAGAAACTTTAGTAAAATTATTTTCAGATTTTATTTTCTTCCACCGAAGGCTTTTACTAATAATCTTTTCTTTAATAACTATTCTACTTAGTGTTTCAAGTTTTAATATAAAAACAGGGGCAGATTTTTTTAAAAATTTGCCTGCTGATCATCAATACATGCAAACGTACTATAAATACAAAAGTACCTTTGGAGGCACTAATACAATTTTGGTTGCCTTAAAACCAAATAACTCTAGTATTTATACGAAAAACACCTTGCAAGTTTTAGGTGATATTACAGAAGAAGTATTTTATATTGATGGGGTTGAGAGAAGTTCAGTTACTTCACTATACACTCCTAATGTGAGATTTGTAGAAGTGGTTGAAGACGGCTTTCGAGCTGGAAATATAATTTCTGCAGACTTTACTGGCACTGAACAACAAATTATTAAAATCAGAGAAAATGTTCTTAAATCCAATTGGAATGGACGAATTGTTGCAAGGGATGGAAGTTCTGTGTTGGTTGCAGCAACTCTCAAAGATTTTGATACAAAAGGTAATGTCATCGATATTTTTGAAGTTGCAGATTCCTTGGAGAAAATCAGAAATAAATATGAGAATGATATTTTAAAAATTCATATTATTGGTTATTCAAAAGCAGTTGGAGACGTAGCAGAAGGGGCAGTTGGAGTTATAGTTTTTTTTGGTTTTGCATTCTTGCTAATAATGGCTTTGTTGGTGCTTTACTACAAATCTTGGGTATTAACTCTTTACACTTTAGTTTGTGCCTTAGTACCAGTAGTTTGGTTACTAGGGTTAATGCCAATTTTTGGTTTAGCTCTTGATCCAATGTCAATTTTGATTCCATTTCTAATTTTTTCGATTGCAGTTTCTCATGCTGTTCAAATGGTAAATGCCTGGAAGATTGAAGTTTACAAAGGAAAATCAAGATTTGATTCTGCAAAAGAGTCATTTAGAAATTTATTTATACCTGGAACAACTGCTCTTTTGGCAAATGCGGTAGGTTTTGGAGTTATTGCATTAGTTGATATTGCAATAGTTCAAGAGTTAGTAATAACTGCTTCGGTCGGTGTACTACTGATGATTATTTCTAACAAGTGTTTGCTCTCGATACTTTTATCATTTTTTCCTGAAAAAATTCAGTTAGGAATATCCATTGGAAATGGAATAACTGCTGATAAATTTTGGACGTATCTAAAAAAAATTTTAAATAAAAATATTTCTTTTTCTTTGATAATATTGTTTGGAATTATTTCTATTTTTCTCTTTCAATATGCACAAAAAATACAAATAGGAGATCTTGGTAATGGAGTTTCTGCTCTTAAAGCTGACTCTCGTTATAACACTGATGTTCTTGAAATAACCAGTTCTTTTGATATCGCAATTGACTCAATAAAAGTTATTGCCGAGCTTGAGGGTATAGAATCCCCATGTTTAAGAAAAGACTTGATGGAATCAATTGATAAATTCGAATTTCTTATAAAACAAAATGATGGTGTCATAGCAGTTCAGGGCTTGGCTGGTCTAGTAAGAAAAATAAATCAGTCATACTCAGAGAACAATATTCGTTGGCGAGTTGTGCCAGAAGATTCCATACAAATTGCTCAGGGAGTTGGTTATGCTACTAGGTTAGGAAATGCTTTTATGAATTCTGAATGTACAGTACTCCCAATAACAATTTTTCTAAAAGATCATCAATCATCGACTATTAATAGTGTGATTAAAGACGTAAAAGATTTTAAAAATGCTAATAACAACGATTCTATTTCATACAAACTTGCAATGGGTAATGCAGGTGTGATGGCTGCAACCAACGAGGTTATAGCTTCTTCAGAGTTTTTAGTTAATTCAGCACTATTTGTTGCTGTTTCATGTCTTTGTTTAATTGTTTTTAGATCCTTTCTTATAACTTTATCAATTGTGATTCCATTGTTATTGGTTACTATTGCTTGTAATGCACTAATGGGTTTTCTAAACATTGGCGTAAAAGTAAATACTTTGCCTGTCATAGCTTTAGGAGTTGGAGTTGGAGTTGATTATGGTATTTATCTATTTGAACGAATATCTTACGGAATGAGAGAGGAAAATCTAACCCTGGCACAGGCATATTTGGTCAGTTTGAAACAAAGAGGATCTGCATCAATTTTTACTGCTTTAATAATGAGTATTTCAGTATTAAGTTGGATTTGGTCTGATTTAAAATTTCAGCAAGATATGGGGCTTTTGTTGGGCTTTATGTTATTTTTCAATATGATTGGTGCAATTATCCTCATACCAGTTCTCGCAAATGTTTTTAAAATTGGATTCATTAAAAAACAATGATTGAGTGTTTGTAAATTAAAGGTATATTTAATGAACGTTGATGATTTAAAAAAAAGTCTTAAGCTTCCAATAATTGGAGCGCCATTATTTATAATCTCCAACCCGGACACTGTGCTTGCTCAATGTGCTGCAGGAGTTGTAGGTTCGTTTCCGGCACTTAATGCTCGGGGAGACGGAGAATTGGATAGATGGATTGATACAATAGAAAATGGAATAATTAAGATAAAATCAAAACAAATTTCAAAATCCAGGTCTAATAAAGTAGCTCCATACGCAGTAAATCAAATCGTTCATTCATCAAACAAAAGATTACAAAAAGACTTAAAAATTTGTTCTGAGAAAAAAGTACCAATTATTATTACTAGTCTAAGGCCACCCGATGAAGTAGTATCTGCTGCTCACTCATATGGTGGCCTCGTTTTCCATGATGTTATAAATTTAAGACATGCTGAAAAAGCAATCAAAGCTAATGTTGATGGATTAATTCTTGTTGCGGGTGGTGCTGGTGGGCATGCAGGTAAACTTCATCCAATGGCGATTGTTTCAGAAGTAAAGAAAATTTTCAGTGGTCCAATTGTTTTAGCTGGCGCAATAACCAAGGGTGAGCATATATTGTCAGCGCAGGCAATGGGTGCAGATTTTGCCTACATGGGAACTCGATTCATAGCTTCTAAGGAAGCTAATGCTTCAATAAATTATAAAAAAATGATACTCAGATCGTATTCAAAAGATATAATCTATACAGATATTTTTACTGGCATTCCAGGAAATTATTTAAAAAAAAGTGTCGAAAATGCAGGTTTCGATCCTATTAATAAACCAGTACTTAACAAAATAAAATTAAGTTATTTATATTTTAAAGAAAAATTTTTTAAAAAAATGAATTTTGATAACTTAGATAAAAAAGATGCGAAGGTATGGAAAGATATTTGGAGTGCTGGTCACGGAGTTGGCTCTATAACTTCAATTGAATCCATAGAGAATATTGTCAAAAATATAGAGAAAGAATATCTAGATGCATTATCAAATTTACAGAGGAACACAACTTACTTAAAAAAAGATTAAAAATTTACTATGACTAGATACACAATTTTTGTATTCTTGATTATCTTTACAAGTTTAGGGTTTTGCAATTCCGAAAAAAATGAACTCACCTATATCGGTGCTGAAAAAATAGCCAGTAAAAATGGATTGATTCCTGAATGGAATGGTGGATTATCCAGACCACCGCTAAATTGGAATCTTAACAAAGGTCTTGTAGACCCATTTAGAGATGACAAGCTCATTGAGATAATTGATAAGAGTAAAATAAAAAAATATGATAAGTATTTGTCTTCAGGTTTAAAAGAGTTGTTAAAGAAATACAAAAACTTCAAACTTTATTTGTACCCAACTCGAAGAAGTTTAAGCTACCCAAAAAAGATAAGAAAAATAATATCTAGTAATACTTTAAAGCAAGATACAAACTTAAATAGATCTAACTTTTATTTTATTCCTCACGTTATTCCTAAAAATGGATTACAAGTTATTCATAATCACTTGTTTCGCTATCAAGGAGGTAGCATAGAGAGAACGTCACATATTTTTCCAGTCCGTCAAAATGGAAGTTATATGAAGATTGGAGTCTGGTCCAAAAGGGTTTATGCAGATTACTTAGACCATAGTCAGCCAAACAAGCTTTTTTATGTACTTGCAAGGTTCATTGAGCCGAGAAGTCTAAAGGGAGATATTTTACTTGTTCATGAACCAAAAGATTATAAAATAAATGAAAGATCATCGTGGATCTACTCAGCAGCTCAAAGAAGAGTGAGAAGGGCACCAGATGTTGCTTACGACGGAGTTGGAAATGGTTCTGAGGGAATGATAACTGCAGATCAGGTTGATGGTTTCAATGGAGCAACTGACAGATACAATTGGACTTTAGTCGGTAAAAAAACTCTTATCGTTCCTTATAACACTTACGCTATAGGTGATAAAAAAGTAGAGTATAAAAAAATCATAAAGACAGGATCAGTTAATCCGAGTTTAATGCGATATGAGTATCACAGAGTGTGGATTATTAAAGCAACATTGAAAAATGGTATGAGACATATTTATAAGCAAAGGATTTTCTATATTGACGAGGATAGTTGGTCGATTGTAATGGAAGAAGTCTTATCAAAAAAAGGTGATATGTGGCGAGTTGCTCTTCATGGGCTAGTCCAATTGTATGGTGAGAATTTTCCAATATACAGAATTAACGTATATCACGATTTATATAATAAATCTTATCTTGTAACTGGTTTAGACAATGAAATTAAAAACAATATAAAATCAGGATTTAGAGCAAGTATTGATGAATTTCAACCAAGTGCCCTGAGGAGATTAGGAGGAGAAAGTTAATTAGTGAAATAAATAATCAAGGATAAATATTTTTCTCTTTTTTTAACTGGTTTTTATAATTCAAAGGTCCACCTCTAAAAGGCGCGAAACCCGTACCAAATGTTACTCCAGCATCTGCGAGCTCGGAATCGTCAACAATACCTGAATCAACTAAGTCTACGGTTTTTTTGATTAATGGTTGAATAAGGTTTTCTGCAAGGTGTGTTCCTTGATGAAAATCAAGGAGCTTAACCTTTCTCTTAACTGCTCGACCATTTTTCCATTCATAAAATCCTTTATCTGTTTTTTTTCCAAGATGTTTTTTCCTTACTAATTCTTCTAGGCATCTTGGCATTACTCCATCTTTAATCATAGCTCTACCAGCTGCAATCATAATATCCAAACCAACAATGTCTAGTAATTCTAGGGGTCCCATTGGCATACCCCATTTTTTCATAGCATCATCAACCTGCTCTGGAGAGTAACCGCCGTCAATTGATCTCATCGAATTTTGAAGGTAAGGTCCTAGTACCGCGTTGACAAGAAAACCTGGGCTACTCTTAACAGGAAGTGGTAATTTTCCAATTTTGTTAACAAAATCGTAGGCAGCATTTTCAACCTTTTTATTTAAATTATCAGTTTTTACTATTTCAACCAGTGGCATTTTACTTACAGGGTTAAAAAAATGAATTCCTATTAGCCTGTTAGGCACCTTTAATTCAGATGCAATATCTTCCAAGCGAATACTGGAGGTATTAGTTGCAATTATGGCGTCGCTTTTAGATTTAATTTCAATCACTTTAAATAAATTTCTTTTGGCCTCTAAATTTTCTACAATTGCTTCAATTACTAAGTCTGCTGTAATCATTCCACTGCCATTTGGGTCGGGTATCAATCTGTCTAATGCTTCCTGAGCAAGTGATTTATTTTTTATTTTTTTTGAAATGGTTTTATTTGCAACACCAATTGCTTTAGCGATTTGGTTTTCAGAAGTGTCTTGCAATGTGACTTCTAAGCCACGAATTGCACATAAAACAGCAATGTCTGCTCCCATTGTTCCAGCCCCGATAACATGGACATGTTTTAATTTATTGTCATGAGATGCCTTATTTACTTTTCCTATAGATTTGAGTCTTTCTCTTAGAAAAAAAATTCTTAATAAGTTTTTTGCTGTGCTTGATCCAACAATTCTGTCGTGAATTGATAAATCAGCACCAGGATCTCCATCATATTTTTTCCATAATTCTAAAATACCAAATGGTGCAGGATAATGTTTCGGATTAACTTTTTTCTTAACTTTATGTAGTAAAATTTGATAGATTAAAGGTCTAAAAAATCCCATCAACATCTTATTGATAAAAGTAATTCTTTTCTTTTTTGGTTGAGATTTAATAAATCTTCTACATGTTAGTTCAGCAGTTCTAGGAGGAGAAGAAAAATCTGCAAGACCAATCTTTTTTGCTTTTCTGGAATCAATAATTTTACCAGTAAGCATCATATCAAAAGCGTTTAACACTCCTACTCTACGAGGTAATCTCTTTATACCGCCCCAACCTGGATATATTCCAAGTTGGACTTCTGGGAGTGCTAATTTTGTCTTAGGTTGGTCAACTGTAATAATATATTTGCATGCTAACGCAAATTCCAAACCACCACCCATACAAAAACCATTTATTAGAGCTACTGTCGGGATTTTCTCAGATAATAATTCCAAATCTTGAAACAACTTCCACCCCTTAATTACAAGGTCTCTTGTTTCAACAGTTAAATTGGAGTTTTCGTTAAGAGCTTTAAACTCTGTAACATCCGCTCCAGCAGCAAACCCAGAACGCTTTTCAGATTTAAATACTATACCCTCAACCTTTGAAAAAGGTTCACCTTTTTCGGATGAAAAATGAATTCCATGAACAAGCTCATTAAGTTCATCCCTAACAGCATTGCTGAAAACATTAGCAGACTTACCAGGACAGTCAAGAGTTACCCATAGAATATTATCATCGAATTTTAATTTCCAATATGTAAATAAGAATTTGTTTAAGTCGACAAAAATTTTAGTCATTAATGAAAGCTCTCCATCAGCATAGCACCACCTTGACCTCCTCCAATACAAATAGAGGCAATACCTTTTGAACCATCCTTCATTTTAAGCAGTTTTAATGTATTTAAAACTATCCTTGCTCCACTGGCCCCAACAGGGTGCCCTATTGAAATTGCTCCACCAGCAATATTCAATTTTTCGGTTTCAATCTCTCCAAATTTATCTTTAAGATTTAAAAACTTTTTGCAATAATCTGGATCATTCAGGGCTCGTTGACAAGCAAGTACTTGTGCTGCGAATGCTTCATTAATTTCCCATACATCTATTACAGATTTGTCAATATTATTTCTCTCAAGTAATGGAATAAAAGCATGAATGGGTCCTAATCCCATTTCAGCAGGGTTAAGAGCAGCCCAGTTATTATCAAGTATTGCTCCGATTGGTTTTAAATTATTTTCTTTAACAGCTTTTTCAGAAGCGAGTAACAATAGACAAGCACCATCGGTAACTTGAGAACTATTTCCTGCAGTAACAGTTCCATCAGGTCGATCAAAAACTGGCCTTAATTTTTGTAGGTTCTCCAATTCTAGATTCAACCTAATCCCGTCATCATTATTAAATAATCTCCCGTCTTTACTGTAAATAGTTGAGATTTGTGGAGATAGAATTTCATCTTGATGAACAGTTGTTTTTTGATGACTTCCTAATGAGTACCTGTCAGCGTCAATTCTACTGATAGAAAATTTTGTAGCAAGATTTTCTGCGGTTTGCCCCATGTTTAGTCCAATATTTGAGTCAGTTAAACCTTTTAAAATTCCAATGATAGGCATTAACATTCTGGGTCTAAATTTAAGAATTTGATTTAATTTTGTTTTAACATCTTTGGACGATGAAAATTGAGCGAACCATCGCACTGCTTCAGTTGAGAAAAGCAATGGTGAGTGAGATAAAGATTCTGTTCCACCAGCCAAAACAATATTAGAATGACCAAGTTGAATGGAGTGAGAGGCTGAAGCTAGAGCTTGCATGCCACTTGCACAATTACGCATTACTGTCCAAGCAGGTACATTTTCTCCACATCCTAATCTTAGACTAATAACTCGAGCTATATTTACTTCATTTACACTTGGTATAGCACAGCCTATAATAACTTCATCAATTTTTTTAGAGCCAAGTCCTTGGCGAAGCAAAAGACTTTTCCCAGTTTGCACTGCCAATTCACTAGCTGAAAATAAACCAGGTCCAATCTTGCTATTTGCTTTCAAAAAAGGACTTCTGGTTCCATCAACTACATATACAGGATTTTTCATTTGAATATATTACCTAGTTTCTATGCAGCTTTTGCAAGTGGTTTATCAATTTTCTCCGCTATTTTTTGTAATGACTCGTCGAAAACATCTACATGAATTATTAAGTCCCTGAGTTCATTCTTTCTGAGTAGAGAGTGATATTCATCTTTGGTTATAACATTTTCCTTGAATGCCAAACAGCCTAAGTCTCGAACATTTGCTAGAGGGTTATCAACAAAACGGCCCTTTCTTTCGGCTGCTTTTATTTTTGCCTCGATGGGCTCACAAATTATTGTAGCTTTAAGAGCTGCGTCAATACAGCTTACAGGATCTTTTTTTAGTAATTCTAAATCATCAATATTTTTTACATACACATCACCGGTAAGATTATCTCTGAATTCACTATTGGTTGTAAGATTTTTTGAAACTTCAAATAGTTCATGATCATTTGGCGCAAAATTCTCATTGCCCCAAGGAAAAATTAATTTTCTTAAAACTAATGCAAAAAATTTGTTTGGTAAATTCTTAAAAATACCATCGAATGCTTCTTTGATGTCTTGAAGACAAATCTTGCACGCAATATTTGTAATAATAAAATTACTCTCAGTTTTTTCATTGTCAAAATGATTTTTAATGCATGCTGAAAGCATAAATAGATTCGATAGAATGTCTCCCAGTCTCGCCGAAATCATTTCTTTTCTTTTTAATTGTCCACCTAAAGACAAAAGGCAGTAATCTGCAAGGAAACTAAACGCAGCTGAGAATCTGTTAGCTTGTTGGAGAGACCGAGTTAATTCAGGATTCGTAACTAATTTAGAATAAAAAAATCTACCACCTGTTATTCCATAAAATAAAGTTGACATAAGGTTTTTAAAAAACATCAATAAGTGATGTCTCACAGCCTGATCAAATTGCTCAACTGCTTCTTTCTCATTTGGGTTTTGAGCTGCTTTTAACTCCTTTAAAACGAAAGGATGACATCGAATAGCACCTTGGCCAAAAATAATGAGACTTCTAGTTAAAATATTTGCCCCCTCAACAGTTATGCTGATTGGCGTCTGAATATGGGCTTCTGCTAAAAAATTCGAAGGGCCATGGCAAATCCCTTTGCCACCTATGATATCCATTCCAGCATTGACAATTTCTCTTGCTTTTTCAGTTGCATGTACTTTTGCAATAGCAGAAATTACAGATGGGCGTTCTCCACAGTCAATTGCAGTTGCTGCCAATTTTCTGGTTGAGTCTACTATGTATGTTTTGGCAGCAATATTTCCCAATACACTTGATACACCCTCAAAATTTGAAATAGATGTTTTAAATTGTTGACGAATTTTGGCGTAACCACCAACAGTTCTTGCAGTAAGTTGGGATATTCCAGCATTAGAGGATGGTAAAGAAATCGCTCTACCAGCTGCTAGACATTCCATTAGCATTTTCCAGCCTTGACCTAGACCGTTTTCACCGCCAATAACAAAATCAAGAGGAACAAATACATCCTTACCTTTAGTGGGACCATTAGGCCATTTGACACTAAGTGGCATGTGCCTATTGCCAATTTCAACACCAGGATGTTTAGAAGGAATTAGTGCGCAGGTGATCCCTAGATTTTTTTTAGCACCAAGCAAACCATCAGGGTCGTATGCATGGAAAGCCAAGCCAAGAACAGAGCATATTGGTGCTAATGTAATGTATCTTTTTTCCCATGTTAAGCTCAACCCAATTGTTTCTTTTCCTTTAAATATCTTTTTGCAAACAATACCTACATCTGGGATAGAAGCCGCATCCGATCCTGCCCAAGGACTGGTTAAAGCAAAAGCAGGGATTTCTTTACCAATAGCTAGTTTTGGTAAATAACTTTGTTTTTGTTTGTCAGTTCCATAATGCACTAGAAGTTCACCGGGACCTAAAGAGTTTGGAACCATTACCATTACTGAGAGGGCGGAGCTACGAGTTGCAAGTTTGGTTATAATTTGCGATTGAGCATAAGCTGAAAACTCAAGACCCCCAAATTTTTTTGGAATTATCATACCCAAAAAACCTTTATCTCTTACGAAAGTCCAAATATGTTCAGGTAGTTCATGATCTTGGTGATTTATATTCCATTCATTCACCATCTCGCATACTTGATTAACTTCATTTTCAAGAAAAGATTTTTCTAATTTTGATAGTTCTGGTTTTTGCGTCTTAAAAAGCAAATTCCAATCAGGTTGCCCTGACATAATTTCCTGATCCCACCAAGTACTTCCAGCTTCCAATGCTATTTTTTCTGTTGAAGACATCGGAGGCAGGCTGAGCCGTATTTTATTTAAGAGGTGTTTAGTAAAAAATTCAGTTTTCATTTTGTCTCTCCAATGCATAAAATTCATGCTTACTAAGGTCTTTTGATAATGGCGCTCGAAGACCACCTAAAAGGAAGGCCATGAGTCTTTTAGTAAGTAGTTTACGACTGATGACAAGATTTTCCCTTTCGATGTTAGTGTTTGCAAACAATGTTGGTAAACCATTACCAGAAATTGCAAAGGTGGCGGCTCCCAACATAAAGTGAAACCTCCATACAATTTCATTTTCAGGTACATTGGGAAGTGATTTAAATAAAGCTGATTTGAATTTACTTATTACTTCAGAATGTTCTTTTGTAGAAATAGACCAAATTAATTTGCTGGGCTCAAGAGATGATCTTCCAAGCAATTTAAGAAACATTTCACCACCATTTCTCTTGTCGTCAATCATATTAAGTAAAGTGCCAAAAAAAGCATCTAATATTGCTGATGGTCTAAGTGGTGCACCATTGGCTTTTTTTTCTAAGGATAAAAGAGCCTTAAGTCTTTGTTGGTTTAGCCAATCAAGCTTTCTGTTGAATAATTCCTCCAAAAGTTTTTCTTTTGAACCAAAATGATAATGTATTGCTGCTAAATTAACTCCAGCCTGATTAGTAATGTCTCGTATCGATGCAGCAGCGTAACCTTTTGTGGCAAATAGTCTTTCAGCACATTTGAGAATTCGAGCTACAGAGTTAGAATCTTTAAATTCCTTTTCTAATACAACAGACATTATTTACCTATGCGTGTAATTAATTAAAACAAACGTTTGATTTTTATTATTTTCAGTCTGATTCTTTATAAAGTCAATAGATTTAATAATAGTTTTTGATGCATCATGTAGGAAGGAGACTAAAAATGAAAAAAATAATGTATGAACAAAAACCTTGGTTAAGTAATTATCCGGATGGTGTTCCAAATGAAATAAATCCTGAGAAATATGAAAACCTAATTGAACTATTTGATGACGCATTTGCAAAGAATAAAAATCATATTGCGTATAAATGTTTAGGTAAAGAATTAACATTTTCTGATTGGGACTTAATTTCAAAAAAAATCAGCGCATTTATACAATCTTTTAAAATTCAACCCAAATCAAAAGTTGCAATAATGTTACCAAACCTTTTGCAAAATCCAATAATAATATGTGCTGTAATTAGAGCTGGGTTTATTGTCGTGAATGTTAATCCTTTGTACAGTGCTCGTGAATTAAATCATCAACTAAAAGATTCCAAGGCCGAGGCTATTTTTTTGCTAGATAACTTCTCTGAAGTTTTGGAAAAAGCAATTGACGATACCCAAATAAAACACGTTGTCACAACCAGTGTAGGTGACTTATTGGGTTTAAGAGGTGTTTTTATAAATCTCTTTTTAAGACATATTAAAAGAAAATCAAAAGAAATTCATTTAGTTAATGAAAAAATAAAAGTATATAAATTTAATAAAGTACTTAAGTCGAAACCTAAAAATTATATTTTTCCTAAAGAAATTAAAACATCCGACGCTGTTTGTCTTCAATATACTGGGGGGACAACAGGAGTTTCAAAAGGAGCAGTCCTGACACACAAAAATTTAGTGGCCAACTGTTTGCAAGCAGAAGCTTGGTACAAACCAGCATTAGAAGATATGAATTATGATCCTGGTAAACCAACTTCAAGCATAAATCAACAATCAGTTATAATTTGCTCTCTTCCTCTGTACCACATATTTGCATTTACAGCATGTCTTTTGTTGGGTTTAAAGTCAGGGATGAAAAATTTATTGATTCCTAACCCTAGAGATTTCAAAGGTTTTGTTAAAACACTTAAGAAAGAATCCTTTCACATTTTCCCTGGAGTAAATACTCTGTTTAACGGGTTAATGAACCAAAAAGGCTTTGATTCATTAGATTTTTCTAATTTAAGAATTTCTCTTGGAGGAGGAATGGCAGTTACTAAGACTGTTGCTGAAAGATGGCAAAGAATTACTGGTTGTCCAATGATTGAGGGATATGGCCTTTCTGAAACTTCACCAGTCGCAACTGTAGTTTCAGTTAATGCAAAAAACTATACTGGTAATGTGGGTTTACCGGTATCTTCGACACTGGTCAGAATTGCAGATGAACAAGAAAAAACTTTAAATTACGATGAGGTTGGAGAAATACTCATCAAAGGACCACAAATTATGCAAGGGTATTGGAATAATAAGCATGAGACAGAACAAGTCTTTTCAAAAGATGGTTTTTTCAAAACTGGGGATTTAGGAACAATGGATGAAGGTGGTTTTGTTAAGATCGTTGATAGAAAAAAAGACATGATTAATGTAAGCGGTTTCAATGTTTATCCGAACGAAGTAGAGCAAGTTGTATCCTCTAATCCTATGGTTCTAGAATGTGCAGTAGTTGGGTCATCTGATGTAATTGGAGGCGAATTGGTTCGTCTATTTGTCGTGCCAAAGCAAAAGAAACTTACAAGAAAAGACCTAATTTCATTTTGCAGACAAAATTTGGCAGCTTACAAATGCCCAAAAGAAATAATTTTTATGGAGGAATTGCCAAAAACAAATGTTGGTAAAATTTTAAGAAGAAAATTACGATAGAATTTTAAAAAAGCTAAATTCTGCGGAGTAGAGGCTTTCTTCCTTTGCTCCATTCTTTAATCCAGTTTGATAACTCTAATTTCTTTTGGTCAAATCCAATTTCAGACATAATTTTTTGGGTAGGAACCGGCCCTTGCTTGCTCATAATACAAGATTTGACTATTCCACCTGCTACGGTTTCCTCGTTTCTTTCAAAAGTTTGTTCTAAATAAATAAATTTATCGTCCCAGCCTTCTATTTTGGTAACAATATTTACCTTATCAAACAAATCAAGCGATTTTCCAAAACTTATAGTTTCATCAGCAACAACTGGGTACCATTTATTGGATTTAATTGTTTTTATTAGCCCTGTTCTCTGAAGAAAATCAAGGCGAGCTATATCCATTAATGCAAAGTACCTTGCGTTGTTCATATGAAAGTTGAGATCGAGATCTGTAAACATAACTCTGAATGGCGTGTAACATAGTCCAGTTATTTTGATTTTTGATCGCCAATACTTTGATGCGAAAGTTAAAATTAACCTTACCCAAATATTAAGATTCATGGGGAATTGCTGTAACCTTTAGAAGTTTAGATGAAGGATTTTATAAAGATGAAACATACTGCTGACATATGTGATATGAATGAGCAACTTGTTGCAAGTGGCAAACTTAAAATTTTACCTCCAATTTTTAAATCTTATGCAAAAAAAAAATTTATTTCTGGTGAAATATTAACTGTAAAGGCAATAGAAGACAACAGTTTAGTTCGTTCCACTCTAGAGTTACCTGGAAATAAAAGAATTTTAATTATCGATGGGGCTGGAAGCTACAGGTGTGCATTATTAGGAGGGGCCCTTGCTAAATTAGCCGAAAAAAACAAATGGGAGGGAGTTATAGTGTTTGGTTGTGTTAGAGACTCTTTTGAAGTCAAGGAATGTGATGTTGGGGTTTGGGCTCTTGCTACACATCCTAAAAGAAGTAAAAAAGCAGGTGCAGGCATAATTGGAGAAGCTATAGAAATTCATGGTACGCAGATCAAAAGTGGAGAGTTTTGCATTGCTGATATGGACGGAATTTTAGTATCAGCTGAAGAACTTTAATTGAAAATAAATTTTTTTGCTTACAATCTCGACAGGTTTGTCAAGTGCAATTTATCAACTGGTCATTTTCTAACCAATCTAGGTTTTTCCATTACTGTTGCCTTTTTTTAATGATAGTGTGAGGGTTTTTCCACATTTGGTGGGGATAACTTTTTTTTAGGAGGTGTTTTGACCAAAAAAAAATACGATGAGACATCTATAAAAGTATTAAAAGGTCTTGAGCCAGTAAAGCAAAGACCAGGCATGTATACTCGGACCGAAAATCCGCTTCACATCTTTCAAGAGATAGTTGATAATTCAGCGGATGAGGCATTATCAGGTCATGCAAAGACTGTCACTATCACTCATCATTCTGACGGCAGCTTTAGTGTTCAAGATGATGGGAGAGGAATACCTGTAGGTATTCACCCATCAGAAAATATTACTGTATTAGAAATAGTGTTCACAAGACTTCACTCCGGAGGAAAGTTTGAAAAGGGAGTGGAATCTGCATATGCATTTTCTGGGGGTCTCCATGGTGTTGGTGTTTCAGTTACAAATGCTTTATCAAAAAGAGTTGAAGTAGTTGTATGTCGTCAATCTTATGAATGGGAAATGACTTTTGAATTTGGTGATGTCTCTTCAAAACTTAAAAAGAAAAAAACTAAAAAAAAATTATCCGGGACTTTTGTTAGGATCTGGCCTGATGAAAGATATTTTGACGATTTAACAATCCCACTGGAAACTTTAAAAAACTCTTTAAGGGCCAGAGCCGTTTTGCTTCCTGGTGTAGTTTTTAATTTTAAATGTGAAAAAACAGAAAAATTTTTTTCTTGGTGTTATCAAAATGGATTAAAAGATTACTTCACTGAAAATTTATCAATTAGTGATTATATAGCTCCAATTTGGGAAAGTGAAAGTTACATTCGATCGGCTGAAGATACTTTTGAGCAGGGTGAGGGTGCTAAGTGGATATTAGTTTTTACGAACGTAGGGGCATTAATTAGAGAATCATATGTAAATTTAATTCCAACTTTAGCCGGTGGTACTCATGAAGCAGGTTTCAGAGATGGAGTTTTTCAAGCTGTTAAAGAGTTTATTGAACATCACAAGTTGCTGCCTAAAGGGATTAAAATTCTTGCTGATGACGTTTTTTCAAGAGCTAGCTTTGCACTATCTTGTCGAGTTATGGATCCACAATTTCAAGGCCAAACTAAAGAAAAATTGGTAAATAGAGATACTTTTAGACTTGTTTCTGCTCGAGTAAAGGGGCCGTTTGAACTTTGGCTTAACAAAAATGTAGAAAATGGGAAAAAAATTGCATCTATGGCCATACAAAATGCTTTGCAAAGACACAAATCCCTGAAAATGGTTGAAAAAAGAAAAATATCCTCTGTTGCTGTATTACCCGGAAAGCTTACCGACTGTGAATCTTCTGATGTAACAAGAACAGAATTATTTTTAGTTGAAGGAGACTCAGCTGGAGGTTCTGCCAAGATGGGTCGTGACAAATATTTTCAAGCTATCCTTCCATTGAGAGGAAAAGTTCTTAATACTTGGGAATCAGACAAGCTTAGACTACTTGCCAACTCTGAAGTGCATGACATATCAGTTGCAATTGGAGTTGATCCTCATGATGAAAAATCAAAAGATGAACTTTTATCATTACGATATGGGAAGATTTGTATTTTGGCTGACGCTGACGTTGACGGTTCACACATTCAAGTGCTCCTTTTAACTCTTTTCATTAAACATTTTCCAAAATTAATCTCAAATGGTCATATTTACATCGCAAGACCGCCCTTATTTAGAATAGATATTGAAAAGAGGGGAAAAAAACCTGCTCAAAAAATTTATGCAATTGATGATTTTGAATTATCGAAAATTTGTGAAAAGTTGAAAAAAAACGGATTACCCGAATCTAAGCTAACAATTTCAAGATTTAAAGGTTTAGGAGAAATGAGTGCGGAACAGTTATGGGAAACAACGTTAAATCCCAGCACCAGAAAATTGTTTAGTGCAAAAATATCAGATTCCGATGCAGATTCTACAAAGAAAAAATTTAATATGTTGATGGCTAAAGCAGAATCAGGTGCAAGAAGAAAATGGCTAGAAGGAATGGGAGATAAAGCGCAAGTTGATTTATGATTAAGAAAAATAAAAAATCCAACAATCAGCAGGATCTTCCTCTCAAAATACAATCAGGTGATTTGATTACAGAAAATAATTCAACTTCGCTGGCTGAATTTGCTGAACAAGCCTATTTGGATTATGCAATTTCTGTTGTTAAAGGTAGAGCTTTACCTGATCTTTGTGATGGGTTAAAGCCAGTACAAAGAAGAATATTATTTTCTATGCAAAGAATGTTTTTGGGATCTAATTCAAAACCAGTTAAATCAGCCAGGGTAGTAGGAGATGTTTTAGGAAAATTCCACCCTCATGGTGACCAATCCGCATATGATGCTCTAGTAAGATTATCACAAGATTTTTCGCTTAGATATCCTCTTATTGATGGTCATGGAAATTTTGGGTCCAGAGATGGTGATGGTGCAGCAGCAATGAGATATACAGAAGCAAGGTTAACCAATTTTTCAGAAATATTGTTGTCTGAGGTTGATGAAGGAACAGTCAATTTCAAATTAAATTATGACGGTTCATTTTTTGAACCGGATCGTTTTCCTGCAAGATTACCAGTCTGTATTTTAAATGGCGCATCAGGTATAGCAGTTGGAATGGCGACAGAAATTCCTCCACATAATCTTTGTGATGTTGCTCAAGCTGTAATTGAATTACTTAATAATCCGAAAGTAACAGATGAGCACTTAATTAACCTTATTAATGGCCCTGATTATCCGGGAGGAGGACAAATAATATCTTCAAAAGCCCATATACGAGATCTGTATCTTACAGGTAAAGGGACTCTTAGAACTCAAGCAAGATGGAAATTTGAAGATTTAGCAAGAGGTCAATGGCAATTGGTAGTTTACGAGCTACCTCCAGGTGTTTCTTCAAAAAAAATCTTAGAAGAAATAGAAGATTTGACAAATCCAAAATTAAAAAATGGAAAAAAAACTCTAACCTCACTTCAAACACAGAGCAAGCAATTAGTTTTAGGAAAATTAGCTTCTGTAAGGGACGAGTCTGGTAAAGATTATGCTGTAAGACTTGTTTTCGAACCAAAAAGCTCAAGAGTAAACAGGAAAGACTTCACAAGTTTTTTATTAAGTCAAACATCTTTGCAAAGTACTGTTTCAATTAATTTAGTTGCTATAAACGAAATTGGAAAACCAAAACTTTTTAGTTTTGGGGAATTAATACGAAACTGGACAAAATTCAGAGTTTCAACCACAAAGAAAAGAACCAAGCATAGATTACAAAAAATCACCGAAAGGTTGCACATTCTCAATGGAAGACTTAAGGCTCTTGAATCAATAGATCTGGTAATTTCAATAATCAGAGAAAGTGAAGACCCCAAACTACTTCTGATCGAAAAACTTGATATTTCAAATGAACAAGCAGATGATATTTTAGACATCAGACTGAAACAATTAGCTAGAATGGAGTTCATTAAAATCAAAACAGAGTTCAAAGAAAAAAATAAAATTTCTAAAGATTTAAATAGAATACTAAAAAATGAACGTTTCTTAAAACAGCTTGTTGTTAGGGAAGTTGGTCTTGATACAGAAAAATTTGGTGATAAAAGAAGAACTTTAATAAAAGAAGATGAAGTAGCTTCGGTAACTAAGGAGCCATCTAATGAGCCTGTAACTGTAATTATTTCGGAAAATGGTTGGGTACGTATTAGACAAGGACATGGTCACGAAAACATGTCATTTAATTTTAAAACAGGAGACAATCTACACTCAACGTATGAATGTAGCACATTAGACCATGTTGTGAGTATATCAACTGCCGGCAGGAGCTACACTGTAGCGATTAGAATTTTGCCGGGTGGAAGAACAGATGGTATCCCTTTTACTTCCTTAATTGACCTTGAACCCGGTGAAAGTTTGATAACATATGCAGCAGGATCTATGAAGGATTTCTTTTTATTGACAACCAAAAAAGGACTGGGTTTTATAACTAAGCTAGAATCTTTGTTATCGAGAAACCGTTCAGGTAAGCACTTCCTTAATCTTGACGTTAATGATTCCCCTATATCAATGAATTTTGTAGAGGGGGGGAATAATGCAATAGCTATTTTGTCAAAATTACAAAGACTGATAATTTTCGGGCAAAATGAAATAAAACAACTTTTAAGCGGAGGTAGAGGTGTTTGTTTAATTACGTTAACTTCGGAAGACGAGTTGATTTCCATTGATATGGTTGGATTAAAGGGACTTGTTCTTCAAGGGTTCACCAAAAACCAAAAGTTAAAACAGCAAAAATTATCCAGAAATGATTTATTTGAATACATTTCCAAAAGAGGCAGAAAAGGTAAGTTTTTACGATGTAAATTTAATATAACCAAAATAAAAGCTTTGAATTAAATAACTTGAAATTTCACTTTTAGCCTAAACATATTTAGCATTAAACAGAATTAATACTCTACTAAGGGATTTAAATGGCCAAAGAAACACTAGCTTTTCAAACAGAGGTAAGTCAGTTACTTAAATTAATGATTCATTCTTTATACAGTAATAGAGATATTTTCCTAAGAGAATTAATTTCTAATGCTTCGGATGCTTGTGACAAATTAAGGGTTGAAGCACTTGCTGATGATAGTTTGTATGAAAGTAACTCAGATTTAAAAATTCAAGTAGAGTTCGATGAAAAGAAGAGAACCATCACTGTTGTTGACAATGGTGTTGGAATGTCCAGGGAAGAGGTTGTATCTAACTTAGGTACTATTGCGAAATCAGGTACAAAAGAGTTTTTCAGTCGTTTATCTGGAGATGCTGCCAAAGACTCTGCCTTGATCGGTCAATTTGGAGTTGGATTCTATTCTTCTTTTATTGTTGCTTCAAAGGTTATCGTGAAGACTAGGAGAGCAGGGGTTACGGATGCTGAAGGTGTGTCCTGGGAGTCTGATGGGACAAACGGTTTTAGTATACAAAAGATAAAAAAACCTGAACGAGGAACTGAGGTTATTCTGTTTTTAAGAGAAAAAAATTCTGAAAAAGAATCTTCTAATGAAGAATTTGATGACTTATTATCACACTGGAAATTAAAAGAAATCATCAAACGTTACTCTGATCATATAGGAATTCCTATTTTCATGAAAAAAAGAGAATGGGATGAGAAAAAATCTGCTTATATTGAAATAGATGAGTTCGAATTGGTTACAAAAGCATCTGCACTATGGACAAGAGCTAAACATAATATAACTGAAGAGGAATATTTTGACTTTTTTAAAAGTTTTTCTAATCTAAGTGACAGTCCTTTAACATTTACTCACAATAAAGTTGAAGGAAGGTCAGAATATATTCAGTTGTTGTATATTCCAAAAAAAGCTCCTTTTGATTTATATGATAGACAACAAAGACATGGTCTTAAGCTTTATATAAAACGCGTTTTTATTATGGATGATGCTGAGCAATTACTACCTAATTATTTGAGATTTGTTCAAGGAGTTGTTGACTCCTCTGATCTACCTCTCAATGTTTCTCGAGAGATTTTACAAGAAAGCCGCGATATAAAGGCTATAAGGGAAAGCTGTGCCAAGAGAACTCTTAAGTTGCTTTTAGATCTTATGAAAAATAAACCAGGAGATTACGATCTTTTTTGGAGTGAATTTGGCCAGTGTTTGAAAGAGGGATTTGGTGAGGATATGGGTAATAAAGATAAAATCGCTGAATTAATCAAATTCAAAAGCTCCTTTGATGAAAACAAGTCAAGTGTGACTTTCAAAGATTACGTTGCGAGGATGAAACCTGGTCAGGAAAATATTTTTGTAATTACCGGAGAGAATCTTCAAACAGTTAAATTTAGCCCTCACTTAGAAATTTTTAAAAAGAAAGAAATTGAAGTTCTTTATCTCACTGATCGTGTTGACGAATGGATGCTTAATTTTTTAACAGAATATGATGGAAAAACTATTCAGTCTGTAACTAAAGGTTCATTAGATTTAGAAAAAATAATTTCTGAAAAGGACAAAGATAAGTCTTTTGACAAACTTAAGGAGGTGGAATCAAAAGCAAAGCCAGTTATTGAAAAAGCCAAGAAGATACTTGGTGAAAAAATAAAGGATGTGCGTTTAACTAAAAGACTTACTGATTCAGCTTGTTGTCTTGTTTCGGAAGAAAATGATGTTAGTGGCCACTTAGAACGACTATTGAAGTCAGCTGGTCAGAGTGTACCTGATAGAAAACCTATTTTAGAACTTAACCCATCTCATCCAATTGTTGAAGCTTTAATGAGAGAGTCTGATAATGGAGGAGGTCAGATAGTAGGAGCGGATGGCAGAGAAGTATCGGACGGAATCTCTCAAGTTTTTAACGATTTAGTCAATTTGTTGTTTGATCAAGCATTACTTGCAGAAGGAGGACAGCCAGAGGACCCAGCTTCATTTGTGAGAAGATTAAATGGCTTTCTTTTAGAAGGTCTTTCTAAATAATTATTGAACATAGTGTTACACTTATTCATATCATACAATTGGAGATTAGGGTGAGAAGATTTTTTTTAAAAAAGCGATATGTTTTTGGCTACTATTTAAAATTCCTTTTTTTAATCTCAGCTTTCGTTCTCTTAGACATAAGCTCACCTCTGAAAGCCGAAGTTATTGGAGACGTTGAAGCTGGCAGAAATAAAATCTCCATGTGTGTTGGTTGTCATGGTATTTCTGAGTATAAAACCGCATTTCCAAAAACCTATAGAGTGCCATTGATTGCAGGGCAAAGAAAAGAATATATAATTTCATCATTGAAAGCATACAGGGGTGAGCAAAGGAGTCATCCCAGTATGAGAGCTGTAGCAGGATCAATGACTGACCAAGATATTGCTGATGTTGCGGCTTTTTACAGCTTGCAAAGATAATTAAATCTGAGAGGTATTATGCGTTACTCTAAAATTACTTTTTGTTCAATTTTTTTATATTTTGGTCTTCTTACCAATTCAGTTGCATTGGACATTGAATCTGGTAAACAAAAAGCTGAGGGAATTTGTGCTGGCTGTCATGGAAAAGATGGAATTAATGGAATTTTACCTTCCTATCCAATACTTGCTGGTCAACACCAAGACTACTTACAGCAAGCCCTTAATGATTACAAATCCGGTGCCCGTAATAATGCAGTTATGTCTGGAATAGCTGGAACTCTTTCAAGGGAAGATATTATTAATATTTCAGCTTATTTTTCTTCTTTACCAGGGCCACTTCACTTAAAAAAACGTCAGTAAAAAATTAACCACCAATATAACTCATTTCAATTTTTTGTTTCTTTGTATTAGATGTATATCCAGAATTCAAATATCTCAAGTTTGAGTATTGATCCTGACGTTTACCCCAAATCATTGCAATTTTATTTGTTAAGGCTTGAATTAATTCCAAATTTTGGTCCATGAATTTTTTTTCATCTAGATAGTTTACAGCCCTAATTAAAGGCTTTAAGTCGTTTCCGTAAGATGAAAAAAGACATGTATAAAGAAAGCCATCAGCTGAAATTCTAGCTCTAGAGCAATTTGAACAGAATGGTTTACTCACAGAAGAAATTAAGCCCACCTCAGACTGATCGTCTTCATATCTCCATCTTTCAGAGACCTCATTAACATTATCGCGACCAATATAACGTATACCATAATTTTGTTGGAGTATTTTAACAATCTCCTTTGAAGTTACTACTTTTTCAGGTCTCCAAGCATTTGTTGATCCAACATCCATAAATTCAATGAACCTAAGTGGTATAGCTCTATTTTTAAAATAAGTTGCCATAGGAAGAATTTGATTTTCGTTAATTCCTTTTTTCACAACCATATTAATTTTTACGTTCAATCCTATATTCACGGCATGCTCAATCCCTTTGAGAACCTTACCAACTTTAAATTTTGAGTCAGACATGGACTCAAAAATTTTTTGATCGATAGAATCTAAGCTCACAGTAACTCTTTTTAAACCGGCATTAAATAAATCTCTAGCTTTTTTCTTAAGTAAGGTGCCATTTGTAGTCAGAGCTATTTCAATTGGTAAATTTTTTGTAGTTTTAATTAAATTTATTTCAGAAACGAGCTTTTCAATATTTTTCTTGAGTAATGGTTCACCACCAGTCAATCTTATTTTCTCAACACCTAGAGTAGCAAAAGCCTTTACAAGAAGGATAATTTCAGAAAATGACAGCATTTGATTGTCTTTTAAATACCTATAATTTTTATTGAAGACAGATTTTGGCATACAATATGAACATCGAAAATTACACTTATCTATTAAGGATATTCTCAAGTCAGTCAATTGTCTTCCCATATTATCTAGAATGAAGTCATCTTTAAACTCTTTTATAGGGATTTCGTCAGACTTATTCAAATTCCGTAATTTTGAAGCGTCTATAATTTTTATGAATTTTTTCGAGTGCATTTTTTTGCTGTAATGTTAATTTTTATTTTTTAGTTTCTATCATTTTTAAATCACTCATTGAAGAAACGAGTTCTTTCTTCCTTTCAATCTTCCTACCCAATTTTTTTGAGTCATCGTTTGGAATTACTTTATGTCGATGTTTTGTTTGTATCCACTCAAGCCCAGAAGATTTGATATTTTTTTCTAAATCAACTAAAGAGTGATCTTTTTTTTCTTGTTTAGTTTCATTTAAAACAGCATCTTTATCTTCGATCTTATTTGTTTTCAAATTGTTGTCAATATCAGCTCCTGTAAAGGGCTGACTTTCATTAGATATTGTGGGTAAGGCCATGTCATTTGCAGTTGTTTTTCCAAGATTTTTAATATCAGGCTTAATGTTTGAAATATTTTTTTCAGACTTAACAAATGTTTCAGATTTCTCATCCCTAACTCTTGTAGGTTTTCTCTTTCTTTTCCTTAAACGGTCGCTTGATTGTTCATTTGAGGTTGATGATTGTTTTTCTTCACTTCTAGTAAGATTTTTGTCTTTATCATTAGAATTATTTTTGACGGAATTTGCAATAATATTTACGTTATCATTTGAGTTTTTTGCTCTGGGTTGATTATCTTTTCTGTTAATTTTGTCATTTTGAGATGTGAAGGAGGATTTTTTTTGTTCTGTTGAGGATGTTGTGTTTTTTCTCTTATCTTTTTTATAAGGTAGATTAGGCTTACGATTATTTTGAATAGAATCAATTTTTTGTTTTCTTTTGTTTGAAGTTCTATGTTTAATAATTTTCTTTGTTTTCTTTGTTTTCTTCTCAGATTTAAATGGAGATATTAAAAGCTTGAAGATTTTTGAGATAAAATTCTCGGACTTACCGCTTCTATTTACTGGAGCTGGAGTTTGTGACTCTATACCTTTTATTACTGCTTTTTGGATGTTACTAGGATGGCCCCTTTTTTTTCCATTATTTAGCATTAAATCTGAGCTTGGAGTATCAATTATTTTATAACTGGGCTTATTTTCATCAAGTCTAGGATCCTCGAATTTTATTCTTTCAATTGAATAGTTTGGTGTCTCGATGAATTTATTAGGAATTAATATTACTGTGACTTTTAATTGAACTTCCAAAGTCGCAAGATCTGTTCTCTTTTCGTTGAGCAAAAATGTAGCTACCTCTATTGGAACTTGTACATAAATCGAGGAAGTTCCCTCCTTTATTGACTCTTCCTGAATTATTCTGAGTATGTGCAGTGCACTTGAATTAATATCCCTTATGACTCCAACACCATTGCATCTACCACAAATAATATGTGACCCCTCGTTTAGTGCCGGTCTTAACCTCTGTCTAGACAATTCAACTAAACCAAACCTAGAAATTCTTCCCATTTGTACTCTAGCTCTATCGATAGAAAGTGAATCTTTTAGACAATTTTCAACATCACGTTGATTTTTAGTTGCTTCCATATCTATAAAATCTATTACAATAAGTCCTCCTAAATCTCTTAGCCTGAGCTGTCTTCCTATTTCCTCTGCAGCTTCAAGATTTGTTTTAAACGCTGTGTCTTCAATATCAGTCCCTTTTGTTGATCTCGCAGAATTAACGTCAATTGCAACTAAAGCTTCAGTATGATCAATAACAATTGCTCCACCAAGAGGCAACTGAACTACCCTGGAGTAGGCAGTTTCAATTTGATGTTCAATTTGATATCTAGAATAAAGTGGATAATCTTCAGAATATTTTTTTACCCTATTTTCCATATCTGGCATGACATGCTGCATAAATTGCTTGGCTTGATCAAAAATTTCATCAGTATCAACTAGTATTTCACCAATTTCTGGATGGAAGTAATCTCTAATTGCACGTATGACTAAGCTTGATTCCTGAAAAATTAAATAAGCTCCAGGTTGCAATGATTTTGCCCCACTAATGGCATTCCAGAGTTGTATTAAATACGTCAAATCCCATTGTAATTCATCAAGTGATCTACCAATACCTGCTGTTCTGGCGATCACACTCATCCCACTAACCAAATTGAGCTTATCAATCGTATCTTTTAGTTCTTGCCTCTCTTCACCTTCTATCCTTCTTGATACGCCTCCTCCTCTGGGATTATTAGGCATAAGAACTAGGTATCTACCTGCTAGCGAAATATAAGTTGTGAGAGCAGCACCTTTATTACCTCGCTCTTCTTTCTCGATTTGGACGAGAACCTCTGTACCCTCAATTATTGGGGCTTTATTTTTTTGATCTGAATTAGTTGAAAATGAAGATTTTTGGAATTCTTTGGCAATTTCTTTGAACGGAAGAAAGCCATGTCTTTCTTCCCCATAATTTACAAAACAGGCTTCTAGACTAGGCTCAATCCTAGTGACGACACCCTTGTAAACATTGCTCTTTTTTTGTTCTCTACCAGCAACTTCTACATCAAAATCAATTAATTTTTGTCCATCAACTGTAGCTACCCTTAATTCCTCTGCGTGCGTCGCATTGAATAGCATTCTCTTCATTTTTGTATCTCCAATTCCCGAGCTTGCTTATGCTCAAGGTTAAGTGGAAGCGGTTGTTTTCGAGAGTATTTTCTAGAATTGTTGGTTTAACAGATTTTGAATTAAAAATGTGCGTAAAGTATTCATATATAAACATGTAAATGAAAATAAATTTACTATTACTCTTCAGCTGCCGTATATATAAAATTGGAATTTCGTTTACTTTTATCAAATTAAAAAACAATCTCTTAAAATCTTACCAGGAGTCCGCTTCGAGGTACTCTCCGGAAATAATGAACTTGTTTTAACTAATAAGCATTTTAATAAAAAACAAGTTCTACTTTGTAAATAATTGGATGTTCCAGCGGAATTAGAACAAACAAAAAAAACAGTTATGATTAGCTATAATTACCTTATCTATCTATTCTTATTATATATTACTTGGACTAAATATGTTGTTGATTATCTGCAAAGATTCTGAAGGACAAAGAATCGATAATTTTCTATTTTCTAGGCTGAAAGGAGTTCCAAAAACAAGGGTTTACAGAATGATAAGAAAAGGAGAGGTAAGAGTTGACAGTAGAAGAATTTGTGCTGATTTTAAACTTAAAGAAGGACAAAAAATTAGGATACCTCCTGTACGTGTTAGCAAAAAAGGATCAGATTATGATTCTTCTACTTATCATAATAATATAAATGCAAGTATTTTAGAGAAAGTCGAAGTGATTGATGAAAAATATGGTCATTTAATCATTAATAAACCAGAAGGGATAGCTGTTCACGGTGGCAGTGGGTCTAGTTTTGGTGTCATAGAGTATTTAAGAAAACTTAGGAAGCAACCTTTGTTACAGCTGGTTCATAGACTAGACAAGGAAACTTCTGGACTGTTAGTGGTATCAACAAAAAGACTCGCACTTTTGAATTTACATAAACAGTTAAGAGAGGGCAATGTAAAAAAAACATATATTGCTTTCTCACACGGCAAGTTAAAAAAAGATTCGCGCATTATCGTAGAAAAACCTTTACTTAGAGTTTATGACAAAAATGGTAATCGTACGGTTAAAATAGATTCACAAGGTTCATATGCTCTCACAAAAGTCAAAAGTTTAGAGTGCATAAATCACAAAAGATTCGGTTGGATTACCCTACTACAGTGTGAGCCAGTCACTGGTAGAACTCATCAAATTAGAGCTCATCTTCAAAGCTTAGGGCTGCCAGTATTTGGAGACAAAAAATATGGTTTTAATGATGACTATATAAAATATAATTTTAAAAGAATGTTCTTGCACGCTTGGAAACTTCGGTTTTGTGATTTTACCTACAAAAAAAAAATTCATTATGTAGCTAAAATCCCTGAATCTTTTATTCGAAATTTTCCAGATTTTGATTTTTTTAAAAATTAATTTTGTAGTCAGTGGTTTTTTTAAATATAACAGGAGAATCTTTTTTTCATGAACAACAAAAATAAAGATTATGATAACTCAGACTCAAGTAAATCAACTTGGGAAAGAGACATCATAGGAGAATTATTAAAAAATTATTTAGCTGAGAAAAAAAGAGCTAGGTTTTGGTCTTTTTTTAAATGGAGCTTTCTTTTTTTGTTAATTTTTTTGGGAATAATGGGTTTTGGATCAATTTCAAAAATGACTAATGTTAATTCAGGCTTTGATTCTCACACTGCTTTAATAAACTTGGCTGGTACTATTCAAGTTGATGGTGATGTTGATGCTCAAATTCTGAATGAATCGATTAGAAATGCCTTTAACTCTCCAAAATCAGTCGGAGTTATTCTAAGGATTAACAGTCCTGGAGGTAGTCCAGTTCAGTCCGCAATTATTTATGATGAAATTCTCAGGTTAAGAAAAATAAACCCAGATAAACCTATAATTGCAGTAGTTGAGGATATAGCTGCTTCTGGTGCTTATTACATAGCATCTGCTGCTGAAAAAATTTATGTAAATAAATCCAGCATTGTTGGTTCAATTGGAGTTTTAATAAATGGGTTTGGTTTCCCTGATTTAATGCAAGAAATTGGAATTGAAAGAAGGCTTATGACTGCTGGAAAAAACAAAGCCATGCTTGATCCTTTTTCAGAAATTAATCCTAATCATAAGGATAAGACTCAGAAAATGTTGGACGAAATACACAAGAACTTTATAGATGCTGTAACAAGTGAGAGGGGAAATAGATTATCAAATGATCCAATAGTCTTTTCTGGAATGGTTTTTACCGGCTTAAAAAGTATTGAGCTAGGATTGTCAGATGAATTAGGTTCAGTTGGCTCCGTAGCGAGAACAGTTTTCAAAGTTGAAAATGTAGTCGACTACACCATACCTTCTTCTTTTCTCGAAAAGCTGGGTGATGAACTCAAGTCAAGTTTCGGAAGCGAGATTCTTCTTAATTTACTAAACTCAGAGGGGAATATCCCCATTCGTTGAAAAAACCAAATAATTTTATTACTGGCAATCCCATCAAAGCATTTGGGTCCTCACTTGATACTCTTTTTACTAAACTTATACCGATCCCTTCAAATTTTGCACTTCCAGCACAATTTAGAGGGGATGATTTTTTGACATAACTGCTCAAAAAATCATTTGATAAGTGTTTTTTATCTAAAAACTCGACATAACTTTTTACAACTGCTGACTTTATATTTTTTCCGCCATTTCTACTTATAGCAATACCTGTGTAGAATTCAGTTTTGTTTCCTATTTGCCACGATAATTGCTTTATGGCATTTTCTTCAGTTAGTGGTTTCGATAAAACTTTACCTCGACAAACAGCAACCTGATCGGAACCAATTACTATAGAATTGGGATTATTTATGGCGACAGAAATGCTTTTTTCTCTAGATAGCCTCAATGACATGTTCTCTGGTTTTTCACCTTTTAATTGTTTTTCTATAACATTAGGAGGTCTGGTCACAAAATTGAAATTAATTTTTTTTAATATTTCAATTCTTGCGTGACTAGTTGAAGCAAGAATAATTTCCGGTTTATCTTTCATATATTTTAAGTATTTAAAATTTAATTAAATTCTATATCAATAAATTATTTTAAGCTGCCACATGAACAAATCTAAATCAATACTTGAAGTTATTGATGGTAAACAAACAGAACAGGGTTACTTTGTTAATAGTGATTTTTTAAGGTTAAAAGATACTGGAAGTTATCTGCTGTCTAAAGGTTTTTGGTCATCAAATCAAAATTTTAACTCTTTAGAGTTATATGGTGAATTTAATTTGAAAATTACTTGCACAAGGTGCTTAAAAAAAATATCCAGGAAAATAATAGTTAAAAAGAAATACATTATTTTTAATACAACAAATGAAGTTATTAAATACTATAAACAAGAAAGAAGTAGATTTGATGCTGTTTCTATTGAAGAAAAATTAACTTTAATTCTATTGTTTGAAGAGGAATTATTATTTAAAACAACAAACATCTATTTTCATTCAAATTGTTCATTGCCCAGTAAACATATAAAAGAAATCAAATTACGATCAGAACCAGATGATGAGAACCAAACTCATAAACCATTTTTGAGCTTGAAACAAAAATTGCATAAATAGTACAATGTTCTATAATCAATAATTGTTTGAATATACTGGAGTATTTGTATGGCAGTACAACAAAGTAAAAAATCCCCATCTAAACGTAACATGCATCGTTCTCATGATAATTTGTCTAAACCTCCACTTGCTATCGAACCTGAGACTGGTGAGGTGCACAGAAGACACCACATAAGTTCCTCTGGCTTTTATCGAGGAAAAAAAGTATTAGATATTAAAGAAGATACACAAGAAGAAGAATCTGAAGTTTAATCTTTTGGTTTCAAAATATTGGCTGTTTAGTATTTATAAGGATAACTTATGCCTGATGAAATCAGATTAGCAGTTGATGTTATGGGTGGTGACCATGGTCCTAAAACTATAATTCCGGCATGCATTAACTACCTAAATACTAACTTTGATGTTTCTATTACAATGGTAGGTGACGTCAAACAAATTAAGAAAGTGTTAAGGGAAATTGTAAGTAAAAAATCTAATAAATTTTGTTTTGATTTATCTGGTAATTCAGAAAGATTAAACATCTTTCATACTGACAAAGAAATTTCAATGAACGATGCTCCCAGTTTTGCATTGAAAAATGGTAAAGAGTCATCCATGTGGAAGGCTATTGAAATTACAAAAGAAGGCAAAACTGACGCAGTTGTTAGTGCAGGAAACACAGGCGCATTAATGGCAATAGCTAGATTTTTGTTAAGAACGCTACCTGGAATAGACAGACCTGCAATTGCTTCTGCTCTACCAAATAAAAAAGGAATTTCCACTACTGTTCTTGATCTAGGGGCAAATATCGAATGCTCCCCATCACAACTGTTTCAATTTGCATCAATGGGGTCAGCTTTGGTCAGTGTTAATGATTTAATTCCAAACCCAACAATTGGATTATTAAATATAGGTGAAGAAAATATTAAAGGCAATGAAGTTGTTAAAGAGACCAGTAAATTATTAGAATCTAGCAATTTAAACTTTGTTGGAAATGTTGAAGGGGATGACATATTTAATGGATCAGTTAATGTAGTTGTTTGTGATGGATTTGTCGGCAATATTGTACTTAAATCATCCGAGGGTTTAGCTCAAATGATTATTAATTTATTAAAGGAAGAATATAAATCCAACAGCTTATCAAAGCTAGCAGCTTTTATCAGTTCTCCAGTACTAAAAAAATTTGGTTCTAAGATAGACCACAGGAGATATAATGGAGCCGCTTTAGTTGGCCTGAGGGGAGTTGTTTATAAAAGTCATGGGTCTGCTGACTCTTTCGGTTTCGAACATGCAATTGAGAGAGCAGTTGGTTCAGTCAGAAACGGCCTAAATGTCAAAATTATAGAAGCTCTAAATCAAAATAATTGAGCAAATGTAAATGGAATACGCTAAAACCTTTTCAAAACTTATTGGAACCGGCTCTTTTCTGCCTGGGCAAGCAATTACTAACTTAGATTTATCCAAAAAATTAAAGAAAATTGGTGTTTCTACTTCTGACGAATGGATCAATGACAGAACTGGCATTAAACAAAGGTATTTTTGTGATGACGATACAACTTCAACTCTGGGTTTGAAAGCGGCAAAGATTGCTATTGAAGATGCTGGAGTATCAATAAATGAAATTGATTTGGTTGTTGTTGCAACAACCACACCTGACTCCATTTTCCCTTCAGTAGCTTGCAAAATTCAGGGTCAGCTTGGTATTGATAAAGGTGCAGCATTTGATGTTAAAGCGGTATGTAGTGGGTTTGCATATGCTTTAAATATCTGTGACCTTTTTATTAAATCCGGTCAACACTCATGTGCATTGGTTATTGGCGCTGAAACTTTATCGGATATACTTAATTGGCAAGACAGATCAACCTGTGTTTTGTTTGGCGATGGAGCCGGAGCAGTTGTTTTAAAGTCATCAAACAAACCAGGTATTTTAAAATCCATTCTTCGTGCCGATGGAAAATACGCTAATATTCTTAGAGCCCCTGCTAGAGTTTCACAAGGAAATATTATTGGGAATCCTTTTGCTGAGATGGATGGTAAGGAAGTGTACAGGAGGGCTATTGATGCGTTAACTTCCAACGCTCAGGATGTGATGTCGAAGGCAGAAATACCAATTACTGATATAGATTGGTTTATTCCCCATCAAGCCAATTCAAGAATATTGAATGCTGTTGCAAAACGTTTGCAAATTTCTGAAGATAAGCTAGTTAATACAGTTTCTAATCATGCCAATACATCTGCTGCTTCAATACCATTAGCGATTGATACTGCAAGAAAAGATGGGAGAATTTTGCATGGTGATTTAATTTTAGTTCAAGGAGTCGGTGGTGGATTATCATGGGGATCCTCACTAATCAGAATGTAGCTTTACAGGGTTATGATATGAATGCAGCATTTATTTTTCCAGGCCAAGGTTCTCAGTTTGTTGGAATGATGAAAGAGTTTTACGGTAATCGCGTTGTCATGGATACAATTGAAGAAGCATCGGACACTCTCAGGAAGGATTTTTCTTCACTTATATTTGGCGATAACGAGTTTGAACTTAATCAAACCACTAACACTCAACCATTAATACTGATCTCATCTATTGCCATTTGGAGACTTTATCGAGAAAAAAATGGACCCAATCCAAAAATCATGGCGGGTCACAGCCTTGGTGAATATTCTGCGTTAACAGCAGCAGAAGCCCTCGATTTTAAACAAGCTCTTAAATTAATTGAATTTCGTGCAAATGTTATGCAAAAAGCCGTACCAACCGGAATTGGCACTATGGCTGCAGTTATTGGTTTAAGTGGTGAAGTTGTAATTGAGATTTGCAAAAAAGTTTCTTCATTAATTTCTAAAGTTGAGCCGGCAAATTTTAATTCAGCAGATCAAACTGTGATATCAGGTTTTTGCGAATCAGTAGACGAGGTATGCAAAATAGCAAAGGAGACCGGTGCTCGAAGAGCTATAAAATTACCAGTTTCAGCTCCTTTTCATTCGAGCTTGATGTCTCCTGCTTCTAAAGAATTATTCATAAGGTTGGAGCAGGAGAAAATTTTACCACCAAAAATACCTGTTGTTAACAATGTTGACGTAGATATTCTAACGAACAATAATCAGATTAAAGATTCATTAGCAAGACAAGCTATGTCACCCGTGAGGTGGTATGAGATAATAAGAAAATTTTCAAATAGCGAAATTGACTTACTAATTGAGTGCGGACCCGGAAAAGTTCTTGCTGGTTTAAACAAAAGAATCTGTCCTTCAATTCAATCATATTCTTTATCTAACGAATTAATTATCAACAAAGTTGTTTCAAAAAATTTATGAATGCTTCAATAACATGAAAAAAAACATCGTTAACCATGATTCAACTAGGATTGTTTTGATTACAGGTGCTTCCAGAGGTATAGGTAATGCAATTCTAAAAAAACTAGTTGGTCAAAATTATTATGTATTAGGTACTGGTACTTCTGAAAAATCTGCTCAAATTATAAGTGAAACAATTGATAGTCTTGGTGGAAGGGGATTTGGGCTAGTTTTGGACCTAAGCAATGATAATATCGATGATTTTGTTAAAAACATACTTAAAAACTATGGTCCACCCGCTGTATTTATTAACAACGCGGGTATAACAAAAGATAATTTATTGTTGAGAATGAGTGAAAAGGAGTGGGACGAGGTTATTGATGTAAATCTATCCTCTTCGTTTAGATTAACTAAAGCCATTTTGAGGCCAATGATAAAATATAGATGGGGAAGAATAATATTTATAACTTCAATTGTAGGTTTGTCAGGAAACGCTGGTCAAACAAATTATTCTGCTGCAAAAGCTGGTATTGGAGGTTTTTGCAGGTCAGTTGCAAAAGAATTAGCAAGTAGATCTATAACAGCTAATTGCATCGCTCCAGGTTATATTGAAACTGACATGACAGATAGTATTGAAAACAATGTCAAACAAAATATTTTGAGCAACATACCACTCAAACGATTTGGAAGACCTGAAGATGTTGCAAATGCTGTATCATTCCTTGTGTCGGAAGATGCTTCCTATATAACAGGTGTTACATTAAATGTTGATGGTGGTATGTTTATGTCCTGATACAATAGCTGTATCCTTAAAGATTGATTTAATGAAGGAGAAATATGGAAGAGATCGATAGTCGTGTTAAAAGCATAGTTTCAGAACAGTTAGGCGTAAAATTGGAGGACATAAAAAACGAATCCAAATTTGTGGAAGATTTAGGTGCCGACTCGCTGGACACAGTTGAGCTCGTTATGGCTCTTGAAGACGCCTTTGAATGTGAGATACCTGATGAAGAGGCTGAAAAAATAACTACAGTTCAAGAGGCTATCAAGTACATTGAAGCAAATTTGAAAGATTAGTTTGGAAATTTCTTTTAAAATTAGATTTAAGTCTTTAGCAAATTTTATTTATGAATTGAATTTATTTTCAAATGAGTAGCTCTAGATTTAAGAATGGTTTTCGTAGAGTCGCAGTAACTGGATTAGGATTAATTTCACCAGTCGGCAACAATGTCAATGATGGTTGGAATTCAATTTTGTCTGGTAAGTCAGGCATTGCTAAGATTTCAAGGTTTGATACAAGTGATTCCTCCGTAACCATTGCAGGTGAAGTTAAGAATTTTTCAATAAAGGACTTTTTATCTGTCAAAGAATCTCGTAATATGGATCCATTTATTCATTATGGTATTGTTGCTGGTGAAGAGGCTTTACGTGACTCTGGTTTTAAAGTAACTGAATCAAATAGTGATAGGGTAGGTGTATTAGTAGGATCAGGTATTGGTGGTTTACCTCTAATAGAGAAAACCAACATAGTGCTAAGAGATAGAGGTCCTAAAAGAGTTTCCCCCTTTTTTGTACCAGGCTCAATTATCAATATGATTTCCGGGCACCTTAGTATTAGAAACAATTTACAGGGCCCAAATATTTCTGCTGTTACAGCTTGTACAACTGGTTTGCACAGTATTGGATTAGCCGCAAGGTTAATACAATGTGGTGATGCAGATGCAATGCTTGCGGGAGGATCAGAATCAACAATATCCCCCCTTGGTGTGGGAGGCTTTGCTGCTGCTCGTGCGCTATCTCTAAAAAATGATGCTCCTGAATTAGCATCAAGGCCTTTTGACCAAGAAAGAGATGGTTTTGTTCTTGGAGAAGGGTCCGGAGTAATTTTTTTAGAGGCTTTAGATCTTGCAAAAGAAAGAGGGTCAAAAATTTATGCAGAGTTATCTGGTTTCGGTATGACAAGTGATGCTTTTCACATGACAGCCCCGGACGTTGATGGACCTAGACGTTGCATGCACAGAGCTTTACAAGACGCAGGATTAAATATTGATTCGGTGGACTACATTAATGCTCACGGCACATCAACACCGTTAGGCGATAAAAATGAAACTCTTGCAATTAAAAAATGTTTTGGAGAACATTCAAAAAAAATAGTTGTAAGTTCAACAAAGTCAATGACAGGCCATTTGCTTGGAGGTGCTGGAGGATTAGAGTCAGTTCTGACAATAAAGGCATTGTATGAAGACAAAATACCCCCTACGATCAATTTGCTAAATAAAGACCCAGATTGTGATTTGGATTATTGTGCCAATAATGCAAGAGATATGAAAATGAAAGTTGCTATTAAGAATAATTTTGGCTTTGGTGGAACAAATGGAAGCTTGGTTTTTACTAAATATTAGTGAATTGAGTGGAGAAAAGTGAAACTGACATAGAGCTGGTCAACAGAGTTAAATCTGGGGACAAGGCAGCTTTTGACTTCTTGGTTATAAAATATCAAAGAAGAGTGATTAGATTAATTTCAAGAATTGTTAGAGATCCAGTTGAAGTTGAAGATATTGCTCAAGAGTCTTTTCTAAAAGCATATAGGGCTATACCTCAATTTCGAGGAGACAGTGCTTTTTATACTTGGTTATACAGGATTGCAGTCAACACAGCAAAAAACTTCTTATTTTCTAAAGGTAGAAGACCTATTCCTGTTAGTGATTTGAGCTCAAATTCAGAAGATGGGGAATCTTTTGATTTTCAAGGAGTCACAGATTCTAGTGAGACACCTGAGGGAACTCTTGTTGGTATGCAGATTGCCGAAGCAGTTAATAGAGCAGTTGAAAAGTTACCCAGTGAGTTGAATACAGCAGTAACTTTAAGGGAGATGGAAGGTTTGAGTTATGAGGAAATTGCTGAAGTAATGAATTGTCCGATTGGAACGGTTCGATCTAGGATTTTCAGGGCAAGAGAGGCAATATCTGAGGAGCTTAAGCCACTTCTTGATAACTCTTCTAGTAAGAGATGGTAAAAATTTAATTCAATATAGGAATATTTATGACTGAGTCAAGTGAAAGTAGAGTTTCAGATACAGAAAAATTATCTGGTATTTATGATTGTTACACTGACACTTCAGGTGCAATTAATTATAGTTCTGAAAACAGAGACAAGTGGAACACCTACTCTTTAATTACTGATGTTATGAGTAATTCCAATTTACATAACTCAAATTTAAAAAACTTTTCAGAAAGAGTTAAAGCTAGAATTAGCTCTGAACCTGCTCACAATGCTAATAAATCCTTTAGTGCAAAGGATCAATTTTTAAAAAGATTAAAAAAAATACCTTTACTTATTGCTGGTCCAGCTTTTGCTCTAGGTCTTTTAGTTGTTGTTATTCAGCCTGCAGATCAACAAACTATTTTAGTTGATGAGAGTGAAATGCCGGCAATAATGGACACTTACTGTCAACTTCACGAAAATAGCACCGGTGGTGTCGCTCTTTGTTAAACTCCCATAAACTAATTTTACTATTACCGTAATGATTAAAAAAACATACATATTTATTTTACTTTCCAACATTATTTTCTTGAAAATCAGTTTTGCCACCACTTTGGACTTTTCTGAAAAAACCGATTACGAATTATTAAAACACTTTAGAGATGTTTCCATTACTAAATCGTTTGTTGGTCTGGTTGTTGCTCACAATACTGGTGGTGAAAAAGTACTAGCCAGGGTTAGTCAAGGTAATGTAAACGGTGTTATTCAAAAAAAAAGGGAAATACTAGACAAAAGTGTAGTATTTGTTCATAAAGGCCAAAAAGTTGAGCAGTACTTTTCTGATGACAAATTAATTAAAATTTACAATAATCTAACTCCTGTTTTCCCAAATTTTTTGCTTGAAGATTTAGATTTGGTTCTAAAATTTTACAACCTTCGCAAGCTTGGTTTGTCAAGTAATAAAATCGCTAACAAAAAAACTCATGTATTTGAGCTAAAATCCAAAGATGGTCTCAGATGGGGTGTTAAATTTTGGGTTTGTTCTGAAACAGGCTTGATACTTAAGTTGCATTACTTTGATGGAGCAAATAAAGTATTAAAAAAAGAATTTTTTGCAGACATTTCCATCGATCCAAAAAAGCAACTTAATTTGAATTTCTCTACCCAAGATAGCAAAAATTGGAGAAAAATTTATATTTCTTCCATTAGAAATGGTAGTCCCAACAGTTTATTTGATTATTTTGGCTCTAGTGGATTTTCTTTCATAAATTGTCTTGATACAAAATATCACAATTCAAAAGTAAAATATGACACAAGTCTGGTACATCAGCAGTGTCTTTTTTCAGATGGTGTTGCTATAGTATCAGTAGTAACTCAAAACAGCGTTCGTCCAATCAAAATTTTCCAAAGATCAAATGGATGTATGTCTGAAAAAGTTGGTTTAAAAGATAATAAACCTCTATATGTTGGCGGATGTGTTCCTAAAGAAACCATTAAGTATTTTTTTAATAAATTAAGTGTTGACTGATTGTGAAACAAAAAATATTTGAATCATTTATGAAAATTTATATACCTGCATTTTTTTTATTCCTAAATATTTCCATAGTTACAACAATTAACCCTTTTTTTAATTATGCTTTAGCTAATGATAAAGCTTTTCCTGACTTTACAGAATTAGTTGAAATTACAAGTCCTGCAGTTGTTAACATTAGAACTACTCAAAAAAATTCCTCAAGTAGTTCTCGACCACCAGGTTTTCCTCAAATACCTGAATTAGATGAAAACGATCCTATGTATGAGTTTTTTAAAAGATTTTTCCCTCCAGGAAGATCACCTGGTCAATCTCCTAACCAAATTCCTCCAAATAGAGGTGGATCTCCTAGAGGTCAAATTCCCAGGGGTGTCGGAAGCGGTTTTATTATTAGTCCTGATGGCTTTGTTTTATCTAACCACCATGTTGTTTCGGGAGCTGACGAGGTCATTGTTACATTACCAGACAGGAGAGAATTTTCTGCAGAAGTTATAGGATCTGATCAAAGAACTGATGTCGCTCTGCTTAAAATACAAGGAACCAATTTTCCTTTTTTAAAAAGTGGAAACCCTTCAATAATTAAAGTTGGAGAATGGGTGCTTGCTATTGGTTCACCCTTTGGTCTTGAAAATACTGTTACTGCGGGAATAGTTAGTGCATTAGGTAGAGATACTGGGGATTATTTGCCTTTTATCCAGACAGATGTTGCAGTTAACCCAGGTAATTCGGGAGGACCTCTTTTAAATTTGAAAGGAGAAGTAATAGGAATAAATTCTCAAATTTATAGCCGTACGGGAGGATTTATGGGGATTTCTTTTGCTATTCCTATAGATGAAGCTAATCTAGTTGCTAGTCAACTTAGAAAAACCGGTCGTGTCATAAGGGGACGTATCGGTGTTCTAATAGGAGAAGTGACTAAAGATGTTGCCGATGCATTGGGTTTCCCTAAACCAACTGGTGCTGTGGTAAGGAGCGTTGACCCTGACGGCCCCTCGGATCCAGCTGGAATCAAACCTGGAGATATAGTTTTGAATTTTCAAGGTAAGAAAATACAAAGAGTATCTGACCTACCTAGGATTGTGGGAAGCACTAAACCGGGAACAATTGCCAAAATTGATCTTTGGCGAAAAGGGCAAGTCTTATCTCTTGCTGTTAAGGTTGATGAACTTAAACCACGTGAAAAGATTGCACAAGTCCAAAATCCTCCATCTAAGCCAAAAACAACCTCATTTGACTGGTTAGGTTTAGCTGTTGGTGATGTTCCAAAGAATATTCTTAATAGACTTGGTCTACCAGGTGGTGTGGTGATATCTGCTGTTGAAGGTTTAGCCGGACGATCTGGTCTTTTCAAAGGGGATATCGTAGTTTCAATAAACAATAACGATATTTCCTCAGTTGATCAATTTTCTAAAGTTTTAGCGAAACTAAATAGAGATAAGTCTGTTATTTTTTTAATTCGAAGAGGTGGGGAAGCTCTTTTCATCCCTATCAAACCATAGTTGGAACTTGTAAGAAATTTTTCAATCATAGCCCATATTGACCATGGTAAAAGTACTCTAGCTGACAGGATTATTCAAGTTTGTGGAGGTTTATCAGATAGAGATATGGAAGAGCAAGTTTTAGATTCTATGTCACTTGAGAAGGAAAGAGGAATTACGATTAAGGCACAAACAGTGACTTTAAATTTCCTTGCCTCAGATGGTCTCAACTATACCTTCAATTTAATTGATACACCTGGACACGTTGATTTTTCATACGAAGTCAGTAGATCACTTGCTGCTTGTGAAGGAGCCATACTTGTTGTAGATGCAAGTCAAGGGGTTGAAGCTCAAACTGTTGCGAATTGTTATACGGCAATCGATCTTGGCTTAGAAGTTTTGCCAGCTATTAACAAGATCGATTTACCTGCCGCAGATCCTGAATTAGCTGCAAATGAAATAGAGGATGCTATTGGAATTTCTGCTTTTGATGCAAAAAGGATAAGTGCAAAAACAGGTGTCGGAGTAATAGATTTGTTAGAAGAAATCATAAAAAAAATTCCTCCTCCAAACGGGAATATTGACAAAAAACTACAAGCATTAATTATAGATTCTTGGTTTGATAATTATGTTGGTGTAGTTATGCTGGTGAGAGTATTTAATGGAAAAATTAGTGAGCGCTCGAAAATTATGCTGATGCAGTCAAGAACAAAACTCCTTGTTGAACAGTTGGGCGTGTTTTCTCCAAGGGCCCAAAAAAGAAATGAGTTAAATTGTGGTGAGGTTGGGTTTGTTGTTGCTGGCATCAAAGAATTAGAATTAGCAAAAGTAGGTGATACGATTACTTTTTTTGATGATCCTTCTGAAAGTGCTTTAGAGGGTTTTAAGGAAGTAAAGCCTCAGGTGTTTGCAGGCATATATCCTGTAGACTCGAACGATTATGATCTTATGAGAGATGCATTGTCCAAGTTAAAACTAAATGACAGTGCTTTAATTTTTGATCCTGAAGTTTCACAAGCATTAGGCTTTGGTTTTCGTTGTGGATTTTTAGGTCTACTTCATATGGAAATTGTCCAAGAAAGATTAGAACGCGAATACTCAATTAGTTTGATAACTACAGCACCTACTGTAGTCTATAAGATTGAATTGTTGACGAACGAGGAGCTCGAAGTTGATAATCCATCAAAAATGCCTGATGTTGCTAAAATCAACAAAATCAAAGAGCCTTATGTTCAATTAAACATTTTTGTTCCTCAAGATTATTTAGGATCAGTGATGAAGCTATGTTCAATAAGAAGAGGTTCTCAGATTTCCATGAATTACCATGGAAGACAAGTTAATTTGATTTACGAAATTCCTATGAATGAGGTAGTTACTGATTTTTTTGACAAACTTAAATCTGTCTCGAGAGGCTATGCTTCTATGGAATTTGAATTTAAAGATCATCGCGAGTCAGATGTGGTGAAACTTGATATATTGATAAATGGTGAAAAGGTAGATACTTTATCTGCGATTGTTCATAGATCAAATGCTATTAGCAGAGGGAGACAACTCGCTAGTAAATTAAAAGAACTTATACCTAGACAAATGTTTGATATTGCCATTCAAGCAGCAATAGGTTCAAATTTTATAGCCAGAGAAAATGTTAAGGCTTTACGAAAAAATGTTTTAGCAAAATGTTACGGTGGAGATATAACTCGTAAAAGAAAATTAATTGAAAAGCAAAAAGCAGGAAAAAAAAGGATGAAACAAGTTGGATCAGTTGAAGTCCCTCAAGAAGCGTTTCTCGCTATTCTTAAATCATAGGGATAAAAAATGGATTTTGAACTAATACTCTTTTCTCTTTTTGTTATATCTGCTTTTTTTTGGTTTGGTGAAAAATCAATCTTAAGAAGATTTCTTAACAGTGATGGTACAAGACCATTTTGGTTAGAATACACTGCCGGTTTTTTCCCAGTCATATTAATAGTTTTCTTCATTAGATCATTTTTGATTGAGCCATTCAATATTCCATCTGGGTCAATGATACCGACTTTAAGAATCGGTGATTTAATCTTAGTTAATAAATTTGAGTATGGTGTGCGTCTTCCAATTTTACACACTGAGGTTTTAAAAATAGATCGTCCTAAAAGAGGCGATATTGCGGTATTTCGCTACCCCAAAGATAATTCACTCGACTACATAAAAAGGGTTATTGGATTACCGGGTGATGAAATTATATATAAAGATAAAAAAATAATTGTTAATGGAGTTTTGGTAGACAAGCAAAAAGTTTCTGATTACCTAGATCCATCAACATCAAGAGTATCTATGCAGTTCACAGAAACTCTTGGACAAAGAAATTTTAAAATTTTAAATTCGGATATCACTCCGGGTATTTTTTTGTTTGAATCATTTATTCCCAAGGGATCTTGCAAAAAAGTAGATAATGGATTGAGTTGTAAAATACCCCTTGGTCATTATTTTGTGATGGGTGATAATCGTGATAATAGCAGTGACAGTAGATTTTGGGGTTTCGTCCCAGAGAAAAATCTTGTTGGTAGGGCCTTTTTAGTATGGTTTAATTTAGACGATATCATTTCGGGAAGAATTAGTCGCCTTGGTTTCATGGATTAATCATTTAAATTGACAATCATGTCTAATGAGAAGAATCTCAATAATTTAGAAATTTTAATAAATTATAAGTTTAGAGATAAGTCCATTTTAAAGAAGGCATTGACTCACAGAAGTTATAGCTCTGATCACAATGAAAGATTAGAGTTGCTTGGGGATAGTGCTTTAAATTTAGCAATTACCTTCTCTTTGTTTCATAAATCCCATGAATTTAATGAGGGTGATTTATCAAGATTAAGATCGACCCTAGTTTGTCAGAAAACTCTGAATAAATTAGCTTTGAGTTTATCTCTGAATGACTATGTATTTCTTGGTGATGGTGCAATTAAAAATGGTGGGAATAAGCGTCCATCTATTCTTGCTGATACGTTTGAAGCAATTTTAGGTGGAATAATAGTTGATTCTGACTTTTCTAATGTTTTTGAAGTTATAAAGTTTATTTATGAACCCCTAATTAAAGAAATTTCTACAACAGGAATTAAGAAAGACCCTAAAACAGAACTACAAGAATTGTTACAAAAGAATAAAATTTCATTGCCACAATACTCTATTGCTTCTATTTCTGGTGCTCATCATGAGCAGATATTTAAAATAAAATGTGATATTTTAAAATTAAATATTTCAACTTTTGGATTAGGAGAGTCTAGAAAAGATGCTGAAATTGAAGCTGCAAATGGTGCTCTAATTTTGTGCAAACAGAAATTTAATTGCAAAAAAAATTAAATTTCTTAATTTATGTAAATTTTAGTAATTAAAATAAAATTAATTTTTTTATGGGTCAAAATATCAATCAGAAAAACATCACTAATGATTTCCGATGTGGGTACGTTGCTATAGTTGGAAGACCAAATGTTGGTAAATCCAGCTTGATTAATAAATTAATTGGACAGCCTATAAGTATTATTTCACGAAGAAAACAAACAACTGTTGATTGTATTTTAGGTGTTGTTAATCAAAATAACCTTCAACTGGTTTTGATTGACACACCTGGAATAGAATTTAATGGTAAGTTGGTAAAGAGTAGAAGGCTCAATAATTTAGCAACTTCAATTCTCAGTGACGTAGATGTTATTTTGTGGGTTATTGAGGCAAAAAAAATTCATACAGAAGATGAATTAATACCAAAGATTTTTCCAAAAAATATCCCTATAGTTGTTGCTATTAATAAAGTAGATTTAGCCAACAGTGATAATGACAAGAGAAAAATGTTTGAACAAGTAAACGATCTTTCAGATATAAATATAGATGTAATTATTCCAATTTCAGTTTCAAAATCTTTTCAGATAACTCAGTTGATAGATGAGATAAAATTACGATTACCAATTAGAACTCCAATTTTTGATAAGGATTTTCTGACTGATAAAGATATAGTTTTTCGAACTTCTGAAATTATAAGAGAGAAAGTTTTTAAGTTAATTGGAGATGAGTTGCCCTATACTACTTTCATTGAAATTGACAGATTATTAGAGGAAGAAGTAGGTAGAAAAATTGTTACGATTGACGCTTCAATTATCACTAATAGGATGACTCATAAACCTATTGTTATTGGGAAAAAAGGTATGACAATAAAACGAATTAAAGAAGATTCTCTAAGACCATTAAGAAAACTGTTTGATCGCCCGGTTAAGCTAAATCTTTGGGTAAAAGTTAGACAAAAATTTATTCAAAAGAGTAGTTACTAATTTTTTTATTTTGATTCAAAATGCATATTACATAGATGTTTATAATGTATTTCAATTTGTAGAGTCCTATCTTGAATAGTTGTTACGTGCTCCATACTTACCCTTGGAAAGAAACCAGTCTCATAGTTGAGGTTTTAACTAAACATGAGGGGAGAGTTGCCCTTGTAGCAAAAGGAGCTCGAAGACCAAGATCAATATACAGAGGTTTACTACAACCTTTTAATAGAATTACTGTTAGATATAGTTCAAAGGGAAGTTTAAAATCACTAATATCTGCTGAGTGGGATGCAAGCGAGAATTTTCCCATAATTGGAAATAGATTATTTTCTGGTTTTTATGTAAATGAATTAATGATTAAACTGTTAAAAAAAAATTATCCGTGTACAAACCTATTTGAAGAATATGAAAGAGCTATTATTTCACTGGCCAATCATATTCTACCTGTAGATGTTATTCTGAGAAGATTTGAAATCTATCTATTATTTTGGTTAGGAGTATTGCCCGATTTTCAAATTGCTTTTGAAAAGTTGGATAGTGAAAAAATGTTTTTTGTTACATTTAAAGATGGAATTAAGATTTTAAATATAACAAATGAATTTATCACAAAGGACGGTAAGCTTAAAAGTCGTGTATATTCAAATGATTTAATCTACCAAGATCAATTTGTGAGTGCTGATACTATTAAAGCAATAGCTAGCTGTGAAATAAATCCATCAGAATTTCTTTTATTACTCAGCGATTTTAAGGTTAGTAAAGAAACAAAAAAATTATTAAGAATTTTAATTGGTTATCAATTAGGAAGGTTAGATTTAAATTCAAGGAAATTGATAATGGATTTAAATTTCTTTTCTAAAACGAGAAAAATGGAATTTTAGATGATTAAGTTAGGTGTGAATATTGATCATGTAGCAACACTTCGTCAAGCTCGATTAACTTATGAACCTGATCCAGTCTGGGCAGCTGTTGAAGCTCATCTTGGAGGTGCGGATGGAATAACTGTTCATTTAAGAGAGGATAGAAGACATATTCAGGATACTGATGTTGAGAGGCTAAGAACTCATACACAAATTAAATTGAATCTAGAGATGGCAGCAACCGATGAAATGATTGATTTAGCGCTTACAATCTGTCCAGAGATGGTGATGTTAGTCCCAGAGGGAAGAAAAGAAATCACAACAGAGGGTGGGCTAGATGTGGTTAAAGGTCGGAGTACCATTTCAAATATGATAAAAAAGCTCAATGAAAAGAATATTACTGTAAGCGCTTTTGTCGATGCAGATCCTGAACAAATACTTGCATCGAAAGATTGCGGTGTTGAAGTATGCGAGGTTCATACTGGGCCTTATGCACACGTTTTTCATAAGAAGGGTAGGGATCAATACAGTAATGAGGTTCAGAATGAACTAAAAAAACTTGCAAACTCTGGAGATTACATCAACAAGTTAAACATGAAATTCAATGCAGGACATGCTTTGAACTACTTTAATGTCGAACCAGTCGCAGCATTAGCTAATATCAGAGAACTTCATATTGGACATGCAATAATTTCTAGATCCATATTTGTTGGAATAAGAGAAGCAGTCAGAGAAATGAAAAGGCTTATTAGAGAGACAGTAGTAAAATGATTGTTGGTATAGGAGTCGATTTAATTGAGACTATGAGAGTAAAAAAAATCTTTAATACATGGGGAGATAAGTTTTTAAAAAAAATACTTTCAACAAATGAACATCAAAAATTTGTAAATTATCAGTATGAACAATCATATGACAAACAGATCAATTTCCTGGCCAAAAGGTTTGCTGCGAAGGAAGCAATCGGAAAAGCTTTAGGCTTTGGGATGCAAAATCCAGTAAAATTTCAAAGCATTGAAATATCAAATAATAAGAATGGACAACCTTATCCAATTTTTTATAATCAACTAAAAATTTACTGTGAAGAAAAAAGATATACTTTCCATTTATCCATATCTGACCAAAGAAGTCTTGCTCAGGCATTTGCAGTTGTGGAAGTCTTTTAAGAAGAATCTATGAACCTAGGCCCACTCATTGTAGACATTTCTGGAACTAGTCTCACAAAAGAGGATAAGGAGATTATCCTCCACCCCTTAGTAGGTGGTTTGATTTTGTTTTCCAGAAACTATACTTCAAAAAAGCAACTTAGAAATTTAATTACCAAAATAAAAAATCTTCGAAAAGACCCTTCAGTATTGATTTGCGTAGATCAAGAAGGAGGAAGAGTTCAAAGGTTTAGAAAAAATTTTAGTGAACTCCCTTGCATGAGAGAATATGGGAAAAGTTGGAATATTAAAAATTCTTTATCTGTTGCTCTTTCTTTATTGAATTCATACAATAATGGAAAGTTAATTGCTAGTGAATTAATTGATGTTGGAGTTGACTTTAGTTTTACTCCTGTACTTGATCTAGACTGGAATAAAAGTTCTGTCATAGGTGACAGATCTATTAGTCAAGACCCATATATAGTTTTTTCTATAGCAAACTCTCTTATGTCAGGACTTTTATCGGCAGGTATGAAAAATTGTGCAAAACATTTCCCTGGTCATGGTTGGGCGAGAGAAGACTCTCATTTTTCTTTGCCAATGGATCTTAGAAAATTTAGTACATTAAAAAAAAATGATCTAATTCCTTATAAATTGTTAGTAAAAACCGGAATTTTAACTGCTGTAATGCCTGCTCATGTTGTTTATAAAAAAATAGATATTAATCCCGCTGGTTATTCAAGTATATGGTTAAAAAATATTTTAAGAACACAACTTGGATTTCGAGGTTTGATCATTAGTGATGACTTATCAATGAAAGGAGCATGTAATTACTCAGATATCCTTGATAGAGTTGATGTTTCATTTAATGCAGGCTGTGATGCATTGCTGATTTGTAACGATAGAAATGCTGTTTTGAGAGTGCTTGATGATTATCCAAAAACTTTTAAAAAAATTAAACATAAATCGACAATTAAAAATTTAGAAATGTTAAAACCCTTAATTTAAAATTTTATGAATGATTCAATTAACAATTTAAACTGTACAAAATGCACTAGACTTTCTAATTTTATTGAACTAATTAAAGTAGATTATCCAAATTACCATAACAAACCTGTACAGTCTTTTGGCTGCAATCCTGCCTTGGTTCTTATTGTTGGTTTAGCCCCTGGTTTACACGGTGCAAACGCAACAGGTAGGCCGTTCACGGGTGATCAGTCTGGGAATTTGCTACATAAAGCGTTGTACAAATATGGATTTTCTAGTCAAGCTAAATCTATTTCTATTAATGATAATTTAAGATTAATAAATTGTAGGATAACAAATGCTGTCAGGTGTTTACCACCTTTAAATAAGCCTTCTCATCAAGAAATTAATAATTGTTCTTCATACTTATTTCAAGAGATCAAAAACTCTAAACCCAAATTGATTATTTGTCTTGGAAATATTGCTCACAATGCTGTGTGTAGAGTTTTAAATTTAAAAGGAATTGATTTTAAACATGGAAATAAACATAAGTTAGGCAAAATTTGTATTTTGGATAGTTATCACCCAAGTCGCTTAAACATCAATACTAATCGCTTGACTGAAAGTATGTTTTTTTCAATTTTTATGTTCGCAAAAAATTATATTAAAAACATATAAAATGAAAAAAAAACTACCCAATATAAATAATGTAGACAAACAAACAAATAAAAAAAAATTTAATTTTGAGTTTTTTTTAAAAAATTTACCAACATCTCCTGGCGTATATAGATTCATAGGTAGTGACAATGAAGTTCTTTACATAGGAAAGGCAAAAAATCTCAAAAGAAGAGTCATTTCTTATTTTAGTAAAAATTATCACAGTCCAAGGATTGACCAAATGATCAAGCAGATAGAATCTGCAGAAATCACACCAACAAGATCTGAGTCAGAAGCATTACTACTTGAGAATAATTTGATTAAATCTATCTCACCTAAATATAATATTTTATTTAGAGATGATAAATCTTACCCATTTTTAAGAGTCAGCAGGCATAAATTCCCTCGCATCTCATACTATAGAGGTGCTATTGACGATAAGGCAGACTATTTTGGCCCATTTCCAAATGCATGGGCCGTGAGAGAGAGTATTCAGATCTTACAAAAAGTTTTTCTAATTAGAAACTGTAGTGATTCAGTTTTTTCAAATAGATCTAGACCTTGTTTATTGTTTCAGATCAAACGTTGTAGTGGTCCATGTGTCAACAAAATATCTGAAGAAAATTACTCAAAAGAATCAAAAAAAGCCATTGATTTTTTGGCTGGAAAACATAAAAAAATATTAAATGAATTACAAATTTCAATGCACAGAGAAGCAGAAAATTTTAATTATGAAAAGGCGGCAGTATATAGAGATCAAATTTCAACACTTTCTAATATTCTAGAGCAACATTCAATGGAAGTAAGCAGTAAATTTGACTGCGACGTCATTGTTATTGCCAGTGACAATTTGAGGTTGGTTGTAAATTTTGCTATGGTTAGGGGAGGTAGACATTTGGGTGATAGGACATTCTTTCTTTTTAGTGAAATATTAATTGGACTCAATGATAGTGATGTTCTAGGAGATGCATTATTTAATTTTATTGTTGAGCATTATAAAAATTCATTAGTACCAAATAAAATTGTTATCAATCAAAAAACTACCATCTTTATGGTTCATGAATGGTTGTCTAAAAATACTGAAAAATGTTGGGATGAATTAAAGAAATCCAAATTTATATATTCCCCAAAAAATCCTTATAAAGATTGGTTAAAAATGGCTGAAGAAAATGCATACTCAGCCTTGAAAAGACGGCGTTTAGAGTCTGAAACTTTGCTTGAAAAAACAAATGAACTATTAAAATTTTTTCAACTTTCTATTAAAAAGGGTAAATCAAATTTTAGAATAGAGTGCTTTGACGTAAGCCATCTTTCGGGCGAATCTACTTATTGCTCATGCGTTGTATATGAAAACTTTAATGTACAACCTTCTCAATATAGAAGGTTCTTAATCAAGGATGTTAAGGCTGGAGACGATTATGCTGCATTAAAACAAGCTTTAGAAAGGAGGTTTAAAGAAAAAAATAACCTTCCAGATATTGTGCTAATCGACGGTGGAAAAGGTCAACTAAGTGTACTTAAGAAAGTATTTAATAAATTTAAAATAAACTCTGTTTTGCTTGCAGGAATTGTTAAAGGTGTTGGAAGAAAAGTTGGACTTGAAAGATTAATTATGTCTGATGGAAAAATTTTGACATTTGAGAAAAATCAAACAGTTTTAATGACCCTTGCTAGAATTAGGGATGAAGCACATAGGTTTGCAATAACTGGAATGAGAGCTAATAGGAAAAAAACTGTTATAAGATCGGTATTAGATGAGATTGAGGGTATAGGCCCACAAAAAAGAAAAGCACTGCTATCAAGGTTTGGAGGTTTGCACGGATTGAAACGTGCATCAGAAGCTGAATTGATAACGGTAAAAGGTATTTCAGAAGGACTATCCAAAAAGATTTTTTCCTATTTTAATTAATAAATTATTGAAAAAATATTTATGCAACTTAATTTACCCAATTTATTGACTTGGTTACGTATATTATTGATACCACTAATAATTTTTATTATTTATTTCCCAATTGGGATTGACGAACAGAAAATAAATTTATTTGCAACTATTATTTTTGTTTTAGCTGCCATTACTGATTGGATTGATGGATGGTTGGCTAGGAAGTGGAATCAAACATCTTCTTTTGGTGAATTTTTGGACCCAGTTGCAGACAAATTAATGGTGTGCACTACCTTAGTAACATTAATAGATCTAGACAGAGTCGGACCAATCATTGGTGCTATAATAATAGGCCGTGAAATAACTATTTCTGCTTTGAGAGAATGGATGCTTAAAGTCGGAGCTCAAAGGCTTAATGTGAATGCTCTTGGAAAAACAAAAACGGTTTTTCAAATGGTTGCAATACCCTTTTTGCTTTATGATAATTTCATTGTAGAAGATATTATTCATACTCGTTTTTTTGGAGAGTGGTTAATTTTTATTGCTGCATGTCTTACTGTTGTATCAATGATTAGTTATTTGACAGTAGCATGGAGTGAATTACGCGGAAAAGAATAGAAGATAAAATAAAATAAAGTTTCAATTTAGTTTAATTTAATGCGGGAGTAGCTCAGTTGGTAGAGCGCAACCTTGCCAAGGTTGAGGTCGCGAGTTCGAATCTCGTCTCCCGCTCCATTTTTTCTAAAGGTTGAAGATAGGATTTTATCTCGTTGATATAATCAAATTTTTTTTATTGGCGGGTTGGCAGAGTGGTAATGCAGCGGCCTGCAAAGCCGTCAACATCGGTTCAATTCCGGTACCCGCCTCCATTATTAATGTTTTTGTGGTTTTGTGTCGATACTAAATTAATTGTTATTTGTGTGATTCTCAGATCTTAATTTTCTAAGTTTTACACACTTTGACGTTCATAAAATCGTGTAGGGAATAATCTTAAGTGTTAAAAATATTAATTACTAATCAAAAGGGTGGTGTTGGTAAAAGCACTATCTCAGCAAACTTAGCTTATTATTTTGCATCTGTTACTAAAAAAAGAACAACCCTAATTGATTTTGATACACAAGGATCTTCAAGTAAGTGGGTAAGAGCAGTTCAACCTCAAAATATAGCAGTATATAACGCAAAATTACCACTCTCAGGAGGAACTAACAGGATATTGATTGATTGCAGAAACATAATGAGAATAGCTTCAAAAAAATCAGAAATCATAATAGCTGATCTTACTTGGTTTGATGTTTTCGACAGTGAAATGTTTCTTGAGTTTGATCTGATTGTTTTACCCACTGCAGTCTCAGAAGTTGAACTTATTGCAACAATGGAATTTGCTGAGAGACATCAATGGGTTTTTAACTCTAGTGGAAATCACCCCTCATTGGTAATAGTTCCAAGTAGAGTAAGAAAAGATCAAAGTGTAACTTTCAAGCATTCAACAGAAAGATTTCCTTTCAGTTTTCTTCTTACTCCGCCTGTACTAGATTCTGTTGAAGCAAAAAAAAGTTTTTGTAAAAATTATCTACTCGATTTAAAAAAACATTTCCTTAAAGAATCTTTCTTTAATTTCTGTCAAGCAATCGAACAAACATCCAAAATTCATTCAGCTCGAAAAGCGAGTAATCAAAAACTAATTAATAACGCTGAGAAAACAAAAGTTTCTAGATTAAATTCATGTTTGAGTTATGAAATAAAAAAAGCTGAAGCGCTAAAAAAGATAAAAAGGGACAGAGAGCAAACTTTCTCCTTAACAAATCAACCTTTTCAAACTTATAATAATCTGATTGAGGTGAATAAAATTAGTGCTAGCGAGACAATATTTCTTGACAAAAGAATAATACAAGATAAAAAATCTGAAGTTTTCAAGCATTCTTTTAAAAATAAATCATGGAAGATGAGAAACTTAAAATTAAAAGAGCCAATTTTGAATTTAAATAGAAAAAAAAGGAAGAAAACTCAAGAACCGATTTCTAGCTCAAGTCGTCAATTACAGGTTGAACCACCTTTGTTCTTAAAAAAACAAAATTCCTAATAATCTAAGATAATTTTTTGGCTAGCACTTCTATTGCCATAGCACTAACGCTTGCTCTGATTGTTGCTGCTGATAATTGTTCGTTTTCGAATTGGCCAAGCTTCTTAAGAGTTGATAATAATTCTTTTCTAGTAGCATGCAATTCTCCATCTAACTCAGCAAGCTGATCTAAAATCTCTTTTCTTGTATCAAGTTTTTCTTCAAGTTTTCGACTAAGTTCTGCAACATCCCTCCATGTTGGTTGAGCTTCACCGGAATTGATTGAAGAAGAATTATTTAGTGTATCAAAAAGTTGTTCCAATGCATCTCCAACAGCTACCATGTTGTTTTGATCTCTACCTTCAATACTTTCTGTGCGAATGTGAGATTGTGTATTGGAAAGCGAACTATTATTGTTTTCCTCAGAACCATTTTTATTAGGTTGATCGCCTGAGAGGTTTTTTTCTATTTCTTGTGTGGCATTTTCTTCATTAACATGACCTTCGGACCACCCCTCATCAGGAGAATAGACCTTCACACCTTTTTTGGGAATTTCAAAAGTTTTTTTCAAAGTATTCTCTTTTTAGACTGATAATATAAACAATCATATTTTTTTAAATAGGCTTTTACAATGTTATCAAGATTATTTTTTATAACCAATATTTTACTGTTGGGTATAGTAATTTCTTTAAAGTCATATAGTCTTTCGTCAGTTGCTTGGTTTTATGAACTACCATGGCTGACTTTTTTGAATGTTTTTATTGACATTTCAATTAAATCGGAAGTTTCTAGTAATTCTATTTTAACTTTTTGGTTGGTGGTTACTATTATTTGGAGTTGTTTTTTAATAAAACAGATTAAATCATCAAATATAGATAAATACAATGAAAAAGAAACTGTTGATGAAAAGCCATTAAATATTGATGAATTGAGTAGTAAATATAAACAGTCTATTTCTGAAAAGGAGGAAAAGACTGCAAATTTACCCGAGTCAGTTGGTGCTAGTTTTACTGCAGCTTTATCAGAAGCTGTATCGTCAAATTTAAACGAAAATGAAACTAAGGTCGACAACAGCTTTTTTGAACAAGCAAATCAAGCATTATCATCCATGACACCAGAAGCAGCCGAAAAACTTAAAAAAGTACAAACTGTTTTGAAAAACCTTGAATCAACAAAAATTAATGATCAGAAAAAACAATCTTGAAAGTAGTAACAACAAATCGAAAGGACTATATTAACTTGCTTCGCTTTTTAGATCTGGGTACCTAATTGACTGGATCAAATTTTTTACACCTTTATCGGGAGCTTTGGTAAGTAAAGAAATTATAATAATAACTACAAATCCCACAGGTACTCCAAAAATCCCCGCTGAAATAGCGTCAATATCCCACCATTTGTTTTCAACTGGAAAATCTTTTGGTATTCCATAGAAAATTTCTCTTAACCAAACTTGTGTGTTGCACATGTAAAAAAAAGTAGTGGAAATTCCAGCTAGCATTCCTAAAGAAGCTGCAAGGCCTGTAGTTCTTTGCCAAAAGATACCTAAAATCAAAGCTGGGAAAAACCCAGCGGCAGCAAAGGAAAATGCCGCAGCAACTAGAAAAAGAATATCTGCAGGATTTTGTTGTGCAACAAGCGCTGCACCGACTGCAACAAAAAGTAAAACAGTTTTAGAAATAGCAACTCTTCTATTTACTGTTGCCGATGGATCAATCATTTTGTAGTAAAGATCATGTGATAAAGAATTTGCCATAGCCAAAAGTAGGCCATCAGATGTTGATAGAGCAGCAGCAAGTCCTCCAGCCGCAACCATTCCAGTGATTACAAAGGGTAAACCAGCTATTTCAGGTGTGGCTAAAACAACAATGTCTTTATGAATTTTAATTTCAGCAAGTTGAATTATGTTATCTCGATTGATATCTGTTATGGACAAAAGACTTGAATCTATAGAATTCCATTTTTGTACCCAATCCGGTATTGATGCGTAACTTATTCCGACCACATCATTATAAATTACAAATTTTACTAACACTGCCAGTGCAGGAGCAGTGAAATAAAGTAGAAGAATAAATAAGAGTGACCAAGTAACAGAAGATCTTGCTTCTTTAACAGACGGTGTAGTGTAATATCTCATCAAAATATGAGGCAAAGAGGCGGTTCCAAGACTTAAACAAAACAATAATGCTAAAAAATTTTTTTTTGAAACCCATTGGCTGTCTTCATCAGAACCAGGAAAAGGTTCTGCGTGTGGTAGAGGAGGGTCAGTATTTCCTGTTGAAATTGATTTTAAATGTTTCGTGTAAGTTTCTTGATTTAATAGATATTCTGGTGGGGAATCTCCAGAGGATTCAACTACAGATTTATATGATTCAGATGGGTTAAGGAGTTTTTTCTTCGCGTCCGAGACTATTGACCTTACCTCATTTTCACTTGGATCATCAATTATTTGTATTTCAATTTCTGTTATTTTTTGAAGTTGTTGTCCGTAAACCATTTGTGGAATGGGAGAATTTGTTTGTTGAATTGACAGCCAAACAACGGGAATCATGTATGCAATTATCAAAATAATATATTGAGACACTTGTGTCCAAGTTACAGCTCTCATTCCACCTAAAAAAGAACATACTAAAATACCCGCCAAACCGAGAAAAACACCAACTTCAAAACTTACTCCACTAAGTCTTGTGGTGATCAAGCCAACACCCTTAATTTGAGCCACTACATAAGTGAAGGAACATAGAACAGCAATTCCAATTCCTATTAGTCTAGGTAAATTATTTCCATATCTAGCCCCAAGGAAGTCTGGAATTGTGTACTGCCCAAATCTTCGAAGAAAAGGAGCAAGAAGCAGTGCTACTAAAACGTAACCCCCTGTCCACCCCATAACAAAGGCTAAACCTCTATATCCGTCTAAATATAGACCTCCTGCTAAACCAATGAAAGATGCAGCTGACATCCAATCTGCGCCAGTTGCCATTCCATTAAACATAGCTGGAACTCTCCTACCAGCAACATAGTAATTATCAGGATCATTTGTCCTACTCATTACGCCTATACCAGCATAGAGAGTAATGGTAGCAAACAAAAAGATATAACCAATAGCTTCTTGAGGTAGTCCAAGTTGCTCAGCAATAGCCAAAAATGAGCAAAATACTATAAAACCAATGGTGTAAAAAAAATATACTTTTTTTAGGCTAGTATTAAATTCTTTTTGTGATGAGTTCTTTTCAAAAAAACTACTCATTCTTCATGTTCTTTTCAAATTCGTCGTCCAATTTATTTATAGAAAATGCGTAATACCATACGATAATCAAGTAAACAAAAAGAGACCCTTGAGCACCAAGCCAGAAGGAAAAAGGCCATCCAAAAAAATTAAAAGTAAGTTCTTTTGCGAAAAAACTAGCTACAAAGGTCACAAAAAACCAAATCACAAGTAAAGTAATTGTTGTGAACTTTAATTTTGACCAATATCTTTTGTGATATTTTGTAATTTTCATAAATATGTTTTGTAGTAACTACGAAAACTTATCATACATCATTTAATGTATTTTCTAATAAATTTAAAAGTCACTGATAACTATCCAATTTGTAATTCTTTTTTTAGTTGATCAGCAACTTGTGGTTCAAATGCTTTAACTTTTATGATTATTTTTTTTAATTCATCAATTTTTCCTAACCTCGAGTAAACATGAGATATTTGATAGTATGCATATGGACTCATTGGCTGAAGAGCTATTGTTTTTTTAAAATCGTCTATAGCATTTTCATATTTTTTTGTTTTAAAAAAAGAAATACCACGCCCATAAAAAGCGAGGTCATGATTTGAGTCAATTTTTACTATTTTTGTGAATAAAACTATCGATTCTACATAGTGCCCTTTTTTTTGAAGAGCGTAACCTAGATTAAAAAGTGCCGGTGTATAACATTTGTCCAATATAATAGCTTTACGAAAAAGATTTATTGAATAATTCTTTTTATTAATTTTCCATAAATGTTCTCCTGCTGTTGTTAAGAAGATAGTATTCTGTGGCTCTAACTTAGAAGCTTTCAGCCACAAGTGGGCAGCTAAATAGTTTTTGTCCAGTGCTGACACCACATGAGCTAATGATGTTAGTAAAAAAATTTTAATTTTTTTTATCATTTAATTTATGTCTGTTGGTTCATTAAAATAGCCTTAAAAAAAAGCAATATAACCCAAAAAAAAAGTAATATTACTAAAGTTGAGATTGGTAATAACTCTTTTTTTATTTTTTTGAAAGTTATAAAATCAACAAGCTTATAAAAAGGTGAGGTTAGCAAAAGAAAAATTTTATATACTACATTATTGTGATGTTTTCCAAAGCAAATTATATAAGTTAGCCATTGACCAATAATTAGATATGTAGCAAATTCAATAAAGCTTTTTAAAAAAATCACATAAACGAGAAGTTCTATTTGCATATTGGTTATTAAAAAATTTAAAAATGTGTCGATGTGGTGGAAATGGTATACACAACAGACTTAAAATCTGTCGCCTTCGGGCTTGGGGGTTCAAGTCCCCCCATCGACACCA
>MDTB01052467.1_pt1 | contig 90324 bp, 95 predicted proteins | sample 811161 | NCBI WGS metagenome assembly MDTB01 (sample SAMN05326650, study PRJNA326480) | marine metagenome | isolation source: seawater | place: Mediterranean Sea | collected 2009
ATAAAAAAACGTCATAATATAATATTATAAACATATATATATATTAATCATGAAAAAATTTATCATATTAGTTGTAATTCTTTTACTTCCTTTTTCGTCTCAATCTGAGGAAGATAAAGATGTTTATAAATATTTAAACCTTTTTGGAGAAACCTTCGAAAAAATAAAAAATAATTATGTCGAAGATGTAACCTCTAAAGATCTAATTGAATCTGCTATCGAAGGAATGCTAAGCTCTTTAGATCCACATTCAACTTATTTAAATTATGAAGAACTTAATGAGCTAAAGGTTCAAACTAAAGGAGAGTTTGGTGGGTTGGGTATTGAAGTAACATTAGAAAATGGATTTGTAAAGGTTATAGCTCCAATAGATGATACACCAGCTGACAAAGCTGGAATTAAATCTGGTGATTTAATTACACATTTGGACGACGAACCTGTACTTGGTATGACATTATCTGAAGCTGTTTCAATAATGAGAGGAAAGGTTGGCTCTAAAATTAAGCTCACTGTAAATCGCAATGAAAATGAAAATCTTCAGATTTTTATTACAAGAGCTGTCATTCAACTTAAAGCAGTCAAATCCAAAGTAGAAAATAATATTGGTTATATAAGAGTTTCTTCTTTCAATCAAAAAGTTGACAGGCAAATTATTGATTCGATAAATAAATTTAATAAGAAGAATCTTATTGGATATGTTCTTGATCTAAGAAATAACCCAGGGGGACTTTTAGACCAAGCTGTAAATGTTACAGATATTTTTCTAGACAGAGGAGAGATTGTTTCAACCAGAGGAAGAAATGGTAAGCAAGGAAGTAGATACAATGCAGTTAAAAAAGACTTTACAAATGGCTTGCCGTTAGTCGTTCTGATTAATCAGGGTAGTGCGTCAGCTTCTGAAATTGTAGCGGGAGCTCTTCAAGACCACAAAAGAGCTATAATTATGGGAACTAAATCATTTGGAAAAGGTTCTGTTCAAACCATTATACCATCAGGAGAGGATGTTGCAATTAAACTGACAACAGCTAAATATTATACGCCTTCAGGTAGATCAATTCAGAAAACAGGTATTGATCCTGATATTTTAGTTGAACAAGCCGAGTTTAAAACTTTAGATCAAAGTAGAGGACGAAAAGAGTCAGATCTAAGAGGAGCAATTGAAAATGATCAAGAGGAAGACGAAAAAAATAATAAAAAAGAATCAGATAACAAGGAAGACGACAATGACGACGATTATCAACTTACAAGGGCCTTTGATCTAATCTTAGCTTTAAATTTAATAAATAAACCACAAAATAATTAAGATTTGATATGAAAGAGGAATATCGAAAAGGCGTAGGTATTTTTTTAATAAATGAAAAAAATAAATTATGGGTTGGTAGAAGATTAGATTATAAAAACGAATATTGGCAGATGCCTCAAGGTGGTATCGATAATGATGAATCACCAGAAAAAGCTATGAAAAGAGAGCTTGAGGAAGAAACTGGACTAAAAGAAAATTATAGCATTATTGGAAAAACCAAAAAGTGGTTGAGATACAACCTTCCCGATGAACTCATTAAGGTTGTATGGAAAGGAAAATATATAGGACAGGAACAATTATGGTTTGCCTGTCGCTATAACGGAGACGATGATCAAATAGATATCAATCAATTTAAAAAGCCTGAATTTTGCGAATGGAAATGGATTGATCCTTTTGACTCAACTAGTTTGGTTGTTCCCTTTAAAAAGGACCTATATTTTTCAGTAATCAGAGAATTTAAAAAATTTTTAAATTAATTATAATGTGAATTGGTTATTATTTTCTGTTTGAGCTTTTCAAAATCGTTATTGATGTCTAAAATTTTAAAGTTAGAAGATTCAATAATGTCTTCCGTAAGCAAAGTACATTTATTTTTCAGAACTTCTACTATACCAGAATTAACAATGAATTTCTTTATCAATTTTTTTTCTTTATAAATATATGTTTGTCCTAATCTTAAATATGTCAAAAAAGGCATATGATTTTTTAAAACACCAAAATCACCCTCAATGCCCGGAAAGATAACCATACTTACTTCGTCATTAAATAGAATTTTTTCTGGAGAAATTATTTCAAGTTTAAGTGTCATAAATTTAATTAGATAATTTCTTGGCCTTCTGAATTGCTTCTTCAATTGTGCCAACCATATAAAAGGCCGCTTCGGGAATATCATCATATTCCCCTTCGACCAACCCTTTAAAACCCTTGATAGTATCTTGAAGACCAACAAAAACTCCAGGCGATCCAGTAAAAACTTCAGCTACATGGAAAGGTTGCGATAAGAACTTCTGTATTTTTCTTGCTCTATCAACAACGAGTTTATCCTCTTCAGAGAGTTCGTCCATTCCAAGAATAGCTATTATATCTTGTAATGATTTATATTTTTGGAGAGTTTCCTGAACCTTTCTAGCAATGGAATAATGCTCCTCTCCAATTACTCTTGGGTCAAGTATTCTAGATGTTGAGTCCAGAGGATCAACAGCGGGATAAATACCAAGCTCAGCAATCTGCCTAGACAAAACAGTTGTTGCATCGAGGTGTGCAAAGGAAGTGGCAGGAGCTGGATCTGTTAAATCGTCCGCTGGAACGTAAATAGCTTGAACAGAAGTTATCGAGCCTTTGTTAGTTGACGTAATTCTTTCTTGAAGGGCCCCCATATCAGTTGAAAGTGTAGGTTGATATCCAACTGCAGACGGAATTCTTCCTAAAAGTGCCGAAACTTCAGATCCAGCTTGAGTAAATCTGAATATATTATCAACAAATAGCAGGACATCTTGTCCTTCTTCGTCTCTAAAGTATTCAGCTAATGTAAGACCTGTTAGAGCTACTCTGGCTCTAGCCCCAGGAGGCTCGTTCATTTGTCCATAAACCAATGCTGCTTTTGATTCGTCACTGTCCAATTTAATAACTCCCGATTCAATCATTTCGTAGTAAAGATCATTTCCTTCTCTAGTTCTCTCGCCTACACCTGCAAAAACTGAATATCCGCCATGGCCTTTTGCAATGTTATTAATTAATTCCATTATTAAAACAGTTTTACCCACACCGGCACCGCCAAATAATCCAATTTTTCCACCTTTCGAATAAGGTGCTAAAAGATCAACGACTTTGATACCTGTCACGAGGACTTCGGTTTCTGTAGATTGATCAGTAAATTCAGGTGCGTTCTTGTGAATAGGAGCAGTTAGTTTTGTTTTAAGGGGACCTCTTTCATCGACAGGTTCTCCTACAACATTAAGAATTCTCCCAAGAGTTTCCGGTCCCACAGGAACTGAAATAGGATTTCCAGTATCAATCACTTCCTGTCCTCTAATTAAGCCATCAGTTGAGTCCATCGCTATGGTTCTCACTGTATTTTCTCCTAAATGTTGAGCAACTTCAAGAACAAGATCTTTACCTTCATGTTTAACCACTAAAGCGTCAAGAATCTGAGGTAGTTCTTCTGCAAAGCTAACATCAACAACTGCCCCTAAAATTTGTTTGATTTTTCCTTCATTTTTTTTCATTTTTTTCTCCTAAAAAATTAAACTGCTTCTGCTCCAGATATGATTTCAATTAGTTCGCTAGTTATTAGAGCTTGTCTTGATCTATTATAAAATAATGTAAGATTATCAATCATATCGTTAGCATTTCTTGTTGCATTATCCATCGCTGTCATTCTTGAGCCTTGCTCACTAGCAAGATTTTCTAATAGTGCAGCATGTATTTGTATAGCAATATTTTTTGGTATTATTTCGTCAAGTATAACTTCTTCATCAGGTTCAAAATCGTAAGAATCTTTTGTTTCACTTTCAATACTATTTTTCTCTGATTTTAAGGGAAGAAGCTTGATAGATTGAACAGTTTGTGAGATTGCACTTTTAAACTTAGTATATACCAAGTGGCATTCATCAATAGAGTTATCTAAAAAAAGTTCTAAAATTTTATCTCTGATAGAGCTAGCTAAATCAAATTTAATTGAGGGGTTTGCTATGTCAGAGAAAAAGTCTATGGTAGATTCACCATAATGTCTTTTAAGTGAAAAGTATGCTTTTTTTCCAACAAAGATAAAACTAGTTTTAAAACCGTTTTTATTTAACTCTTCTGCGAGATTTTTAGAGAATTTAATTATTGATCCATTAAACCCTCCACATAAACCTCTATCTGCAGAACAAATAATAAGAAGAATGTTCTTTGTTTTATTAGTTGTTTTTTCTGAAAATTTGAATTTTTTTGAACTTTTATTTTGAACTAGTGAATCGACAATAATACTCATTTTGTCTGCATAAGGTCTTGTTTTTTCAGCATTATCTTGAGCTCTTTTTAATTTAGCTGCGGCAACCATTTTCATGGCTGAAGTAATCTTTTTTGTGGATTTGACACTAGAAATTCGGTTTCTAAGGTCTTTAAGACTGGGCATTATTTTCCTCTAAAAAACTTTTTGTTGTTTTTTCTAAAAAATTGTTTAATTCTGTTTCAAGATCTTTATCTAGAGATTGTTCTTTTTCAATCCTTTCAAGAATTTTTTTGCCTGATGTTCTTATTTTATCTAAAAGATATTTTTCAAATTTAGTAATATCAGTTATGTTTATTTTATCGAGAAAACCTTTAACCCCAGAAAAAATTACAACAACTTGTTCTTCGACTTTTAAAGGTGAATACTGGGGTTGTTTTAATATTTCTGTTAATCGTCTTCCTCTTTCTAAAAGATTTCTTGTTGATTGATCTAAATCTGAGGCAAATTGTGAAAATGCCTCCATTTCTCTAAATTGGGCAAGATCAAGTTTTATTGTTCCTGAAACCTGTTTCATAGCCTTAATCTGAGCAGCTGAACCTACTCTACTTACAGACAAACCAACATTAACTGCAGGTCTGATTCCTTTAAAAAAAAGTTCTGTTTCTAAGAAGATCTGTCCATCTGTAATTGAAATTACATTGGTAGGTATATAAGCTGATACGTCCCCTGCTTGAGTTTCGATTACTGGGAGTGAAGTAAGTGAACCAAGACCACTCTTATCACCCATTTTTGCTGCACGTTCAAGTAATCTCGAATGAATATAAAAAACATCTCCCGGAAAAGCTTCTCTTCCAGGAGGTCTTCTCAAAAGAAGTGACATTTGTCTGTAAGCAACAGCCTGTTTAGATAGATCATCATAAAAAATAACAGCATGCATTCCGTTATCTCGAAAAAACTCACCCATTGCACAACCAGTATAGGGTGCTAGAAATTGGAGTGGTGCTGGATCTGAAGCAGTGGCAGCAACTACGATGGAATACTTCATTGCATCATTATCTTCAAGAGTTTTTACAATTTGAGCAACGGTTGATCGTTTTTGACCTATAGAAACATAAATACAATATAATTTTTTTGATTCGTCGTCAGAATTATTTATATCCTTTTGATTTATAATAGTATCAACAATAACTGACGTTTTACCAGTTTGACGGTCCCCAATTATTAATTCTCTTTGACCTCTTCCGATTGGTATTAGACTATCAATAGCCTTTATTCCAGTTTGCATTGGTTCGTGCACGGACTTTCTAGGAATTATTCCAGGAGCTTTTAATTCTGCTCTTCTATATTCGACATTCTCGAGAGGACCTTTCCCATCAATGGGGTTTCCCAAACCATCTACAACCCTTCCTAGTAAAGACTTTCCAGTTGGTACTTCAACGATTGATTCGGTTCGTTTAACGATGTCACCCTCTTTTATTGATTTATCACTTCCAAAAATTACCACACCTACATTGTCATCCTCAAGATTAAGTGCCATTCCTTTTACGCTACCAGGAAATTCAACCATTTCTCCTGCTTGAACATTGTCTAACCCATAAACTCTAGCTATACCGTCTCCAACTGTAAGAACAGTACCAACTTCAGATATTTTTGGATCATTACCCAAATCTTTTATTTCAGATTTTAATATGGCAGAGATTTCTGATGCATCTATAGTCATTTATTAACCTTTCTTTAAATTTTAAAACTCACAAGTTTTGATTTAATTGAGTTGTCGATCATCATCGAATTAATTTTGATAATAATACCCCCAATTATTCCTTTATCGACAGTCTTGGTAAGTTTAACTTTCAAGTTCAGAGTTTTAGCGAGTTTATCTTTTATTTTTTCTTCAATTTCGTTTTCTAGTGGAAGGGCAGTAGTTATAAAAATTTCTGTTAAACCACTCTTTGTATCAATGATTTTCTGAAACTCATTAAAGATTTTATTTTGCAGGGTGATTTTTCCATGTTTAGTTAGCACTGTTAAAAATCCCTTAAAAACTTCAGAATATGCTGAAGATTCACATATTTTTTTTAGAACTTCTGACTTTTTTTTTGAGTTTACCAATGGGTTTTGAATGCAAAGGGATAAATCTTTGGAAACTTCTAAGAGTTTGTTGAAATCTTTGAAATTAGAGTTGATTACCTTTAAATCAGATTCCCCTTGAGATGAGAGAATCAAAGCATTAGCGTATCTGTTACAAATTTCATTGATATTAAGTGATGTTTTAGTCAAGCTTATTCCTCAAATAAACTTTGTTATTAGCATAAGATAAGAGTCTTATCAATAATTGAAAATTATTAAATAAAGTTTAATGGATCTACATCAATATATAACTTTATATTATTGGGAGTTTCAATTTTTATAAGATACTCCTTCACCGTTTTTTGAATATCATTCTTCTTATCAAGTTTTATTAGGAGTCTGTACCTAAATTTAGAATTCTTTTTATATAAAATAGCAGGTGCAGGACCGTAGATAGGTATATTATTGAATCTTTTTTTTATTTTTTTGAATGAATCATAAACGAAATCAACCAAAGAACTTTCGTTAATTGACGAATAGATCAAAGAGATGTAATTAACAAATGGTGGTTGATGATTTTTTTTTCTAGATTCTAATTCCCAATCTACAAATTTTTGATTACTTTGTAATTTACTTAATTTAAGAATCGGATGATTAGGCTGAAGGGTTTGAATAAAAACCTCTCCTTGCAAGTCTTTTCTTCCAGCCCTTCCTCCAACTTGGGTTATCTGTTGAAATGTTTTTTCGAAAGATCTGAAATCTAAATCGTTCAAAAGATTGTCTATATTCAATATTCCAACAGTTTTTAAGGAAGGGAAATTATGCCCTTTTGATATTAATTGAGTGCCTATAATGATGTTAATTTTATTTGATACAATTTCTGAAACTATTTTTGTGAATTTTGAAGAGTTTCTAGTGGTATCACTTGATAAAATGCAAGTTTTAGCATTCGGAAACATTTTTGAAATTAATTCAGAAATTCTCTCAATTCCAACGCCTGTAAAATCAAAGGAGTCTGTATTATTACATGAAGGACAACGATTTGAAAAATCTTCTTTGTAGTTGCAATGATGGCAAAGTAAAAAAGCTTCTTTTGATTTTGAGTGGTTATGTAAAACTAGTGAGGTATTGCAATTTTTACAGATCTTAGAAAACCCACATTTTTTGCAAATTACTAATGGAGCATACCCTCTTTTATTTATAAAGATTAAAGTTTGTTTTTTTGTTTCTAGATTATCCTTAATCTGATTTTTTAACTCAGATGAAATAAGATCGGACTCCTTCTTCATGTCAATCATATGAATTTTAGGAAGCTTTATTTCTTTTACTCTCTTTAATAGCTTAATAGACTTGAATTTATTCAAATTTGCATTGTGGTAAGTTTCTAACGAAGGAGTTGCTGAACTTAGAATTATCATGCAATTAGAATTCTTTGCTCTAACAATTGCAAAATCTCTGGCACTTATGATTATTTGCTCCTCTTGTTTATAGGAACTATCATGTTCTTCATCGACAACTATTAAGCCAAGATTGCAAAAGGGCAAAAACAAAGCAGACCTTGTTCCTATAACTAATTTAACTTTATTACAATTTGATTGTGCCCAAATCATTTCTCTTTCTTTTTTTCCTATTGACGAATGAAAAACAGCTGGACGAAGACCAAAGTCTTTCTTTATTTCATCTACCCATTGTGATGTTAATATTATTTCAGGGACTAAAATTAAGCATTGAAACCCTTGATTTATGACTTCTTTAACTTTTTGCATATAAACTCGTGTTTTTCCTGAACCTGTGACTCCGTCAAGCAAAATCACTTTAAATCTACGAAAAGACATGTTTGTTATTTGTTTAATAGCTAATATCTGATCTGAATTTAATACGAGATTTTTATTAGTTTTCAAATTTACATTTGAATCTTCTTTGAAACTAATATCTAACTTTTTTGGAAAATTTGATAAAAATAGTTTTAAAATCATCGAAGATTTATTACAAGAATAATTAGATATAAATTTAATGCTTTCTAATATTTCGTTGTTAAGAATAAATGGAGATAATTCTTTTCTAATCTTTTTTATAGGTTTACTAAAATATCTCTTATCTGAAATCTTAATTATAACTCCAATTAAAATTTTATTTTTAAATTCAACTTCAACTAATGTTCCAATAGGAGGTGTTTCTGATTTTTTATTACCTCGTTCTTGGCAATAAGAAAATGTTTTATTGATTGGAAGGGGTAATAAAATCTCATAAAACATTATAAAATTATATCAAAATATTTAATGAAAATATTGTTTAAAATCTCTAATGAAATAATATTAATTATAATGATAAAAAAAAAGCTTAAAGACAAACTAGTTATTAATTTTCTTGAAGAGAATTTAGATTTCTTCATAAAAAACCCGGGTATCCTAGATAAGTTAGAATTCCCTCTTAATAAATCAGATTCAAATAAGCTTGATTCTAAAATTATTTCCTTCAAGGATTGGATTATAAAAAATTTAACAAATTATCAAAAAGATATAATTGAGAATGCAAAACATAATTTTCTCACTCAAAAAAAAATACATAATGCAATATTAAAAATACTTAAAATAAATAATAAAAAAGAGTTTTTTTTTACTCTCAAGGAGTATTTGCCTGTTGAATTTGACTTGGAGGTAATTGGTATAATTTCTAGTGATCAAGAGATAACTAACAAATATAACCTTATTTATAAAAGAAAAGAATTAATAGAAAAAATTTATGGTAAAGAAAATCAGTTGATAATGGACGCAGTCGACAAAAAATTAGAATTGTTTTGTGATTTTGACAAAGAAATTTACTCTAATGCAATTTTTTCTTTAAACACTACTTTTTTTAAGGAAACATCCTTACTTGTTTTTGGTAGCAGCAACAAACACTATCTGACTAATAAAGCATATGATCTTTTATCTTTTTTTTCAAATGTAATTCAAGAAAAGTTGAATCAATTTTCTAATGGATAATCAACTAGATATTCATTTAAATAATTGGAAAGTATGGGTTCAAAATGAAAAAAGACTTTCACCCTACACTCTAAAATCTTATCAGATAGATTTGAGATCTTTCTTAGATTTTCTCTTTATTTACAACAATGAAACAATAAACATTAATATTATTTATAATTTAAATGAAGATCATTTACTGGGTTGGTTCTACGAAAGGCTAAAAAATGGTATAAGTCATAGATCAAACGCCAGAGCTTTATCTTCATTAAAAAGCTTTCTTAGATTTCTTATTAAGAAAAAAGTTATTCAAAACTCAAAAATATTAAATATCAAAGGACCAAAATTCTTAGATTCCTTGCCAAGACCTTTATCGGAAAATCAGATATTAAAAATTTTTGATGAAATTAAAAAAGAAAAAAAACAATGGGTCATGATTAGAAATTTAATTTCAATTATATTAATGTGGGGATATGGGCTGAGAATCAGTGAGGTTCTTAATCTTAAACTTAAAGACTTAAATAATGACGAAATCAGAATACTTGGTAAAGGTAACAAGATAAGAATCATTCCTATTTCTGGCGAGGTTACAAAGATTATTAAAATTATGCTAGAAGTATCTCAATTTAGATTTACGAAAGATGACTTTATCTTTTTGGGAGTTCAGGGTAAAAAACTTAAACCAGAGATTATACAACGGTTGATAAGAAAAATTAGAAATGAGGTAATATTACCATCAAATACTACTCCCCATTCACTCAGACACACATTTGCTACTGAGCTACTCCATAATTTTGCAGATTTGAGATCAATCCAAGAATTATTGGGACATTCATCTTTGTCAACAACTCAGAAATATACATCTGTGAATACAGATCATTTGCGAAAGATGTTAGAAAAAAGTCATCCAAGGGCGAAGTAGACTAAGATGTTTCGTACCTAAATGTTAATTTCATTTCACCTGCAACTTTCACTATCTGAGACAGACATTCAGGTGCATTTTCGTCTCTGATAGAAATAGCAAATCTGCATATATATTGAGTTTTATCTGCAAATGAAATTTTTTCAGTATTCATTCTAATTATCAAAGCATTATTATCGTTAAGAGTTTCGATAATTTTATTCAATAAACCTCTCTGATCTTCTCCAGATAGAACAATTCTGTGAGTAATCTTTGTAGTTGGGCCTGTATCAGAATATGCCTCAAGTGATTTGATTTGAAACTCACCACTTTTAGACGATTCAAGATTTTTTAGGCCAAGTTTAAGTTCCTCAATTTCTATATTTTTTGGTTTTTGATAGACCATTGTGAGCTCACAAACTCTTCCCAGAGTTGCAAAAGTGACTCCGGAAAACTCGCCCCCGAGGTCTGTTAAAAAAGACGTTATTTGAGAAATAAGGTTAGGTTTATTTTCGCCTAGATAGGAAATGATTGCATTAGTGCTCATTTTAAATCTTCATCGCCTTCCTCATTGCATCGCCAATTCTAGTTATTGTATCCGATACAATTACGCCAGCTGATTTTAAAGCTTCTTTCTTTGCGTCTGCTGTTTCGTCTCCACTGTTAACAATGGCACCGGCATGGCCTAATTTTCTGCCTTTAGGAGCTGCAGCTCCAGCTACAAAAGCAGCTACTGGTTTTTTTTTACCATTACTCCATGATCTAATAAAATCGGCTCCTTCAATTTCAGCTGTGCCACCAATTTCTCCTATTAAAACGATGCCATCTGTTTCATCATCTTCTAAGAATAGTTTTAATGCATCAACAAAATTGGTTCCGTTAACTGGATCTCCACCAATACCGATTATAGTAGACTGACCAAGCTCGGCGGTCTGTACTGCTGATTCATAAGACAACGTACCAGATCGTGAAACAACTCCTATTCTTCCCGGCTTACAAATATGTCCTGGTATAATACCGATCTTTCCAATGCCCGGAGTCAATACTCCTGGACAATTGGGTCCTACCAACCTTGTTTTAGATCCCTTCATTTCTCTTTTCACCCTTTGCATATCGCTTGTAGGTATTCCGTCAGTAATACAAACTACCAAGTCTAACTCTGCTTCTACGGCTTCAAGAATTGCGTCAGCAGCAAAGGGTGGCGGAACAAATACCCCACTTGCATTGCATCCAGTCATTTTCTTAGCTTCTGCAACTGTATTAAAAACTGGTATCTTAAGATGATCTGTTCCTCCTTTTTCTGGCGTAACGCCACCAACAATATTCGTATTATAATCTATTGCCCGTTCTGAATGAAACGTTCCCTGCGCCCCTGTGAAGCCTTGACAAATTATTTTTGATTCTTTAGTCAATAAAACAGCCATTATTCTTTTTCCTTTACCATTTCAACAACATCCTTTGCTGCTTGTTCCATTGTGTCAACAGGCTTGATAGGAAAACCAGAATTTTTGAGAATATCTTTACCCTCGTCAACATTTGTACCTTCAAGCCTCACCACAAGAGGTTTATCTAGACCAACTTCTTTTGAGGCATTGACTAAACCTGTTGCAATATCGTTACATCTCATCATCCCACCAAAAATATTTATAAGTATTCCTTGAACATCAGGATCTTTATAAATAAGTTTAAATGCTGCGGCCACTCTCTCTGGGGTTGCAGCTCCAGCTACATCCATGAAATTTGCAGCCTCTCCTCCATAATACTTAATAATGTCCATTGTAGCCATAGATAATCCTGCACCGTTCACCATAAGTCCAATATTACCGTCAAGTTTAACATAATTTAAATCATGTCTAGCCGCCTCAAGTTCTAAAGGGTCGTATTCGTTTTCGTCTTTCATCTCTGCAACGGCCCTTTGTCTATAAAGTGCATTATCGTCAAATGATGCTTTGCAATCTAGAACAACTATTTCATCATTAGCTGTAACAGCAAAAGGATTTATTTCTATCATTGCGGCGTCAAGAGAAACAAAAGCTTTATAAATCGCTAAAATATTTTTCTGTGCTTTTTTAGCAATTTGACCCTTCAATCCAAGACCGTACACGATTGTTCTTGCGTGATGAGTCAAAAGGTCGGACCCTGGAGATATTTTCATATTTTGAATATGTTCAGGATTTTTCTCAGAAACTTCCTCTATATCAACACCACCTTTTTGAGAGTAAATAATGGTATTTCCACCTGTTTCTCTATCTACAGTTATGCAAATGTAAAGTTCGTTCTTAATTTCATAGCCTTTTTCAAGATAAACTCTTCTAACGGTTTTGCCACTTTCAGTGGTCTGCGGAGTAGTTATGTTCATACCAATCATCTTATCTACAGTTTCCACAACCTGTTCAGAATTATCACAAATCTTTACTCCCCCAGCTTTTCCTCTACCACCTGCGTGAATTTGGGCTTTAACTACGATCTTATCTTCATTTAGCCAGGAAACTATATTTTCTGCTTCGTGAGTTTGATAAACAACTTCTCCGGGTGGGATATTTACACCAAACTTTGATAATAATTGTTTGGCTTGGTATTCATGAATATCCATTTAAATTCCTTTTACTTACAAATTCATGTTTATGAAAAACAATATTGATAAACATGAAGTTTGCGAATATATCTGAAATTGTACATTTAGACTAGTAATTTTTTACATTTTTTAACTAATTCTTTCACTGCCTTAACTGATTTGGAAAATTCCTTTTTTGATTCTTTTGTGAGTTTGAGTTCAATAACTTCCTCAACACCGTTTTTACCAATAATTACAGGAACACCAACAAAGATATTTTTAAAACCATATTCCCCGTTTAATAATGAGGAACAAGGTAAGATTTTTTTTTCATCAAAAAGAAAAGATTCTAACATTTCAATTGCACTACAGGCCGGAGAATAAAAGGCTGAACTGTCTTTCATTAAAGATACAATTTCACCACCACCATTTCTGGTTTTTTTAATCACTTTTCTTAATGAATCTTGATTAATTTTTTTACTATCAATAAAATTTTTTAGAGGAATTCCTGATATAGAAGTGTAGTCTGGTAGTGGAACCATTGTGTCACCATGTCCACCAAGAACCATAGTTTGAATGGATTCGACACAAACGTCTAATTCTTGAGCAAGAAAAAATCTAAACCTTGCTGAATCTAGTATGCCAGCCATACCGACAATCATATTAGATTTGATGCCTATAATATTTTTAAGACACCAAACCATTGCGTCAAGAGGGTTGGTTACGCAAATTACAAAAGCATTGGGTGAATATTTTTTTATAGCTTTACCAATATCCGACATTATTGAAAAATTTATTTCGATTAAATCATCCCTACTCATACCTGGTTTTCTGGCTACACCAGCTGTAATGATTATTGCTGAACTACCTTTGATTTTTGAAATGTCGTTAGTACCCTCTATTTTGCCATTAATACTATCTACTGGGAAGCTTTGGGCTAAGTCTAAAGATTTGCCCTTTGCTAGGCCTTCAATAACATCAACCAGGGTAATTTGACCAATTTTCTTTCGACTAAGACTATAGGCAAGAATTGTTCCTATGTTTCCAGCCCCTATTAGACTAATTTTTTTCAAACGTTGCTTTCATTGAAATGAAAGTTAATTTTATATTATGTCTAAACCAATATCTACTGAATTAGCAGAATTAGTTATTTTACTTGTGGATATATAATCTGCACCTAACTTTGAATAAATTGATATATTTTTTAATGTGATCCCCCCAGTGATTTCAAACTTAATTCCTTTTTTTTTTAATTTTATGCATTTCTTTATTTCTGAGGGTCTCATATTATCGAGTAGAATATATTTTGCTCCATCTCGAATTGATTTTTTAACATCTACAAAGTTCTCACATTCTATTTGGTAGTTATTAATTTTTTTTGATCTAAAATTTTCAAGAATTTTTTCAACACTCCCAATAATTTTTATATGATTATCCTTAACTAGAATTTGATCGTAGAGGCCCATTCTATGATCACAAGCACCACCTACAACAGTGGCAAATTTTTCTAATTTTCTAATCCCAATTGTTGTCTTTCTTGTGTTTAAGAGCTTGGTTTCAACAGACCCCATTTTTTCCTTAAATTTGTGTGTTGTTGTAGCAATGCTTGAGAGATGTTGAAGAAAATTAAGTATTGTTCTTTCGATAGCTAAAATAATTCTTGCATTACCTCTTATCTGAACAATCCTAGAATTTTTTTCTATTTTTTTTCCATCTTTAAAAAATGAATTTATTCTTAATTCTGGAAAATTTTTCTGCAAGAAGTTTTCTATAAAAAGTATTCCACATAGAATTATATTTTCTCGATTTGAGATGACACATTGAATATTTAGGTCTTTTTTTATTATACTTTTAGACGTAATATCGTTTCTTAAACTTCTTCCATTTAGATCTTCTTTTAACTCATCAGAAAGTTTGGTTAAGGACAAGTATAATAAATCCTGAGTTTTCACAATATTACTGACTTAGTTTTAACATAGTAATTAATGGTCTTTTAGCTTTTAATATTAATTCGTTATTAATTGATATTTCAGGAGATAGACTTTGCAAACAATCTCTTAATTTTTCAAGAGTATTAAGTTCCATATATGGACAGTTCGAACAAGAACAGTTGCCATCAACTCCTGGAGCTATTAAAAATTCCTTAGACGGTTCATTTTTTTTCATTTGATGTAGAATATGAGGTTCCGTAGCTACTATAAATTTGTCCGAATCGTCATTTGAAATGAATTTTAATAACGCAGAAGTAGAACCAATATAATCGGAATGCTTTAGAATATTTTCTGGGCATTCAGGGTGTGCAATAATTTTTGACGAAGGATTTCTCACCTTCATTTTTACCAATTCTCTCTCAGAAAAAGTTTCATGAACAATACAAGTTCCGTTCCAAAGTTTCATTTGTCTTTTAGTAATCTTATTTAGGTAGCTACCAAGATGTTTGTCTGGAGCAAAAATAATTTTTTGTTCAGGAGGAATTGATCCTATTATTTTTGCAGCATTAGATGAAGTGACTATTATATCTGACTCTGCTTTAATTTCGGCAGAACAATTTATGTATGATAATACAATGTGATCTGGAAATCTGTTTTTAAATTGCCTAAACTCTTCTACTTGACATGATTCTTCTAAAGAACAACCCGCATTAATATCTGGAAGGATTACTTTTTTGTTAGGACTAAGAATTTTGGCAACTTCTGCCATAAACCTTACTCCACAAAAAACGATGACATCTGCATCATTATTTTGAGCTTTTTTTGAAAGATCAAGAGAATCACCAATAAAATCGGCAATGTCTTGGATCTCTTCATCCTGATAAAAATGAGCTAATATTAATGCATTTTTTTTTTTTTTTAAATACATTATTTCCTCTTCTATATTTTTGATCTGCTGATTTTGATGTTTCATTTTTTTCTTTTATTTAAGTTATTTTCTATATAAGCTTGTGATCCCATTTCTCTGAGTCTAGATAAAGTTCTTTTAAATTCTTTATAATTTGTTTTACCTATATATAGTTCTTTTAAGTCTATATTGGTAGCAATAGAAAGTATATTTTTATTGTCATACAAAACATCTATAAATGAAATAAATCTTGATAAGAGGTTTTTTGAATCTTCAGTCATCTGTTTTGTTTTTCTTAATACAATAAAATGCATTTTTTTTGAAATTAACTCATAATCTTGAAAAACAAGATTTTTAGAGAAAAATTCTAAAAAATCTATTTCTACTAGATTTCCGTATGTTTTTTTTAATTTAAAGTTATTGCCTTTTCGATTAAATGACATTTCTCGAGAACTGGAAAAAGCTGCAAATTCTTTTACTATGAGATCTTGTTTTGATACATGATTTAAATCTTTTAATAAAAAAAAATTTGTATTTATTTTTCGGTTTGATCTGTAATCAACTTTGGATTTAATATTAAAAGATAAAAGTTCAGAATTTAAAATTTCTTTAATTTCTTCACATAATTTTGGATTAACATGATCAGTATAAATTTTTGAAATTTTTTTATTACCACTTATCACAATAGGAATTCTAATTTTTCTTATATCATCAATAAATTTTTTAAAGAGTATAAGACTTGTTAAATTATTTATATAAAGCTCGTCAATCACAATTACTTTTTTTTTTTTTATTTTTTCAAAAAAATTTAGGTGTTGATGGTTCTTAGCTTGTAAAATAAATATAAGATCAGTAAAGTGCAACATTTCAGAAAAGGGATGAATAAAATTTAAGGCTTTCAATATTACAGATTTCCCTGCTCCGACCGATCCAAAAAGATACACTCCTGATTTAAAATTTTTAGATAAAGAAAAGAGCTTAAATTTTTTTGATTCCTCTAATAATTTTTCTATTATACAAGAGGCATTTCTTTGGCATCGGCTAGGTACAATTTTATTATTATCTTCGAGATAGGTAAGCAGTTTAAGACTTAAGTTTTTCAATATTAAGACGAAACTTGAAGTTTTTTTATTTCAGAAATAGCTTTGGCTGGATTGAGGTTTTTTGGACAAGTTTTTGTACAGTTCATAATTGTGTGACATCGATAGAGTTTGAATTTATCTTTTAAAAGCTCTAACCTTTCTTTTTTATTTTCATCGCGGCTGTCAATTATAAACCTATAAGCTTGAAGCAAAATGGCAGGACCTAGAAATTTATCACCATTCCACCAATAACTTGGACAAGAAGTTGAGCAGCATGCACAAAGTACGCATTCATAAAGTCCATCAAGTTTTTTTCTGTCATCAGGAGATTGGATATTTTCTTTTTTTGATTTATTACTATTTTTTAGCCAGGGTTGAATTGATTCATATTGTTTGTAGAAATCACTCATATCTGGAACGAGATCTTTTAAAACCCTCATGTGCGGAAGAGGGTATATATTAACTTCTTTTCCGATGATGGGTTTTAAGCAAGCTAAAGTATTAGTGCCATTGACATTCATAGAGCAAGACCCACAAATACCCTCTCTACAAGATCTTCTAAATGTTAATGATGGATCTACTTGGCTTTTTATAAACATCAGAGCATCAAGTACCATCGGACCAAGTTTTGATTTGTCAACGAAAAATTTGTCTAACCTAGGGTTAGAATTGGACTCTCTATTCCATCTGTAGACATTGAAAACAATTTTGTTTTTGCCATCATTACCAAAAGTATTGCCTTTGATTACATTAGATCCTTTGGGTAAAGTTAAGTTAACCATTGTATTAAATTAATAAACTCTTGCTTTAGGTTCAATGGTTTTTATTTCTTTTGTATTGGTTTTGAGATTTACTTTTCTGAACTTAGTCATTGTTTTACCTTTATTATCAACCCAAATCATTGTGTGTTTCAACCATTTTTTATCATTTCTCTCTTTAAAATCAATTCTTGAGTGAGCTCCACGACTCTCATTCCTACAGAGTGCACTTTCAATACTTACAATAGACTGTAATAATAAATTTTTTAATTCTAAAGCTTCTATAACTTCTGTGTTCCATATTAAGCTTTTATCATTAATTTTAATATTATTAAAATCATCAAGTATAGACAATAATTTATTTTTTCCCTCTTTCATTGTTTTTTCTGACCTGTAAACGGGACAATAATTTTGCATAATATGTTGCATTTCTAGCCTAAGAGAAGCAAGATTTTTGTCTCCAGATGAATTTCTTATAATTTCAAAATTTTTAACAAGACCTTCAACTTCTTTCTCGTTTATTTTAGGATTTTCTTTTGATGGATCAATTATTTCAGCACATCTATTTGCTGCAGATTTTCCAAATACTACTAAATCAAGTAAAGAATTAGATCCTAATCTATTTGCTCCGTGAACGGAAACGCATGCAGCTTCTCCAATAGACATTAATCCCTTAACAACTTGATCAGAACCTTTGGCGTCTAGGTTTAGAACTTCACCATATATATTTGTTGGTATCCCACCCATATTATAGTGGACAGTAGGCTGAACTGGAATTGGTTTCTTTCTAACATCAACGCCAGCAAAAATTCTTGCTGATTCGGTAATACCTGGTAGTTTTTCATTTAAGACGTTCGGGTCAAGGTGATGTAAATTTAAGTGAATATGATCTTTAAGAGGACCACAACCCCTTCCTTCCATAATTTCAGAGGTCATTGATCTGGAAACGACATCTCTGCTTGCAAGATCTTTGGCGTTTGGAGCATAACGTTCCATAAATCTTTCTCCTGTTGAATTTGTTAAATAGCCCCCCTCACCCCTTGCTCCCTCAGTGATTAACACTCCAACACCATAAATACCTGTAGGATGAAACTGTGTAAATTCCATATCTTGAAGAGGAAGACCTGCTCTTAAAACCATACCTCCACCATCTCCTGTACAAGTGTGAGCTGAAGTACATGAAAAATAGGCTCTTCCATAGCCTCCCGTGGCTAGGATAACGGTTTTAGCTGAAAATAAATAAAACTTTCCGTCATGTAAATTGAAGGTTAGTACTCCGCAGCACTCATTTTTTTTATTCATTACCAAGTCGATGGCGAAATACTCTATAAAAAATTCAGCATCATGTGAGAGGGATTGTTGATACAATGTGTGTAACATAGCATGACCAGTTCTGTCGGCCGCAGCACATGTCCTTTGAGCTATCCCCTCGCCAAAATGAGTTGTCATTCCGCCGAATGGTCTTTGATAAATTTTACCTTTCTCTGTTCTTGAAAAAGGTACACCAAAATGCTCTAACTCAATTACAGCATCGGGCGCTTCTTTGCACATAAAAGCAATTGCGTCTTGATCACCTAACCAGTCGGAACCTTTAACGGTGTCATACATGTGCCATTTCCAATCATCTTCCCCCATGTTTCCCAAGGCGGCGCTAATTCCTCCTTGAGCAGCGACAGTGTGACTTCTTGTAGGAAATACTTTAGATATACAAGCTGTTTTTAGGTTAGAGGATGCGCATCCCATGACCGCTCTTAATCCAGAACCCCCGGCACCTATAACAACAACATCGAAATTCAATTTTTGCATTATTTTATTTTATTAACAAACGTACAATACTAAATATTGTAATTATAAGGAGAACTGCAAAGAAAAAGTTTTTTATCAACAATAATTTCTCTTTAAAAACTTGATCATGAAAGTAATCATCAATTATTGAGTTAATTCCAATGTTTGAATGTAAAAAAATAGAAATAAATAAAATTAAAGTAGAAAATGAGTTGAGGTAACTTTTAAACCATGATGTGACAGTTTGGTAGTTAATAACTTCAATATTATAAACTGAGTATATTGTAAAAGTTATAGTTATTAATATAAATAATGCATATATTTTCTGAAACACCCACTTCAACGTATAATCTGTATTCATTAAAATAACTCCAAAAATATTGCTATTGTTAAACTTGAAATGACAGAAATGACGATAACAAGGTAACCTAAAATAGTCGAGGATTTATTGTCCAAAAAGAAACCAAAATCCCAAATTATATGTCTTATTCCATTTAACAAGTGGTAACAGAAACCTAAAATAGTTAAGAAAATTATTATTTTTAATGGAACGGAATTCATAACAATAATAAAATAATTAAAGTATTTTTCTCCAAGTGTAAGACAAAAAAGACCAGAAACAAAAACTACTAGAGACAAATTTAGAGCTAATCCAGTTATCCTGTGGGAAATAGACAAAATTGAAGTGATTTGTGGTTTATAAATTTGAAGGTGAGGGGAAAGTGGAAGATTTTCTTTTTTCATTTTTCAAATAGGTATCAAAACAGAATATTCTAAATCTAACACTATGTTTTCTGATAAGTTATTTTTATCAGGAAATTTCATCTCAGCATTATTCTTTGAAGCTAGTGTTCTAATCATCATGGTTCCTATTTTATCATTTATTTTTTCTTTTTTAAGTATTTTTGACCAAGCATATATTGTGTCTCCTGAAAAAGTCGGGGCAGAATGTTTTCCAGAGTGAATAGCTGAAACTTTAAATGTGTTGGCAAACCCATTACAGCTGATTGCTCTTGCCAATGAGATTATATAACCTCCGTATATTATTCTTTTGCCAAATCTTCCATTCTTTTCTACGTATTGGTTAAAATGTACCCTTGCATTATTTTGATATAATCTAGTGGCAACTTGATGTTCTGCTTCTTCGATAGTTTGTCCGTCTAAATGATGGATTTCCTCATTTAAATCGTAATCATTAAAAAAGTTTTTACTTCCAGAGACCTGAGTCGACCAATTTTCTATTATTAAGTTTTTGGGTAATATAAAATCAGTTGTGTTAACATTTTCTGGAAGATCAGGAATGTCATTTTTAAAAGAATCTATCATTCCTTCAGTCTTTTTCCTCATCATTAACCATCTGTAATATGATAATATTATTTCTCCGTGCTGATTTTTTCCAACAGATTTTACGTAAACTGTTCCAGTTTTTCCATTGGAGTTTTCCTTTAATCCAATGATTTTTGAACTTGCTGATACTGTATCTCCAACAAATACAGGTTGATAAAAAGTTACACCAGCATACCCAAGATTCGCAATAGCATTCAAAGATAGATCTGGCACAGTTCTTCCAAAAACCATGTGAAATAGAAGTATATCATCTACAGGTAGCCTCTGTAATCCTAATGACTTTGCATATTCAACCGAATAATTAATAGGGAATCGACTACCTGTTGTTGAAAGATAAATCGATACGTCACCATCTGTTATTGTTCTTGGAACACTGTGATGAATTTCCTCTTTAATCTTATAATCTTCGAAGTATCTGCTTTTAAAATTTTTTGTCATTTAATTTTCAACTTCAAAACCAATTCTGCTATTTGAACTGCGTTTAAAGCTGCACCTTTTCTTAAATTATCAGCAACAACCCAGAGACCAAGTGTTTTTTTCTTGTTACCTAACCTCAATCTGCTAATAAAAACTTCATCTTCTCCTGCAGATTCATCAGGAGTTACATATCCCCCATCAATTTTTTCATCTACAAGAGATAGCCCGGGAAATTTTTTTATTTTAGTTATGAGTTTTTTTAAATCAATTTCCTTTTCTGTTTCAACAAAAATAGCTTCTCCATGACCGACAAAAACTGGTACTCTAACGCATGTTGAAAAAATTTCAATTTTTTCACCAAGTATTTTCTGAGTTTCTTCAATCATTTTATTTTCTTCCTTGGTAAAACCATTTTCTAAAAAGTCATCGATATGCGGTATTAAGTTAAATGCTATTCTCTTTGAAAATATTTTTGCTTTCAGCGGTCTGTTTTTGTAAACATCTAGCGTTTGATGAAACAATTCATCCATTGCTGATTTTCCTGCACCCGAAGTAGATTGATAAGTTGAAACAACAATTTTTTTTATTTTGAAAAGATCATGGATGGGTTTTAAAGCAACCACCATTTGAATAGTTGAACAGTTGGGATTGGAGATGATTCCCTTTTTAATATTTAAAATATCTTTAGGGTTTACTTCTGGAACAATTAATGGAACATCTTTTTTCATTCTAAAAAAAGAAGTATTATCAATTATTAATGCACCTTCTTTAGACGCTTTTGGTGCAAATTTTTCAGAAACTTTTGAACCAGGCGAAGAAAAAACAAAATCAACTCCTTTGAATTTAAATTTATCGAGAGCAATCACTTCCACCTCTTTATCAATTCCATAAGAAATTTTTGTTCCCTCTGATTTTAGAGAGGCTAAAGCAAAAATCTTATTAATTGGAAATTTTCTCTGATCTAATATGTTGAGTATTTCTCTCCCAACATTTCCTGTTGCTCCAATCACGGCTACATTATATTTTTTCATTAGCCTAACTCCTCTAAAACTCTATCACCCATTTCACTAGTTGAAATTCTTTTTTTCCCATCGCTAAAAATATCATTTGTTCTAAACCCTTTTTCTAATACGGAGTTGACTGCTTTGTTGATAAGATGTGACAATTTATTATTATTAAATGAATATTTTAACATCATACTTACGCTTAAGATCATAGCTAATGGATTTGCTATTCCCTTACCTGCGATATCGGGTGCTGAACCGTGAACAGGTTCGTACATTGCTTTTTTATTTCCCTTATCAGATATTCCAATAGATGCTGATGGAAGCATTCCTAAAGATCCTGTCAACATCGATGCACAGTCTGATAGAATATCTCCAAACATATTTGTTGTAACTATTACATCAAATTGCTTGGGATTTCTTACGAGCTGCATTGATGCATTATCAACATACATATGTGAAAGTTCTACATCTGGATATTTTTTTGCTGTTTCAATTACTACTTTTCGCCAAAGCTCGGTAGACTCCAAAACATTTGCTTTATCTACAGAACATAATTTTTTGGATCTGGTCATTGCAGTTTCAAAAGCAACCTTGGCAATTCTTTCTATTTCTTGAGTTGTATAGACTAATGTATTAAATCCCCTTTGATTTTTTTTATCAATATTTTCAACACCTCGTGGTTCTCCAAAATATATTCCGCCAGTAAGCTCTCGTATAATTAAAATATCAAGATCTTGAATTATTTCAGGTTTCAAACTAGACGAATTTATTAGAGAATCGAAGACCAATGCTGGTCTAAAATTAGCGTATAAGTCTAGCTCCTTTCTTATCTTTAACAATCCCCTTTCAGGTCTATTTTCAAAACTAAGTTTTTCCCATTTTGGCCCTCCAACTGCTCCTAAGATAATGGCATCTGATCTTTTAATTTTTTGAATTGTTTTATCTGTTAGCGGAGAACCAAATTGATCAATGGATGACCCTCCAACCAGCTCTTCATTAATTTCAAATTTTAAATCAGTGTTTTTCGATAACCAGTTAATTATCTTAAGAGCTTCTTTTGATATTTCTTGGCCTATTCCATCGCCTGGTAATAAAGATATGATGTATTTTTTTTTCATTTTCGATCTTTTTAAAGTTTTTAATTTGCATTATAAATTAAGCCAAGGTTTAGACTTCTGTAAATTTTCTTCGTACCTGTCAATTTTTTTCTCTTTTTTTAAAGTTAGTGCGATATCATCTAAACCCTCTAATAGACATTTTTTTCTAAATTGATCTATTTCAAAGCAAATAATTTTCTCGTCTTCTGTCATAATTTCTTGCCTATTAAGATCAATCTTCAATTTTTTTTTCCCTTCCGCTTCTTTAATTAAATAGTCTGTTTCATTGATCTTGAGCTTTATCGGAAGTATACCGTTTTTAAAACAATTGTTATAAAATATATCAGCAAAGCTAGGTGCTATTATGCATTTGAATCCAAAATCTAGCAATGACCATGGGGCGTGCTCTCTGCTACTACCGCAACCAAAATTTTCACCTGTCACCAGTATTGTTGCTTTATTGTAATATTCCCAATTTAGTACAAAATCATTTTTTAAGTTACCGTTTAAATCATATCTCATTTCGTGGAAAAGGTTTTTTCCTAACCCAGATCTTTTTATTGTTTTTAAAAATTGTTTAGGGATAATCATATCAGTATCTACATTAATCATTTGTAAGGGCGCGGCAATTCCTTTTATTATTGTAAATTTTTCCATTTAACTATCTTCAACCAAACTGAGCTTGCCTTTTAAAGCTGTTGCTGCCGCTACTGCTGGACTTACAAGGTGAGTTCTTCCATCTCTTCCTTGTCTTCCTTCAAAGTTTCTATTAGATGTTGAAGCACATCTTTCTCTTGGTTTAAGCTGATCAGGATTCATAGCTAAGCACATAGAACAACCTGGCTCTCTCCAATCAAATCCAGCGTCAATGAGAATTTTGTCAATACCTTCTTTTTCAGCTTCTTGTTTTACAAGGCCTGAACCTGGAACAACCATTGAATCGACTTTAATTTTCTTTCCTTTTACTACTTTAGCAACTTCCCTAAGATCTTCAATCCTACCATTAGTGCATGAGCCAATGAACACCTTATCAATTTTTATGTCCTGAATCTTTTGATTAGGTTTCAGACCCATATACTCCAGAGACCTTATAACTGCATTTCTTCTGTTTGTATTTTTAATTTTTTTAGGATCAGGAGTTTTACCATTAATTGGTGCAACGTCTTGGGGACTTGTTCCCCAAGTAACTTGAGGTTTAATTGAATTGGCCTTTATTTCTATTTCCTTATCATACTTAGCGCCTTTTTCAGAGGGTAAATCCATCCAATACTTTAGGGCTTTATCCCAATTCAAACCGGTGGGGGCATAAGGTCTGCCATAAATATATTCAAAAGTTTTATTATCTGGAGCTATCAGTCCAGCCCTAGCACCAGCTTCGATACTCATATTACATATTGTCATTCTGCCTTCCATTGAAAGGTTGGAAATAGCCTCACCTGAATATTCAATTACATAGCCTGTTCCACCGGCTGTCCCAATTTCGCCTATAATTTGTAGTATAATATCTTTTGATGTAACACTAGGGCTTACTTTTCCCGAAACATTTATCCGCATGTTTTTTGCCGGCTGTTGAATAAGCGTTTGTGTGGCCAATACATGTTCAACCTCACTTGTTCCAATACCAAACGCTAGCGCACCAAAAGCTCCATGTGTAGCTGTATGGCTATCTCCACAAACTATGGTCATTCCTGGCTGAGTTATACCTTGTTCAGGACCAATTATATGTACGATCCCTTGTCTTTTATCAAGAAGAGGAAAAAAATTTACATCAAATTCTTCGCAATTTCTTTCTAATGTTTCAACCTGTATTTTGCTTTCAATATTTTTTATTCCATTTGTTCTATCGCTTGTTGGCACATTGTGATCAGCGACTGCAAAAGTGTGTTGAGGTTTTCTCACTCGCCTTCTTGATTTTCTTAAACCCTCAAAAGCTTGTGGACTTGTAACCTCATGCACTAGATGTCTGTCAATATAGAGGAGGCAAGTGCCATCCGTTTGTTTGTCAACAAGATGATTTTCCCAAATTTTATCAAATAAAGTTTTAGGCTTCATAAAATAAATATATAACCCATTACAAACCTATAAAGTATTATTTTTTTTCAACAATTTCTTTTATGTCTTTAGAATTTGTAGTTGGTGATTTTTTAGTTATCTCAGCTTTAGTAGATTTATTATCATTAGTATTTAACTTGTTTTGTTGGTTTAAAACATTTTTTTCTGCAATTCTAGCTGACTTCCCACTCCTTTTTCGTAAATAATAAAGCTTTGATCTTCTAACACTTCCAAGTTTTGCAATTTCAATTTTACTAATTTGAGGTGAAAATAATGGTAAAACTCTTTCAATACCTTCACCATATGAGATTTTTCTCACAGTAAATGATGAATTTAAGCCAGCATTTTTTTTTGCTATACATACACCCTCAAATACTTGTATTCGTTCTTTTTCACCCTCTTTAACTCTTAAATGAACTTTTATTGTATCACCAGAGTTAAAATTAGGTATTTCTTTATCGAGCCCTAAACTTTTAAGGTGATCTTTTTCAAATTTTTCAAGTACATTCATTGTTCCCCCTTATTTTTACTCTTAAATTTTTTAAGTAAATCTGGTCTTATTTTATTGGTTTTATCAATAGATTTCTTCAATCTCCAGTCTGATATTTTTTCATGATTTCCACTTAATAGGACATCCGGAACTTTCATACCTTTCCAATTTCTTGGTTTGGTAAATTGCGGATATTCAAGAAGGTGATCTTGAAAACTTTCAGAATTTAAACTTTTTTTATTACCTAATACTTCAGGAATTAATCTTACGCAAGTGTCAATTAAAATAATTGAAGCAATTTCACCTCCTGAAAGTATAAAATCACCTATTGAAAGTTCTTCAATTTTGTTATGATCGAGAAATCTTTGATCAATTCCTTCATATCTTCCACAAATAATTATTAATTCATCAAATTTAACTAAGTTTCTGACAATTTTGGAATTAATGGTTTTTCCACCAGGTGACATAAATACAATTTTTTTTTTAATTCTAAGATCTTTTTTATTTGAAAAATCAAGAGCTCGTTGCATTATATCAGGTTTTAAAATCATTCCAGCACCTCCTCCATAAGGTGGGTCATCAACTTTTTTATTCCTACTTTTGGAAAAATTTCTAATATTAATGGTTTCTATTTCAAAAAGTTTTTTTTCAATGGCTTTTCCAGTAATAGAGTGAGCAAGAGGTCCTGGAAAAATCTCGGGAAATAATGTTAAAATTTTAAATTTCATAATATACATGGTTTAATAGAATTTTATCACACTCTAAATCAACTTCTAAAATGTGGTCATTGTTAAAGGGAACTAATAACCCATTTTTGTCATTAGATATTTCAAGATAATCTCCTGCACCATGATTTTTAACGCTTATAACATTTCCAATTTTTCTTTTTTTTACAAATACATTCAAATTTACTAAATCATTATAATAAAATTGTTTGTTTTCCAATTTAGGAAGCGCGGACTTTTCTAAATAAAAAAATTTTCCAACTTTTTTTTTTAAATCCTCTGGGTTAGAAGATCCTAAAATTTTGGCAAGGATTCTACTTGAATTTAGCTTAAAACGCACATCTATTTTTTGATCATTTTCCAAAAAAAATTTTCTATGTCTTATTATATCAGTTGGTTTGGAAAAAAAACTATAAACAGTGATATCCCCCTTTAAACCGACTACCTTTCCAAACTTACCTACAACAATTTTATTTCCGCTTTTTGATATATATTTTTCCTTAATTTAAACAGCTTGGTTATCTGAGAGTTTACATATTTTGTTTAATTTACTTTTTAATCTATTTTCTTTTCACTATTAACTTTATTGATTTCTTCCTAAGACTTGGAATCAGCCTCAGATTTTTCATCTTTAGCTTCGGTTTTGGGGGTCTCTACAGCTGGTTCTGGACTAGCTTCAGGTTTTTCGTCTTTAGCTTCGGTTTTGGCGGTCTCTACAGCTGGTTCTGGACTAGCTTCAGGTTTTTCATCTTTAGGTTCGGTTTTGGCGGTCTCTACAGCTGGTTCTGGACTAGCTTCGGTTTTGGTGGACTCTGCAGCTGGCTCGGAGGCGGCTGAAGCAACTTCTTTTGCAGCATCTTCGAGATCTTGTTTAGATTTAAGCTTTTCTTCTTTTGCTTTAATTTTTTCTAGAGTCTTTTTCTTAGGTTGATTTTGTTTAGTTTGATTGGGAATTTCTTTTTTTTTTGTTAATCCCTCTTTAGCAAGGAAATTATTAACTTTGTCTGTCGGTCTTGCTCCAACGGACAACCAATATTTGATTCTTTCAACATTTAGACTCACTCTTTCTGGATCTTCTTTAGGCCTCATTGGGTTATAAGTGCCTAATCTCTCAAGGTATTTTCCGTCTCTTGGCGATCTGATATCCGCTGCTACAATTCTGAAGTAAGGTCTTTTTTTTGATCCCCCTCTAGATAATCTTAGTGATACTGACATAATTTTTCCTTTCTTCTAAGATAGTTTATTTTTACTCATTAAGTTTTGAAAATCGCCTAATTGCTGAGAGCTCATCATACTATCAATATTTTTATTTTTCCCGACTTTTTTCATCATTTGGCTCATTTTTTTGAATTGTTTTAAAAGTTTATTAACGTCTTGGACATGTGTCCCTGAACCTTTGGAAATTCTTTGTTTTCTCGATGCTTTTACTATGTCCGGAAAATTTCTTTCTTTAGGAGTCATAGAGTTAATTATTGCTTTTTGTTTATCAAAAACATCATTATTTTTTATAGATTCTTCAACTTTTCCTTTAAGGCTTGATAAACCGGGAAGATATTTCATAATGCTTTGAATCCCACCCATTTTTGATAGTTGATCAAGTTGTTTTGAATAATCTGATAAGGTAAACCTGCCTTTTAAAATTTTTTTTTGAAGGGTTTCAGCTTCTTTTTGATCAATTTCTTCTGAAGCTTTTTCAACTAGAGTAACAACGTCACCCATCCCAAGGATCCTGTTAGCAATTCTATCGGGATGAAAAATTTCAAGATCATCAATTTTCTCTCCAACTCCCATAAACTTAATTGGTTTTTTTGTTATATATTTCATTGATAATGCTGCCCCACCTCTAGAGTCACCATCTATTCTAGTCAAAATAATTCCACTCAAATTTAGTTTTTCTGCGAAGCTTTGAGCTGTGTTTACAGCATCTTGACCTGTCATTGAATCTGATACTAAAAGTATTTCAGAAAATTTAAATTTCTCAGAAATATCCTTAATCTCATTCATCATTTTTTGATCAATATGATTTCTACCAGCGCTATCCATAATAAGTACATCAATTTCGTTTTCTATGGCTTTGTTGTAGGCAATCTCTGAAATTTGGAGAGGAGACTTATTTTGCTGCAAATTTAAAGTTTCAATATTATTTATTTGTCCCAACTTGATTAATTGTTCCTGAGCTGCAGGCCTGTATATGTCCAAAGAAGCCATCATTACCTTTTTATTATGTTGCTTCATTATCCATCTTGCTATTTTTGCTGAGCTAGTTGTTTTTCCTGAACCTTGAAGCCCAACCATTAATATCATTACAGGAGATTTAGAATTAAGATTCAGCTCATCATTTTGTGAACCGAGAAATTCTTTGAGTTCATCATTAACAATCTTGATGATCATTTGAGCTGGTGAAACACTTTTAACAACTTCTAGTCCAAGAGCCTTTGATTTAACAATTTCTATGAAATCTTTAGCTACGGAAATCGACACATCAGATTCTAAAAGTGCTATTCGTATCTCTCTCATAACGCTGTTTAGGTTTGATTCGTCTATAACTCCTTTGCCTTTTAATTTGTCAAAGATTCCGGTAATTTTATCAGTTAAATTTTCAAACATATTTAAATTTATTTAAAACAAAAAAAGTCAGTGCACGAAACTCGTGGACTGACTGAATTTATTTGATTGTCTTTATATCAAAAAACATTTAATTCTAAAAGATATTTATTAAGATTATAAAATGAATCAAATTAAATTCATCAAAGCAAATGGACTAGGAAATGACTTTGTAATATTTCCAAAATACAATAATCTAAAAATTACTAAAAGTTTTATTAATTATATTTCAGATAGAAAGGTTGGAGTTGGATGTGATTTGGTTGTTTTCATTAAAGAGTCAGAAAATAACTTTTCTGATTTAGTTGTTAAATTTTTTAATAGAGACGGATCTGAAGCGGAGATATGTGGCAATGCTCTAAGATGTGTTGGAAAATATTTTAATCAGTTAACAAAAAAAAAAAATTTAACAGTTGAAACAAATTCCGGGCTTATCGATATAGCAATTTTAAATCCTGACAAGATCGCAGTAGACTTGGGAAAACCAAATTTATCATGGGATAAAATCCCATTAATAAAACAATTTGATACTCATAACATGCAATTTAATTTTGATTACCTTAAAGATGGATTCGCAGTAAATATAGGTAATCCACATGTTATTTTTTTTGTAGACGAAATTTATAAAGAAAAGCTAGAGGTTGATTCAGTTAAAATTTTAAAAAAAAATTATTTTCCCAAGGGTGTAAATGTTAGTGTTGTTAAAATATCCTCAAAGAAAATAATAAATATTTTAACTTTTGAAAGAGGTGTTGGTATAACAGAAGCATGCGGCTCTGGAGCTGGTGCAGCGGCTTTTGCGTCTTTTATATTAAATCACTGCAATAGAAATATACAAGTTTGTATGAATGGCGGAAATCTAAACGTTGAAATAACCCAAGATAAACATATTTTAACTATCGGAGATGCGAAAGAAGTTTTTAGTGGTGAAATAAAACTTGAGAAAATTTATTTAGATGGAAAAAAGTAAATCAAAAGTAATAAATCTAGGTTGTAGATTAAATTTTTTTGAATCGGAAGTAATAGACAATATTTTAGAAAAAAATAATGTTCAGAAAAAAATAGTCATAAATACCTGTGCGGTCACAAATCAGGCGGTTAAAAAATCTATCAACGAAGTGAAAAGAGCAGCCAAAAATTTTCCTGATCACAAGATTGTAGTTACAGGTTGTGCGAGTCATTTAGATAGAGACTTGTTTTTGAATTTAAAAAATGTTTCAAAAATTGTAAATAATCACAAAAAAACTGATTCTCAATATTATACTGATAAACCTGGACCACTAAAGGATGCTTTAGCATTTCCTTTTTTTGACAATTATTCGTCTAATAGGTCTAGAGGAACTTTGCAGATTCAGCAAGGCTGTGATCATCGTTGCACATTCTGTATAATTCCCTTTGGAAGAGGAGATTCAAAAAGTTTGAAGTTTAATGATATTTTAAAGAGAACTCAGGAATTGATTAAAAAAGGTTATAATGAAATAATTTTAACAGGCGTAGATTTAACTTCTTATGGCCATGATCTAAAAGGTCAGCCAAAACTTGGAAATATACTAAAACGATTGCTTGTTTGCGTTCCTGAATTGAAGAGACTGAGACTTTCTTCTATAGACCCTGCTGAAATTGATGAAGATTTGATGCAAATATTATTAAATGATGAGAGACTTTTACCTCATTTGCACCTTTCAATTCAATCTGGAGATAATTTGATTCTAAAAAGGATGAAACGAAGACATAATAGAAAACATGTAATAGATCTATGCAATAAAATTCGTTCTTTTAGACCTGAATTTACATTTGGAGCTGACATTATAGTTGGTTTTCCAACTGAAATGGACGAGCATTTTTCTAATACAGTTGAATTATTAAATTTGTGTAATTTTACAAATGTACATATTTTTCCATTTTCCCCAAAGACTGGAACTCCAGCGTCTTTAATGCCACAAGTTAAAGAGAAAATTAAGAAAGAAAGAGTAAGTATATTAAGAAAGGAATCACAAAGATTATTATTTGCAAAACTTAATAAAAAAATAGGAAAATTTTCTACAATTTTATTTGAGTCAAATAAGAAAAGTTACACAAACGAATATTTAAAAGTAAAATTTAGTGATGAAAAACCTCATAAATTACGAGCCGGCTCAGTCGCTAATGTTAAAATTGTTTCAAGAGATGAAGATTATCTAATAGCCGAACTTGACAAATAATGGTAGTTAGCTGGTTTAAGAAATTAAAAAATGGATTGTCCAAATCATCTGATAAAATATCAGATGGAATTAACAATATTCTTAAAAGAAAGAAAATTGATGATGCAACTCTGGGTGAACTTGAGGAGCTACTAATTTCCTCTGACTTAGGAGTGGATTGTTCATCTAAAATAATTTTTGAATTAAAAAAAGCTAAAATAGTTGAACCTTCCTCTTTAAAAGTAAAAGAAATAATTAAAAAAAAGTTAAAAGAAATACTTGTTCCATTAGAAAAAAAAATAAACTTACCCAAATCTTTATTTGTTATGCTTGTTGTAGGCGTGAATGGTGTCGGAAAAACTGCAACGATTGGAAAATTAGCTGATAAATTTATTAATGAAGGAAAAAAAGTGGGGATGGTCGCAGCCGATACTTTTAGAGCAGCTGCTGTGGAACAACTAGAAATCTGGTCTCAAAGAACAAACTCAATTTTTTTTTCAGCAAAGGAATCAAGTGATCCAGCTGCTCTTGCCTATCAATCAGTGATTGATGCTAAGAAAGATAACATAGATATCCTATTAATCGATACGGCTGGAAGACTTCATAATAAAACTGATTTAATGGATGAATTATCAAAAATAATTAGAGTAATTAAAAAAATTGATGAGTCAATTCCGAATGAAATAATTTTAGTTTTAGACGGGAACATTGGTCAAAACTCAATAAGACAAGCCGAGGTTTTTAAAGAAATTTGTGACATAAATAGTTTAATTATAACTAAATTAGATGGTTCTGCGAAAGGTGGTGCTTTAGTCCCAATAGCTGAAAAGCTTGGAATTCCAATATCATTTATCGGAACAGGCGAATCTAAGGAGGATCTAACGGTGTTTAATGCGGAAGAGTTTTGTATAGCATTACTTGATATAAATTAATCTCTGTAAATTTTCCACAAAGACGAATTTTTATCATCAGAAATAATATAAATGTCACCTTTTGAGTCGATTTCAAAGTCTCTTATTCTACCAATTTTAGGGTTATTTTTTATAATAATTTCTTCCTCAATAATTTTACCCTCGTTAAACCTCAACCTTAACAACAATTTTGTTTTTGTGGAGCTTACTAATAAATCACCGTTCCACTCATGAAAAGAGTTTCCTTTGTAAAAATTTATATTTCCAACTGCAATTGAGGGAACCCATGAAATAAGAGTTTTATCATAAATATTTTTAAATGCTTCTTTTCCAATTTTTCTTCCAGAATATTCTGTTCCACCCCAAGCAATATCTTTCCATCCATAGTTTCCAGCAAATTTTACTTTTCCAATATTATCTCCTCCTCTTGGTCCATGTTGTGAAAAATATATTTCACCATCATGAGGAGACACAGCAATCCCTTGAGGATTTCTTAATCCAATTTGATAAATTTCTGGAAGCCAAGTTTTAAAACCATTGAAATAAGGATTTTCAAGAGGAATAGAACCATCAGTTTTTATTCTTATTATGCTTCCAGGATGTTTAGTTGGATCCTGTGCTATCATTCCTTTGTCCCTGTCTCCAAAGCCTACATATAAAATATCATCTTTGATTGCGATTCTTGATCCCCAATGTTTATTAATATTCATTGCAGGTTTTCCTACAACAAGAACTTGTAAATTTTTAATTGAATTTTCTACTAAATTTCCGCTTGCAACAGCAGTACTAGAATGCTTTTTTTTGTTTATGTGGCTATATGTAAAATAAATCTTACCATCAGAATGTGCTAAAACATCTAATAACCCCCCTTGACCACTGACAGAATTAATATGCGAAATCTGATGATTTACTCTGATTAATTCTCCTGAGTCAATATTTACCTTTACAAGCCCACCACCCTTTTCAGTAATTAGTAAATTTTTTTCATCTATAAAGGTCATTCCCCAAGGATAACTTAATTTATCTTTAGAAATTTCTTTAAATTTTAGTTTAATTTTTGTTCTCTCATAATTTTTATAATCGCTAAAATTTTCTGAGTTAGCATTTGAAAAAAAAAAAGTATAAATTAATGAAATTAAAATGTGTATCATATAGATATATATTAACAGATCGTATTTAATTACAATTCTTAATTATTATGGATAAGAACTACTACAAAAAAAAGCACGGATTATTTCTTGAGGACCTTAAAATAGGTCAAGAAGCGAGTATTCAGAAAAAAATAACAGAACAAGATATTATGATATTTGCGAAACTTACTGGAGATAACAACCCGGTGCATATAGATGAAGAGTTTGCAAAACATTCTATTTTTAAAAAAAGAATTGCTCATGGTTTTTTGTCAGGAAGCCTTATTTCAACATTGATAGCAACAAAGCTTCCTGGTCCTGGAAGTATTTATTTAAACCAAAATATGAAGTTTCTTGCTCCTGTTTTCATTAACGATACTGTAATTGCAAAAGTTTCAATAATAGAAAAGATCATTGAAAAAAAAAAAATTTTTCTTGAAACCGAATGTTTTATTTTGGATAAGAAGGTTTTAACCGGTAAAGCGGAAATACTTGTCTCATCAAGATTAGATGTTAAATAATGCAAGTATTCAGGTCATTCACAATTCCTAAAGATTTTAATAATTCAATAATCGCCATAGGTAATTTTGACGGCTTTCATTTAGGACATCAGAGGGTCATTCAAAGAGCAAAAAAAATTTCTGAAGAGAATAAATCCAAAGTTGGAGTTTTAACTTTTGAACCTCATCCAAAGAGCTACTTTAAAGAGGAATTTAAAAATTTTAGATTAACTCCATTCAGAGAAAAATATAAGGTTTTAAAAGATGCACATCTTGATTTCATGATAAATATTAGATTTAATAAAAATTTTTTAGAAAAGACAGCGAATGATTTTATTCTACAAAATTTGATCAAGGATCTCAAAGTATTAGCAGTTGTTACAGGATTTGACTTTGTCTTTGGGAACAAAAAAGTTGGTAATGTTGATTATATGAAAAAGTATGCGGATAGAACCAAGAAATTTAAGTTTCATGTTGTACCTGAAGTGAAATATACAGATAACTTTGAAATTTCTTCATCAAACATTAGAAAATTTTTAAGAGAAGGAAAAATTGAAGATGCAAATAAACTTCTAACTAGAGAATGGACAGTTTCTGGAAGAGTTTTAGAGGGAGATAAAAAAGCAAGAGAACTTGGATTTAAAACTGCAAATTTAAAAATTGATAATTTTTGTAATATTAAAAATGGTGTTTACTTTGTTAGTATAAAGTTTAGTAAGAAAAAAATGATTAATTATTTTGGAATTGCAAACTTTGGTGTAAAACCGACTTTTAATAAGCATGATCCTTTACTAGAGGTTCATATATTTAATTTCAATGAAGATCTATATAATGAAAGAATCAATATTTCATTTTTAAGATTTGTAAGAGCAGAAAAAAAATTTGAAACTGTTGAGAAATTGAAAGATCAGATTATAAAAGATATCAACCTAGTAAAAAATGACAAACTATTCAAAAACTATTAATTTACCAAACACTAAATTTTCAATGAAAGCCAATCTTTCTGAGAAAGAAACACAGTGGCTGGATTTTTGGAATAAAAATAAAGTTTATAATACTTTAAAGAAACAGAATAAAGACTTCAAAAAATACATTCTTCACGACGGTCCTCCATATGCAAATGGAAACCTTCATCTTGGTCATGCATTGAATAAAATACTTAAAGATATTGTCTGTAGATTTAAGTTTCAGAATTCTTTAGATGTAAACTATATCCCTGGCTGGGATTGTCACGGATTACCAATTGAGTGGAAAGTTGAAGAAAAATTTAGAAAAACCGGAAAAAAAAAGATAGATGTTAATCTCAAGCAATTTAGAGATGAGTGTCGTAAATTCGCTAATACTTGGGTTGAAATTCAAAAAAAACAATTTGATAGATTTGGAATCCAAACAGATTGGAAAAATATTTATCTAACAATGCATGAGAAATCAGAATATATAATAATCTCAGAGTTACTAAAATTTTTCGAATCAGACCAATTATATCTAGGCTTTAAACCAGTGATGTGGTCTGTTGTTGAACAAACAGCTTTAGCGGAAGCTGAAATTGAGTATCATGATAAAAAATCTAATGCAATTTATGTAAAATTTCCTATTAAAAATTATTATGATAATGCTCACATCCTTATCTGGACAACTACACCTTGGACTATTCCCTGTAATAAGGCCATAGCTTATTCCAAAAAATTAAAATATAAGCTAATCGAAGTTAAAAAAGATTTTGAGTCTTTAAATTTATCAAAAGGAGAAAAATTTTTGTTAGCTGAGAGTCTCATTTCTTTTTTTTGTGATGAGCACTCTATAGATGAATACGTAATTTTAGAGGAATTGAAAGGTAATGATCTTCAAAAACTTAAATGTGAGCATCCTTTTAAAGATATAGGTTACAATTTTGAAGTCCCGATTTGTCAAGGATCACATGTTACTGATGAAGCGGGTACAGGTTTTGTACATATTGCTCCAAATCATGGACTAGAAGATTTTGAAGTTGGAAGAGAAAATAACCTTGAAAATATTTCAACTATAAATGAAAAAGGAGTCTACACAGACAATATACCTTTTTTTAAAGGCAAACATATATTCAAAGTAGAAGAAGAGGTTATTCAAGAGCTTCGGAATTCAAACTCTTTAATAAGCTGCAATGATTACATCCATAGTTATCCTCATTCATGGAGATCCAAGGCACCTTTAATATTTAGGGCAACATCACAATGGTTTATATCTCTAGATAAGAAAAATTTAAGGAAAACTGCTTTAGATGAGATTGAAAAAGTTAAATGGATCCCCAAAAATAGTAAAAATAGGATTCAATCTATGATCAAAGAAAGACCAGATTGGTGTGTCTCTAGACAAAGGTCCTGGGGCGTTCCAATTACTATTTTTATTTCAAAAAAAACAGGACTACCGTTAAAAAACAAAGAAGTAAATGATAGAATTTTATCAATTATTAAAACTGAAGGTGTTGAAACATGGTTTAGTAAACCAACAGAATATTTTCTTCATGATATTGAAAATTTTGAAGACTATGAAAAAGTTGACTCAATTTTGGACGTTTGGTTTGATTCTGGTTCAAGCCATGTATATGTTTTAAAAGAAAATGGTTTTGATGAAAAAGCAGATCTTTACCTTGAAGGTTCTGATCAACATAGAGGTTGGTTTCAAACATCTCTGATCGAGAGTTGTGCAAATTATGGTGTTAGTCCATTCAAAGCAGTCTTAACTCATGGGTTCGTAATTGATGAAAAAGGTAAAAAAATGTCAAAATCACTTGGTAATGTAATCTTACCTTCGGATGTTATAAAGAAATATGGCGCAGATATTTTAAGAATTTGGGTGGCTAACTCTAATTTTAATGAAGATATAAAAATAAGTTATCAGAGTCTTGACAGACAAGCTGAGAGTTATCGAAAAATAAGAAATACAATTAGGTTTATTTTAGGCAACCTAAATCATTTTTCTGAAAATCAAATTGTCGAACATTCAGATCTTCCTGCATTAGAAAAATTTATTAGACACAAATTGTTTATATTAAATAATAAAATCTATTCGTGTTATGAAGAATTTAATTTTAATAAAGTTTTTCAAATAATTTTAAATTTTTGTTCACAAGAACTTTCAGCATTATTTTTCGATATAAGGAAGGACGCACTATATTGTGACGCACCTGATTCTATAATTGTAAAGTCAACAAAAACTGTTATGTATGACGTCTTTCAATGTTTGATAAGGTGGCTTTCGCCTATAATTCCATTTACAACAGAAGAAGCATGGCAATGTTGGCAGGAAAACTTTGAAAATGAAGGTAGCATAAGTTGTCATCTTTTAAAAAAAAATGATATTTCTGAAAATTGGCGTTCTGAAAATTTAGACAAAAGATGGTCAAAGATTTTAGAAATAAAAAATGCATTTTCGTTTGCTGTTGAACAAAAAAGAAATCAAAAAGAAATTCGATCAAGCTTAGAGGCCAGAGCTACAATTTACTTAAAAGATCAGCAATATAAAAAGATTGCTGAGTCAGAGGATTTAAGTGAAATACTTATTTCATCGAATATTTGTACATCAGATTGTTATGATGAAGAATTTTTATTCAACTCTGATGACAGGAGTATCGGAGTAAAAATATCCTGTGAGGTCGGAGATAAGTGTCCTAGATGTTGGAAAATATTTAAGCAAGACGAGATGAAAAATGATCTTTGTTACAGATGTTTCAAGGTTGTTAATGAAAACTAAATATAAAATTAATCTAGCTATTATCTTAACCTTATTCACATTTTTTTTTGATCAACTCACTAAATATATTGTTATTCAAAATATTGATGTTTTGTCAAAAAACGTAGAGATATTTTCTGGTATAAAACTAGTTTATGTTGAAAACAAAGGTATTGGTTTTGGTATTTTTTCCGAACTTGACATTCCTTTTTATTTGGGAATTTTATCATTTGTAATTTCTTTCTATATTATACTTTTAATTGTAAAATCGTCATCTATTTTAGAAATAGTGAGTTTATCATTTATTTTAGGTGGTGCTTTAGGTAATGGAATTGATAGATTATTTGTCGGATATGTCATAGATTTCATTGATATATATTATGGTGAATTTCATTGGCCAGCTTTTAACTTGGCTGACTCTTTCATTACCGTTGGAGCATTTTTATTTGTCTTATATGCTGTTAAAAAAAAAAAAAATTAAATTTGAATTATGCTTTCCAAAACTACAAACAAATGTTATTTATAGACAATTATTACAAAATGTTTGTATAATTGTATTAAGAAACACTATATATAGTCAAATTATGAATTTATTTAGCAAATTAAAAAAACTATTTGCATTTTTGACTCTTATTTTAATAAATTCCTGTTCAACGATTGAATCCACTGTGGACTCAACTTTAGATACTATTTCGGAAGCAGGCGACTTTTTATATGATTCAGTCAATTTTTGGGAAGAAGAAGAACCAGAGCAAAGTGAGGCAGTAGTCATAGAAGAAGCAGTTGAAGTTCCAGAATATGCAATTCGGGATTCCGATTATTTTGAGAGTGAATCGCAACAGACTTTCACGCAACCTCAACCAAACATCCAACCCTACTACAACCCCATTTATAAAAGTCAAAGACAATACTATTTCGTAGGCCCCAATGGAACTCCAATGTTAGCTCCTCCCCCTCCTCCATTTCCTCAGTATTCAATAGATCAGGTCGCCCCAATAGTGCCCTATTCATACTCAAATAATTTGGGATCAACTGGCGGTTATCCGCAGAACTATCCTAATCCGAGGTTTAATAATAACTACGAGGCAAAGCCAAGCAATAAAAATTTAACTCCAGTAATAACTTTAAAGGAAGAAATGGAACTCTTCGGAATTCAAAATGATTGTATTCGTGTAGTTGAAGATTATATTAATGGTGGATTTATGTGTGATGATTATGATTAATTTTAAATTTAGGCTACTTTTTATTATTTCATTTTTTTTTCTAACTTCATGTGAAACTTTATCTGATTTAGCAGGTTTAACAAAACCTGATCTAGAAAATGATATAGTTGAACAAACTCCGGAGTTAGTTTTGCCACCTGATTTTGATAGAGTTGCGACCTCTACTTTTAAAAGACCAACACAGTCTAGAGTTAATTCTAGAGAATTAAATAATTCTTTTAACCCACAATATCAAAGTGTTCAGCCGCAAGTAAAAAACTTCCTGGCTCCACAAATTATTATTGAGTCTTCAAGAACACCTTCAGACTCCATTGAAAGATTTAAAGAAAATAAAAAATTTACAATTGGCCAGTGGGTCTACGGACAATATGTTCAAGGTTTTAAACAAGGAAATCTATATTACAGACCTATTTATGATAAGGGCTATAATTTTTCTAGAAGATATCTCCCTGACCAAAATGTTTCATCGTTTCTTAATGGTCCTGGAAACAATATTCAACAATCTGATCAAACACAAACATTTGAAAATAATTTTGATCCAACAAATTTAGATAATTTACCTGTAATAGATTAAATGAATTTAGCTAGTTTGTTTCTAACAATTGTACTATTCTGTTTTAATTTGGAATCAAAAAAAATATTCAACGCAAAATCAATTGAGTTAAAAAATGGACTAAAACTTGTTGTTGTTGAAAATCCTAGGGCTCCTGTAATCGCACAAATGATTTGGTATGATTTTGGTTCAAGTGTAGAACAAAAAGGGAAAAGTGGTTTGGCTCACTTTATGGAGCATTTGATGTTCAAAGGAACCAAAAAATATCCTCAAAGTTATTATTCAGATTTTCTTTCTAAGATAGGAGGTACTGAAAACGCTTTTACTAGTTATGATTACACTGCATATTTTCAGATATTTCCAAGTCAGAAACTTGAAAAAATTATTGAATTAGAAGCTGATAGAATGAAAAATTTGACGCTAACTAAAGACAATGTTGATATAGAAAGGAAAGTAATACTTGAAGAACGCTTCCAAAGGATTGAAAGCGACCCATCGGCACAGCTTGATGAATCAATGAGAAGTTCATTGTATCCGAATGATTATTATGGAAGACCAATTATTGGTTGGAAACATGAGATTGAAAACTTGTTATATGAGGACGTTATTGATTTTTATGATATGTTATATAGCCCTGAGAACGCAACAGTAATTCTTTCAGGAGATATAAAGTTTTCTGAAGCCAAGAAAATTGTAAAAAAATATTACGGAAAAATTAAAGGGAAGAAAAAAAATTATTACCCTAAATTAAGCAACCCAGATTTAAAGACAACAACGTATATTGAATTAAAAAATCAGAACGTTAAGCAACAAATTTGGAAAAGAATATATAGAACAAAAACTTATAAAGATTCAATCATAGAATCATTGGCGCTAGACCTAGGAATGAAAATTCTTGCAGGTGGATCATCAAGTATTTTGTATGAGAAATTAGTTAAAGATAGAAAAATATTTTCGATGGTTGGTGGATTTTATCAGGGGCTGGCCAAAGGAGAGGGTTATATCTATTTTTACGCAATACCAAACAAAAAAATGGACGAAGGTGAAATTAATGATTTGTTAGAACAACAAATAATCAACTCTATAAAAGAAAGTATAACTAAAGAAAAATTAGATTTAGAAAAAAAGAAATATTATTATGACAGTATATATGGAATGGATGGAATCTTAAAACCAGCAGAAATAATTGGGGAAGCGCTTTCAGTTGGATTAGAACTAAATGAAATAGAAAGTTGGAATGATTACTTGGAAAAAATTACTTTAAAAATGGTCAAGAAAGAGTTACTAAAATTTCAAAAAAATAAAAATTTCATAACAGGAAGTCTTAAAAATTGAGATTGTTTTTGATACTTTTAATGTTTTGTTTTTCACAGTTAGAGGCTTTGGAGTTTAAAAAGCTTGAAACCAAATCTGGTATAAAATTTTGGTTTGTGGAAGATAAATCCATCCCAATAGTAAGTGTGAGCTTTAGTTTTAAGGGTGGTAGTTCACTTGAATCTAAAGAAAAAAATGGAATTTCGAATTTAATGACATCATTAATGGATGAGGGAACAAGAAAATTGACTTCTACTGAATTTAAAAAAATGATGAAATCGATTGGTATGAAATTAAGTTTCTCTTCTCAGAAAGACAAAATCAGTGGTAGTTTTCAAATAATTTCATCGCAGGCACAAAGTGGTTTTAATCTTTTTTATGAAGCATTAAATCATCCTGCATTTAATTTAAGTGATTTTGAAAGAATCAGGAAACAAGTTATATCAAGTATTAAAATCGACGAATCTGATTTATCAACATTAGCTTCAAATAAATTTAATGAAAACTTTTTTAAAAATCATAATTTTTCTAAAACTTCAAAAGGTTCAATTTCATCTATAAAAAAAATTAACCGTGAAGATTTATCCTCTTTTCATAAAAGTGCATTTCAAAAATCGAATTTAGTTATAGGCGTTTCTGGTAGCATTAAAGAAGAGGAAATTATAAATTTCATAGATATTGTTTTTGGAGAATTGAAAAACTCAATACAAATTTCTGAATTAAAAAAGTTCGATAATTTAGGTAAAGGTAAAGCTGTTTTTAAAATGAAGACTCCTCAAACTAGTGTTCTGTTTGGACATCCAGGATTGGCAAGAAATGACGAAGAGTATTTTGCTTTAAGAATTGCTAACTATATTTTTGGTGGAGGAGGTTTTCAGTCTCGTCTGTATAAAAAAATTAGAGAAAAAAAAGGACTCGTTTATTCAATATACTCTTATCTCTTATCTTATCAAAGTGATGGAGTGATTGTGGGAGGATTTCAAACTAGAAATGAATTTGTTAATGAAACAATTTCTAATGTTAAGGAAGAGTGGATAAATATGCAGAGGAAAGGTATCACTGAAAACGAGCTTGAAAACGCTAAAGCTTACTTTAATGGTTCATTCACAAGAAATTTTACAAGCACTCGTTCAATATCTGGTTTATTAGAAGTGGTACAGTACTTTAATTTAGGTGAAGATTATTTCGAAAGAAGAGAAAGTATCATTAATAAACTTGATCTTAAAAAAGTAAATAAGGTTCTATCAGAATTTTTTGATGAAGAAGAATTATTTTTTATGATAGTCGGAGAACCATAAAACAAATGACTTATTCACAAGTGTCCTTTAATCTTCCTTTAGCGAGAAAAAAAAAATCTAAGAATTATTTAGATGCAAAAAAAAAATTTTTAGATTGTATTGATTCAAAAAGCTTTGGATTTTTAGATGATTTGTATCAAAAAGATTTTAATTCAATTAGAGGTGTTGTAGAAAAATTAAAAAAATTTGAAGTTATTCTGTTTTTAGGGACTGGGGGATCAAGTTTAGGAGGAAAAACTTTAGTGTCATTTTTAAGAAACTCTTTCTATGATAACTTAAAGCCAAAGATTTTTTTTATAGAAAATATAGATTCAGTTGAAATTGAGAGTTTATTAAAAAACTTCAAACTCTCCAAAATATGTTGTGTAATTACATCCAAATCCGGGGAAACAATCGAGACAATTTCACAGTTTTTCTTAATTAAAAATAAATTTAAAAAAACCAAAGTTTCTATTAAAAACAAATTCTTCGTAATAACAGAAGACAAAAATAGTACACTTAAACATATTCAAGAGAAAGAACAACTGAACTTTTTACCCCATCCATTTTCTATTGGAGGTAGATTTTCAGTTTTCTCAATTGTTGGTTTACTTCCTGCCTTGCTATCAGGTTTCAATATCAGAGATTTTTGCTTAGGGGGAGAAGAGTTCATTAAAAAAATTAGTGTAGATAAAGACTTTAATAAATATTTTGATCCAGTTTATAATATTACTGAATTAAATAAAAAATCTATCAAAATGTCAGTTATAATGCCTTACATAGATTCATTGAATAATCTATCTTTTTGGTATAGGCAGCTCTGGGCTGAAAGTATAGGGAAACAAAATAAAGGTATAACACCTATTAATGCATTAGGAACAGTGGATCAACATAGTCAACTTCAATTATATCTTGATGGCCCAAAAGATAAGTTTTTCACAATAATAGCTAAGAAGCTTCGTGATTCAAAAGACAAATTGGATTGCACCTATTCTATAAAAAGTAAATTTAAAATTTTACACAATAAGTCTATGGACGATCTTCTAAATGCAGAAATGAAAGCAACTGTTGAAACATTAAAAAATAAGAAGATACCAATAAGAACAATAATTTTAGAATCTATGAATGAACGGTGCCTAGGAAATTTGATGATGTTTTTCTTTCTAGAAACAATTTTTGGATGTTTTCTTATGAATGTGAATCCATTTGATCAACCTGCAGTTGAGGAGGGTAAGAAACTTACAAAAAAATATTTACAAAATGAATGAAATTGAATTTCTATCAGATAAGTTAATTAATAAAATTGCAGCAGGAGAAGTTCTTGAGAGTCCTGCTTCAGCTGTTAAGGAATTAGTCGAAAACAGTATAGATGCTGGTGCTAGAAAAATTGATATATTTATTAAAGGTGGAGGAAAAGTTGAAATTACAGTTTCAGATGATGGTCATGGAATATCTAAACTGGACCTTGAAAAAGCTATTTCACGACATGCAACATCGAAATTAAATACTCAAACACTTAATGGTATAAAAACTATGGGTTTTAGAGGTGAAGCACTATCTTCAATAGCATCAGTTTCAGATTTCACTCTTAAAACTAATCAAAATTCAAGTTCTAGTGGATATGAAATTAAAGCCATAAGTGGTGAAATAAAATATATTAAACCAGTTAGCCAAAAAAAAGGGACTTATGTGAAGTTAAGAAATCTTTTTTTTTCAACACCTGCGAGATTAAAGTTTTTGAAATCAGAAAATTATGAATCCTTACGCATAAAAAAACTAATTCAAAGATTTGCTTTAGTTAACTATAATATTCAGTTTAACCTTTACATAAATAATAAGAAAGTTATAAAAACTATCCCTATCCTGAATAAAAACATCCAGTTTTTAAATAGAGTGAGAGAAGTTTTAGGTGATGAGTTTGTTGAAAATAGCATTGAATTAAATTGCACTGAAAATAAATTAACTCTTTTTGGACTGTTAGGCGTCCCAACTTTTAACCACTCAAATTCTAGCAATCAATTTATTTTTGTTAATAACAGAATTGTAACTGATAAATCATTAAATATTATCTTTAAAGTAGCTTACAGAGATTTAATTTCTCATCAAAGATTTCCACAATTATTGGTAAATATAATCTGTCCATTAGATTGGGTTGATGTAAATGTTCATCCAATGAAAAATGAAGTAAGATTTCTAGACACCAACTACATTAAATCGTTCGTAATTGGATCTATTAAAAATTCATTAAAAATGATTGGTCATCAAAATTCTAATCTTGTTTCGACCAAACTAATAAATAAAATTACAAAAAATTCAAAAATTCAAAATTCTTTAATTTTAAAGAAAAATGATGATCATAGTAATCGTATTTTAAAAAAGGATTTTGATAATAACGAAAAATATTCTCATGATTCAAAGTTTAAAATTGACGAAACAAAAAAAAATTTGCAACCACTTGGGTTTGCCAAAAGTCAGTTTCATGAGAATTATATTATTTCACAAACAGAAAAAGGTATTATTATTATTGATCAGCACGCTGCACACGAAAGAATAGTTTATGAACAAATGAAAGAAGATTTCTATAAAAATAAAATTAAATCTCAAATACTTTTGATTCCAGTAATTATAAATGTTGAAAAATTAGTTATCAGTGATGTAGAAAAAAAATTTAGGCTATTGGAAAAATATGGATTAAAAATTGAAATTTTCGGAACTAGCTCGGTTGTGGTCAGAGAAGTACCATCAATAATATCAAATTGTGATGTAGAAAAACTATTCAAAGAACTTATAAATGAAATAATAAATGATGAAAATTTTGATACAATCGAAGCAGAAATTAATAAAATTTGTTCTACAATGGCTTGTCATGGTTCAATTAGATCTGGAAGAGTTCTGCAAGTCGATGAAATGAATGATCTGCTCAGAAAAATTGAGCAAACAGATTTTTCAGGACAATGTAATCATGGAAGACCAACTTACGTAGAATTAAAGCTAGATGAAATAGAAAAATTATTTGGAAGAAAATAATTTAAATCTTCTTTAAAAAAATGAATTGTGACTTTGATACATATTTGATTTTAATTAGCTCATAACCATTAAATTGATCGCTGAATTTCTCCTTTGGACCTTCAATGATTATTAAACAATATTGACTTATTAAAGTACCTATCTTTTCAATAATAGTCTTTATGTTAAATTTTTTGTAAGGAGGATCGCAAAATAATATATCAACTTTGTCAAATCTTTTTGAATGATTTTCATTAAAAAGATCAATTTTAATTATTTCACTTTTGTCATTAATATCAAATTTATCACAATTTTCTTTGCAGATTTTTAAACATTGATCCGAGTAATCAATAAAAATAACTTTTTCAATACCACGTGAGATTGCTTCAATTCCCAACGCTCCTGTTCCGCAGAAACAGTCAAGTGCTGTAAGGCCTTTTAACGATCTCTTTTCTCTTAGCAATGTTGAGTTGAGGGTATTGAAGATCATTTCTCTTGCCCTATCTGATGTGGGGCGTACATGATTATCTTTTGGACTAATAATTTTTCTTCCCCTAAACTTACCTGAAATAATTCTCATCATTAAACCTAAGGGATTTAAAAATTTTTCTCAAATTAAAATTTTCAACTTCAATTATTTTTCCTTTTTCAAGTTTTTTGAGTTTAAATGGTCCGAAACTAATTCTAGTTAACTTTTTTACTTTAAATCCATAATGATTCAATATTTTTCGTATTTCCCTATTTTTCCCCTCATTTAATTTAATTTCCAATAGATTATTGTTGATATTATTTGTTAGTATTTTTACACAAACATCTCTGTAAAGATATCCTCTAATAAAAATTGATTTTTTATTCATTGGTTTGATATTTTCAATATCTCCATAAACCTTAACAATATATTTTCTTTCAATTGAATTTTCAGGTTTTTCGAGGAAACTTGATAGAGAAGGATTATTAGTAAGTAATATTAGACCATTAGAATTTATATCAAGCCTACCAATAGAAACCATTCTCGGGAGTTGATTTGGTATTAATCTAAAAAGACTTTTTTGTGACTTTTGTTCTCTATTAGAACATACATATCCAGTAGGTTTATTTAGTATCCATACCCTCGTAAAGCTTTTAGAAAGAATCTTATCATTAACGGATATTGATTTAATTCTATTTTTTTGAATAAAAAACTCTTCAAAGATTTCACCATTAATCCTAACTAATTTTTTTTTAATTAAAATCTCTGCCTCTTTTCTAGAGCAAACTCCAGCATGAGATATTAATTTTGAGAGTCTTATAAGTTTATTATTCAATTGTTTTCTTAGCAGAATTAATAAAAGATTTAAAAATTCTGATGTCTCTTTTATCAATTAAAAATTCAGGATGCCATTGAACACCAACACAATAATAGTGTTTGCAGGATTCAATCGCCTCGATTATTCCATCATTAGAAAAGGCTGACGCAATTAAGTTTTTTCCAAGTTTATCTACTGCCTGATGATGAGCAGAATTCACATACATCTTAGAACTTTTAACTATTCTAAATAAATGCGTATTTTTTTTAATTAAAATCTCATGACTACCTTCATCTCTAGGGTTTGTTTGTTCATGATTAATTTTTGTTTGGATAAAATCAGGAATATGCTGAATTAAAGTCCCACCTAGAACTACATTAATGAGTTGTTGACCTCCACAAATTCCTAAAATGGGAATGTGCTTTTTTAAAGCTTTAGAGGTAATTTTAAATTCAAAATTAGTTCTGTCTTTTTTGGTATTAACTTTTTTACTCTTTTTCTTTTCACCATATAATTTGGGATCGATATCAAAGTCTCCACCTGTAACTACAAGACCATTAATAACTTTAAGATAAGTATCAATTGCGTTGAGATTATTTGGTAAAAAAACACATACTCCGCCGGCTATTTCAATGGATGTTGAGTAATTTTTTCTTACAGCATACCAAGGATATTTAGAGTAAGTCTCTTTATTTTCTTCGTCGAGTGTAATTCCAATTATAGGTTTAATCATTAATCTTTAAAAAACTTTATTCAGTGTTAATATATTATATGCAAAAAAGGTGCAAAATTAGTATAAAAGATTTTGAAATAATTGTTGATTTAAATAATTCTAATACTGCAAATAAGATTTGGGGATCTTTGCCAATTAAATCTGATCTAAAAACTTGGGGAAAAGAGTTGTATTTTTATACTTCAATCAAAGCTGATTTAGAAAAAGATGCAAAGGATGTTGCAGACTTTGGGGAAATAGCCTATTGGCCAGCTGGTCATGCTATTGCAATTGGATTTGGAAAAACTCCTGTTTCAATCGGAAATGAAATAAGATTTGCATCTGAATGTAACATATGGGGAAAAACCAAATTCAATTTAAAAAAATTAAGTTCTATTTCTGAAGGTGAAACTATTATAATTTCGAGATATTTCTAAAAATAATGAATTATAATTACATGAGATTAGCTATTTTTTTAGCCAAAATTGCAGAAAGGAAAGATGAAATTCCTGTTGGTTGTGTTTTAGTTGACAATAATGATAATTTGGTAAGTATTGCATCCAATTCTGTTGAAAAAAATCATGACCCAACTGCTCATGCAGAAATTATTGCAATCAGAGAAGCATGCAGAAAACTGAAAACAACAAAACTTATAAATTTTTCTATTTATATAACATTAGAGCCCTGTCAAATGTGCGAATCGGTAATCTTGAGTGTTGGCATAAAAAAAATTTATTTTGGTGCTTACTCAGATTATGTGAAAATTCATAATAAAAAACTTAAAAAGTATTTTTCAAATAATAAAGATTATGAGTTTTTAGGTGGTTTTGAGGAAAAAAAGTGTAATGAATTAATAAAAGATTTTTTTAAAGAAAAAAGATAATTTAAATGTTGCGTAGTCCAATATCTTTTCTATAAAAACCATCAGACCAATTTATTTTTTTTAGAGCTTTATAAGCAAGTCTTCTTGCTTCTTTCAAAGAGTCAGCTTTAGACGTGATTGAGAGAACTCGTCCCCCGGATGATCGAAAATGACCATCTCTAAAAGTTGTTCCTGAGTGAAAAATTTCAATACCTTTAATAGATCTCGCTTCATTAATATTATAAATCTTTTTGTCGATAGCAAAATCTCCTGGATAACCATCTGAAGCCAGCACAACACAAACAATAGATTTTTTCTCTTTCCTAATCGTTATTTCTGAAAGTTTGTCTTGAGTGTTTAAATAAATTATTTTAAGAAAATCAGTTTTAAGATTTCTAAGTAAAATTTGACATTCAGGATCTCCAAATCTTACATTATATTCAATAACAAATGGGCCTTTATTGGTAATCATTAGCCCAAAAAAAAGAATACCTCTATACAATAATTCTTCTTTTTTTAAACCCAAAGATGTGGGATTAAGAATTTTTCTCTCGATCTCTTTTTCTATTTTTTTTGTAATTCTATTTGAAGGTGAAAAACAACCCATACCACCTGTATTCGGCCCTTTATCGTTATCATAAGCTTTTTTATGATCAAGCGCATAACCTAATTTTTTAAATCCATTTTTATCAAAAAAAGCAAAATAACTTATTTCAAAACCAGTTAAAAACTCCTCAATAACTATTTTTTCACCAGCCTTACCAAATCTTTTTTCTTTCATTATTGTATTAATTCCTTTTTCAGCTTCATTTTTGTCTTTACAAATTAAAACGCCCTTACCTGAGGCCAGACCATCAGCTTTTATAACTATTGGAAAATTGGTTTCGGAAATGAATTTTACAGCGGAATTTAAAGATGAAAATTCCCTGTACTTTGCAGTATTAATTTTATATTTGGTTAGAAATTCTTTAGCAAAAGATTTTGATGATTCAAGCCTCGCAGCTTTTTTACTTGGTCCAAAAACTTTAATATTTTTATCACGAAGATAATCACTTAACCCATTTTCTAGGTATTGTTCAGGTCCGATTATGACTAGATTGATTTTTTTTAATTTACAAAACTCTAATAACTCCATTTTTTTGTTAGGGTCCAACTTTTCACATTTAGCAATCTGAGAAATTCCAGCATTCCCTGGTATACAGTACAAGGATTTACACATTTTTGATTTTTTCACAGACCAACAAATAGAATGTTCTCTACCTCCACCACCTATAACTAAAATATTCAAGAAATTATTCCCTTTTTTTATTTTTTAAATTAAATTTGATATAATGAATAATCTCTCTAACATAGCACGTTATACAGTTACGCAACTTAATAATTCAATAAAAAATTTAATAAATAGCTCATTTCAGGATATTAAGGTTGTCGGAGAAATATCTCAATTAAAAATACATTCTTCTGGACACATATATTTTTCTTTAAAAGATGATGAAAGTATTATTTCAGCAATTTGTTGGAGATCAGTTGTTCCTAGAATTAGCTTGGAAATAGAGGAGGGAATATCCGTTATAGTAAAGGGAAGGGTAACAACTTATCATCAACATTCAAAGTATCAAATTATAGTTGAACAAATTGAATATGAGGGCGAAGGTTCTTTGTTAAAACTTTTAGAGGCCAGAAAAAATAAGTTAAAAAAACTTGGCTTTTTTGATTTAGACAAAAAAAGATCTCTTCCTAAATTTCCACAATCAATAGGTGTCATAACTTCAAAATCAGGTGTTGTTTTTGATGATATTATTCATAGAATTTCAGATAGATTTCCAACTGAACTGCAGATTTATTCAGCAAATGTTCAAGGGGACAAATGCCTCAATGATATTTTAAATGGAATAACATATTTTAATAATACAAAAAAAGAGGAAAATTCTGTAGATCTTATAATCATCGCTAGAGGAGGAGGGAGTTTAGAGGATCTAATGCCATTTAATGAAGAGTTGTTGATAAAAAAGATATTCGATTCCCAAATTCCAATTGTGTCAGCTGTGGGTCACGAAACAGATTTTACATTATGTGATTTAGTTGCAGATTTAAGGGCTCCAACACCTTCAGCAGCTGCAGAAATGGTTGTTCCGGACAGAGATGAAATTATCTTAAGATTGAATGAATGGGAGAATTCTTTAAAAAAGAGTATCGTACACAATTTTAAAGTTTCAGAATTAAATTTTCAAATACTCATGTCAAAATTGCCTGATTTAATGGAAAATGTAAATAATAATTTCCAAATACTTGATACTATTGATCAGAATTTAGGAATTAGCGTGAACACAAAACTTAAGAATAGTAAAATTTCTCTATATAAAGTTTTAGATAATTTTTCGCTAGATAGATTGGAGGGTTTGATAAATATTTATTTCACAAGACTTTTAAATAATTTTGAGAAAATCAATTATTTTACAAAAAAAAATATTCTACAACAAAAAGAAAATATCAAATTCAGAAATAGAGAATTATTAATTCTTTCTTACAGGAAAACATTAAATCGAGGTTTTGCTGTTGTAAAAAAAGATAAAAAAATAATAACTACTGATTTACAATTAAAAAAAAACGAAGAATTCACAATTGAATTTTCTAAAGATATAACCGTAGCAAAGAAAATTTGAATGATTATTTTTTTTCTCTTTTCTTTTCTTTTTTTCAAAGATTTAATTGCTGACGATTTTCCAAAAATATATGGTTGTTTTTGTGAAGGTGGTATAATAACAGGAAAAATTCACCCTTTAGCAAAAGTTAAAATTAATGGAGACTCTATTGAAGTTTTTGATAACGGAATATTCATATATGCTTTTGGACGAAAATTTACACAAAAAGTTAAGATTGAAATAAATAGTTTTTCAAAAGAATACTTAGTATCTGATAAAACTTATAAAGTCGAACAAATTAGAGGCCTTCCTAGAAATACAGTTGACCCCAATAAGTCTGAGCTTGAAAGAATTTTATCTGATCAAAAAAAAATAAAGTATGCAAAAAAAATTGGATCAAAAAGTAGATTGTTTGAGAAGAATTTTATATTGCCTTCGAAGGGTAGGTTATCTGGATTTTATGGTAGCCAAAGGATTTTGAATTCTAAACCTAGAAAACCTCATGCGGGAATTGATATAGCTGCAAAAGAAGGTACACCTGTAATTGCACCATCTTCTGGGAAAATAAAATTGGTTGAGAAAAATATGTTTTTTACAGGAAATACAGTTATTTTAGACCATGGCTTGGGTCTGATTTCAATTTTCGCTCATCTTAAAGACATATCAATTAGTGAGGATCAGAATGTTACAAAGGGTGATTTAATTGGCTCAATAGGTATGACTGGAAGGGCAACTGGTCCACATCTTCATTGGGGTGTTTACTTAAAGAATGTTTCGGTTGATCCAATGGCTCTTTTAGATTTCGAGTTATATTAGTTTTCAAGTAATTTCAGTATTCTTTCTTTGAATTCTGTGGTTCTTTCAATTTTTAATCTCATTTTAACTGGAGTAATTTTTTTTTTAAATTTTGTAGGGACCTTTATATAATCTTTCTCAGTACAAATAATTGAAAGCTTTCTATTTTTTGCTTCTAATAAAATTTTATGTATTTCTTCTTTTTTGAAAATATGATGATCTGGAAATTCTTTTTTACGTTTTATTTGATAGCCTTTTTCTATCAAAGAGTTATGAAAATTATTGTTGTCACCTAATGCTGAAAATACTAAGAGATTTTTAGTTTTTATCTTATCTGTTGAAATTTCTTTCTTGGCAAAAAATACTTTCTCTCCAGGAAATGAATAAGATTCTATAAATCTTTTGTTATTCCCAATTATAAGTATAAGCTGGCTTCTATTAATGCTCTCAGAAACTTTTTCTCTAAGTGGTCCGGAGGGTAATAACTTTTTATTACCAAATCCAAAATTACTATCAATCACTAAAATTCTTAAATCTTTTTTTATATCAACACTCTGTAGTCCATCATCCATTAGTATAAGATCACAGCCTAGATTTTCTGAAAATCTTACACCCGCAAATTTATTTTTTGCTACACAAGTTGGACCATATTTATAATGAAGCAAACTTTCATCGCCAACATTCCGAAAGCTTGAATTTTTTTTAACAATTAGAGGTCCACATGCTTTACCTTTATAACCTCTAGTAAGAACAAATATATTAGAAAAATCATTACTCAATAATTTTCTTATTTTGATTACAGTGGGTGTTTTTCCTGCTCCCCCTAGTGTAACATTACCAATACAAATAACTGGAATGTTGCATTTTTTTTCTTTTTTGAACAATCTATAAATTTTATAAATTGTATAGTAAACTATCGATAAGGGCAGGAGTAAATAGCTAATAAAATTGTTGTTTTTCCATATTTTATCAATCATTTTAACAAATTTTTTAAAAGTAATTTTGATCTATTTGAGTGTTTTCTACAAAGTTCTTTAAAATTCTTTGTTGTTTGTAAATTAAGTTTTTCATCATTAATCAATTGAACAATTTTATTTATTAATTGTTTTTTATCATCTACTTCAAAGCCGGCTTTATTTTTCAAAATTTCGTCCTTTATATCATTAAAATTCTGCATATGTGGTCCAAAAATAAGAGCGCAGTTAAAGTCTCGCGTTTCAATGGGGTTGTGTCCTCCAATATTCTCAAATGATCCTCCAACTAGTGAGATTTTTGATAGTTTGAAAAAACAACCAAGTTCACCAAATGTGTTAACAATTAAAAACTTTTTATTTTTTAATGTATTTTGTTTCTGAGTTCTTAAAGTAAATGATAACTTTCTTTTTTCTAGTTCGTTAATTATACCCTTTGTTCTGTTTACATGCCTAGGAACTATAATAAACAAAAGATTACTTATTTTTTTTGACAGAGTTTCGTAGCAGTCCATCAATAATTCTTCCTCGCCTTCATGAGAACTGAATAAAGTAATTACATTCATTTTTTTTAGAAGTTTTTCATAATAACTAAATATTTTTTTATTTACATAAAGCTCCTTTGATAGGAATTTTAAATTTTCAATTTTTTTCACTTTCTTTACCCCAAGCCTTTCAAAATAATCCTTGGATTTGAAGTCTTGTACAAAGCAATTTTCAATTAACGAAAACACTTGATTTGCAAAAAAGGGGACTTTTTTCCACCTAGTAAATGAATTTAAAGAAATCCTAGCGTTGAAAATAGAAAGTTCGATAGAATTTTTTTTCAAATAATAAAAAATATTTGGCCAAATCTCTGATTCAATGAAAATTGTTGATTTAGGTCGCCAGAAGTCAATAAATCTTTTTACAATAAAAGAGAAGTCCAATGGAGAATAGATTAAAATAAAATTTTTTTTTTCTTTTGATAATAAATTATAAGATGTAATAGTTGAGGTGCTCATCAGTATAGTATAGTTTGGGTAAATCTTTTTTATTTCATTTGCGATAACGACTCCCGTTTTAGCCTCTCCAATACTTACTCCATTAATCCAAATTATATCTCCAACAGGTCTTATACTTTTTTTAAAAGAAAATTTTTCTAAAACACTTTTTACATTCTCCTTTGAAACAAGAAGTCTTATCAAAAAATAAATGAAAAGTGGCAAAGAAAAGATATTTGAGAGTAATCTATACGTTTTCATCAACATAGTTATCGAGATAAATTGTCAGAAAGTTTTGTCACTCTTTTAATTTCTTCTTCAAAAATTTTTTTGTTTTCTTTGTGTGTTTTATTATTATCAAATTTTAATGGATTTCCCCATACTGCAACAAATTTATTAAAAGGGGTTACTAATATGAATTTATCCCATGTATTTAATATTATCTTGCGTCTAGCTGAATAACTTAATGGAAGAACAGTGACGCCGGTTTTTATAAACAATGAAATCAAACCATCTTTTATTTCTCCCTTAGGTCCTCTAGGACCGTCAGGAGTAATACCAATTACACATTTTTTTTTAATTAAATTAATAATTTCTTTTAAAGAAGAAATATTTTGTTTTCTAGACGATCCTGTGATGGTTTCAATTCCTAAATGGGAAACAGCGTTGGAGATGATTTTTCCATCTGAGTGAGCAGAAATCAACATTTTGAATTTCTGATTACAGTTCCAGCAAAAAGAAGCCATTAATAATCTATTATGCCAAAAACAGACGATTATGCCTTTTTTTTTTTTAATCAGATTTTTAGGTATATTCTCATTTTTAGTCGTCCATACTGAAGAATGATAGCAGACTCTTATATATATCGAAATAATCCACCCAAGAAGTTTTTGAAAGTTACTATGTTTCAGTATTTTTTTCATTTTTTCTTTTAAATTGAAGTTCATGAAGATTCTTGTAAATTTTAGAACTTTTTAATAAACTTGAATGTTTTCCTATATCAATAATTTCCCCGTTATTCATAATGACAATTCTATCAGCATCTATAACGGTCGATAATCTATGAGCAATGATTAGAGCAGTTCTATTGGAAACAAGTTGGTTAAGTGAGTCTTGAATCTTCTTTTCTGATTTTGAATCTAAAGACGATGTTGCTTCATCAAGTAAGAGAAAAGGCGAATTTCTAATAAATGCTCTTGCAATCGCAACTCTTTGTTTTTGTCCTCCGGAGAGTCTGGAAGCATTTTCCCCAATAATTTGATTAAAACCATTTGGAAATTTGTTTATAAATTCGTTACAGTTGGCTTTAATACTTGCTGTTTTTATATCATTCAAATTATATTTTTTTGTACCGTACGAAATATTGTATTTTATCGTGTCATTAAATAAAACAATATCTTGACTTACCAATGAAAAGAAATTTCTTAAATAATTTAAACTTAATTCCTTAATGTTTATACCACCAATTTCAATTTTTCCTTTTGAAGGATCAAAAAATCTCGGAAGGAGATTCATAAGAGTTGTTTTTCCCGCTCCTGAATACCCAACTAAAGCTACTTTCTCACCATTAAAAATTTCTAAATTTATATTTTTAAGTACAAATTTTGTAGAAGTCTCGTATTTAAAAGACATTTTAGAAATTCTGATATCATACTTGGATTTTAAATCTAAACTTTCATCTTTGGTAATCTTTATTTCTTTAATTTGTGGTTTTTTATCCAAAATCTCAAAAACTCTCTCTGCTGATGCCATTGCTATTTGTAACGTTGCATTTAAACTAGCTAAGGATTTTATTGGTTGATAAGCCATGAGCAAGGCTGTGAGAAATGAAAAAAAAGTACCAGGTGTTGTCTGATCTAAAATTACTTGACTTCCACCTACAAAAATTATTCCAGCAATAGCGATTCCACTAATTATTTCCATAAGTGGACGTGCTATTGAATTAACTTTTGTCGATTTAAATGTAAGATTAAAAATATTTATGATTTCTTTGTCGACTCTTTTTGATTCGAAATTCTCTGAATTAAAAGCTTTGATAGTTTTTATTGCAGAGAAAGATTCTGATAATTTTGAAGTCAATAAGCCAAATCCGACTTGAGTGTTTTTTGATATTTTACGTAATCTTTTACCAATTTTTCTTATTGGATAAATAGCGACAGGAAAAACGAATAATGCAATTATGGCTAACTTAGCGTCATGATAGAACATAACCCCCAACAAGAAAATAAAAGTTAAGGAATCTTTAACTATGTTTATAATTACATTATGAACACCTCTTGATAAGGCCCCAACATCTGCTATGAATCTCGAAACTATAGTACCAGAATTTATTTGATTGTAATAAGATAAATCGCATCTAATAGCAGCACTAAACATTTGATTTTGAATATCAGCAACTAATTTGTAACCAACATAGCTCATAAGGATTGATTGAAAATAAGATGCTGAACCTTTAACTATTGCTATAAAAAAAATTGCGATTGGTATAATAATTATTAATTTTTGATTTTTATTTATAAATATTTCATCTAAAACTGGCTGCATCATCCATGCATTTAAGGCTGTAGAAGCAGCTACAATAATCATACAAATAATTGAAATTATTAATTTTACTTGATGCTTTTTTACATAATTGGAAAACAGACGTTTAAGAAGGTCTACGGTGTTTTTTTCCGTATTTTTACTCATTAAATTTTACACACAACTGTTGAATTAATTTATTATTACATGCAATAACTGAATTTATACTCATTAGGTTACTATTATAAACTATTTTTTCACCTGTTATATTTTTTATATTCCCACCCGCTTCTTTTAAAATTAAGTCAGAGGCAGCTAAATCCCAATCATTTTTTTTTGTAAAGCTTAATGCAACATCTATTTTACCTTTTGCTACTAAAGCGACTTTATATGCTATTGAACCTATATTGATTATATTTTTTTTGTTAAAAAAGTTATACTGCTTTAATATTTCAATTTCAGAATTACTTATACCTAACTTAGCAGAAGAAATATCGCTTTTTTGACCTACAAAAATTTTTTTACCATTACAAAAAGCCCCACTATTTTTTTTGGCAAAAAAAAATTCTTTAGTTTCTGGGTTTAAAATATAACCAATTATGGGTTGATTTTTTTTAATAAGTGCCAAAGATATAGTATATTCTGGTTTTCCGGATATATAGGATCGTGTGCCGTCAATGGGATCTAAACACCAAAAAAACTCGGAAGAAAATCTTGATTTATTATCGTTTGATTCTTCAGAAACCCATCCGAAATCCGGAGTTTTTTCCTTAAAAAACGATTTTAAGAAATTATCGATTGCAAGGTCTGCTTGAGTTACTGGTTGACTTTTTGATTTGTATCTTACCGAGATTTTATTTTTATATTCCTGTGCTATTGTACCAGCCTTAAGAATCGCATTTTTAGAAATATTTTCAATTTCTAATAGGATTTTTTCTTCAGTCAATTATTTTCCACCTAGAGTTAAATTTTCAATCAAGCATGATGGTGCGTTAACTGCAAAATTAAATTCCAGATCGTTTGCCGGTAATAAAGACTCAAACATTTTATTTAGATTCCCGGCAATAGTTATTTCAGAAACTGGGTAACAAATTTCCCCATTTTCTATCCAAAACCCTGAAGCTCCTCTACTGTAATCTCCGTTTGAGTAATTAATTGAACTTCCCATTAATTCTGTAATCAAAAGACCATTGTTCATAGACTTTATTAAATCTTTTCTTGAGCAGTTTCCATTTTCCATGAAAAGATTAGAAAATGAAATTGAAGGAATTGATGAAACAGATCTTGATGCGTGACCGGTAGGATCTTGATCGATTTGCTTTGCTGAACTCAAAGAGTTAAAAAAAAATTTGAGGTCGCCTCGCTCCACAAGGTATTTTCTCTTTGATTCAATTCCTTCGCAGTCAGTTATTCTTGATCTTAATCTTTTCTCCATTAATGGATCGTCTACAATAGAAATGTTCCTGTTAAAGATTTGATTTTCAATTTTATTTTTAAGAAAGCTTGTTCCTTTTATTATTGCTTGCGCATTGCAGGCAGTGAAAAGGTTTCTTAAAATACTCGATGACACTTTTGAGTCAAAAATTACATCAGATTTGCATGTTTTGAGTTTTCTGGAATTTAATTTTTTAATAGCATTTTCAGAAACTTCTCTACCAATCTCCTCAAAATCACCAAGTTCATTAAAAAAGACTTTTGATTTATAATCATATTCTCTCTCCATTGAATTTTTATTTCCAGCAAGAACAGCTATTATAAAGTCACTATGAGTTTTGTTCATCTCAATTTCAAGACCATTAGAACCCATTAGACAGGAGTATGAATTGGAATAAGCAATTTCTGCTCCTTCAGAATTAGTAATTTGTTTGTTTGATAAGGCACTGTTTTCTAAAAGAATTACTTTTTTTTGTATCAGCTCCATAGAAGGAGAGAAAGGATCATAAAGATTTAAATCTTCAAATTTATTTTTATCAAACTTTGTAACCATTTCTTGCGGTGCTAAACCACAATATTCATTCGCTGGAACAACTTTTGCCATTCCAATGACTTTATCAATCAAATTTTCAATATTTGTTTTGTCGAGGTTAGTAGTCGAAACTATTGACTGTTTCTTATCAATAATAGCTCTAATACCTATTTCACTTACTTCTGATTCTTCGGTTTTTTCTATTTTCCCTAACCTTGAAGAACTATTAAGGCTTTTAACCTTTGAATAGAATACATCTGATTCATGACTACCGGCTTTTTTGAGCTTCAATAAAACGTCTTTTAAAAAATTTTTATCCATAAAAAACTTATTTATATTTTAATTTGCCATAAATACAATATGGCAATAATATTTTTTTATGAGTTATTTTGTAGTAGGCGGCATTTATAAAGATACTTCTTTCAATGAATTTATAGATGGCGCAAAACAAGAAAAATATGGTCCATTTAAAAGCTATCAAGATGCAAAAATATTGTGGGAAAAAATTTCTTGGGAAAATGTTGATAATTGTAATACTCGATATATCATTCTGCCTCATAAATAGTTTTGAACATAAATAATGAGACTTACCAAAGCTCCAGTGTAAATATTAGATTTAAAAATCTTCTCTAACCCGACCCCATTGGAGAATGAATAAAATTGACCGGCAAGAATAATTAGAATAATTGAGCCAAAAACAAAGTTAATTTTCGGATTTGAGAAAAAAGTTAATAAAAATACAAAGAATAACAGAGAACTTATCATGTAAGTTAAAAGAAGGTATTTTTTTCTTTTTTCAATGAATATCGATAAAGATTTCAATCCTAGCTTTTTGTCATCTTCTATGTCTTGAAAACCATAAACAGTATCATAAGCTATTGTTAGAAAAACACCTGCAAAGTAAAGATACAGAATTTCATAATTAAATTGTCTAGACTGGCTAATGTGACCTACTATTACTCCCCAATTGAATGCTAAACCAAGAACAACTTGAGGAAAAAATGTTATTCTTTTTAAAAATGGATAAATAATTATCAACGGGACTATAAAAAAACTCCAAATCATTACCTTGGTTTCAAATTGCAAAACAATAAATAAACCTATGATTAATTGAAAAAATATGAAAAAAATACATTCTTTCGTATTTAACACACCTGAGGCTAGAGGCCTTTTTTTTGTTCTTTCTATTTGTTTGTCATATTTTTGGTCAAACAAATCATTCAAAGAACATCCTGCCCCTCTCATTACGAAAGCTCCTATTGTAAAATATACTAGAGAATCTAAAAGATTATTATTAATCTGAGACAAACATCCCCAATAACATGGCCACATTAATAATAAAGAACCTACTGGATTGTTATAGCGTCCAAGAATTAATAAATTCTTGCTTTTTTCTATAATTTTTTTAAACATAAGCTTTAAATTTCCTGGCAAAAATATGTCTAAAATCAGAATATACTTAGAAAAAAAAATTATAAAAGGTGAAAAAATATTACTAGACATCCCTCAGATTCATTATCTAAAAAATGTAATGAGAAAAAGAGAAGGGGATGAAATTCTAGTTTTTGATAAAAATTCTGAGTGGAACTGTGAAATCAAGTGCAAGAAAAAATTTACTTTATTACCGTTGCAATTAACCAGACAAAAGGATATTGTCCCTGATATTTGGCTGTGTTTTGGAATTGTTAAGAGCAGAAATATTAACACACTAATTGAAAAAGTTTCAGAGATTGGGATAAAGAAAATAATTCCAATTTTCACAGAATTCTCTATGAAGTTAAATAAAATTGATAGGTTAAGAAGAATTTCTACGGAGTCAGTTGAACAAAGTAATTCTATTAGTATTCCAGAAATTACAGAGGTAAAATTACTTATTGATTTGATGAAAGATTGGGATGAAGATAGGTTGATTATTTTTTGTGACGAACAAGGTGGTAACTCCATACTTAAATCTAATAAAGTGTTTAAAAAATTTAAAAAATTTGCAATTTTTATTGGTCCTGTTGGTGGATGGTCTATCAAGGACAAGAATATTATTGAACAAGAAAAAATTTTTCGAGTTAGTTTAGGAAAAAACATTTTGAAGGCTGATACGGCTGCAATTTATTCCTTATCATGTTTAAGGGCTTTAATGGAGTGAAAAAAGAATTAAATAAACAGAATTTAATCTCAAAATTATCAGATGGTTGTAAGGTTAAAGAAAAATGGAGAATAGGTACTGAGCATGAAAAATTTGGATTCAAAAAAAATGATTTAAGTCCAATCACATTTGAAGATATTCAAGTAATCTTTTCAAATTTATGTTCTGAATTTAGTTGGGAAAAAATTTATGAAAATGATAAAATAATAGAACTAAGAAAAAATAATTCATCAATTACACTAGAGCCTGGTGGTCAAATTGAGTTATCAGGAGCTCCTCTTGAAGATCTTTTTCAAACGTGCAAAGAAGTAAATCTACATCAAGATGAATTAAACAAAGTCTGCAAAAATCTAAACATTCAATTTATGGGAATGGGTGCTCTGCCAAAATGGGAAATTATTGATTTACCGCTTATGCCAAAGGAAAGGTATAAAATTATGAGTCAATATATGCCTAAAGTAGGAAAAAATGGCTTGGATATGATGTTGAGAACAACAACTATTCAAGCAAATTTTGATTTCGCTTCTGAAGAAGATATGGTTAAAAAATTTCGAGTGGCTCAATCTATTCAACCACTGATAATTGCACTGTATGCTAACTCGCCTTTTATTGGAGGCAAACTCACAGATTACTTAAGTTATAGGTCATATGTATGGACTGAAACAGATAATAGTAGATGTGGAATTCTTCCTTTCATTTATGAAAAGAACTTTTCTTTTGAACAATATGTTGATTATCTTTTAGATGTTCCGATGTATTTCATTTTAAGAAATGATAAATATATAGATTTGACAGGAAAAAGTTTTAGAGATTTTTTGAACCAAAAGATAAAAATTTGTGAAAATATCGAGCCAAAAATAGCAGACTGGGAAATGCATTTGACAACGGTTTTTCCAGAAGTACGTTTGAAATCTTTTCTAGAATTAAGAGGGGCAGATGGTGGACCTTGGTCTAGGGTGTGTGCATTACCTGCTTTTTGGACCGGAATTTTGTATGATGAGTCGGTGCTAAATCAAGTTTCTGATATAATAAGTAAATGGAGTTTCGACGATGTAAAAAATTTTTATAGAGATGCAAGAAAATTAGGATTAAAAGCTATGTCTCCAGAAAAAAACAGCCTTCTTGAATTTTCAAGAAAAATAATTAATCTTTCTTCGATAGGATTAAGAAATAGAAATATTTTTAAATCAGGGAAAAGTGAAGAATCTTTTTTAGAGCCACTTAACGAAATTCTCGAGTCAGGAAGTTCACCAGCTGAACATTGGAAGACATTATATTTAAACAAGTGGTCTAATAATATTGATATGCTATATAAAAATAATTATTTTAAATAATTTATGATTAAATCTAAGGACATAAAAAAACTAAGAATTCAGATTGACGAGATTGATATGAAAATCCTAAATCTAATTTCAGAAAGAAAAGATCTTGTTACTAAGGTGGTTCAATTCAAAGATCGAAACCAGATAATTGATCAGGATAGAATTGATGATATTCTCCAAAGATTAGATGAAGAAGCCAGAAAAAGAGGTGTGCCTCAAGAGCTAGTTAAAAAGTTATGGCAAAGCATGATTACATCTTTTATTTCATACGAGGAGGAAATTTTTGATAAAGTCGCAAAAAAAACTACTAAATAGTTCCGCCAACAGTTAAATTTCTAACCTTTAAGCTGGGTTGTCCAACTCCAACGGGGACACTTTGACCATCTTTTCCACAAGTTCCAATTCCATCATCAAGTTCTAAATTATTTGCAACCATAGTAACTTCCTTAAGAATTTCAGGACCATTTCCAATTAAAGTGGCTCCCTTGAGTGGACTACAAATTTTACCATCTATAATTTCGTAAGCTTCTGATGCACTGAAAACAAACTTACCCGAGGTTATATCAACTTGCCCACCACTGAATTGTGTTGCATAGATACCCTTTTTAGTAGATCTGATAAGTTCTTCATGGTCATACTTTCCATTTAACATATAAGTGTTTGTCATTCTTGGCATTGGTAAATGAGAGTAACTTTGTCTTCGACCATTACCTGTTGAATTTTGATTCATCAGTCGGGCATTTACTTTATCTTGCATAAATCCTTTGAGAATGCCATTTTCTATTAACATTGTGTTTTGTGAAGGTGTGCCTTCATCGTCGATAGTAAGGGATCCCCTCCTATCATTTATCGTACCGTCATCTACAACAGAAATTTGGTCTGATGCGACTTTTTGACCGACAAGATTAAAAAATGCAGACGTTTTCTTTCTATTAAAATCACCTTCGAGACCATGACCAATCGCTTCATGAAGAAGTATACCTGGCCATCCAGGACCTAAGATGACAGTCTGTTCTCCTGCAGGTGTTTCTTTAGCTGAAAGTTTAACAAGAGCTTGGTTGTAAGCTTTATCAACCCCAGCTTTCCATACTTCATTTTTAAAAAATTTTTCGTAAAGGTATCGGCCGCCCATACCAAATGAACCGGTTTCTATTTTTCCTTCTTTTTCAACTGATAGGTTTATGTTCATTCGAACTAATGGTCTAGAATCAAAAAATATGTCTCCGTTTTTAGACATAACTTCAATATTTTGATAATTTCCGTTGAGACTGATTGTTACCTCTTTAACATTGTTGTCAAGTTTTCTTGCAAAGTCATTTACCTCTTTTAGAAGACTAATTTTAGATTCTAACTTTATTTTTGTTATTGGATTTTCGTTGGTATAAAGTGAAGAATTGCTTTTGATAATGTTTGCGGATAAGGAACTTTTTTTGGTTTCGTTAGTTTCAATTGATCTAAGTGCAGAATTGATTGCATTTTCAGTTAGTTCAGTGTTGTGAGTGAAATTTGTAGAATCAGACTTTACTCCTCTTAGACCAAATCCCTTATCTTCATCATAGCTAGCATTTTTAATTTTATTATCATCAAACAAGATATTCTCCGAAAAAACTTCTTCAATAAAAAGCTCTCCATCATCATAATTGTTCAATAATTTATCTACATTTGCTCTGACTTTGTTGTCATCCCAATTTTTTTTTATAACTTTCATAATATTTTTAAATAAGTAATTAAATTGATTGTTGATTATAACTTATATAATTTATTTTTATTAATATTAAATGAATAACTTTTTTAGTAATAAATTAAATGAATAATTATTTGTTTTTTTTAAAATCATCATTATATTTAACATATTATTAAGAACTATGTGTGGTCAAAATGAAACAATTTAACTATTTTATTTTATCGATATTTTTCACTTTTTCATCTTCTGCTTTTGCAAAAGGCCAACCAAGCGAATGGCAGCTTGGCTTTCAAGAAGCTGGATCCCCACTTATGAAACAACTTATTGATTTTCACGACTTTGTTTTTTGGGTTATCACAGCTATTACTGTTTTTGTTTTCCTATTGCTCGCATATGTTTGCATAAAATTCAGCGCTAAAAACAATAAAAAACCTTCAACTACTACACACAATTCTTTATTAGAAGTTGCATGGACAGTAGTTCCTGTTCTTATATTAGTTGTTCTTGCTATCCCGTCTTTTAGGTTACTCTATAATCAGAATGATTTTTCGAAAATTGATATGACCATTAAAGCTACTGCTTACACTTGGTACTGGAGTTATGAATATCCAGATCACGACGGTATAACTTTTGATTCTATAATGCTTCAGGACGAAGAATTAAAAGAAGGTCAACCTCGCCTCTTGTCAACAGATTATCAACTTGTTGTTCCTGTAAATACAAATATTAAAGTTCAAATTACAAGCGATCCATCGGGAGTTATTCATTCTTGGGCAGTTCCGTCTTTAGGCGTAAAGATGGATGCGATTCCTGGTAGACTTAATGAAACTTATTTCAATATAACAGAGCCTGGCATGTATTATGGACAATGTTCAGAACTTTGTGGTATAGGTCATGGTTTCATGCCAATTTCTATAAAGGCAGTTTCTTCAGAAGAGTTCGTTTCATGGGTAGACGTTGCAAAAGAAGAATTTGCTAGCGATGAAAGTGATGTTAATAGTTATGCGAATAAATAATTTAGGAGGATTTTAAGTTATGTCTGATCATGCACCGTCTTTTTTTAAAAGATATTTTTTTTCAACGAACCACAAAGATATTGGCGTTCTATATCTCATTTTTGCAATTATTGCTGGACTGATAGGCGGTATCTTCTCACTTATGATAAGAATGGAACTCGCAGAACCAGGTATGCAAATACTTGGAGATGATTATCAGCAATATAATGTCTGGATAACTGCCCACGGTCTCTTGATGATTTTCTTTATGATTATGCCTGCTATGGTGGGAGGTTTCGGTAATTATTTTGTTCCCTTGCTGGTAGGTGCTCCGGATATGGCTTTTCCAAGAATGAATAATTTAAGCTTTTGGTTACTTCCGCCATCTATAATATTACTCATCGGTTCGGCTTTCGTAGGAGATGGAGCAGGTCCAGGCTGGACTATGTATGCACCTCTTTCAACTACAGGTCATGGTGGCCCTGCAGTTGATATGGCAATTTTATCTATGCATTTAGCTGGTGCTTCTTCGATTTTGGGAGCCATTAATTTTATAACAACTATATTTAACATGAGAGCTCCTGGCATGACAATGCACAAAATGCCGTTGTTTGTATGGTCAATTCTAATTACGGCCTTTCTTCTTCTTCTTTCTCTGCCCGTATTAGCTGGTGCTATCACAATGATGCTTACCGACAGAAACTTTGGTACTGCCTTTTTTAATGCTGAGATGGGCGGTGACCCGGTTCTCTTTCAGCATCTTTTCTGGTTTTTTGGGCATCCTGAGGTTTACATTCTTATTCTTCCTGGTTTTGGTATAATTAGTCATGTAGTTTCAACCTTTTCAAAAAAACCAATTTTTGGATATCTTGGTATGGCCTATGCAATGGCTGCAATTGGTGTTGTAGGATTTGTAGTTTGGGCACATCATATGTATACAACAGGCCTAGATGTTGATACAAGAGCGTATTTTCTTGCTGCCACAATGGTGATTGCAGTTCCAACAGGAATAAAAATATTTAGTTGGATTGCAACAATGTGGGGTGGATCAATTGAGTTTAAGACTCCCATGTTATTTGCTATCGCAATGATTTTCCTTTTTACACTCGGAGGTGTTACTGGTGTTGTATTAGCTAATACAGGTATTGATGTTGCTCTTCACGATACTTACTATGTAGTAGCCCATTTTCATTACGTAATGTCAATGGGAGCTTTATTCTCAATTTATTCAGGATTCTATTATTGGTTTAGCAAAATGTCAGGCATAGAATATAGTGAAGTGTTAGGAAAAATCCATTTTTGGTTAACTTTTATTGGAGTGAATATTACATTCTTTCCAATGCACTTTTCTGGTCTTGCAGGTATGCCTAGAAGAATTCCTGACTATCCGGATGCATTCGCTGGTTGGAACTATGTTTCAAGTATAGGAGCATACATATCAGTTTTTGCAGCTTTTTTCTTTGTAATTGTCATAATTGAAGCTTTTATGAGATCTAGAAAAGCCCAAAAAAATCCATGGGGCAAAGGTGCAACTACTTTCGAATGGGAATTAAGTTCACCCCCTCCTTTTCATTCATTTAACGATTTGCCGAAAGTAAAGTAATCTTTCGGCAAATCGAGTTAATACTTTGCATACGAAAACAGCAAAATACAGTCCCCCTGAAAATTCTACGGACAAAGACAGCACTTTAGGAGATTTCATATCTCTCCTAAAGCCCAGAGTTATGTCATTAGCAGTGTTCACATCTATTTGTGGGATAATATTGGCTCCCTCAGAAATTCACCCTTTTTTCTTTTTCATTTCCATCTTGTGTATATCAGTTGGTGCTGGAGCATCTGGAGCTATTAACATGTGGTATGATAAAGATATAGATTCACTTATGGAACGGACAAAAAAAAGACCTATTCCACTCGGAAAAGTTGACCCATTAGATGCCTTGGGATTTGGAATAGTTCTATCCATTATGTCAATAATAGTTCTTGGACTTGCCGTAAACTATCAAGCAGCACTTTTGTTAGCTTTTTCAATTTTCTTTTACATATGCATTTATACTGCCTGGTTAAAAAGAAGAACACCACAGAATATTGTAATTGGAGGTGCAGCTGGAGCATTCCCTCCTGTTATTGGGTGGGTTTGTTCAACATCCGAAATAAGTCTTTTCCCAATATTGCTATTCAGTATTATTTTTTTCTGGACGCCGCCACATTTTTGGGCGTTAGCTTTATATAAAGACATTGAGTATTCAAAGGCAAATGTTCCGATGCTTCCAGTTGTAAAGGGTAAAAGGATTACAAAAAAACAAATCTTAATTTATTCTTTTATTCTGTTCCTCATTTCAATTTCGCCTTACTTACTCAATTTAAGTAGTTTTTTTTACTTTTTTTGCTCTTTGGTTCTTAATACTTACTTCTGTTATTTGTCTTTAATGCTTTTTAAAAGCGATGATAAAAAAAACTCAATCTATGCTCCTAAATTGTTTAAATTTTCTATAATTTATTTATATCTTATTTTTTCTTCTTTAGTAATTGATTCGCTTGTTTTTAAGTTATGAAAAATAAAAAAAATATTGCGTTAGCACTAGCTTTGTTTCTACTTGCCACTATATTTTACATAATAACTGTTCTTAAATTTTGAAAATGCAAATACACAAATATAACAAAAAAACTAACCAGGCGCTATTGTTGACTTTTTTTGCTCTAGGAATGCTAGTGATGAGTTATGCTGCTGTGCCTTTGTACAAAATTTTCTGTCAAGTTACTGGCTACGGCGGAACACCACAGATTGTAAATGAAAATAAATCTGTGACCTCTCTTGAACAAATCAACATAAGGTTTGACTCGACTATTTCTAGGGATTCAATTGTATTCTTTGAGCCAGAGTTAAATAAAATTAAAGTTATAGTTGGAGAAAATAGTCTAGCTTTTTACAAAGCAATCAACAGATCTAACGAAAATGTTACGACAATGTCTACTTTTAATGTTACTCCGTTGCAAGCTGGCAAATACTTTAATAAAATTGAATGCTTCTGTTTTGAGGAGCAAACTCTTTCAGCTAATGAAGAGGTCAGCATGCCGGTTTCATTCTTTATAGACCCTGCAATTAAAGAAGATAAGTTTATTAAGGACTTGAAGGAAATTACCTTATCATATACTATGTACGTTAAATAATTTATGAGTGACAATCAAAAACATCCTTATCACCTAGTCGATCCGAGCCCATGGCCGCTGGTTACTGGCTTTTCTGCATTACTTATGGCTATTGGTTTTATCTTATTTATGCATGAGGACAAATCTCTTCTTTTTGCGTTAGGAACTTTAGCAGTATTTTTATCTAGTTTTTTCTGGTGGAGAGACGTAGTGTCTGAATCGGAAGGCGGGGTATATCACAACAAAGTCGTTCAAATAGGTCTGCGATATGGCATGATTCTCTTTATAATGTCTGAAGTTATGTTTTTTGCAGCATGGTTTTGGGCTTTCTTTGATGTTGCATTCTATCCAGGTTCGGATAGTCCTGAACTTATTGGTAGGCAAGAATCAATGTCTGGACAATTTCCTCCAAAGGATATCGAATTAATTCCTCCATTTGGGATTCCACTGTTGAATACTTTTATTCTTTTAGCATCTGGTGGAACGATTACATGGGCCCATCATGCTTTGAGGGCTAATGACAGAAAAAACTTTCTATTATTTTTATTACTTACAGTTATTCTTGGAGTTATTTTTACTGGTTTTCAGGCATATGAATACCAGCACGCAACATTTTCAATAGAGGACGGTATCTACCCCTCAACTTTCTATATGGCAACCGGATTTCATGGCTTTCATGTGATAGTTGGTACAATATTTCTGATCGTTTGTTATTTTAGGGCTCTCCGAGGGCATTTTAAGCCACAGAAACATCTCGGATTTGAATTTGCTGCTTGGTATTGGCATTTTGTTGACGTGGTATGGCTATTTTTATTTACATTCATATATTGGTGGGCTTCATCTTAACCAAGAATGCAATTTAAATTTTACTCAAATATTTACACGTTTAAACCTCGGATTTTTCCTCTTTTAGCTTTTCTTACCGCATTATCGATTTTGTTATCACTATCTGCTTGGCAATTTAAAAGGCTTCAGTGGAAATCTAAGTTAATCACCGAGAGAATTTCTAGTTTTGAGCAAAATCCTATTAATTTTGATAAAATAATAATACCAGAAGAAAATGAGTTTCGAAAAGTCATCGTAAAGGGAAAACTATTTAATGAACAAGAAATGTATATGCCAGCACTGAGTAAAAGAGGAAATAATGGATTTCATATACTAGTTCCTTTTAAGACCGATAAAAAAAGAATAATTATTTATAATACAGGCTGGGTTCCATTAAAAAAAAAGGATAAAGAATTAAGAAAAAAAAATATTTTTCTTAATGAAAAGGTATTTGAGGCTGTAATAAGAACTTCTGGGAGAAAAGGATATTTTCAACCTGAAAACGATATAGAAACAAACACTTGGTTTTTTGTGGAACCAAAATTAATGAGTAAATATACCAATCTAGACCTTGAAAAAGGGTATTACCTGGAGGCAGTATCTAATGGTCCAAATGGATTTCCACTTGGAAATCAAACTAGAATTTATTTAAGAAATAATCATTTACAGTATGCTTTGACCTGGTTGATGATTGCAATTGGGTTGATAGGTGTGTTCTTTTTTGCAAATATAAAAAAAATCTGAACGGAATGCTTTATTCATCAACACGAGGTAGTGATAGAGATTTAAATTTTATTCAGGTGTTACTCAATGGACTTGCAAAAGATGGTGGTCTTTATGTTCCAAATAAACTTCCTTTTTTTAATAAAAAGAAGCTTCAGGAATTGTCTAAACTTGACTACTCAGATCTTGCATACGAAATTACTAAAACATTTGTTTCAAATGAAATTTCAAAAAATGAATATAAAGAAATTTGTTCTAAAACATATAGAAATTCTTTTGGTAAAAAAATAATTTCGATAAATAAGCTTAATGAATTTGAATTTATATCTAATCTTTTTCATGGCCCAACCTATGCCTTCAAAGATTTTGCATTGCAACTACTCGGAAATATTTATGATTTTGTTTTAAAAAAAAAGAAAATCAAGCTTACGATCATAGGAGCAACCTCGGGTGATACTGGTTCAGCAGCCATACATGGATGTTCAAAGTCTAGTAATATAAATATGTTTATTCTTTTTCCACTTGGAAAAGTTAGCGCAGTGCAAAGAAAACAGATGACTACTTACAATAAAAAAAATGTTTTTAATATTGCAGTAAAGGGTAATTTTGATGATTGTCAGCGGTTGGTTAAGAATTTTTTTAACCTAAATTATAAAAAAGAAAATATACATTTAGCAGCTGTAAATTCCATAAACTGGGTAAGAATAATGGGTCAAATAATTTACTACTTCTGGAGTTATTTTAGAGTGAATCATAAATTAGAACCGATAAGTTTTGTTGTACCAACAGGAAACTTTGGTAATGCGTATGCTGGTTACACTGCAAAAAAAATGGGCTTGCCAATAAAAAGTATCGTAATTAGCTCAAACAAAAATGATGTTTTAACTCGTTTTTTTGAATCAGGTAATATGTTCTTAAAAGAAACACAGAAATCACTTAGTCCTAGTATGGATATTCAAGTTTCAAGTAATTTTGAGAGGTTACTATTTGATTTTTGCAAAAACGGAAAAATCATAAAAAGGTTATTTAGGAATCTTGAAACAAAAAAAGAATTTGTTGTTAATAATAAATATTTAGATCAGATGAAGAGTTTTTTTGAATCAGGTAAACTAAATGACAGAGATACTCTTTCAGCAATAAGATTCATAAATAAAAAATATAATATTATATCAGATCCTCATACAGCAGTGGGTTACGCAGTTGGAAGAAAAATTTTGGCAAAAAACCAAAAAAGAATTTATTTAGCAACAGCACATTATGGTAAATTCCTTGAAACTGTCAAAAAGGGGGCTAAAACTAAGATAAAATATCCAAAAAAACTTGAAAAACTTTTCACTCTTCAAGAGTCATATAAAGTGATTGACAATGATATTTGTCAATTAGAAGACTTTATTAATCTGAATAATAATACTTAAGCGTTACCGTAAATACTTGAAAATTTAGTAAAATCAATACCCGTTAATTTTAATGCTTTATTCCACTTTTGTTCAGAATCTTCATTAAAGAGAAGATCCTGTTCTTCACTGATGTTTATCCAGCTATTTTGTTTTATTTCATCTTCAAGTTGTCCAGGCCCCCATCCAGAATAACCTAAAGATATAAAAAATTTTTTCGGACCTATATTTTTTGATATATCAGTTATAATCTGAGTTGAACTAGTTAACATAACATTTCTTGTAACTTTTAGTGAATTTTCGTTTTTATAATCCGTTGAATGCAAAATAAATCCATTGTTTTGATTTAACGGGCCACCTATATGAAAGGGGAAGTCCATTTCTAGATTATTTTTTGCGTCATTTATATTTAATTTTTTAAAAAGCTCGGCTCCTTTGATACTCATTACTTTATAGTTTAACACAATACCTACCGCTCCTTCTTTGTTGTGATGTGTTAGATAGATAATGCTTTTCGAAAAAAACATATCATTCAACTGAGGAAGGGCACAAATTATATTTCCCTTTAAATATGAACATTTCATATATAAATTATTACAGATATTTATTTTTAATTCAATTTATAGAATAATGTTTTTAAACTTAATCAAATTACTACTGTTTTTTATTTCATATAATACTTGTGTAGCTTTGGATTTTCCTAATAAGAAAGATTCTGTTGAAGTTGAAATTTTACCAAGTAATGGAATATTTAAGGTTGAAGAGCAATTATTTATTGGAATTAAATTTAAATTAAAAAATGGATGGAAAACATATTGGAAGAACCCCGGAGATGCAGGAGAAGCATTAAATGTCCAATGGAAGAAAGATTCAAAAAAAATAAATCTTCCAGTTTACTTCCCATTTCCAGAAAAGTTTTTTGATAAAGGTATAACAACTATTGGTTACGACGGAGAGGTAATTTTTCCCGTAAGGATTTATGAGCATCAAGATGGCATTAAACAGCTAACCTTGAATTATCTAATTTGCAAAGATATTTGTATCCCAGTTTCTGAAGAAAAAAAGATAAATATTAATTTGAATAATTTAGTTGAATCCGATGAATTTTTAAAAAATTATATTACGGTTCCTAAAGGTGATAATAATCATTTTAAATTTAATTATAGTCAAAAAACTGAAAATAAAATAATTCTAGATATAAATATTGCTGGAAATATCGAGAATTTAAAGATTTTTGGATTTTCACAGGAAACAGATTTAAAAATTAATCAGAATTCTAACTCTTCATTTGAAGTTCTTTTTGATGAGGATTTACGTATACTAAGTCAACCAGTGCTTTTTTCAATTTCAGACGGAAAAAATTTTGAGGAAATTTCGTTTGAACCAAATTTAATTAAAAAGTCTAGTAATATCTTTTATTATTTATTAATGGCAATTTTAGGAGGATTTATTCTTAATTTTATGCCCTGTGTATTCCCTGTGTTATCATTAAAATTATATTCTTTTACAAAAATAGTTGATACCTCAAAAAAAACTATAAGTTTTAATTGTTTGTTAATTATCTTGGGAATTATTAGTTCTTTTTTATTGTTAGCATTCGCTGTAATTGTTTTTAAAATGTTTGGAGAATCACTAGGTTGGGGGTTTCAATTTCAAAACATTTACTTTATCACGTTTATAGCGACTCTAATTTTAATATTCAGTTTAAATCTTTTAGGTTTTTTTGAAATAATTCTTCCGGAACCTTTCCTTAGTCAGATAGATAATTTTTTAGTTTCAAAAAAAGAATTTAGTCATTTTTTTTCGGGTGTTTTCGCTACATTACTTGCAACACCTTGTAGTGCACCATTTTTGGGTACAGCAGTAGGTTTTTCGATGGCCGCGTCATATAGCTACATTTTAATTATATTTTTGTTTATTTCGATTGGATTTGCTTTTCCTTACATTATTTTTTACTTTTTTCCAAATACGATTAAATTGTTTCCAAAACCTGGAAAATGGATGTTAGTGTTTAAAAATATACTTGGCCTTTTACTTCTAGTTTCTGCTGCATGGTTTTTTAACTTATTACAAGTTGACAGTAGGTTCATTTCAATAGTTTTTTTTAGTATTCTTTTGGGGGCTTTTTTTAAAAACAAAAATAATTCTAATAAATACATATTTTTAATTGGATCACTTCTTATACTTACACATTTTTTTAATAAATATGACCAAGATTCAGATATTTCTTGGAAAAGTTTCAATAATGTTACTTTAGAAGACTATCTCAAAAAAGATAAAATGGTATTGGTAGATGTTACTGCAGATTGGTGTGTAACATGTAAGTTTAATAAAATCACTACGTTAAATTCACGAAAATTAAGAGATTTTATAATTGAAAATGAAGTTATTACACTTCGAGCGGATTGGACTAATAAGAACAATGAAATCTTTGAATATATTAAAAAATTTAACAGATATGGTATCCCTGTAAATATAGTATACGGACCAAAAAACAAAAACGGAATTTTATTGCCAGAGTTAATTTCAAAAGATATTGTATTGAAAGAATTAACTAATGTAGGTTTTAAAAATGATTAAAGAAAATGAAAACTTTCCTGACGTTTCTTTTTTTAAAATTGAAGAGTCTGGTCCAATTTCTGTTAAATCTAGTGAGCTTTTTATGAGCAAATCACTTCTTATTGGAATACCTGGGGCTTTTACACCTACTTGTAATGATCAACATTTGCCAGGGTATAAAAAATTAGAAAACGAATTTATAAATAAAGGTATTGAGAAAATTTATGTTGTTTCCACTAATGATCCATTTGTTCTAAAGTCATGGCAGAAATCTCTAGAAATGAATAATTTTAATTTTATTTCAGATGGTAACGGTGAATTTAGACAAAAAAGTGGGTTAGAAGTAGATTTGTCAGTCGTTGGTTTGGAGAAGAGATTATCTAGATTCGTAATGGTTGTAGAAAGAGGAGTGATAACGCGATTATTTAATGAAAACGGTCCAGGTTTAGATGTTAGTAAAGCAGAAAATGTAATAAACTCAATTTAATTTTTTAGCTTCTTGTTTCGCCAATTTATCAACTTCTTCATTTTCAATGTTACCACTGTGTCCTTTAACCCAGTTCCACTTAATAGATAGACTTTTTGTTAGACCATCTAAATCCAACCACAAATCTTTGTTTTTAACTAATTTCTTGTTTGATCCCATCCAATTATTTTTTTTCCATTTCATTATCCAAGACTCAATCCCGTTAATCACATATTTACTATCAGTGAAGATTGCTAGTTTACTCTCTTTTGGAATGCCCCTTAAAGATTCAATTACTGCTCTAAGTTCCATTCTATTATTAGTAGTTGATAGTTCTGAGCCCATTATTTTGATCCTCTTGCCAGTATCAATTTTTATGATTATTGAAGCCCACCCCCCTGGACCTGGATTTCCAAAACAAGCACCATCCGTATAAATCTCATAATCTAAATTATTCAAAATAAAATCTCTCAGAATTTATATTTATATGAAAATTCAAAATATCAAAAAACTCGTGTGGATCTTTTTTTCTAAGAAATTTAGTTTCTTTGGTATTGATTGAATCTTGAATTCTTGTAAATAAAAATCTTAATGCTGCCCCTCGTAAAAGAATATTAATGTTTTTTTTTTCTTTTGACTCTAACTTTCTCACTGATTGATAACCTGAAATGATATTATTGAAAAATTTTTTATTAAATTCACTATTCTTAAAGCACCATGCATTTATTGTGATTGCTAAGTCATATGACAAGAAATCCATACATGAAAAATAGAAATCAAGAAAACCAGATACATTATTTCTATTAAAGAAGACATTGTCTGGAAACAAATCTGCATGGATAATTCCTTTTGGCAGATCCTTTGGCCAATTTGATTCAATAAAATTCATTTCTTTTTTAATTATATTAAAAGAATTTGGAATCATATTATAAGTGCTTCTTAGAGATTTTTTAAAAATATTTTTCCAATATTCTAATCCAAAATTATTTTTTACAATTGTCTTATTATTTATATTGGCTATATGAAAATTAGCCAATTTTTCACCAACTTTATAACAGTGGATTTTTGACCAATTAGTTTTCGAACTTCCATGTAAGAATACAAAAACCGCCATTTTTTTATCTTTTATTATATTTAAATATTTACCATTATTGTCTTTTATGGGAACAGGGCACTCAATTCCTTTAGATTGAGAATTGAGCATTACATCAAAATAAAATGGAATTCTAGAGGTATCAACACGTTTTTCAAATATAGTGATTATCAATTTATTAGTATTAGTTATTACTAGATAATTGGTATTCTCGATTCCTTCTTTGATTCCTTTAAAATCGGAAAGATGTCCTAATGTATAATTTTGTAGAATTTTTATTATATTGGCTTTAGATAATTTTGTATGTACAGCCATTTAAACTAAGAAAGATTTTTTGGAATATTTTTTAAGGTATCTTCAATTAAGTCTTCATTTTGTTTATTAGAAAAATCATTTTTTATTCTGTTCTCAGTGTAGTTTATTACTTTTTCTAAGACTTCTTTTTTTAACTCATCTTTAAGATTATTTTCCATTTGTATTGAAATAAGATTATAGTTATTAATTTTTCTAATCATGTTTTGTTCAATTTCTTTTTCTATTCTCTTTTTTATATTTTTAGCCTCCGTTTCTGTTTCAGATTTAATCTTTTTTATAAGTATTTCGTTATGTTCATTTTTTCTAAGTTGCTCTCTGTACAAATTTTCTGCATTTTTCTTCAATATTTCTGAATCCTTAATTCGAGCTTCCATTTCTTTTATTTTAGCGTCTAAGCCTTTTGTGAGTTGATTAAAAGCTGGTTTAATAACTAACACTAGAAATAAAATAAAAGATATTGCAACCCATAAGGTGGCATCGTTTAAAACTTCAAAATTCATTTATTTATCCTCAAAAAGTTTATTAAAGTCTTTTATCGAACCTTTTGATTTCTTACCCATGATTTTCTCGTAAAGATTATCAGATAGTTTTACACAAATATCTGGTAAATCTAATGTAATTTTTCTTTTATTATTTTGTATCTCACTATTGAGTTTATCTTTTTTTTGCTCAAATTCTTCATTGATCTCTAATATCTTTTTATCTAATATTTCTTTATTAACGTCAAAAGTTTCTTTTAAGATCAAATTTTGCTCACTTTTAGCGTCTTCAAACTCTTTTCGCATTTTTTCAACTATTGTAGTGACTGAAGTATTGATCTCCTGAGCTTGACTAAGGTAGCCTTCAATTTTTTCATCTCTTTGTTTTCTGATATCTTTTAATTTTGGTAAAAATAAATAATGATTAAAATAAAACAATAAAGCAAATAAAATGATGAGCCAGAAGATCTGAGAGGTAAAAGATTCAGGGTTCAATTGGGGCATTCCACTCTTTTCTTCTGCTAATAATGTATTTTCAACTATAAAAAAAAGTGAAAAAAAAACAAACTTATTCATTCTTAGAAAACAAAAAGTAATAACAATGCAATGATTAGGGCAAATAGAGCTAAAGCTTCAACTAAAGCGAAGCCCAACATAGTCATTGTAAAAACGTGTTCTCTAGCTTCAGGGTTTCTACCAACTGCTGAAATAAATGCAGCAAAGATGGATCCAATTCCTATACCAGATCCAATAACACCCAATACTGCTATTCCCGCTCCTAATAATTTTGCAGATTCTATTTCCATAATAAAATACTCCTTTATAAGTTAAAAATTAATGTAAATGTATTGCATCATTAATATATAAACAAGTTAATATTGCAAATACATATGCCTGAAGAAAAGCGATAACTATCTCTAATCCAGTTAAAGCTATTAAAAATGCGAGAGGTAAAAAACCTCCAATAACAAAACTATTAGCACCTAAAACAAAAACAAAACCACCGATAACTTTTAGAAGTGTATGACCTGCCATCATATTTGCAAAAAGTCTCACTGACAAACTTATTGGTCTAGAGAGATATGAAATTATCTCAATCGGAACTAGCAATATAAGCATTGCTTTCGGCACACCAGAAGGAGCAAAAAATTTGAAAAATTTTACTAAACCATGCTTATAAATTGCGATAATTGTTACACCAATAAAAATAAAAAAAGCAATAGAAAATGTCACTATTATGTGACTAGTCCATGTGAAACTGTATGGAAACATTCCTAATAAATTACCTATCAGAATGAATAAAAAAAGTGTAAATATGAAAGAAAAGTATTTAACACCCTCTTTCCCAACATTGTCATTAATCATGTTAGATATGAATTCAAAAGTACTCTCAACAACAGTTTGCAGTCTCGAAGGAATAATATTTAAATTTCGAATGCCTAAATACAAAAAAGAAAGTATTACAAAAACTGTAATAACCATAGCTAAAGATGAGTTTGTAAATGAAACATCAAAGCCATGTATTTCTAATGGTATTAACTTTATTATTTCAAATTGAGCTAACGGACTTGCCAAAATTTTCTCCTAGAAATTATTCATTTTTTTAACTGATTTATAAAGGTTATAAAAACCAGTAATTATTCCTAATAGCAAAAAAATTAAAAAAAATATAGGTTTTGTTGAAAAAATTTTATCTACGCCCAAACCAATCAGTATTCCTGCTATTATTGAGGAAATTAGATCCATTGAAATTTTTAAACCTAAACCATAACCAGATTTTCCATTTTTTTTTGAAGATTCAAATTCTTTTTTTGATTTTTCATATAATTCTTTTTTCATTAAACTGCTTCAACAAGATCTATTTTTTCAAAGTCAACTGATACGATATCTGAAATACCTTTTTGTGTCATTGTTACCCCATAAACTCTGTCAATTGAAGTCATAGTAATTTTATGATGAGTAATTATCAAAAATTTTGTTTTGGTTTCTTTTTTAAGCTCCAGAAGAAGTTTGCAAAATTTTTCTACATTATTTTCATCTAATGCTGCATCAACTTCGTCTAATATGCAAATGGGAGAAGGGTTGATAAGAAAGATAGAAAAGATTAAAGAAATAGCTGTTAGTGCTTTTTCGCCGCCTGAAAGCAGACTTATAGATGAAAGTTTTTTGCCTGGCGGCCGTGCATAAATTTCAACCCCAGTTTGAAGAGGATCATCAGATTTAATCAATTCCAATTGAGCTTCTCCTCCATTAAATAATTTTTTAAAAAGATTTGAGAAGTTTTCTTTCACCTCCTCATAGGCTTTATACAATTTATTACTCCCTTCTTTATTGATCTTATTAATTGCTAGTCTAAGCTTTTCGATGGCCTCTGAAAGGTCTAACTTTTCGTATTCAAGTTCTTCTATAGATTCAGTAATAAGTTTTTCCTCAATTTGAGCCCTTAAATTAACAGGCCCCATTTGTTCTCTTTGAAATATCAGTTTTTCAAGCTTTGTCTTAATAAATTCGTAGTCATAAGTTTTGTCATTCTTCAGGTTTAATTCATTTGCTAAATCCTCTGGTTGCATTCGTGATCTCTGATAAATAGTATCACGAAGTTCTTTCTCCTTTAATTTAAGATTATCCAAATTACTTTCATACCTTGTAAGTTCATTTACTTTATTCTCCCTATCTTTATTTAATACTTCAGATTTCTTATTAATTTCATTTATTTTTCTGTTTGCATCATCTTCATTACTAACATTTACAGATAGTTTTTTTTTCGTTTCATTTTGAATGCCTTGAAAATGATCTATTTTTTTTTTAATAGAACTGGGTAATTGGTCTAACTTAATATTTTCTTCGTTGTATTCAATCTGTCTTTTATTTAAAATATCAATCTGTTTTTTACACTCAATCAATCTTGTTTGAGTTTTTTTAAGATCATTTCTAAAGAAGTTCTCATTAAGTTTTTCTTTCATTAATTCTTCTTTTAATAAATTTATTTCATTTCTTTTATTCTCAAGTTTTAGATCAAGATCTTGAATGTTTCTTTGAAAAGTTTCTTTATCATCTCTTGTATTGTCGTTTTTAGTAGTCGAAATTTCTTTTGACTTAACTTCTTCTATTTCATTTTTAATAAATTTAAGGTTTTTATTAAATTCTTTCAGTTTTGTTTTTGTATCATTTATATTAAAGTTCATTATGGAGAATTTTTGTCTGTGTTTTGATAGCTCTATCTTAGTTAAGTCAGAGTTTTTATAAAGTTTTTCTAACTCTAAGTTTTCATTTTTTAGTTTTAGATTCATATCTATTTGCATTTTGACGATATCATTCTTCCTTAATTCGAGAGCATCGAGATTGTTTTGATACTTTTTTTTTTCGACTTCCAATTTTTTAACTTTTAATTGAGAGTCAATTATTTTTTTATTTTGTAAGTTATCTTGTGATATAAATCCATCCCAACGCCAGAGTTGACCGTTTTTGTCAACAATTGACTGACCAACTTTCAACTGTCTTTGTTTTTCAATAACTAAATTTTGATTATCTACAAAACCAATTTGTGAAAGAATTAAGTCTAGTTCTTTAGGGCCGTTGACAAAATTTGACAAACTATTTTCTATATATTTTATCTCTGAAATATTAGCTTTTACCCACCTTTTTGGTGAATTTTTAAGAGTGGCATCTAGTTCATTCATAAGTGCTGCATAAACTGCGTTCTCATACCCTTTCTTTATTTTTAAAAGATTTACAATTGAATCGTTTGATAAGCCTGTGTTATTGGTCAATAAATTTAAAGTGTTTAATTCCGTTTTAATTTGAATTAGTTTTGATAAACAAATTTCTATTTCTGAAATAATTTTTCTTATTGCCGAGTTATATTTCAGATTATTTTGATTAATATCTTTTAAAAGATTCTTTTTCTTAGTGATTTGATCTTGTATATTTTGAACTTTATTCTCGCATTCGGAATTTAATTTTTCATGTTGAACAAGATCGTTGGTTTGTATTTTTATTGTCTCTTCTAGATTATAAATTAATTGTTCAACTTCATTTTTTTTTGTTTCGAGGTTTTCTCTATTTTCCTTTAGGTTGTCTGACCTAAACTCTTCACCTAAACTAAGTTGTATTTCATTTACAAAAATAGTTTCTAATTGTTTGAGTTGATTTTTTAATTGTGTTTTTTCAGAATCAAGTTGAGCTATTTTTCTCTCTTTTGAATTATTTTTTGACAATAATGAGAGCTTTTCTTGCAGATTGTTAATATATTTTTGCAGTTCAATATATCTAGTTTTTTCAATTTCCTTGTCATTTTCAATGGTTCTTACAAATTTTTGGATTTCAATTTTTTTATTATTAATTCCTTCTAATTGATTATTATATTTATTAATTTCGTTGTTAGTTTGATAGATTTCTTTATTAAATATTTCCTTTTCTTGGTTTAGCTTTGTTAAACGAGACTTTTCAATCTCTAAGTTTTCTTTTGAAAAAGAAATATCTATTAATAAAGCTTTTATTCCTTTTGAAATCTTTTCTCGACACGCAATTGCATTGTCCATTTCAATAGAGTTTTTCTTCCATTGACTGAAAACAAGAATAGATTGATAAAATTTAATATTTTCGGATAACTGTTCATATTTATCAGCTTGCCTTGCTTGACGACTTAAATCGATTTTTTGATCTTTTAAATTATTTAAATTTATGTCAATTTTTTCTAGGTTAACCTCAGTGGCCTGGAGCTTTAATTCGGACTCATGTCTTCTTGCTTGTAAACCTGAAGTTCCTGCTGCATCTTCAAGTATTATTTTTCTATCAATTGGTTTAGAGTTAATTATCTGATCAATATTACCCTGACTAATTATTGAGCTTGAACGTGGTCCACTCCCTGAGTCATAAAATAAAATACTAATATCTTTTGCTCTTACCTCTTTATTATTTAACTTGTAAAAGGAACCAACGCCCCTCTCAATAGTCCTGCTAATTATTAGTTTTTTATCATTATTTAAATCTATCGGAAGGTTTCCCTTAAAATCATCTAATTCGATAGATACTTCAGCAAAGTTTTTTGGGGGAACATTTTGTGTTCCATTGAATATAACTTCATCCATTGAGTTAGATCTTAGACTTTTGGATGAGGATTCTCCCATAACCCATCTTATTGCCTCAAAAACATTTGATTTTCCACAACCATTAGGTCCAACAACTCCGGTTACACCGTCTTCGATCAATAATTCAGTTGGATGAGCAAATGATTTGAAGCCTGAAATTTTTAATTTATTAACTGTAAACAATTTTTTAATTTATTAAAGAATCAATTTTTAACTTTAGAGCTTCGTATGAAAGGTCGCCTTCATACTTTTCGTCATTAAAATAAATGGTTGGAGTGGCTTTTATATCAAATTTTTTTGTTGAGCTAAGTCTTTTTTTTAAAATACCATCCTCTATAGATTTGTTACTGACACAAACTTTGATTTCCTCATTTTTTAATCCACCCAATTTGGCAATCTTTAATAATGATTTAAATGGATCTTGCGATCTCGTCCAGTCTTTTTGTTTTTTATACAAGACCTTCAAAAAACTAAAATATTTTTCCTTACCAGAACACCGAGCAATAACTGAGGCCTTAAGTGCGAATTTATCTAAGGGAAAATCCTGATATGTGAAAAAAATTTTACCGTTATCAATATAGTCTTTTTTGAGGAGTGGAAAGACTTCGTTATGAAATTTAGCGCAATGTCCACAAGTAAGTGATGCAAATTCGATCATTTTTACAGGGGCAGTTTCTTCTCCAATAGATTGGTTTTGTAGAGCTTCGATAGTATCCACTATTCTTGAATGGGAATTATCATTAAACAATAAAAGAATAACAGTAAGTAAAAAGGCTTTAATTTTGTAAATCTTATTCATGATTAATTTATCCATAGCATAAAATTTTAATATTGAAACGTTTTTTTAAACTTAATTTCATCTATTACATTACAGCTAAAAAAACTGTTAATTTTATCCTTTATTTCATTCGAACAATAAGATATTTCAAGTATATGTCTATTATCAGATACAATAGTTAAAACTTGTTTACCATTGATGCTTCTTATTGAATCTACAAAACAGACCGAACTCAAATTAGATCCAAGGATTTTCTCCCAACTCAATTTTATTTCTAGTAAAACTCCTTTATTCTTTCTTTTAAGAGGTTTGAAAACTTTTGGCAAAAGACTTGAAATTTTTACAGGTAATTTATTATAATTTTTATATCTCACAATGAAAGAATATCACATAGAAGAAAGTTTTAAGAGAGAGTGGCAAAAAAAAATTCTCAAATGGTATGAAACTAATAAAAGAAATCTACCCTGGAGAAAAAGAGAAAATCAAACTTTTTACAGAATTTGGATCTCTGAAGTTATGTTACAACAAACTCAGGTATCTGTAGTAATCCCATTCTATCTAAAATTTATTAAAAAATGGCCAACTTTGGACCTTTTTTTTGATGCTTCATTAGAAGAAATTCTTAAAATTTGGCAGGGGATGGGTTATTATAAAAGAGCTCACAATCTTTTCAAAGCAAAAGAAATAATTAAGAAAAAACGAAAGTTATGTATAAATTCAAGTTCGCTTAAAGAATTACCTGGAATTGGAGAATATATTAGTAGTGCTATTTCAGCAATACTAAAGGACGAGGAATGTCCAGTAGTTGATGGCAATATAAAGAGAATTTTAACAAGAGCTTTTGATTTGAAAAATAGTGAAAAAATTCTGAACAAACAAATTCTTAATCTTTCTACCTCATTAACTCCAAAAAATAATAATGGAAAGTATTGCCAATCGTTGATGGATTTAGCAAATTTAATTTGTAAAGTAAAAAACCCATCTTGTAAGATTTGCCCTATTTACTCTCAATGTAAATCTAAGGGAAATCTTTTAGTTAAGAGTAAAAAATCAAAAGTTGGAAAAAAAAAAGTAGTTGTTTTTGTATCTAGTCACAAAGATTCTTTTTTAGTTGGGAATAATCAAAAAGATTTATTAAAGAACTTATTTTGTTTTCCCATGAGTAGTATTATAAAAAATGATAATAACTTAATATCAGATGATTTTTTGGAAAAAACTGTAAAAGAATGGATGATTAATAAGAACATAAACACATCATATAAATTTTTAGGAAATCTTGTTCATAAATTTAGTCATTTTCATTTGAAAGTATTAATAGTTAGGCTAAAATTAAATAAAAAATTTTATTATCCAGGGTCTATGTGGTTAAAACAAAATGAGTTAGATGAAAAACCAGTTTCAAAGCTTATGATAAGAATAATATCCAAACTATCATGAAAAAACTTCAAAAAATTATTTTTTTTATAATAACCTTACTTTTTTCGTTTACTTTCTCCCAAGAAATAAGAGAAGATCAACTAAGTGATCACGAAAAAGCGATTCGAGCTGTTAATGATGGTGAAATATTAACTCTAGATCAAATTTTAGAAAAAATTAATAGTAATTTCGAAGGAAGGGTAATATCTATCAACCTGAAAGATAATGAAAAGGGTTTGTTTGGTTGGGTTTATGACATTATGATAATTGGTGTAAATAATAAAGTTAAACAGATTAGAGTTGATGCAGGTACTTCAACTGTATTATCTGTTGTTTCAGGAGAATAAGGAGAATAGATTGAGAATATTACTAATTGAAGATGATCCAGATTTGAATAATCAAATTAAAAATTCTTTAGAAGATGGTGGCTATTCGGTAGATTCTGCCGTAGACGGAGAGGAAGGTCATTTTTTGGGAGACACAGAACCCTACGATGCTGTGGTTTTGGATTTAGGTTTACCTAAAATAGATGGAATTACAGTCTTAGAAAAATGGAGAAAAGAAAAAAAAAACTTTCCTGTTCTTATACTTACTGCACGTGACCAGTGGAGCGATAAGGTTTCTGGTTTTGACGCTGGTGCAGATGATTATTTAACAAAACCTTTTCAAATGGAAGAGCTTCTAGCTAGATTGAGAGCACTGATTAGAAGATCGGCAGGCCATGCTTCATCAGATATTGAATGTGGCCCACTTAAAATTGATACAAAATCTAACAAGGTTTTTTTAAATGGGACAAAGCTAAAACTAACCTCTCACGAATACAAGATCATAGAGTATTTTCTTCATCATCAAGATAAAGTAATAACAAGAACCGAGTTAGTCGAACACATTTACGATCAAGATTTTGACAGAGATTCTAATACAATCGAAGTATTTATTGGTAGACTTAGAAAAAAAATGGGGATGAATCTCATTAAGACTGAAAGAGGTTATGGTTACAGATTATCTCTAGAAAGAGAATAAAGATGAACTCACTGGCTGTAAGACTATTTCTTAGTGCGACTATATGGATTATTTTCACATTAGTTTCAGCTGGTCTTCTTCTCTCAGATCTGAATGAAAAATCTAATTTTAATGCGTTTGATGACAGACTAAATCTTTTACTAGAAACTTTGATTGGAGCTAGCAGAGTAGACTCTTCTGATGGAATAACAGTCGTTAGTTCAATTGGTGATCCTAGATATTTTCAACCTTATTCAGGTTGGTACTGGCAAGTTAGTATGGGTTCAAAAACATTAGTTAGGTCTAGATCAATGTGGGATCAAGTTTTTACATCTGATAAAAGATTGATTGGGGGAAGATCACAATTTGTAAATAATGTTGGAAAAGACACCTCTCAAAATGATTTCGTTGAAACAAAAAAATTACATGTGATTGAACGAAATATATCATTTCCAGGTTTAGGTGAACCTGTAACTTTTATTGTTTCAGGCGATGTAGAAGAATATCAGCAAAATATTAAAAAATTTGATAATACATTGTCTTTAATATTATTCATTTTAGGTGCAGGATTGATGATTGCTGTATTTCTTCAGGTAAAATTTGGCCTTTTACCACTAAATAAAGTAAAGGCCTCCTTGTTTAAAGTTAGAAACGGTGACGAAGAAAAATTAAAAGATACATATCCTTTAGAAGTACAGCCTTTAGCAAGTGAAATTAATGAATTACTAGATCATAATGCAAAGATAATTGATAGAGCAAAAACTCATGTAGGGAATCTAGCCCATGTTTTAAAAACTCCATTAGCTGTAATTTCAAATGAAGTGAGGAATGATAATAGGGTAATGAACAATCAAATCTCACTCATGAAAAGACATATCGATAGATATTTAAAGAAAGCTCATTTAGATTCTGTGGGAAAAGCATCCAAAGAGAAAATAGATGTAATCAAATTAATTAATAAAATGATTTTGATATTTAATAAATTATATCCTAACGTTGTCATATTATCTAAAAAACAAATAAGCGAAGCTTTTGTTTTTTGTAGTTTGGATGATTTAGAGGAAGTTATTGGAAATATAATAGAAAATGCCTGCAAATATGGAAACAAAAATATAATTACAGAAATAAAAGTCTTAGAAGATAACTTTTTAGAAATAAGTATATCTGACGACGGATCAGGATTGTCTTCAGAACAGATGAAAAAAGTTTTTGCAAGAGGTTTCAGAATAGATGAACAAAAACCGGGAACAGGGTTGGGGCTTAACATCGTTAAAGACATTGTTGAAACTTACATGAAAGGAAGTGTAATTTTAAAGAAATCACGAAAATTAGGCGGGTTAGAGGTTATCATTAATCTTCCATTTTCAATTCATCAAAAGATTTCTTAAAAAACTTCTACGATGAATTTTTGTTATTCCATATTTTTTAATTGCATTTCGGTGTTCTAAAGTTCCGTAACCTTTATTTTTATCCCATTTGTATAATGGGTATTGTTTTGAGTAATGAGACATTAATTTATCTCTCCATGTCTTAGCAATAATGGATGCAGCAGCAATGCTTACCGATTTTTGATCTCCTTTTTTAATAAAAGAAGTTCTTTCGTTTAAAAAAAACGTTTTATTTCCGTCAATTTTAATTAAATTATTAAATAATTTAAACTTACTAAATGACCTTTTAATTGATAAATTTGTTGCTTCTAAAATATTTAATTCATCAATTTCTACATTGTCAGCTTTTCCTATTGAGTAAATGGAGTTTCTTTTTATAAAATTTGCTAAAACTACTCTTTTCTCTTCACTCAATTTTTTTGAGTCATTAATTTCGTTAACTAATTTATATTTTAAAATTTCAGTAGATAAAAGAATAGAACATGAAACGACAGGACCACAGAATGCACCTCTTCCTACTTCGTCGATTCCAATTATTTGATCTTTTATATCATTAAAAAACAATTTAAGTATATTTTTGACTTCAATAAAAAATTAATTAAAGTTAATATAGTTAAAACTATTATAATTAAACTATACATTTCTACAAAACAATATTTTAAAAGGTCAGGACGAAAAAATGCTTAAAAAAACAATATCGTTGGTCATTCTTTGTTCCATAGCTACTTTTTTATTTTTACCATATAGCCCTAAGGCAAAGACGGTTTTAGATGTTATCTCAGAAAATGATAATTTAAGTACCTTTACTTTGTACTTAAAAAAAACCGGATTAGATAAAGTCCTTGAAAAAAAACTTCCTTGGAACTGGACAATTTTTGCTCCTAGTAATAAAGCATTTCAAAAAGCACCTAAAATTCTGAAGGAACAAATTTTAGACGATGAAGTTTTAAGTAAGTTTATTTTTATGGACCATATAATGACAGGGCATAAAACTAGCCTTGATATTGGAGATCAGGTTACTACACAAATCACGGTGAGTAATAAACCAATCCAGATATACAAAAGTGAGAAATTATTTGTTAAAGATATGGTTGTCGTACAAGAAAACTTAATTGGAAATAATGGAGTGGTCCATATGGTTGATTGTATAATGTTCGTTCAGCCAAGCATTGAAGATGACAGAGTTTCAATTGATCTAGGAAAAGAATTTCCAATAACTTCCTGTTGTATGCGTGATAAAACTGAAATTGATCTATTTATTAAAGGCACTGAAAATAAGTATTAGAACAGTTAAATTTTTATTTTTTCTCTTCAAGTCTAGGAATCAGATCTACTAAGTTACATGGCTTGGTCCTAGAATCTAGTTGATATTTTAAAATCTGATCCCACGCATCTTTGCAAGCACCAGGGGAGCCAGGTAAGGCAAAAATAAAAGTATCTTTAGCAAGCCCTGCAACTGCTCTTGATTGAAGTGAAGAAGTTCCAATTTTTTTAAAACTTAAATATCTAAACATTTCTCCAAAACCTGGTATTTCTTTTGTAATTAATTTTTTAACAACTTCTGGGGTTGAGTCTCTACCTGTTAAACCTGTTCCACCCGAAAGTATTACAACGTTGACTTTAGCATTCTCTATATTTTCTAAAAGGTATCTTTCAATTAGATCTGGTTCATCTTTGACGAAGATTTTGTTAATTAAAAAATGACCAGATTTTTTTATCCTCTCCTCAAGTACTTTTCCCGACTTATCAGAAGTTTCATTTCTCGAATCAGATACTACAAAAACGACAATTTTAAGACTTTTAAAAAGACTTTTATTCATGATTATAAATTGTTCTTTCTAATAAATTCGTCAATTTCTAATAAATCATCCCAAGTTTTTTTCTTTTCTATAGGATTTCTTAAAAGATAAGCTGGATGAAAAATGACTCTGGCAGGAATTCTGAGATTATTATCGGGATCGATGTAAATATGTTTCTTACCCCTAATTTTTGTGATGCCCTCTTTTATATTTAAAAGATTTTTTGAAGCAATATTTCCAATAAGTATCAAAAGTTTTGGATTAATAATTTTTATGTGTTTTCTCGTGATTGGCAAACAAACTGAAATCTCTGAATCGTTTGGAGTGCGATTGCCTGGAGGTCTCCAAAAAACGATATTACTTATATAAAAGTTTTTTCTTGATAATTGGATAAAGTCTAGCATTTTATCAAGAAGTTTGCCCGCGTCACCTACAAATGGTCTGCCCTCAAGATCTTCTTTAGCACCAGGAGCTTCTCCCACTAACATTACATTTGAATTGTGATTACCATCTGAAAAAACTACATTTGTTGCAATTTCCTTTAAATTACACTCAAGATCATTAATTTCAGACCTCAATTCTGAAAGGGCTTTTGATTTATTTTTTATCATAAATTCATTCTTTACATGAGAATCGATTTCTTGATATTTACTTTCAGGCTTTTTTGATATTTTTATTTTATTCCTTGGTTGTCGAGACATAGAACTGGTGACTCCCAAAAACTTGTAAAATTCAATAAAAGACTTTATGTTTTTAACTTTCATTAATATATATATTTATGAACATAATAATTATAATAAATTATAATGAGAGAAAATAAATGAATATTACAAGAGAAAAAATGAATTATGATCTTGTTATTGTAGGAGCGGGCCCATCTGGCTTATCAGCGGCTATAAACTTTAAAAAGCTTTGTAAAAAAAATAATCAGGACTTTAGTGTTTGTATTGTTGAAAAAGGTTCAGAGGTTGGAGCACATATTTTGTCTGGAGCAATACTTGAGCCAAGAGCTTTAAACGAGCTGATTGATGGATGGAAAGACATTGAAGGTTGTCCTGTAAAGGTGGAGGTCAATAACGAATCATTAAATTTTCTAACAGAAAGGGATTCTTACTCGATTCCAAGTTTTTTTACACCGCCTGTAATGCATAATAAAGGTAATTTTATAATATCATTGGGATCTTTTTCCAAATGGTTGTCTCAAGAAGCGGAAAGCCTTGGTGTAGAAATTTATCCTGGTTTTGCTGCATCTGACTTAATTATTCAAGAAGGGATATTAACTGGGATTGTTACTGGTGATCTTGGAATAGATAAAGATGGTCAACAAGGGACTAACTTCCAACCTGGAATAGAAATTCATTCAAAATATACTCTTTTTGCTGAGGGTTGTAGAGGTCATCTAGGTAAAAGATTAATGGATAATTTCAATCTAAGAGATGATGTTCAACATCAAACCTATGGCATTGGACTTAAAGAACTTTGGGAAGTAAAACCTGAGAATTCAAATACTGGGTCAGTATTTCATTCAATTGGGTGGCCACTTGATAATGAAACTTACGGGGGTTCATTTTTATATCATTTAGATAAAAATTTAGTTTCTTTCGGATTTGTAATTGGGTTAGACTACAAAAATCCTTATTTGTCTCCTTATGAAGAATTTCAAAGATTCAAGTTGCATCCCAAAATAAAGCACATTTTTGAAGGTGGTAGAAGAATTTCCTATGGTGCCAGAGCGTTGAATGAAGGTGGCATTCAATCTCTTCCTAAGTTATCATTTCCTGGTGGAGCATTAATTGGTTGTGATGCCGGCACACTTAATACACCTAAAATAAAAGGAACACACACAGCGATGAAATCTGGCATGATTGGTGCGGAACTCGTCTACAACGAATTAAGTTCAGGAAAAGCAAATTCAGAAATCTCTCTTTTTGGCAAAACATTCCTTAATTCTTGGGCCGGAAAAGAGCTTATAGAAGCTAGAAATGTTAGACCTTCGTTTAAGTATGGTTTAAAGGTTGGAATGATCTTGTCTGGTATTGATCAAATATTACTTAGAGGAAAAGCACCTTGGACTTTAAAACATTCGGAAGCTGATCATTTATCACTTAAAAAAAAATCTGAAGTTAAAAAAATTGATTACCCAAAACCTGACGGCGTAGTTACTTTCGATAGATTGACAAATGTATCTTTTTCATCGACTTATCACGAAGAAAATCAACCCTGTCATTTACAATTAAACAACGAAAGTATTCCAATATCTAATAATTTCAAACTTTTCGATTCACCTGAACAACGATATTGTCCAGCTGGTGTTTACGAAATTCTAAATGAGAATGGGATTCCTAAATTAAACATAAATGCACAAAATTGTATTCATTGCAAAACTTGCGATATAAAGGATCCGATGCAAAATATTAACTGGATAACTCCTGAGGGAGGAGGAGGTCCAAATTATACAAATATGTAAATCTTTTTTGTTATTCGCTTTATTGTTCCCTTTAACTTTAAAAATTTCAGAGGCTAAAGAAATAAAAAATCATTTTGGAAACTTTTTGTCTTGGAATTTTGCTAAAAACTCCAATGATTTAAACAATTTGCAAAACTATTTCCAAAAAATTGATTTTGATAGCATCGAAAATGTTCTTTTAGAAGAAATTTTTTTTGAAGCTGTAATCCTAGATGATTGGAGCAAAGCAAAAAAAATAAGTGAGATTATTCTGAAAAGAGACGATGAAAATTTTACTGCGAATTTCTTTAGATTTTTTATAGGTTTTTTAAATAACGAGAATGTAGACCATTACCTAAAAAAAATTCAACCAAAATATCTTGATCTGAACTTTCTTAAAGCAATCATGATATGGAAAAATCATGAAAAAGAACTAATCTTCGATGACATTGATAAATGTGTCCCGGTTGTTTGCCTTCATACCGCACTTTTTTTAACTATTAATGGGAGTGACGAAGATGCGCAAATTTTCTATAAAGGCCTTGAGAATAAAAAAATTATTTCATACAGAATTAAAGAATTACTACTTCTAAATTCAATGAATTCTAATAAACAATCCGCAAATAAAATTTTAAATCAATTAAATAATCATAATCTCAATATAAGTAATCTTGATATTTCTTATCTAAAAAACCATAATCATTTGTTAAATCCAGTTGAAGATAGAGTTCAAGGAATGGCTGAAGTATTATATAACATATCAAGTTGGTTTTTTTCAAAAGACTTATATAAGTATTCAGCTTTCTTTGGAAAAATTTCATTGAAATTTAGACCTGATTTTAATGCCATGAAACTTCTTCTTTCGGGTACTTTCGAAAAATTGAACTATGAAAACTTGGGAATGAAATATGTAAATGATATAGATTCTGATAATTTATATTATTATAAATTTTTAAGAATAAGACTCTCTCTATTTGAGAATCTCGAGATGAATGATGAATTTATTAGCAGTTTGCAAAAAGTTTTAAAAAATTACCCAGAAAGAATAGAGTTAAAAATTTTACTAGCTGATAAATTACGAAGGCTTGAAAACTTTAATCAAGCTATAGAAATATACTCTGAAATCATTGATAATAGAAATTATCAACCTGATTCAAATATTTTTTATTCAAGAGGAATTTCATTCGAAAGGATAAATAATTGGAAGAGAGCGGAGAAAGATCTTATTAAAGCTCTAGAACTAGATCCAGAAGATGCATATACTCTTAATTATTTAGCTTATAGCTGGTTAGATAGAGAAATTAACATAGATAAGGCGTTGGAACTATTAAAAAAAGCAGTTCAAATACAGCCAACTGATGCATATATAATTGACTCATTAGGCTGGGCTTTTTTTCTAGCAAATCAAACTGAGGAATCAATATACTTTTTAGAAAAAGCAGTCTTGATTCTCCCTGATGACGCAACCCTTAATGATCATCTTGGTGACGCCTATTGGAAAGCAGGAAGGAGAAACGAAGCCTTATCGCAATGGAAAAGAGTTTTGGTGCTAGATCCAGATTTCAAAAATAAAAATTTAATTAATAAAAAGATAAATAAAGGTCTTTAGAAAAATCATGATTTCAGAAATTAAGAAATTATCTCCAGCAAAAATTAATTTATACCTTAGTGTTAAAGAAAAAAGAAAAGACGGATATCATAATATTGAAAGTCTTATGACTTTTTGTGATTATGGAGATATTTTAACAATTAAAAAATCAAGAAAATTTTCATTTTCAGTAAATGGCCCCTTCGCAGAT
>MDTB01176917.1_pt1 | contig 90206 bp, 91 predicted proteins | sample 811161 | NCBI WGS metagenome assembly MDTB01 (sample SAMN05326650, study PRJNA326480) | marine metagenome | isolation source: seawater | place: Mediterranean Sea | collected 2009
CTTTGTTCTACTGCTCTAGAAAGCTGAGATAAAGCTAGAACTGGTATATTTAATTCTTTAGCTAAAGCTTTTAGACCTTGAGTAATTTCAGAAATTTCTTGAACTCTTCCATCATTTTTTTTTGTATTAGATCTCATCAACTGTATGTAATCTACTACTATTAAATTTAATCCAAACAATCTCTTCAATCTTCTTGCTCTATTACAAAGCGCTGAAATACTAATCGCAGGTGTTTCATCGATATAAAGAGGTAAATCATATATGTTTCTTGAAGTCTCTATATACCTATTAAGCTCTTCTTCCGTTGCTAATCCTCTTCGTATATCATTAGATTTTATTCTTGCTTGTTCAGATAAAATTCTTGTTGACAATTGTTCTGAGGACATTTCTAAAGAAAAAAAGGCTACAGAAGTTTTTTCGTTATTTTCATAAATTTTTTTAGCGGCATAATAAGCAATATTAGTTGCTAAAGCGGTCTTTCCCATGGAGGGTCTTCCAGCGATTATGACTAAATCAGATTTATGCAAGCCCCCTAATTTTTGGTCTAAATCAGTAAGGCCAGTAGGAACACCAACAATACCTTGATCGCTTTTCATTGCAAGAGTTGCCATCTCTATTGTTTGATCAAGAGCTTTATTAAATTTCATATAAGATTGAGAAAAATTACCTCTCTCCGCTAATTGATAGAGAGATTGTTCTGCATCTTCAATTATATTTTCAGCAGTTTTATCTATTTCCTTATTTTGAGAATTTTCAGATATATTTTCAGAAATAAAAATTAGTTCTCTTTTAACATACATCTCATGAATAAGTTTTGCATAATCTACCGCCTGTCTGTTTGATGAAGAAAATCTAGTCAGTTTCACCAAATAATCAATTCCACCCACCTCGTTAAGACTGCCTTCATTTTGGAAATGATTTTTTAAAGTAATTGGATTGGCAATCATTCCCTTATTATTTAGGACTTCAATTATTTGATAAATTTTTTTGTGCAAAGGATCAAAAAATTTACTCGAATTAACGATATTTGAGATTTCATCTATTATATCGTTGTTCACAAGAACAGATCCTATCAATGCTTGTTCTGCGTCAAGATTAGAAGGAAGACTTCGTTCGTTATTATTTATATTAAGTTTAATATTTTCCACTTAAATAATATTATTATAAGAAAGGTTAATTAAAACTTAAAAGTTACACACTTTTTTTTCAACCTGTGGAAAAAACAAGATTATTGAGCAGACTTATATGGACTCTATTTTATCTACAACAAGGGTTACATTTGTAGAGACTTCGGAGTGCAAATTTATATTAATTTTATAACTGCCTATTTTGTTAATTTCCTGTCTCAAGTCTATTTCTGACGGATTAATTTCAACTTTTAGATTATTAACAAAATAATTTGAAACTTCTTTTGGTTTAATTGATCCATACAATTCTCCATTTTCTTTCGCTTCCTTGTTAAATTTTAAAATTTTATTTTTAATCTTATTAGCTATTTCTTTAAATTTTAATTTTGTTTCGTCATTTTTTTTATTTAATTCGAATTTCTTTTTATTTACTAACTCTACATTTTCTTTGTTCGCTCTTAATGCTTTTCCTTCAGGTAGTAAAAAATTTCTTCCATAACCATTCTTTACTTTAACCTGATCACCAATCTTACCGAGATTTATTATATTTTCTAATAAAATAACTTCCATATTATAAAAGTCCTAAAATTTTAGCTTTTTTAATTTCATTATTTAATTTTCTTTGCTTGTTTTGAGAAACAGAAGTAATACGTGAAGGTAAAAGTTTATCTGTATCAGAAATGTATCTTTTTAATAATTTTATATTTTTATAATCAATAATTGGAGCATTTTTAATAGACAAAGGGCATTTTTTTTTAAATCTTCCGTCAGCTTTTTGAAATAAACTTAATTTATTCAAACTATTTTGCGGTCTTTTTTTAAACTTTTTATTATTTCTTTTCATTGTTTTCTTTTTCTTTAAAATACTCTGTTGTAGTATCTAATTTTTTATATTTTATAGTTAAGTGTCGAATTACAGATGCATCCAACAATATTTTTTTTTTGATTTCATCAAGCGTATTAGTACTTCCTTCAAATTTATAATGAATATAAAATCCCTTGCTATAGTTTTTTATTTTTTTTTTAAAATTCATAAGTCCCCAATTTTCAATTTTGAGAACTTTACCAGAGGCACTGTTGATAAGATCGTTATATTTTTTTTCGATATTTTTAACTTCTGCCCCAGAAAGATCCTGTTTTGCTACTAATGTATGTTCATAAAAGTTCATATTGTAATCAATAATAGTTTATTTATATAAAGAACGGTTTTATACTATTATAAATAACTCATTTCAATAGTAATAATATTATTAATATGAAGGCATTATTATTTCCAGGTCAAGGTTCGCAAGTAGTAGGAATGGGTTATGAATTTTACAATAATTTTGATATTGTAAAGAAAATTTTTTTAGAGGCTGACGAAAAACTTAAATACAAAATCTCAAATATTATTTTAGAGGGCCCAAATGATGATCTAAAATTAACTCAAAATACTCAACCGGCAATATTGATAGTAAGTTTTTCTATTTTTTCAGTTCTAAAAAAAGAATTTGATTTAAATCCTAATGATTTTAAATATTTTGCAGGACATTCTTTAGGTGAGTACAGTGCTTTAGTTTGTGCAGAATCATTGAAATTTTCTGATGCTTTATACTTACTTCATGAAAGAGGGAAAGCAATGCAGGAGGCCGTGCCAAATGGCGAAGGCGGTATGTTAGCAGTGTTAAATTTGAAAACTGATGAAGTCAAAAATTATATTTCAAAAATAAAATCTAAAGAAGTTTGTGAAGTAGCAAATGATAATGCAGATAGTCAAGTTATTATAAGCGGAAATATTGAACCAATTAAAGAACTTCAGCTTATTTTAAAAAATGAAAAAAAGAAATCAATTTTATTACCTGTAAGCGCACCATTTCATTGTTCTTTAATGAGACCCGCTGCAGAAAAAATGAAAGAAAAAATAAATGCCACAAAGTTTGAAGACTCAACCATAGAAGTAATTGCTAATGTAAATGCTACTGCTGAAAAAGAGGGAAAAAAATTTCAAAGTTTATTAATTGAACAAATTTATTCTAAAGTTAGATGGAGGGAAAGTATCTTAAATATGTCAAAACAAGGCATAAATGAGTTTATAGAAATAGGTCCAGGAAAAGTCTTGTCAGGTTTGATTAAAAGAATTATAAAAGAATGTAAAACAAATAGTATCAATTCTATAGATGATATTAAAAATACTTTTAAATGAATTTCAATAATAAAAAAATTTTAATAACTGGGGCAACTGGTGGAATTGGAAATGCTTTAGTTAAAAAGTTCTCCGAACATGATGGAAGAATTGTTGCAACAGGTACGAAAAATGAAAAATTAGATGAATTAAAAAAAAAATATCCAAAAATAATTGTAAAAAAATTTGATATTTCTGAGCACTCAAATATAGAACAATTTATTGAAAGTGTTTCAAACGAATTAGGTGGATTGGATATCTTGATAAATAATGCTGGAATTAATGTAGATACTCTTTCTCTTAGGATGAAAGATGAGGAATGGAAAAAAGTTATTGATGTCAATTTAACTTCAACTTTTTTATTATCTAAAAATTCAATAAAAATAATGTTAAAAAATAAATTTGGAAGAGTTGTCAATATCGCTTCAATTGTTGGACATACAGGAAATTTAGGGCAATCAAACTACTCCGCTGCGAAAGCAGGTATCATTGGTATGTCAAAAAGTTTAGCTATTGAATATGCTAAAAAGAATATAACAATAAATTGTGTTTCTCCTGGTTTTATCGAAACTGCTATGACTAGGAACATCCCAGAAAAAGTAAAACTACACCTTATATCTAGAATACCTATGGGTAAATTAGGATCAGGCGAGGATGTATCGAACTGTGTGGCTTTTTTATCATCCGAATCTTCTTCTTATATAACTGGTGAAACCATACATGTTAATGGCGGTATGTATATGTCTTGACAATCACAATGAATAATTTAATAAGAAATTAATCATAAATTCAAAAATGGAAATTACATGTCGAAAGAAATAAATACCAAGGTTAAAAAAATAGTTGCAGATCACCTAGGAGTCGAAGAAGAGAAAGTAACTGACGAAGCAAGTTTCATAGATGACTTAGGAGCAGATAGTTTAGATACAGTTGAACTAGTAATGGCTTTTGAAGAAGAATTTGGCTCTGAGATTTCAGATAGTGAGGCTGAAAAAATTCTTACAGTAGGTGATGCGATTAAATTTATTGAGAGTAAATCTTCTCAATAATTTAAGTACTATAAATTATAAATGACTACTAAAGATGAAAGTATTATGATTATACTATCATCTCCCTCTGGAGCAGGAAAAACCACAATTGCAAAAAAAATACAGCAAAAATATTTAAATTTCAAAATATCAGTCTCTCATACCACTAGAAAACCAAGACCCAATGAAGTTCATGGAATTGATTATTTTTTTGTAAGTAAAAATGAATTTCAAAAAAAAATTGAAAATAATGAATTTTATGAGTATGCAAAAATATTTGACAACTATTATGGAACATCTAAAAAAATGGTATTAGATTTGATCAAAAATAAGAAAAATGTTCTTTTTGATATCGACTGGCAAGGAACAAAAAAATTATCAAAATTTAAAGAATTAAACTTAATTAAGATATTTATTTTGCCGCCTTCAAAAAAGGAGCTAGAGAAAAGATTGACCCAAAGGAATCAAGATCGAAAAGAATCTGTAAACAAAAGATTGAAATCTTATGCGAATGACATAGTTCACTGGGAAGATTATGATTATATAATTACAAATGAAGATTTAGAAAACTGTTTTAGACAAATTGAAAAGATTATTGAAACAAGTATTAAGCCCGTGAAATTAAACTAAATATCTATTTTTCAAAAATTTCTGTAATTCTGTAGTATTCTTCCAAACTTAACTCACCTGGCCTAGATTTCATTTCAATATTTAAAGTTTTTATTTTAGACATGTTTTTTTTAAATAAGACTTTTATTGCTTTATTTATCATCTTTCGTTTACTTGAAAATAAAATCTGTGTAACTTTTTCTAAATTATGAATATGTTTTATAATAAATCTTTTATTATTTATTGGTTCAAAAACTAAGAGTGAAGATTCAACTTTTGGTTTTGGAAAAAAACAATTTTTAGAAATATTAAAGCTTTTTTTTATTTTAAGTCTCCAGTTTGATATAACTGATAACCTCCCAAACGATGATGTATTTTTTTTTGCTAGAATTCTATCAGCAACTTCTTTTTGGAACATAAGAATCAATTTTTTATATTTGGGAGGCCAATGAATAAACTTTATTAATCTTACTAATATCTGCGTTGAAATATTGTAAGGAAGATTTCCAAAGATTATAGTTCCATTTTTAATTTTATTTTCAAGGTTAACCTTAAGTATATCATCATTATAAATTTTAATATTTTCAATATTCTTAAATTTTTCTAATAAAATTTTACATAATCTTGTATCTTTTTCTATTAGGATCAAACTCCTAGGTTTTTTTTCTAATATTGCACTTGTTAATTCACCCTTTCCTGGACCAATTTCTAAAACATGATTATTTTTTATAGGTGAAATATTAATGATCTTGCTTATAATATTCTGATCAATTAAAAAGTTTTGACCTAATGATTTTTTAGGTTCAATCATTCTTTTATTAATTTAAAAAACTTAAGACTATTTATTAAACTTAATGGGTTTGCCTTGTTTTTAAAAACAATATCTTTTCCTGTTCCATGGTCAGGTGAAATTCTAATATAACTTAATCCGAGCGTTACGTTTATAGCATCAAAATCATATAATGCTTTGAAAGGAGCTAAAACTTGATCATGATACATTCCAACTATAACGTGAAAAGCAGATTTTTTTTCTCTCATGAAAAGACTATCAGCAGGATAGGGGCCTTTTACATTAATTTTTTTCTTAAGTTTCTTTATCACTGGTATTATAATCTTTTGTTCTTCAGAATTAGGTCTTCCCTCAGCATTATGTGGATTAAGTCCTAACACAGCAATATTTGGTTTTATATTTAATTTTTTTATATAGAATTTATTAAGTGTTTTAATTTTTTTTTCTATTAGACTACTTTTTAATTTTTTTGAAACTTCTCTTATATTTAAATGTGTTGTGATTGGAACTACGGATAGATTTTTATTAAAAAGTAGCATCACTTCTTCACCTTTCAGTTTATTTTTTTTTGAAAGGTATTCCGTAACACCTAGATATTTCGAATTAAATATTTTCTTATCTATCGGGGCATTTACAAAGCCAAATATTATTTTTTCTCTTGCAAGTTTGTGAGCTTTATCTAAACAATTTAAAACATAAATTGATTTGTCTTTCTTATTAATTTTAAACGGATTTTTAAAATTTAAGTTAATATTTAATACCTTGAGACTATTTGAGGAATCAATATTCTTAATATTATTAATTTCTTTAATTGGAATTTTTATTCTTTTCTTTTGTAACTGACTTTTTATTAATTTAAAATTTCCTATTACAAAAATATTTTTTCTTTCATTTTTTCTAATTAATTTCCACGATTTGGCTATAATTTCACTATTAATACTGAAAGGTTCTCCGGCAACTATTGCTATATTTTTACTCATAAAAAATTAACCAAAATAGAATTTTCAAGGTTAGAATAATGAGATCTTGAAAATAAATCTAATTTTTCAGTTTTTTTCTGCTCTAAAATTTGGTTTTTTATTTTTTCTACATTAATTTCTTTATTTTTTATGTATTTGATTTTATTTATTTTTAAAACAACTAAAGAGTTTAAAGTCTTAATTGGTTTGGTCATTTTACCTTCTTCAACATTACTTAATGTAGCCTGATATATTTTAGACAAAGAAGATTCTGAGACCCATCCAATTTTTCCCTCATTTTTAGAAGTACTTGATATGCTAAAACGAACCACAGCACTTTTAAATCCTTCTTTTTGTATAAATTCATAAATCTCTTTTAATTTATCTTCAGATGTATTTAACCCAGATATTTCAATTTCTGACAAATTATATTCTTTTAAATTTATCTTTTTTTCCAATCTTTTTTTTAATTCATTTTCTAGTTCTATTGTATTTATTGATACTTGATTTTTATAAATCTGAAAAATTAAAGTATTCCATGTTTGATTAATTATAAAACTCTCTTTAAGCAAATCATAACTAATATTATTAGCCTCAAGTGTCTTTTTAAGATTACTGGGTGGTATATTTACTTTTCTAGCTAAATTTTTCATTTTATTTTCTAATTCAATTTTACTATATTCTGTAACCTTAAATTTTTTAATTTCAGTTTTCTTAATTGCCCTTTTAACTAATGATTGCAACGCAGTATTTTTAAAATTATTAATATTTTCTTGATTTAGAGGTGCTTTAGCAAAAAATAATATTGTCCTTATCTCATTTTCAACTTCATAAGTTGTTATTATTTCACTTCCAACTTTAGCTATAATTGAATTCTTGATTTGAGCATTTAAATTAAAAAAAAATAATAAACTTAATATTATTACAAATAATGAATTTTTTTTTATCATCTTGATAGTTGTGGACTGCTTATATCCCCAAATGGTATGAATGAAACTTTAAACATTAATGAGTTGTCAGGTTCGATATCTCTATCTGTATAAAATTCTCGTCTAAAAACAATTCCAGCTTTTAGACAATCATTTATATAATTATAACTTAAATTATAAAATTCTGCAGAATTAGTAATTAAATTTCTCCTTGTTGAAAAACTTAGTTCGTTACTGTCGTTTACCTCTAGATCAAACCCGGTTTTAACATACTCTTGGTTTCCAATATGATTTTTTTCCTCTAAATAACTAATATTAAATTTTGCATTATTAAGCATCAGGTCTGCAGCTATTTCATTTGAATTAAAGTTCTTATAATTTTGATCTATTGCAAAATTATAATCAAGTTTCAAAAAATTATTAACTTTTAAACTTGAATTTCCTACAACATCGGAAAATCTTTGATCTAAAGAAGTGCTAGCCGGTATATCACTATTTTCTTCTGCGCTAACTACTTGACCGATTGAAAAACTAAGTTCCTGTTCACCTATTGAATTGTCTTTATTTAATTTATTTTTTTTATAATCTACTCCTAAAGCCAAACTTGTGCCTTTCTCAACTACATCTATCTCATTAACTTTATTAATTTCAAATAAATTAGAATATCTTAACCTTCCTCCGTCAATATTTCTCATATGTCCTGGTGCAACACGAAAAAAAGCTTTAGGAGTTAATAGGTGATTTTTGGAATTACTATAATCATTTTTGTAAAGACCAATTTTAGCTAAATATCCTAAAGCACCAGAAAGCTCCGACACAGTCTTATCGGTTTTATAATTTTCAGTGTTGTTTGCGTTATAGTTAACTGTTTTAAACAATCCTTTAAGTTGACTTTCTAGACCTAAACTATTTAACCATTTATTTGATTTCCATTCTAAATCGTTTACAAAAAATTCTGTTTGTTTATTTACTTCATAGTTTTTTACTCTTAAATCTGAGGATAAGTCAAAAAAACCATAATTTTCACTCACTAGAAGGTTTTTTTCAAAATTAAGATGAGGCACTAAATACTCATATTTTGATCTGCCTTGCTTACTTAAGTTTTCATACATACTAGCGTTAGCACCAAAATAAACACTCTCAGTTTGATAGTTATAGTCTAGAGTGTTTTCCAGTACATCTATGTCACTATCTACAATTGAAGTATCTATATCATAAATTTTTAAATATGTGGGATTAGAAACTTTTTGGAAATTAATTTGAAGGTCACTACTTTTATTTTCTTCATCAATCAAACTGCTATTAAATTTTGAAAAAAAGTGCGCTCTTCCACCACTAGTTTTTTTATTTGTAGTTTTTTTATAGCCTTGGGTATAACCCGCATCTACAACTAAAAAAGAATTTTTAAAATCTTGTCTATACTCACCCATCATTAATGGGTTTTCAGTGAAGTATAATTTAGGCGTAAAGGTTAAATCTCTATCATTATTAATTGCCCAATAGTAAGGAAGACTTGTGCCAGTCCCTAAATTAGAACTATTACTTAAAGTAGGAACCAAAAAACCTGACCTTCTACTAACAGTAGGGTCTGGGTGAGAAAATTTAGGAAAGTAAAATATTGGAAAGTCATAAATTTTTAAAACTGCATTATCATAATAAATTGTTTTTTTTGATTTATTATGCTTTATTTTTTTAGATTGCAAGGTCCATGGAGGACACTTATCTTTTCCCTTATTTTCACAATATGTGAAAATTCCTTTTTCTAAAGTACTGTCGTTACCTGAAAGAGAGATGCTGTTCGCAAACATTCTAGGTTCATTTTTACTATTTATTTTCAGATCGGGTGAATTTAAAAATACTTTTACATCAGTTCCTATTATTTTACCTTTTTTTTCATCTATGTATATTTCAGAGAGATTGTACTCGTTACTTTTGCTATCAATCAATTTTATTTTACCTTTAGAAAAAAAAATATTTTTATCAATAAAATAGTTGAACATTTCAACTTCTACTTTATTACCATCTTTGTCTATAACAGTAGTGTTACTATTTGAGGAAATTATCCTTTTTTTATTATCTAACACAATGTCTTTCCCATCTACCTCAAAACCTTTTGAGGTAATTAATTTTGTCTTACCAACGGACTCAAAATAAATGTTTTTTTTATCGTACCGAGCATATTCAGTAAAAATCTTATTATTTTTACTGTCAGTTGCATCAATGTTTCCTTCAAGGATAGTGACTTTATTAATATCATCATATTTTATTTTATTAGAATTAATTTCTAGGTCATCAGCGTACAAAGAATGACTAGTCAAAATATTAACTAATAAAATTAAAAAAAATATAAGTTTTTTATTTTTCATTTATTTGAATAATTCCAATTGAACAAAATAAAGCCACAGCTATTATAGGCATCCAAACAGATAATGTTAATGATATTCTTTCTGTTTGCCCGAGTGCAATAGATAGATCTTTAAAATAATAAATAAAAACACATGCTAATATCGATATAGCTACATAGTATAAGTTTTGAGATTTCTTAACGGAGCCTAAAGAAAATACTGCTGCAAGGACTACCATCAAAAATAAGAAAACTGGCAACGAAATGAAACGGTGTAATCTTTCTTTCAATAGTTCGTCCTTATAGCCTTTTTTCGTTAAAGAGCTATAATCAGTTACTAAACTTAGAAATGAAATAGTATTTAAATTTCTATAAAGCGAATTAATTTTTTCTAGGGTGTTAGTAGTTATAAATCTATATTCATCTTGTTCTTTTTTTAGGGTTTCATCTAATCTAAAATCATAGATTACCGCTTTATTCAAAACCCAAGGTGTGCTTGATATATCGGCTTTTTTCGACTCTAATCTTTTTAATAATTTATAATCATTGTCTATTTCATAAATAGTAACTTCTTTTAAAAAAAAATCTTCTAGCTTTTTTGCTGTAATAATCTTACTTCCATTTTTATAATTTTCTTTTATCCATAAACCATTTTTATTAATAGCTACAAGATGATCAGTATCCTTCGAGTATTTTGCTTTTGTCTGTTCATAGTATTTAGTTAGAGTTGAAGTTATTGGATTAATTGTAACAAGAATAAAGTTTCCAAAAATAAATGCTGTTATAGATAAAATAAAAACAATTTTTAAATTTGAATAGCCCAAAATTTTTATTGATATTAGATCTGTATTAGATCTAATATTTTTAAAGAAAAACATGGAAGCTAAAAAAACAACAAATGGAAGCAAATCAATTATAAGACTTGGAATAAACGATAATGTTAAAAGAAAAGGTAGAAGCATACTTTCGTTTAAGTCTTTAAAGAATTCAATTTCTTCAAATAAATTTAATAGTAAGCCTAAACACATGAACACAAAAACAGTATTTAATATTATTTTGAAAAAATTAAAAATAAGATATTTATTTATTATCTTGTTCACGAAGTAACCTTTTCATTTGAGAATGTTTTCATTAAGGTAAAGTATAATAATAAAACCATTAAAAAAGGAAATAAAAAATATGAGAGAGTATTAAAAGAAGAAAATCCAGAAAATCTTACAAGTATTTCAGCTAAAATTAAAATTATAAAACCAAATATAAAATAAATATATTTACTAAAAAAAATACCTTTTTTATTTTTTCTTGAAGTTAACAAAAAAGAAGCAATCAAAGATACCAAAGGAATGTAAAATGGCATACCTATTCTTCTAGAAACATTTTCTACAACTTGCTGTTTATAATTGGTCTCAGGGCAATTTCTAATTTCTTTTAGAAAAGTTCTTTTATCAAACAAACAATTAAACAAAACTTTTGTAGAGGTTTCTTGAATTTTCGGAGTAATAATTGTTCTTGTAGTTAAATTATCAATAGCTAATTCAGTTTTTGTGAAATTAACATTTTTTATATTTCCAGCTTTATCTTGAGATTGAATCATTCCATCATGAAGAATTAATTTTCCATTTAATGTATTGCCTTTTTTTGCAATAATTGTTGTATTGCTATTTCCTTTTGTTTCAGCAATTAATGTACTTAACGAACTCATCTCATCCCTAATAAAAATATTTTTCATCTCTCCATTTTCTTTTTTTTCATCAACATAAAAAGTTATATATTTAAATGTATCACTAAAATCTTTTGATTTTACTATTGAAGATATGGTCTTAATATCTGAGGATCTTAGCAAAGATCTAGATTTATTAAGAGTATCTGGAATAATAAAAACTGCTAAAAAAATTTGTGTTACTGTAACAAATAAAGATATTAGAAAAAATAAATTTACTATTTTCATTTTATTAAGACCACTAGTCCATAAAATTACAAACTCATTTTGTCGATCAAATTTTAAAATTGATAAAATAATAGCTAATAAAAAGGCGAGGGGAATAAATCTAGTTATTATAGTTGGAATATTTAGAGCAGAATAATAAAGATAGGTTGTAACCATAAAACCATCTTCAACAATTAAATCTAAAAAATTGACTGCTCTAACCGTCCACGCAATAGCAGTAAAAGCAAACAAAATAGTCAAAAAGGATTTGCCAATTTCTAGTGTAAAGTATTTATAAATTTTGTTTTTAAGCATGAAAAATTGATATATATAATTAATTCAACTTTTAACTAAACTCAACCTAAGATAGTACAATATGATAAATTTTCCATTGAAATCTTATATATTTGCACATATATAGCATTCAGCTCTAATAGGGTGTATTTAAAAATTTATGTCTATTAAAATTAACTTCTCGAATAAAGTCAGCGGAAAATCTTCAGCTAATAATGTCCTATTTGCAGATGAAAAATTCAATATAAATGGATTAAAAAAACATCTTTCTAGCTCAGAGTTCTCTTACATTAATGATTTATTAAAAACCAGTGATTTGAAAAAAAATATGTTTGTTTTTGAAGTCAATTCAAAAAAAAAGATAGTTTTAATTTCTATCAAAAAAGATTTAAAAAGCTTTGATGTAGAAAATTTAGGAGCTGAATTTTATGGACGTATAAACTACGGAAAGAATAGTGAGTACTTCATAAACTCAGATACCGTAGTAGGTAAATATGAGAATTTTATAGGTTATTTTCTTCACGGTCTAAAGTTAAAATCTTATGAATTCAAAAAATATAAAACAAAAAAAGAAACAAGAATTATTTCTATAAATGTATTTGGAAATAAAAACAAACCTTCTGCTCTAAATCAAATAAAATTTAAAGCTTTGGAAGAAGGAACTTTTTATGCAAGAGATTTAGTTTCAGAACCAGGGAATATTTTGCATCCAGATGAATATGCTAAAAGATTAAACTCACTTAAAAAAGATGGTTTAAAAGTAAATATATACGATGAAAAAAAACTAAAAAAACTTGGCATGAATGCTTTGCTCGGTGTCGGGATGGGAAGCATCAGAGGATCATATCTTGTTACAATGGAATGGAATGGAGCAAAAAATAGTTCCAAACCTTTAGCATTTGTTGGGAAAGGAGTTACTTTTGATACTGGTGGCTATTCATTAAAACCAGCAAGATTTATGGAAGACATGACATATGATATGGCGGGCTCAGCCGCTGTAGTAGGTTTGATGAAGAATTTAGCATTAAGGAAAGCAAAAATTAATGCTGTCGGTGTTGTAGGGCTTGTAGAGAACATGGTAAGTGGAGTCGCTCAAAGACCTGGTGACATTGTGAAGTCGTATAGCGGCAAAACTATAGAAGTTCTAAACACAGATGCTGAGGGCCGACTAGTTTTAGCCGATGCATTAACTTTTACTGAAAAAAAATTTCAACCAAAATTTATGGTTGATCTAGCAACCTTAACAGGTGCCATTATAGTTTCCCTGGGATCAGAATATGCTGGACTTTTTTCAAACGACGATAAGTTGTCTAAACAAATTTTAAATTCGGGTGAAAAAGTTGAAGAGAAACTATGGAGAATGCCTCTTCATAAAAATTACGATAAGCTTATGAATTCTAAAAATGCTGATATGCAAAATATAAATTATATTGGTGGGGCTGGATCAACAACTGCAGCTCAATTTTTACAAAGATTTATTTTAAATAAAACTCCCTGGGCTCATTTAGATATTGCTGGTATGGCTTTTTCAAAATATGGAGGTGCTTTAAATTCAGGTGGTGCAACAGGATTTGGTGTTAGATTGTTAAATAAATTGATAGAGGAATATTATGAGTAATATAGAGCAAACACTATCAATTATTAAACCAGATGCTGTAGAAAGAAATTTAGTTGAAGAGATTAAAAATATTTTTTTAAAAAACAATATAACGATTATTGAGAGTAAAAAAATTCATATTTCAAAAGAGGAAGCAAGTGAGTTTTATAAAGTTCATCAATCAAAACCTTTTTATGATGATTTGTGTAATTATCTAGCATCTGGGCCAATATTTGTGATGATTCTAGAAGGAAAAGGAGTGGTAACTTTAAATAGGAGATTAATGGGAGCTACAGATCCTAAAAAAGCTGAGAAAGACACTATTAGAAAATTGTATGGGATTTCGATAGATAAAAATTCCATTCATGGCTCAGACTCAGTCGAAAATGCAAACAAAGAAATAAATTTTTTTTTTTAAGAATTAATATTACTAAATATTTTTCTAACAGCCTCAGAGTATGCTTTATACTCCTTTTTTTGAATTTTTTCTTTTAATGATTTTTCTGTATCATTTCTATTTATAATTACTTTTTTCTGTAAAATTATTTGTCCGGAATCTAATTTTTTATTAACATAATGAACAGTACAACCAGCTTGTTTATCTTTATTTTTAATTGCTTTAGTGAAAGTATTTAAACCTTTGTACTTTGGTAATAAAGAAGGGTGAATATTGATTATTTTACCTCTAAATCTTTCAATAAACTCTTTTGATAAAATTTTCATATAACCAGCTAAGCAAATCAAAGAAATTTTTCTTTTATTTAATTCGTTTAAAAGAATTTCAAAATGTTTCTTTTTATTAATATTATAAATACGATAATCAATATTAAAAATTTTAGCAAAATTTAAACCTTTGGCATTTTTCTCATTACTAACTATTAGATCGATAATAACAGGAAAATTATACTCTCTAGAACTTTTAATTAAAGCAACAAGATTTGTGCCTTTACCTGAAATAAAAACACAACATTTCTTTTTTACCATTTGATTTTATTGTAAATATTAATTTTAGTTTTATTATTTGAAATAAAGCCTATTTCGTAGGGTTTATAATTCTTAGAAAAATATTTTTTTATTTTTTTTACATTTTTTTTATTTACAATTAAACAAAAACCCACACCACAGTTAAATGTTTTCAGCATCTCTTTGTCTGAAATATTATTATTTTTTAACCATTTAAAAATAGATTTTATTTTTATTTTTGAGAGATCAATATTTAAAGATAAGTTAGAAGGTATAGATCTACCAAGATTTTCTACTAATCCACCACCAGTTATATGTGCTGCAGAATTAATTAAATTTCTTTTTGTAAGATTTAAAATTTCTTCTACATAAATTTTTGTTGGAGTTAACAATTCAGATTTCAATTTTTTGGGAATCTTATTTTTTTTTAATAATGATCTTACAAGAGAAAAACCATTTGAATGAAGTCCACTTGATGGAATAGCTAAAATTATATTGTCTTTTTTTACTTTATTTTTATTTAAAATTTTTTTTTTAGAGATTATACCTACAGAAAACCCTGCTAAGTCAAATTTTTCATTTTTATATATTCCAGGCATTTCAGCTGTTTCACCCCCTATTAATTCGCAGGAAGAAAGCTTGCAACCTTTAACAATTCCTTTAAGAATAAGTTTAATCTTTCTAAGGTTTATTTTTTCAACTGCAATATAATCTAAAAAAAAAGAGGTTTTGCACCCTGAACTATTAAATCATTTACTGACATAGCAACTAAATCAATACCTATAGTGTCAAATTTTCTAAACTGATTAGCTAAATCTAATTTTGTACCAACTCCATCTGTACAAGAAACTATTACAGGGTCTTTTATCTTTAATTTACTTATGTCAAATACGGATCCAAAAGCTCCAATATTACCCTTATTGATCGAGTCACCCTTTTTTTTGACATTTTTTTTTGACAAAGTAGCTATGTGTTTTACAAATTTATTTGCCAGATCAATATTTACTCCACTTTTTTTATAACTATTTTTTGTTTTTTCCATAAATAAAATGATAATTAAACTATGAATAAATTATATGTAATTTTAATTATAATAGTATTTTTACCTAAAACTGGAAATGTTTTTTCTTCCGAAAGTATATTTGATGTTGATAATATAGTTGTTAAGAAAGAAACGCACAAAAAAAATGAAAACTTGATTAACACTGCTTTTAAAGAGGGCTTTAATAAACTAACTCAAAGAATTCTTAAAACCAGTGATATTAAAAAAGTTTCAAATACTAATTTAACTGAAATAAGAGAGCTAATATCACATTATAGAATAATACAGAATGAAGAGCTGAACAAACAAAACAGTGTAAAAATTAATTTATCTTTTAATAGAGAAAAGATAAATTCTTTTTTTTTCACTAAAAACATATCTTATGCAGATATATCTAAAACTAAAATAGTTATATTGCCTATATTGGTTGAAGAAGATAAATTTTATATTTACTCAGAAAATTATTTTTATAAAAATTGGAACAGTGAAAAAAAAATTAAAAAGAATGACTTTATAGATTACATTCTAGCAGTAGAGTCTATTGATGATATAAAATTCATAAATGATAATATTAGAAATTTAGAAACCTTAAATGTTTCAAGAATATTATCAAGTTATGAAATAAAGGACTATATTTTTTTAATTATAAAAAATGAAAATAATAAATTTAATATTTTTTTAAAAGGAAAAATTTCTGGCGGTGAAGTTATTAAAAATATTTCATTTATTTCTGAAGAAGAAAATAAAGAAGTTAAATTTAATTACTTAATAAATCAAATTAAAAGAGAAATAAATGATTTATGGAAGTCAAAAAATTTAATAGATCTAACAACCCCAGCTTTTCTGAACTTCTCTTTAAAACTAAAAAAGCCAAATGATCTTCTTGAAGTAAAAAAGATATTAGTAAAAATAGATTTAATAGAAAATTATAATGTTTTGGTATTAAATAAAAATTTCGTTAAAATCAAAATAAAATATTTAGGAAAAATTGATAAGATTAAACAAAAATTAAATGAAAAAGGAATTAAAATTTCAATTTCAGACGAAAAATGGACTATCGAATTAACCTAAAATGAGCCAGTTAATTTTTAAATTTCCATTTAAAACAACTTATTATGATAAAGATTTTTTTGTTTCATCAAATAATTTTGAAGCATACAAATTAATTGAAAGTTGGCCAAATTGGACAAATAAAAAAATTAATATTTTTGGCACGAACGGTTGCGGCAAAACACATTTATCAAATATATTAAAAAGAAAAATTGATACAATTTATATTAAGGCACCAGAGTTAACTGATAAAATGTTAATAGATTTAAAACATTCAAAATGTTTGATAGTAGATGATTATAACGATAATATTAATGAAAAACTTTTATACTCATTGTTGAATCAAGCAAATCAATTTAATCAATATATTTTAGTCAATTCATTAAAACCGATAAAAAATGCTAAACTTAAATTAGTTGATTTAAAATCAAGACTTAACAGTTTCACAGAACTTGGTATAACTCTACCTACTGATGATTTATTGATGGTAATTCTCACTAAATCCTTTTCTGACAAGCAAATTAAAGTTAATGTGAAAGTATTGGAATACATTCTGAAAAATATTGAAAGATCTTATGAAGTTGTATTTAAATTTATAAAAGAAATTGATAAAGAATCCTTATCTACTGGAAAATCAATTAATATTAATTTAATTAAAAAAGTATTAAAGCAATGAATAAATATAGATCGCACAACTGTTCTGAATTAAGAGAAAAAGATATAGGGAAAAGTATCAAGCTTTCAGGCTGGGTGCATAGAAAAAGAGATCATGGAAATCTACTTTTTTTAGACATTAGAGATCACTTTGGAGTTACTCAATGTGTTATAGAAAACAAAGATAAAAATTTTAAGACTTTAGAAAAACTAAGGCCTGAGTCGGTAGTGTCAATAGTAGGAACTGTAATTAAAAGAACATCGGAAACTCAAAACAAAGATTTAGAAACTGGATTGATAGAAGTAAAAATTGATAACCTAGATGTCCTTTCATCTGCCAATGAATTACCAATGCCAGTTTTTGGAGATCAAGAATATCCGGAAGAGATAAGACTAAAGTACAGATTTATTGATTTGAGAAGAAAAGAAATGCATCAAAATATAGTACTACGCTCTAAAATTATTTCTTTTTTAAGAAATAAAATGATCGAGAATAATTTTTTAGAATTTCAAACTCCAATTTTGACTGCATCTAGTCCAGAAGGAGCTAGGGATTTTTTAGTACCGAGCAGAGTACACAAAGGAAAATTTTACGCTTTACCTCAAGCACCACAACAATTCAAACAGATGATAATGATTTCTGGGTACGATAGATACTTTCAAATAGCACCATGTTTTAGAGATGAAGATGGAAGAGCTGACAGAAGTCCAGGAGAACATTATCAACTAGATATGGAAATGTCTTTTGTCGAACAAGAGGACATATTTAATGTAGTTGAACCAATTTTTTATGAATTATTTACAAAGTTTGCTAACGGTAAAGAGGTAAGTAAAAATCCTTTTCCAAGAATAACTTATAAAGATTCTTTAGAAAAATATGGAACAGATAAACCAGATTTAAGAAACCCAATAGAATTAGCTGATGCTACAAGTTTATTTGATTCAGATGAAGTAACCTTGAAAATTTTTAAAGAAAACATAAAAAAGGGAGGGGTGGTAAAAGTTATACCAGTACCAAATACTATTTCAAAACCTAGAAGTTTTTTTGACAATCTTAATAATTGGGCTATATCAGAAGGCGCAAATGGCATGGCCTATATTACATTTGAAAAAAACAAAGACAAAATAACAGGAAAGGGGCCAATTGCTAAATTTTTTTCAGATAAAGCTATTTCAAAATTATTAAAACTTTGTAATTTGACAGAAAAAGATTCTGCATTTTTTGTATGTAACAAACTTCAAGAAGCTGTTAAATTTTCAGGAATTGCTAGACAAAAAATAGCTCAAGAATTAAAATTGATTAATAAGAATAAATTTAATTTTTGTTGGATAGTTGACTTTCCAATGTATCACTTTGATGAAAATGAAAAAAAATTAGATTTTAGTCACAATCCTTTTTCTATGCCTCAAGAAACATTAGTAGATTTTGATAAAAAGGATCCGCTAAAAATTTTAGCTCATCAATATGATCTAGTTTGTAATGGATACGAGCTATCATCAGGAGCAATCAGAAATCACATGCCTGAATACCTTTTTAAAGTTTTTGAAAAAGTTGGATATTCAAAAGAAATGGTAAGGAAAAACTTTTCTGGTATGCTAAACGCTCTTTCTTATGGAGCTCCTCCTCACGGAGGAATGGCACCAGGAATAGACAGAATTGTAATGCTTTTAGCTAACCAAAAAAATATTCGAGAAGTTACGCTTTTTCCTCTCAATCAAAATGCTGAAGATCTTTTAATGGGCGCACCTTCAGAGGTTGATGAAAAACAGCTTAAAGAACTAAATATAAAGATTGATAAGAAAAATAACTAACTTTTTGTTTTTAAGTTTATACGTATATCGCTTAAATCTACAAGTTTTTCCTCATAATTACTTCTAACAAAACCTTTAGAAGTTATATTTTTTATAATCTTTAAAAATTTGTCATCTGAAGCCTGGTTTTCAGATATAACAGTATTTGAAATAGACGGTGTATGTGCCAGCTCTTCTTTTCCTAAGTATGAAATAGCTAGTTCCCTAAATACATAATCCAAAATTGAAGTGGCACTTAGTATTCTATCATTACCAGCAACTTTTCCTGAAGGCTCAAATTTTGTATCTATGAAAGCATCAACAAACTCATCTAAAGGGACTCCATATTGTAGACCTAAAGATATTGCTATAGCAAAATTATTCATTAAAGCCTTAACTAGCTCACCTTCTTTATTAGTATCTATAAATATTTCACCAATTTTTCCGTCGTTATATTCTCCTGTATGAAGGTAAACTTTATGATCGCCTATCTGGGCTTTTTGAATATAGCCCTTTCTTCTATCAGGCATCTTAAAACGATCTCTCATTTGCGTCTTAATTTTATTAGTTATTTCAATTTTATTATTTTTTATTTTGTCATTAGGGTCAGCAATTTTATTACTCAAAGTATCTTCCACTGCCTTTATTTTAAAATCATCTTTTGGTTTTTTCTTATCTTTTTCTCCTACTTTTTTTGTTTTTCTATTATTTAGCTTTACTTCAACAACTTCGACCTCACCATCAGTTCTAGAGTCTATATTTTGTAGCTCTTGATCATTCAATTCATCTAGTGTGTGAACTGTTTTAAAGGTGCATGTATAATAAGTTTCAACTATAAATTTTTTCATAAAATATTTAGGAATCTGCCTCATTTAAGATATATATTATATATTATAAGTGTCTATAATATAATTATACACTTATAAAGTGTGTGGACTTTAAAAACAAAAATATGATTAACCCAAAACAAATTTTTATTTGGTGGCACAGGCAAACCTTAGGTACTTTCTTAAAAACTTTATTTTTTGGAAAACTTGTAGGAAAAGATGAATTTGGGAATAAATATTATAAAAACAACAAAGACGAAAGATGGGTAATTTACGCCAATGAAATTGAGGCTTCAAAAATTACTAATGATTGGTTTCTTTGGATGCACCATACAATAAATGAACCCCCAAAAAAAAATACCAAAAAATACCTGTGGGAAAAACAACATTCCGAAAATTTAACTGGGACAATCAATTCTTATAGACCAAATCGTATTTCTAAATCAAACCTTAAAAAAAAATATGAAACTTGGAAAAACTAAATTTTTTTTTTTTATAATTACAATATTATTGTCACCTATTTTTTCTTATGCAGAGGATAAAATTTTAACAGTTCCTTTAATAGATGTCGAAAATTTAAAACCTAGTTATGAAGAAGTAGAGAAAGATGAAATTATAAATAAGAACTATCAATCAAATATTCTAAAAAAAAAAAATAAAAAGAAAATAAAAAATAATAATGTTGTTGTTAATATTCTTGGTTTAGATAAGATTACAGCTAAAACTTCTAAAATTGATATTAAATTAGGTGAAACTAAAAAATTTGGTTTACTTGAAATAAAAGTTTTGCATTGTGGAAATTCAAATTCAATTAGTGAAAAGGGTGCAGCAGCTTATATTCAAGTTAAAGATATTTCAGACAATAGAAATGAAAAAGTTTTTGTTTTTAATGGTTGGACTTTTTCTTCAAGTCCATCATTAAGACCTATAGATCACCCTGTTTATGATTTGTGGTTAGTAGGTTGTGAAAACGTTTAGTAGAATTTTTCTTTACTGAGCCAATTAGTGTCAAAGTCAGACTCAATAAATTTTTTATGCCTTAGAATCTTTTTATGTAAATCAATAGTTGTTGTTATGCCTTCTAAAACAAATTCATCCAAAGACCTCAATGTTCTCTGTATTGCCTCAACTCTATTTCTACCTTTGCATATTACTTTAGCGATTAGACTGTCATAGTATGGTGTAACTTTACAGCCTTGAAAAACTGAACCGTCAACTCTGGTTCTAAAGCCGGAAGGTTGGTGGCAAACAGTAATTATTCCTGGACTAGGTTGAAAATCAAGTGCTGGATTTTCAGCATTTATCCTACATTCTATCGAATGACCTCTTGGATCAACCATGCTTTGTTTCAAAGCGGTCTCTCCGGAAAAGGCCACCCACAACTGTTCTTTTACAATATCAATTCCTGTTTGAACTTCGGTAACTGGGTGTTCAACTTGTATTCGTGTATTCATTTCTAAAAAATAAAATTTTCCATTTTCATAAATAAATTCTACCGTTCCAGCTCCCTCATATCCAATTTTTTCCACCATTTTTACTGTCTTTTCAAGCAGGTCTTTTCTTTGTTCAGAGGTTAAAACTGGACTTGGTGTTTCCTCGATTAATTTTTGATGTCGCCTTTGAACAGAGCAATCTCTTTCACCTAAATGAATAGTTCTATTTTTTCCAGAAATTATTTGAACCTCTATATGTCTTGGATTTTTAAAATATTTTTCTATATACAACTCATCATTACCAAAATATTTTTTTGCTTCAGTTTTTGCTATTAAAAATAAATTTTCTAATTGATCTTCTCTTTCAACTATTTTCATTCCTTTACCACCACCACCTGCAGAAGCTTTAATTAGAACAGGAAAACCAATTTTTTTGCACAACACTTTTGCTTCTTCGACAGACCTTACCCCGCCTTCAGAACCCTCAATTATCGGCAAACCATTTTCTCTAGCTATTTTTTTTGCCTCAATTTTATCTCCCATTTTTCTAATTAAATCTGGACTAGGACCTATAAATTTTATCCCATGTTTTTGAACTATTTCTGCAAATCTAGCATTCTCTGATAAAAAACCATATCCAGGATGAATTGCCTCTGCCCCTGTTAAGTCAACAGCTGACATAAGTGATGAGACATTTAAATAACTATTTTGAGGTTGGTGAGACCCTATACAAACACTTTCATCAGCTAGTCTCACATGCATCGCATCAGAGTCAACATCTGAGTGGACAGCTACAGTATTAATTCCCCATTCTTTACATGCTCTTATTATCCTAACTGCAATTTCTCCTCTATTGGCGATTAAAACTTTTTTATACATTTATTTTATTTAAGTATTACTAAACTTTGTCCAAATTCTACTGCTTGACCATCATTAACTAATATTTTTTTTACTGTACCATCAGCAGTAGACGGAACGTGATTCATCGTTTTCATAGCCTCAACTATTATAACGGTCTGACCTTTCTTAACTTTATCTCCTACTTCAATAAATTTTTTTCCTCCAGGTTCTGGAGCTAAATATGACGTTCCAATAATAGGTGATTTGATTCTAATTCCTTCTTCATTACTCTCAGACAATACTGCCTTTTTTCCAGAAACAAAGGCTTTAGTTTGTTCGACATTCGCCCTACTTGCTTTTGAAACTTTAATTTTTTGATCTCCTTCTTGATATTCAAGTTCAGTTAAATTAAACTCAGTTAAATTATCGACGAGTTCTTTTATTAATTTTTTATTAATTTTCATTTAATCAAAATATTCTTAATTGCTTCAAGTGCCATATTATAACCTTTGATACCGAAACCACAAATTATACCAGTAGCTGCTTTACTAATCAAAGATTTATGCCTGAATTCTTCTCTATTGTAAATATTAGTAATGTGTAATTCAATAATAGGCATTTTTAATATCATTAAAGAATCGAGTATCGCAACCGACGTATGTGTATAACCTCCAGCATTTATTATTAACCCGGAGTATTTTTCTCTAGAACCTTGAATTAAATTAACCAATTCTCCCTCTACGTTTGATTGTACAAAGTCAATTTCTAAGCCGTTACTTTTTGCGAAACTTTGACATTCGGTCTCTATATCTTTAAGAGAAGTGCTTCCATATTTTTCTTTTTCTCTTTCACCTAAAAGGTTAAGATTAGGACCGTTAATAACAATTACTTTATGTTTCATTAGTTTGGTATAGAATAAATAATTAACTCAAATATGGCAAAAATACAATTAAATGGTCGAAAAATTTCAATAAAACAAAAGATTTCTATATTTCATTTACTGAAAAACTATAAATTAGATAAAAAAAAAGTAGCTGTAGAATTAAATGGTTCAATTGTAGTGAGCACATTATATAAAAAAAAATTTTTAAAAGATAACGATAAACTAGAAATCGTTAATTTTATTGGAGGAGGTTAATCTTTTGAAAAAAGATAGTTTAAAAATTGCTAATAAAACTTTTAAATCAAGGCTTATTGTGGGAACAGGAAAATATAAAAATTTAAAAGAAACAGCTTTAGCTGTAAAAGCATCGGGAGCAGAGATCGTTACAGTTGCTGTTAGAAGAGTTAATATTTTAGATAAAAAAAAACCTCTTTTAATGGATTTTATAAATCCAAAAAAAATAACGTATTTACCAAATACTGCAGGTTGTTTTAACTCAGATGATGCACTGAGAACACTTAGGCTAGCTCGTGAAATGGGCGGTTGGAAAATGGTTAAGCTTGAAGTCCTAGGAGACAAGAAAACTTTGTATCCAAATATGATTGAGACACTTAAATCTACAAAAGTTTTAGTTAGAGAAGGGTTTAAAGTTTTAGTTTATTGCACGGATGATCCGTTACTTTCAAAAAAACTAGAGGACGCAGGAGCATCTGCAATAATGCCTTTAGCATCTCCTATTGGTTCTGGTTTAGGTATTCAAAATAAAATAAACTTATCAATAATTATTAAACAATCTAAAGTACCAGTTATAGTTGATGCTGGGATTGGCACTGCATCTGACGCAGCTATTGCAATGGAACTCGGTTGCGATGCAGTTTTGGTTAATAGTGCTATAGCGAAAGCTAAAAAACCTATTTTAATGGCAAATTCTTTTAAGAATGCAGTTATAGCAGGCAGACAATCTTTTTTTGCAGGTAGAATGAAAAAAAGTTATTTTGGATCTGCAAGCTCACCTAAAACTGGGTTAATTTAATTTATTTTTTTCTTCTTACCCATAATGTTCTTGGTGAATTCTTTTTTTTCTTAGATATATTTTTTTTATTTTTAAGATTTTTTCTTTCTTTATCTAAAACTATTATTTTTTCTTGTTTTTTTTTAACACTTTTGCTTTTAGTCTTGTTTAAAATCTCAGTTGATAGATTTTCCATTTTTTCAAACTTTTCAACTTTATTTACAACCTTTTTGTTTTTATTAAGCAGAGCTATCTTATACTCAGGAACAATTAATTCTGGGTCAGCGATTAAATCAATTTTAAAAGCATATTTTTTTTGAAAATAGTCAATTTCCTTTTTTAAAGCAGTATCAATATATAATTTAATTTTTTCAGGAATGCTTGCTCTGATAAACTTAATTTTATTTGTAAATGCAAGCATTTCAATTTTTTTAATTATCTTTAAAGCAAAGGATTCCATAGAAAGATTTGTTTCCCATTTAAGAGATCCCTCTCTTAATCTTTGTCTAGTCATTTCTAACAAACCAAAATTACTTATACGACCAACTTGAAGTCTAGCTCTATCTTTTTTAATACTTTCACGCATTTTTTTTTCTACCAATCTTCTATTGTAAAAATTCATCATGTCTATAAAATCAATAACAATTAATCCTGATAGATCTCTGATTTTCAATTGTCTTGTTATTTCTTCTGCTGCTTCTAAATTTGTATTTAGTGCTGTCTTCTCAATGTTTATTTGTTTAGTAGATTGACCAGAGTTTATATCTATAGAAACCAATGCCTCTGTAGGGTTTATCACAAGATAACCTCCAGATTTTAATTTTACAACTGGTTCAAAAATATTGTTTAATTCATTTTCTATTCCTGCGTCATGAAATAGCGGAATTTTCCCTCTGTATTTTTTTACAAATTTTAAGTTTTTTGGGATTAATTCTTTCATAAACATTTTTGTTTTCTGATAACCTTCATTTCCATCAACATAAACATTTTTTGTTTCATTATCATATATATCTCTTAGAGCTCTTTTTATTACATCTCCTTCTTCATAAATTAATGATGGAGCATTAGATTCCACAGCTCTATTTTTAATTTGGTCCCAAGTCGTTAATGTATTTTGAAAATCTTTTTCGATTTCATTTTTTGTTTTACTTGCTCCTGCAGTTCTAACTATTACTCCCATGCTATTTGGTATTTCAATTTCTTTTAAGATCGTTCTAACTTTATTCCTGTCATTCAGATTAAATATTTTTCTTGATATGCCACCGCCTTTTGCAGTATTTGGCATTAAAACTATATATTTACCCGCAAGAGATATAAATGTTGTAAGAGCAGCACCCTTTTGTCCCCTTTCTTCTTTTATTACTTGAATCAAAATAACTTGACCTGGTTTGATTACTTCTTGAATTCTGTATTTTCTTAAACCATAAGTATTTTTAAGTTTTTCTCTATACTTTTTACCCGAATTATTTTCATTTTGTTTTTCTGGGTTAGAATTTAATTCACCATTTCTCTCTGAAGAATTTCCATTTAATTCTTGATCTTGTTTTTGTAGAGAGTCTGTATTTTCTAAATTATTTAACTCTTCTGTATTTTTATTTTTAAGATCTTCCCTTATTTTTTCTTCTGCTTCTTGAAGCTTGTCTTTATCCCCAGTTGGTATTTGATAATAATCTGACTGAATGTCATTAAAAGCTAAAAAACCATGCTTTATTCTTCCAAAGTTAATAAAGGCTGCTTGAAGAGATGGCTCTACACGACTTACAGTACCAAGATAAATATTATTTTTAAAGTTTAACTTATTCTTATCTTCGTATTCATATTCTTCAATTGACTTATCTGATTTAAGAACGATTCGTGTTTCATCTGGATGCGATGCATCAATATATAAATTTTTTTCCATGTAAATTGAATTCCTTTAGTAATTTTTGGTAAATTTTTTGTAAGATCTTTCATAAAATCACTATACAATTTTTTTAAAGGATTAACAGCTAATATAAATATCAAATATGCCTTAAGATAGCCAAAATTTAGTCATTAGCATTAAAAAACTATGAATTCATTTGTAAATTTTTCAATCAGAGCAGGAATTATATTATTAATTGTTTTTTTATTTTTAGTATTTTCAGCTTTCATGTACTTTTCATCTGGTTTACCAGATTATAAAAAGCTAGCTAAATATCAACCGCCTGTTTCAAGTAGGGTTTATTCAGAAAATGGAACCCTTATAGCTGAGTACGCTATAGAAAAAAGGCTTTTTATACCTTATGAGTCAATTCCAAAAAAAATAATTAATTCTTTTTTAGCTGCAGAGGATAAAAATTTTTTTAGTCACCCCGGTATTGATGCTAAAGGAGTAATTAGAGCTATAATTAATAACTTTAAGAATGTCATTAACAATCAAAGACTAGAAGGGGCATCTACAATAACTCAACAAGTTGCAAAAAACTTTCTTCTTACAAATGAAGTCTCATTAAAAAGAAAAGTTAAAGAAGCAATTTTAGCATTTAGAATTGAAAAAGCTTATTCTAAAGAAAGAATTTTAGAGCTTTATCTCAATCAAATTTATTTAGGCGAGGGCACATATGGTATAGCTGCCGCAAGTTTAGAATATTTTGATAAGTCTGTTAAGGAATTAGATTATTTAGAGTCAGCATTGCTTGCTGCTTTGCCAAAAGCACCCAGTAAATATAATCCATTTAGATACCCTGAAATAGCAAAAATAAGAAGGAATTTGGTTTTAAACAATCTTAGTGAAAATGGGTTTATAGAAAAAAAAGATCTACAAAATTTTAAAAACAAAGAAATTCTTTTAAAGAAAAGAAAAATAGAATTAGTAGATGCAGCTAACTCTTATACAGAGGAAGTAAGAAGGATAATAAAAGAGAATTATGGTTTTGAAAAATTATATGCAGAAGGTCTTGCTATAAAAGTTCCATTAAATATTAAATATCAAACTATTGCTTTGAACACTTTACGTAAAGGAATAGAGTCGTATGACCATAGACATGGCTGGAGAGGTCCGGTAACAAACAAATTTAAGAATGCTAAGTGGGAAAATGATTTAAAGAAAAAAAAAATTGATCCAACTCTTAGCTGGGAATTTGCAGAAGTTGTAGAAGTTAAAGAAGATGAGATAGTTATAAAAATAATAGACAAAGAAGTTTCAGGTTATATTAAAAGGGAAAGTATAAAATGGGCAATTAAAAAAAATATTTTTAACAGTTTTCAAATTGGGGATATTATTTATGTAAAAAATAAAAAAAAAGACTCTTGGGATTTAAAACAATATCCTAAAGTTAACGGAGCAATTGTAGCACTAGATCCATACAGTGGGAAGGTTAAAGCTTTAGTAGGAGGATTTAGTTTTAGATCAAGTGAATTTAACCGAGCGACGCAAGCTAAAAGACAGCCAGGATCAGCTTTTAAACCATTTGTTTATGCCGCTGCACTAGAAAATAATTACTCTCCAAACTCTATTATTTTAGATGCACCTTTTATAGCAGAACAAGGAGTAGGTTTAAAAAACTGGAAACCTGAAAACTATGGTAAGCAGTTTTATGGACCTTCAACGCTTAGAAAAGGTATTGAATACTCTAGAAATTTAATGACAGTTAGAATTGCAGAAAGTTTAGGATTAAAAAAAATATTAAAATTATCAAAAGATTTAAATATTTATGATGATATTCCTGAACTTTTATCAGTATCCCTAGGTTCTGCGGAAACCACGTTACTTGATATTACTTCTGCCTATACATCTTTTGTTAATGGTGGAAAAAAAACAAATCCTATTTTGATAGATAGAATACAAGATAGAAGGGGTAAAACAATTTTTAATTCGGATAAAAGAGATTGCTTTGGTTGTGATAGATTTTCAGAAAACTCAGTTCAAATTCCAAAAATTAAAGATAATCACAATCAAGTCTTTAGTGAAGAGACAGCTTATCAAATGACCTCCATATTAGAGGGAGTAATAAGAAGAGGAACAGGAAAAAAATTAAGGGATTTAAAAGTTCCTCTTGCTGGTAAAACTGGCACTACTAACAATAATTATGATGCATGGTTTATTGGTTTTAGTTCAAACTTAGTAGTTGGTGTTTATATTGGTTTTGATCAGCCAAAGTCTTTAGGAAAATACGAGACAGGATCAAAAACTGCTCTCCCGATATTTAAAAATTTTATCAAAGAGGCCTTATATAAAGAGGAGTTTAAATCATTTAATATTCCAAATGGTATTTATTTTGCTCCAATTAATTATGACAGTGGTAAGAAGGAAGTTTTTAATAATCCAAAAGCCATAATAGAAGCATTTAAAGCCGAAGATATAAACAGCTTTGATAATAATAATTTAGATACGTCAAAAAATTATGATAAACTCATAAAGTTTAGACAGTTTTATTAATGGAAACAGTTGAATCAAAAATTAACTTAGTAGAAAAATCACTAAAAAATATAAGGGGGTATCTTTGAAAAAAAAGATATCGTTTCTAAGTTAGACAAGTTAAATATCACTATTTCAGATGAAAAGTTTTGGAAAGACAAATCTAAAGTTAAGAAAATTGTAAAAGAAAAAAAATTATACGAAGATATAATTTCATCATTTAAAAATGCCGAGCTTGAAATTAAAAATTTAAAAGAAATTTATAATTTGGGCCAAGAAGAAAATGATGAAGCGGTAATTGATGATTGTTTTAAAAAACTTGAAGAAATTTTTATTGAACTCAAAAGGAATGAAATTAAGTGTTTTTTATCTGGAGAAAATGACTCTTTTGATATTTACCTAGAGATTCACGCTGGAGCAGGAGGCACCGAAAGTCAAGATTGGGCCAATATGTTAAGAAGAATGTATTTAAAATGGTTTGATAAAAAAAATTATAAATACGAAATGATCAGTGAACACAAAGGTGAGGAAGCTGGAATTAAGTCATCTACTTTAAAAGTTAGCGGAGATTATTTATATGGTTTAATGAAAAATGAGTCAGGTGTTCATAGGTTAGTTAGAATATCTCCCTTCGATAGTGGTGCTAGAAGGCACACAAGTTTCGCAAGTGTTTGGGTATATCCCGCCATAGATGATGAAATAGACATACAGATTGAAGAAAAAGATTTGAGAATTGATACTTATAGGTCAAGCGGTGCTGGCGGCCAACATGTAAACACAACAGACAGCGCAGTTAGGATTACCCATTTACCAACAAAAATTGTTGTTCAATGTCAGAATGAGAGATCTCAACATAAGAACAAAGAAACATGCTTTAAAATGCTCAAAGCAAGACTTTATGAATATGAAATTCAAAAAAGAGAGAAAGAGGAGCAAAAAAAAGTAAGTTCAAAAACTGATATTGGATGGGGCCATCAAATTAGATCTTATGTACTTCAACCATATCAAATGGTTAAAGATTTAAGAAATAAAGCAGAAAGTACAAATCCAGAAGAAGTTCTTAACGGCAGCATTGATATGTTTATAGAAGCTCAATTATTTAAAAATTAATGAAAAAATTTTTTTTAATATTCTTAAGTTTAGTGATTATTATCCTAACAACAGCTGTAATTTTTTTATCAACCAAAGGCTATGAAACTGAAAGATTTAATAAGTTAATTATAAATAAAATTAATAATATTGAACCAAATATAGACCTGTCTTTAGGAAAGGTAAAAATTAAATTAGATGTTCAAAAACTAAATTTATTTTTATCTACAAACTCGATTAAAGCTAAATATAATAATATTAATTTACCAATATATGAAGTGAAGGTTTACTTCGACTTATCAAAAGCGATTAGATCTGAGTTAAATGTGAATAAGATCATAGTAAAGTACAATGAAATAGATATTGGAGATATCCAAAAAATTTTAGTGAGAATAAAGCCATCTAATTTTAAAAGTTTTGTTTTAAACAATATTTCTGGAGGTAAAATAAAAAGTAATTTAGATTTTGATTTTGATGAAAGATTTAAGTTAGTAAATTATAAGATTAACGGGTACATTAAAGATACAAAAATTAATTTAAATGACAAAATTAATATAAAAAATATTAATTTGAATTTTATTTCAGATAATAAAACGACTTTTGTCAATTCTATAAAAGCTAACTTTCAGGGAATACCTATTTCCGATGGAGATATTAAGATTGATCGAACTGAAGGAATAATTATAAAAAGTTCACTCAATACAGAATTAAAAACTAACAATGAACAAATTGAAAATTTAATTTTTAAGTATTTAAAAAATGATACTCTGCTTAAAAAAGTTAAAATTTCTGGAAATTTTTTAAGTAAAATTGACCTAAAATTAGATGATGATTTAAAGGTTTTAGACTATGACTATATTCTTTCAGGCAATATTAATAACTTAGAATTCTTACCAATCAAAAAATTTGAAAGCCAACTTTTTAATACTAAAATTTCTAAAATAAATTTAAGAAAGACAAAATTAAATTTTAATTATAAAAAAGATAAAAAAAACCTTTTATTAATTGAAGGAGAGTATAACTTTAACGATAAAAGAAATAATAATTTTAAATTTGAAAATAATTTTAAAAAATCAATACAGAAAATAAAAGTTAATCTTGATTTTTCAGAAAAAGTTTTTATAAACCTTATAAATTATGAGTCTAATCCCGAAAACATTGCAAATATTTCAACAGAGATAGAGATTAAGGGTAAAGAGAAACTTTTTAAAAATATAACTTATAAAAGAAAAGATAATCTTATATCTATAAATCAGCTTAAAATTGACAAAAAGAATAACATTAAAAACTTTGAAAATATTAAAGTTAAAACATTCAGAGGCATTAAAGAAAACAATAATTTCGAATTATCTTTTGGTAAAAAAATTGTTATCTCCGGGAAAACTTATGACTCAACAAATTTAATTAAAAGTTTGAATGAAGATAGTAAAACAAATTTTTTGTCTAATATTTCGAAGGAAGTGAAAATAAGTTTTGACGAAATTTTAACAAAACTTTCTATCCCATTAAACAACTTTAATTTAATAGGTAAAATAGAAAAGGGTAAGTTTGTAAAAATTTTATCTAAAAGTGAGTTTGAAAATGATCAGTTTTTAGATATTACACTCAAAAAAAACAGTGATAATAAAAAGATATTAGAAATCTACTCTGATTTAGCTAAACCAATGCTAGCAGATTATAGCTTTTTCAAAGGTATAGAGAGTGGTCAACTTTTATTTATCTCAACATTTGACGATAATGGAGGAGACTCAAATCTGCAAATTAAAAATTTTAAAGTTCTTAATGCTCCGGCTTTTGCTAAACTCCTTGCGCTAGCAGATCTAGGTGGATTAGCTGTTTTATTATCTGGCGAAGGATTAAAATTTGAATCTTTAGAGATCAAAATTAAAGATAATAAAAAAGTTAGAACTATTGAAGAAATTTATGCGGTTGGACCAAGTTTAACAATATTAATGGACGGTTATATAGAAAATAAATCAGGTCTTGCTAGTTTAAGAGGAACTATGGTTCCCGCAAAAGAAATCAATAAACTTATATCCAAAATTCCAGTGTTAGGAAATATTTTAATAGGAAAAGAGGTAGGAGAAGGAGTTTTTGGCATCAGTTTTAAAATGAAAGGTCCTCCTGGAAAAATTAAAACTACAGTCAATCCTATAAAAACACTAACGCCGAGATTTATTACCAGAGCATTAGAAAAAAGGAAAAAAGAAAATATAAAGTAATTAAATACTTTTAATTATAAAATGTTTCTTTTTTCCGTATGATATTTTAATAAAATCATTTTCATTTAAGTCTTTTCTACTAATTACTTTTTTTTCATCGGTAACTGATTTATCATTAATTTTAATTCCATTTCCTTTTATAGCTCTCCTAGCTTCACTTTTTGAAGAAACTACATTATTCGATGAAAGAAGATCTAAAATATTAATTCCTTTTTCCAACTGAGTTTTTTTTACACTTATTTCAGGTAAATTTTTGCTTACTCCTTTTCCATGAAAAGTTTCTTTGGCCGTATTTTCTGATAATTTTGCATCTTTTTCGCCATGAAGTATTTTTGTAGCTTCATTAGCTAATAATATTTTTAATTTATTTATATCTTTTTCATCATTAGTCTTTTTAGATATAACATTAGAATCAATTTCCGTAAAAAAACTTAAGAATCTTTTAACATCAGCATCATCAGTGTTTCTCCAAAATTGCCAATAATCATATGGTGAAAATAATTTTCTATCTAACCAAACCGCTCCTTTTTCTGTTTTCCCCATCTTAGCTCCTGAAGACAAAGTTATTAAAGGAGTAGTTAAACCAAAAACTTCTTTTTTTAAAACCCTTCTTACCAATTCAACACCATTAACAATATTTCCCCATTGATCAGATCCACCCATTTGTAATACACAATTGTTTTTTTTGAATAATTGATAAAAGTCATAAGCTTGTAAAATCATATAATTAAATTCCATATAACTGAGAGATTGTTCTCTTTCCAGTCTAAGCTTTACACTGTCAAATGTAAGCATTTTATTTATAGTAAAATGTTTTCCAACGTCTCTTAAAAATTCAATGTATTTTAATTTTCCCAGCCAATTGTAGTTATCTACAAAAATGGGTTTAGTTTTTTTATTTTTTGAGTTTAAGAGTTTTAAAAAAATTTTTTTTATAGAAACTATATTTCTTTTAATATCTTTTTGTTTTAAAATTTTTCTTGTAGAATCTTTGCCAGATGGATCTCCGATTAAAGTTGTGCCTCCCCCCAGCAAAACTATAGGTTGATGTCCGTGTTTTTGCAAAAGTCTCAAAATCATAATTTGTAACAAGCTGCCCACATGAAGACTTGGAGCCGTACAGTCAAATCCAATGTAGGCGGATATTGATTTTTGATTAGTCATATTCTCTAGTTTTTCCAAGTCAGTGCACTGATTAAGAAAACCTCTAGAGGACATTTCTGATAAAAAGCTATTTTTCATAGAACTTTGTGTGCTAAAGCTACTATTATACAAAAATTGCTATAAATAAATACAAATATGAGTAAAGAATTCACATCTTTAGGATTAATGAGTGGTACATCTGGGGATGGTGTTGATGCATCTATTATAAAATCTGATGGCAAAAGCAGATATAAAGTAGTTTTAGATAAGTATTTTAAATACAATCAAGAAATTATAGATGAAATTTTTAGATTAAAAGAAAAAATTAACATTATAAAAGACTTAGAGACTTTTTCTAAAGAATTAAACGCTCTTGAAAAAAAGATTACATTATTTCACGCAGTGTCTATCTCTAAAATTATTTTAAAAGAAAATATAGATTTAGTAGGTTTTCATGGGCAAACTATTTTTCATAGTTCAAAAGATAAAATTTCTATACAATTAGGAGATGGAAAACTTCTTAATCAAATATTAAAAAAAAATATAATTTATAAATTCAGGCAAAATGATCTAAGAAATGGTGGGGAAGGAGCCCCTTTAGCGCCTATTTTTCATAAATTACTTGTAGATATTAAAAAAATTAAGCTTCCTGTTTCAATTTTAAATCTAGGTGGAATAGCTAATATTACATCAATTCAAAATCAAAATGAAATTTTTAGTTCAGATATAGGTCCTGGAAATTGTTTAATAGACAGATGGATAAAAAATAATTCAAACAAACACTATGACAACAATGGTGAGATAGCCCAATCAGGAAAAATAAATAAGATAATTTTAGATCAAGCTTTAGACACTTTTTACAATAATGATACTAGCAAAATAAAATCTTATGACACTAAAGATTTTGATTTAGGTTTTGTACGAGGCTTATCATTAGAGGATGGCGCAGCAACTTTAACAAGTTATACTTCAGAAATTTTATCAAAAAAGATTTTAGCTGCTTCAATTTTTGTTTGTGGAGGAGGAAGAAAAAATAAATTTTTAGTTCAAAGTGTCCAAGAAAAAATTAAAGGTAAGATAAAATTCATCGATGACCTCGGCGTTGACGGAGACTTTATTGAGTCCCAGGCTTTTGCTTATCTTGCTATAAGATCATATCTTAAATTACCAATTTCATTTCCTGAAACGACAGGATGTTTAAAACCAAGTTCTGGGGGCATACTGATCAACTGCTAAATTAATGCAGTTTTTTCTTTAATATACTTCTCTATCTCTTCTCCTAAATTTTTTTCTTTATCTTTAAAAAAATGATTAGCATTTTTAATTTTTGTAAATATTACCTCAATTCCTTTTTGACTTTTAATCCTTCTATCTAACTCATCCATACTTTCTTGAGTAACTAATTCATCAGTATCACTATAAATTACTTGTCCTGATGTAGGACAAGGGGCTAAAAATGAAAAATCATATACATTTGGTTGAGGCGAAATTGCGATAAAATTATTTACCTCAGGTCTCCTCATAATAAGCTGCATACATATAAGTGCTCCGAATGAAAAACCAGAGACCCAGCACTGACTATAATCTAAGTTTTCTCTTTCAACCCAATCCAAAGCTGCGGCAGCATCAGACAATTCTCCTTGTCCGTTATCGAAAACACCATCACTTTTACCGACACCTCTAAAATTAATTTTTATTACAGAAAATCCATTTTCTAAAAAAATGTTATATGCTTTTTGAACAACTTTATTGTTCATTGTCCCTCCGTATTGTGGATGAGGATGCAAAACAATTGCTACAGGAGAACCGAATTTTGGATTTTTATAATATTTTCCCTCCAGCCTTCCTGCGGGCCCAGGTATAAATATTTCTGTACTTTTAGGTTTCATCAAATAGTAATGATTATTATTTTCAAAAAAAGAATAGATTTATAACATGTTTTACCGCGTCAATTTTTTTTTTTTAAACCCGACTAAAAGACTAGGAATTAGAAAATAATTGTTGTAATACAAGCCTAATTTATGAAGTTAACTACAAAAGGTAGATACGCTGTAATGGCTATGGCTGATTTAGCATCGCATGGGGGGGAAAAACCTATAAGTCTTAACGAAATATCTCTTCGCCAAAATATATCATTACCTTATTTAGAGCAGATTTTTTTAAAGTTGAAAAATAAAAATCTTGTTAAAAGTGTACGAGGCCCAGCCGGAGGTTACAAACTAATTAAACCTTCTTCAGAAATTAAAATATCAAATATCATTTCAGCAGTAGATGAAAAAATAAAAACACTAAGTTGTAAAAAAGAATCTAAAAAAGGTTGCAACCATAAAAGCATGAAATGTATAACTCACAACTTGTGGGACAATCTAGATGAACATATCAATAATTTTTTTGAAAAAGTAAAACTAGAGGATTTAGTAAACAACAAACAATTATAAAATGAAAACTCAAAAAAATATAGAAACTAACCAAGAGTACAAGTATGGTTTCACTACAAACATAGAAAATATTAGAGCCCCAAAGGGTTTGAATGAAGATACCATTAAATTTATTTCAAATATTAAAAAAGAACCTAAGTGGATGCTGGACTGGAGACTAAAAGCATTTAACAGATTGAAAAGTTTAAAAGAACCTAATTGGCAAAAACCAAAATATCCAAAAATAAATTACCAAGATCTTTATTATTATTCTGCACCTAAAAGTGCATCTGAAAAACCTAAAAGCTTAGATGAAGTTGATCCTAAACTAATAGAGACTTATAAAAAACTTGGAATTCCTTTGCAAGAACAGAAAAGATTAAGCGGAGTTGCTGTAGACGCTGTATTTGATTCTGTTTCAGTCGCTACTACTTTTAAAGGCGAACTAGAAAAAAAAGGAATTATTTTTTGTTCAATATCTGAAGCTATTCAAAAACATCCTAATCTAGTTAGAAAATATTTAGGATCAGTAATACCTTTAACGGATCACTATTTTGCAACTTTAAATTCAGCAGTTTTTACAGATGGTTCATTCGTTTACATTCCACCAAATGTAAAATGTCCAATGGAACTTTCAACATATTTTAGAATCAACGCATCTGAGACAGGTCAATTCGAAAGAACTTTAATAATAGCTGACAAAGGTAGTTATGTAAGCTATTTAGAAGGATGCACAGCACCAATGCGTGATGAAAATCAATTACATGCTGCAAACGTTGAATTAATAGCACTTGATGATGCAGAAATTAAATATTCTACAGTTCAAAACTGGTATCCGGGAGACAAAGATGGTGTTGGAGGGATTTATAATTTTGTTACTAAAAGAGGTGCCTGCAGAGGAAAAAATTCTAAAATATCTTGGACACAAGTAGAAACTGGTTCAGCAATAACCTGGAAATACCCAAGCTGTATTTTACAAGGTGATAATTCTGTAGGAGAGTTTTATTCAATAGCTATTACAAATAATTACCAAAAAGCAGATACAGGTACAAAGATGATACATTTAGGAAAAAATACTAAGAGTAAAATTATTTCAAAAGGTATATCGGCTGGGAATGCAGACAACACTTATAGAGGATTAGTAGATATAGGAAAAAAAGCTTTAAATTCTAGAAATTACACTCAGTGCGATTCTTTGTTAATGGGAAATAAATGTGGAGCACATACCGTTCCTTATATTAAAAACAAAAATTCTTCATCAGTAATTGAACATGAAGCCACAACATCAAAAATAAATGAAGAACAATTATTTTATTGTAATCAAAGAGGAATGAATCAAGAGGAAGCTGTTAGCTTGATAGTAAATGGCTTTTGCAAAGATGTATTGCAGCAACTACCTATGGAATTTGCAGTAGAGGCACAAAAACTAGTGGGGATTAGTTTAGAGGGTAGCGTTGGGTAATGCTCGAAATCAAGAACTTAAAAGTCTCAATTAATGACAGAGATATCCTAAAAGGATTAACTTTAAGTATTAAGCCTGGGGAAGTCCATGCAATCATGGGTCCAAATGGTTCAGGTAAGAGTACTCTCGCAAATATTCTTTCTGGAAAAAGTGGATATAAAATTTCTGGAGACTTAAAATTTCAAGGCAAAAATCTTGAAGAGATACCTATTGAGGAAAGAGCTCAAAAAGGAATTTTTTTAGCTTTTCAATATCCTTTAGAAATACCTGGAGTCAATACGAACAACTTTCTTAAAACATCGTTAAACACAATAAGAAAAGCAAGGGGAGAGAAAGAGATTGATACCTTAGCTTTCTTAAAACTTGTAAAAGAGAAAGCATCTGAACTTGGAATAGATGAAAAAATACTTTCAAGACAACTTAACGTAGGTTTTTCTGGAGGAGAAAAGAAAAAAAATGAAATTTTACAAATGAAAATTCTAGATCCTACCTTAACAATACTAGACGAAACTGATTCAGGACTCGACATAGATGCCTTGAAGACAGTTGCAAATGGGGTTAATTCATCTCGAGATGAAAAAAAATCTTTTTTAGTCATAACTCACTATCAAAGATTACTTGATTATATAAAGCCTGACCATGTTCACGTTTTGTCAGACGGAAAAATAATTAAGTCAGGAGACAGTAAATTAGCTCAAGAATTAGAAAAAAAAGGATACAAGGAAATTAATTAGTATGACGCAAAATTTTGAGATTAGTTCTGCTGAAGTTGATAAAATAAAAAAAATTAGTAAAGAAGAAAAAAACTTTAGAATTAAAAATTTAGAAGTTTTTAACGCTAAAGGCTTTCCAAACAAAAGAAATGAAGATTGGAAATTTTCCGATTTAAAAGAGATAATTAATAAAAATTTTAAATCATTAACCGTGAATAACACAAAATCAAAAGTTGAAAAAATAAATTTAATAAAAGATTTTGAGCATAACTATATTTTTCTTGTAAATGGACATTTAATTTCTAGTGATTTCAAGTTTGAAGAAAAAAATAAAATTAAAATTAATAGTTTAGATAAAAGTGTTGATATTAAAGAAGCGAGTGATAATTCTTTAGTATGTCTTAATCGTGCGTTATCCACTGAAGGTTATAATCTTGAAGTTGAAAAAAATTATAAATTTAAAAAGGTATTGGTTATTTATAATTTATTTACTAAAGATTTAAAAAATAATATTTTGAATAATAAAAATGTAACAAAAATCGGTGAAAATTCAGAGTTACATGTCATAGATTTTACAATAAATGAATCTAAGAATAAATTTATTAACAATATATATGAAGATATATCTTTAGAAAAAAATTCAGTATTTAAAAATATATCAATTCAAAACAATGAAAGTCTCGGTTATTTTCATAAATTTTCAAAAAATAAAATACAAGCAAGAGCTAATTATTCTACTTTTGTTTTTTCTTCAGGATTAAAATTTAATAAAATAGATATGGAATTTGACCTAGAAGGTGAAAACAGTAATTGTAACCTGCATTCAGCTTTATTTCTAGATAATGAAAGCCACCAAGAAATAAAAACTAAAATGAATCATTTAGTTCCAAATTGTAAAAGTCATCAAATAGTAAAAAAAGTTTTGGCATCTGATGCAAAAGGGGTCTATCAAGGAAAAATTTATGTTAAAGATAAAGCTCAAAAAACTGATGCTTATCAATTAAGTAAAGCGTTGTTACTTAATGATAATTCAGAATTTAACTCAAAGCCAGAACTGGAAATCTATGCAGATGATGTCAAATGTTCTCATGGATCTAGTTCTGGTAGTTTAGACCAAGATTCTATTCATTATTTAATGACTAGAGGCCTAAGCAAAAAAGACTCTGTTAAACTATTAATCAAGGGTTTTCTCAACGAGATAACTGAAATGATTAAAAGCAATTCGATAAGAAATTTTGTTGCAAATAGATTGGAAGGACAAATTCATGGATCTTAATAACATTAAATCTCAATTTCCAATACTTCAAAACAAGATTAAAGGAAAAAGGTTAGTTTACCTTGATAATGCTAATTCTTCTCAAAAACCAAAAAGAGTAATAGATAGAATTTCTAAATTTTACTCAGAAGAGTTTTCTAATGTAGGAAGAAGCGTTCATAGTTTAGCAGTTACAGCAACTAATAGATTTGAGGAAACTCGGGATTTACTAAAAAAATATATTAATGCGAAATCAAGAGAGGAAATTATATTTACCAAAAATGCTACAGAAGCAATTAATTTGGTAGCATCGACATATGGAGATAAATTTATCGGTAAAGGTGACGAAATCTTATTAACAGAGCTAGAACATCATGCAAATTATGTTCCATGGCATTTCTTAAGAGAAAAAAAGGGAGCAATTATAAAGTTTGCCAAATGTAATGAAAAAGGTGAAGTTGATATCGACGAAATTAAAAAACTTATAACGAATAAAACAAAAATTATTGCTATAACGCACTTATCAAATGTTACAGGTGCAATTTTACCAATAAAAAAGATTGTAGATCTAGCAAAAACAAAAAAAATTCCTGTTTTAGTTGACGGATGTCAAGGGGCCCCACATTTAAAATTAGATATGCAAGAACTAGGTTGTGATTTTTATGCTCTTTCATGTCATAAAATGTATGGACCAACAGGAGTTGGAGCTTTATATGGGAAAAAAAAATGGCTAGATCAATTACCACCATATCAAGGTGGAGGCGCAATGATAGATGAAGTTAAGAAAGATAAAATTACTTTTGCTGGAAGTCCCATGAAATATGAAGCTGGCACATTGCAAACTGCAGAAGTAGTTGGTTTTTCAGAGTCGATAAGATTTATCCAAGATATAGGAATACAAAATATAATGGAGCACGAAAAAAAAATTATGGAGTATGGCTTAGAAAATTTGAGAAAGAACAATTCTGTAACAATTATTGGAAACCCAAAAGATAGAGGTTCAATAATTTCATTCAGCATAAAAGGTATTCATCCTCACGACATTGCTACAATTTTAGATGAAGACGGCGTTGCAATTAGAGCAGGGCATCACTGTTGTCAAATTTTACATGATAAAATAGGTATCCCAGCAACTGCCCGAGCTTCTTTAGGAATATATAACACTAAAGAAGACATTGATGTTTTTTGCAAATCTATCGATAATTGCAAAAAGGTTTTTAATATTTAAATGGAACTTAAAGAACTATATCAAGATATTATTTTAGATCATGGAAAAAATCCTAGAAACAAAGGAAAGTGCAAAGAGTTTAATACTGACGCTAAAGGCCACAATCCTTTATGTGGAGACAAAGTACATATTTATTTAAAGCTTAATACTGATAAAAAGGTAGAAGATATAAGTTTTGAAGGTGAAGGATGTGCTATTTCCTTAGCCTCAGCATCAATACTTACAGAAACTATTAAAGGCAAAGAATTTAATATTACCAAAAAAATAACCGAAGATTTTTTAAACATGATAACAAACCAAGGTAAATTATCTTTAAATAGTTTAACCGATGACCAAAAAACAACTATAATGTCATTATCGGGTGTAAAACAATTCCCTATGCGAGTAAAATGTGCAACAATGGCTTGGCACACGTTGACTTCTGCTATAGGAAAAAAAAATAATGAGTAATTTAAAACAAAAAGTAATTGATGAAATTAAAAAGATATATGACCCAGAAATTCCTGTAAATATATATGAGCTAGGCTTAATATACAAAGTGGAGATTACGGATAAAAAAAAGGTCAATTTAGAGATGACTTTAACCAGTCCTAACTGCCCAGTTGCTGAAAGTTTGCCAAAAATGGTTAAAGATAATATAATGAAGGTAGAAGGTGTTAGCGAAGTAGATCTCAAACTAGTTTGGGATCCTCCGTGGGACAAAGACAAGATGTCAGAAGCGGCAAAATTAGAATTAAATTTATGAGCGAACAAATTATTAAATTAAGTGATAATGCTGCTAATAGAATTAAAGAAATAATGTCTTTAGCAGAAAACAATACGATAGGTGTTAGAGTTGGGGTTAAGTCAGGAGGATGCGCTGGCATGTCTTACATAATGGAGTACGCAAAAGAAATTAGACCTAATGAAGAAATTGTCGAAGAAAAAGGAGTAAAAGTTTTGATAGATCCAAAAGCCATAATGTATCTTTTAGGAACTGAAATGGACTATAAAAAAGAAAATTTTTCTTCACAATTCGTGTTTAAAAATCCCAATGAAACAGAACGTTGTGGATGTGGAGAGTCATTTAAGGTATAAATAGAATCATGAGAGACACTAAACATTTAGAAAAGTTTGCAAAAGAAAGAGAACAGAAAGAAAAAGAAGTAAAGCTTTTTAAAAGTAAAAAAAAAGCTGTTGAAGCTGGTGCTAACGGCACTCTAGAGTACACTATTAAAGAAGGTGCTAACAAAGACAAGATTGCCGATCGAAAAATTTTAAAAAAATCTAGTTAATTATTATCCGCTATAATACATTTCAAATTCGATTGGATGAGGTGTGTGCTCGAATTTGTAAATCTCATCAAATTTTAAAGCAATATATGCATCAATTTGGTCGTCAGTAAATACTCCTCCCTGAGTTAAGAATTTACGATCTTTATCCAAAGACTCCATGGCTTCTCTTAATGAACCACAAACTGTAGGTATTTTTTTAACTTCACTTTCGGATAATGTATATAAGTCTTTGTCTAGAGATTTACCTGGATCAATCTTATTCTTAATCCCATCAAGACCAGCCATTAACATTGATGCAAAAGTTAAGTAAGGGTTTCCTGCGGCATCAGGAAATCTTATCTCCATTCTCGCAGCTTTCGGATTCATTATTATCGGTATTCTACAAGAAGCCGATCTATTTCTAGCAGAGTACGCAAGAAGCACTGGAGCTTCAAACCCAGGTATTAATCTTTTATAACTATTAGTTGTTGCATTTGCGAAAGCATTTATTGCTTTAGCATGTTTTAAAATTCCTCCAATATAATAAAGTGCAGTTTTTGACAAACCTGCGTATTCTTTTCCCATGAATACTGGTGTACTGCCTTTCCAAACTGATTGATGACAATGCATACCAGAACCATTGTCGCCTTTTACTGGTTTGGGCATAAATGTAGCTGTCTTTCCAAAAGAGTGGGTTACCATCTGAACAGCATACTTATAAAGCTGAACATTATCCGCCATATCAGTTAGAGTACCAAAATACATACCAAGTTCATGTTGGCTTGGAGCAACTTCATGGTGATGCTTTTCAACTTTAACACCCATATCTTTTAAAGCTTTTAAATATTCCCCACGCATATCTTGAGCACTATCAACTGGAGGCACTGGAAAGTAACCACCTTTAATTCCTGGTCTGTGACCCATATTTCCATTTTCATACTTTTTTCCTGTATTGTAAGGACCTTCAGAACTATCAATTGAAAAGCTAGTTTCATTCATATCATTTTTAAATCTAACATCATCAAATACAAAAAATTCAGGCTCAGGACCAAAATAAGCTTTGTCACCTATGCCAGATTTTTTTAAATATGCTTCAGCTTTTTTTGCGGTACCTCTTGGATCTCTTTCGTAAGGATCTTTTTTGACAGCGTCTAAAATGTCACAAAATATGTTTAAGGTATTATGAGAGTTAAAAGGATCTACTACTGGTCTTAATAAATCTGGTTTTAGTATCATATCAGACTCATTTATTGCTTTCCAACCCGCTATTGAAGAACCATCAAAAAATATTCCTTCTTGAAGCATTTCTTCATCTACGACAGATGAGTCCATAGTTACATGTTGAAGTTTACCTCGTGGATCCGTGAATCTTAGGTCTACAAATTCTATATCTTTATCTTTAATTGTTTTTAATACTTCTTTTGAGCTCATGATTTTATTTACCCACTGTTATTTAAATTGTTAATTCTTTAAAAAACTGTATTGAACATAACTAAATACGACATTTCAATATAATAATATAAAGTTATGACAGCTATGCAAATTACACATATATACAATCTAGGCTTGAAATGAGAGAAGCAAAGCCAATAGATATTGCCCTTTTAGTTTTACTTGGAATGATTTGGGGATCATCATTTTTTAATATAAAGATTGCAACATACTCTTATGAGCCTTTTACTCTAGCCCTGGTAAGAGTTTTTTTTGCGAGCATACCTTTGGTGTGTCTCTGTTTTTATAAAAAAATAAAAATTTTAGCATTTTCAAAAAATTGGAAACCTTATGCTTTAATAGGTTTGTGCAACATCGTTATTCCTTTTAGTTTAATAGCAATAGGTACTAATAAAATAGATAGCTATTTAGCAGCAATATTAATGAGCACCACTCCAATTAGCGGTTCTATTCTTGCACACTTTTTTACTCAAGATGAAAAAATAACGTTATTTAAATCAATTGGAATTATATTAGGTTTTTCTGGAGTAATTTTTTTATTTTTAGATAAAGTTGTAATTAATGAAAATAATTTTTTATATGCACTAATTACAATTCTTGGTTCAACCTTTTATTCAATAGGAGGGATCCTTACATTAAGACTAAAAAGGATGGGAAATGAAAATGTAACTACATCGACTACGCTATGGTCTTTTATTTTTTTAATACCTCTTTCATTGTTATTCGAGTCTCCATGGAACACTAACCCATCACTTGAGTCTACAATCTCAATTGTTTATTTGGGTGTAGTTGCTACAGGATTTGCATGGTTATTAAGATTTCGAATTTTAACTGTTAATGGATTAGTTTTTCAAACACAAGTTGCTTATTTGATCCCGATTTTTGGAGTTATATTTGGTTACTTTTTAATGGATGAAATAATCAATTGGAAAGTTGTAATTTCGTTAGGTTTAATAATTTTAGGTATTTATGTTGTAAAAAAAAATAACAAAAGGTATAAAAAATAAAATGCTCGGAGATTCTTTAATATTAAGTTTTTTATCTGTTTTCTCTTTAATAACTTTCTTTATTGTTTTGATAACTCAAAAAATATTTAATAACGAGAATGGAATATTATTAGATCAAGATTTTAATAAGCCGCAGGCATTTCACAAAGTACCAGTTGCTAGAAGCGGGGGCGTAGCTGCAATAATATCACTAACTACTTTTTTTTTAATGTATTATTTCTTTTTTCAGGAAGTTTTAATAGATTATTTATTATTAAGTTCTTTTTTATTTTTCCTCGGTTTTTTGGACGACATTAAAGTAAATATGAGTCCAAATATCCGGCTATTTTTAATGATAGCAATAATTTCCTTTTTAATATTATTTTTTTCAATAAAACTAGATAGCGTTGATTTAATTTTCTTAAATACATGGCTTTCAAATAATTTATTTAATACAATTTTTATTCTACTTTGTTTTTTGTTTATAATTAATGGTGCAAATCTAATTGATGGATTTAATGGTCTTTTAACTATTCATTTATTAATCATAAATTTAATTTTACTTTTTGTTAATTTAGAGAATAATCAAAATCAATTAATATCAGCTATAGCAGCACAAGTTGTAATTTTATTATGTTTTTTACTATTTAATTTTCCTAAAGCAAAAATGTTTCTTGGTGATGGTGGTTCATATCTATTTGGAACTTTGGTAGTTATTAATATAATAAAAACTAATAATCTTAATCTTGAAATTTCTTCTTTCTTCTTTTGCGTTTTATTATTTTATTTATTTTTTGAAGTTTTCTTTTCTTTTTTTAGAAAGATTTATTTAAAAAAGTCACCTTTAAAGCCAGACGAAAATCATCTACATATGCTTTCTTTCAAATGGCTAGCAAACCTTAAAAAGTTTAATGATTGTAACTATTTAAACTCAATATTTATAAATATTGTTTATTTGTCGTTAATTCTGCCAGCAATTATTTTTAAGGATAATGGTATATTTTGTAGGTATTGGTTTTTCTTTTTAATAGCTTTTTATATTTTACTATATTTTAGACTTTATAGTTTCGTCAAAAAGTAAATTGATATATAAAACGGTGTTTAAAAATTTTGGGCAAGTGGCGGAATTGGTATACGCGCTAGTCTTAGGAACTAGTGCCGCAAGGCTTAAGAGTTCGAGTCTCTTCTTGCCCACCATAAAATTGAGTTATGAAAATTGAAATACAATCAAAAAAAGGATTAAGAACATGCCTATCAATTGTTATTGATAAGAAAACAATTGAAAAAAAACTTAATGAGAGATTGATACAGCTACAAACAGAAGTTAGCTTAAAAGGTTTTAGGCCAGGTAAAGTTCCACCTTCGTTAATAAAAAGTCAATTTGGAAAAGCAGTATATGGTGAAGTTGTAGATAAAATTTTAAAAGAAAGTTCAACAGAAGCTCTTAAAGAAAAGAAAATTAAAGCTGCTGGCCAGCCAAGAATTGATTTGAAAACTTTTGGAGAAGGCAAAGATCTAAATTATGTTATAGAAGTAGACTCTTTACCAGAAATTAAATTAGGATCTTTAGAGAATTTCAAGGTGACCAATTATATGGTTACTGCAGACGCTAAAATTGTTGATGAAAAATTAAAAGAAATAGCAAATCAACATAAAAATTTTATAGACAAGAAAGATAGTGAAAAAGCTGAAATAGGAGATCAAATTACTTTTGATTATTCTGCGAAAGTAAATGAGAATAAATTTAAAGGAAGCGAAGGAAAAGGAGTTCAAATAGAATTAGGCAAAGACTTATTTTTAAAAGATTTTGATAAACAGTTAATTGGAAAAAAAAAAAACGACATAGCTTTAACAGAGTCGCACCTACCTCCCAATCATCCCGATAAAGAACTAGCGAACAAGAAAGCAAAATTTGAATGTAAAATACTAAGTGTAAAGAAACCTGGACAAACAAAAATCGATGATAATCTTGCAAAGAATTTGGGAGCTAAAAGTTTAATAGATTTGAAAAAATTAATAGAGAATCAAATTTCATCTCAATACAAACAAGCTTTAGACTCAATAACTAAAAAAGAAATACTAGATCAATTAGAAAAATCTCACTCTATAGATTTGCCAAAAAACTTAGTCGATCATGAATTGTCTGCCATGACTCAAAGTCTTAAGAAAGATGAGATAGAGAAAAATAAAATTAAAAATGAGAAATTAGCAAAATCTAGGATTAAATTAGGCCTAATACTAAATGAGTTTGGTGAAAAAAATAATTTAAAAGTAGGTCAAGATGAAATTAATAATGAAATACAAAAACAAATAAGAGGAATGCCAGGACAAGAAAAAATGGTACTTGAATATTATAAAAAAAATCCTCATGCCGCACAAAGCTTGAAGGGTGCTCTTTATGAGGAAAAAATTATTAATTTATTAAAATCAAAAATAACAATGAAAACAAAAAATTTATCTACTAATGAAGCAGAAAAAATTATTAACGACCTCAACAAGCCTAAAGAATCCCTCGCAACGAAAGCAAAATCAAAAAAAATTAGCAAAAAGTAACCAATAGTTGTATAAATCGATTACTATGAGTCGCGATATAAAAGAAAAAATGAATAGCTTAATTCCTATGGTTGTTGAACAGACAAGCAAAGGTGAAAGAGCTTATGATATCTATTCCAGATTATTAAAAGAAAGAATAGTTTTTTTAGTTGGACCTGTAAATGATACAGTAGCTTCTTTAGTGACTGCTCAGTTATTGTTTTTAGAGTCAGAAAATCCAAAAAAAGAAATTAACTTTTATATTAACAGCCCTGGCGGTTTGGTCACGTCAGGCTTGGGTATTTACGACACGATGCAATATATCAACTCTCCTGTTTCGACTTTATGTATCGGCCAAGCTTCATCAATGGGTTCTTTTTTATTAGCTGCGGGGGCAAAAGGTAAAAGATTTTCTCTTCCTAATTCTAGAATAATGGTACACCAGCCTTCTGCAGGATTTCAAGGTCAAGCAACAGATATACAAATTCATGCTAAAGAAATTTTATCTTTGAAAGAGAGACTAAATAAAATTTATTCAAAGCACACAGGGAAGTCTTTGGAAGAAATCTCAAAAGCTTTAGAGAGAGACAATTTTATGAATCCCGAGGATGCAAAAAAATTTGGTTTAATTGACTCTGTAGTAGAAAAAAGAAAATAATACACAACATATAGAGCAAAACACAACTTATACTTGATCCAATAAATCCATCGTTTATTATTATTGAAAGTGATTCGTTATGACTGAAAAAAATAATAAAAATATTCTATATTGTTCTTTCTGTGGAAAGAGCCAACACGAGGTTAGAAAATTAATAGCTGGCCCTACAGTTTTTATATGTGATGAGTGCGTAGAGCTTTGTATGGATATCATTAAAGAGGAAAATAAAAGCTCTTTAATAAAGCATCAAGATGGGGTTCCAACACCAAAAGAAATTTGCACTGTTTTAGATGAATACGTTATAGGTCAAAAATTAGCTAAAGAAGTTTTGTCTGTAGCGGTTCACAATCATTATAAGAGACTAAGTCATGAAACCAAAAATAACAAAGATGTGGAATTATCAAAATCTAATATTTTGTTGGTTGGCCCAACTGGCTGTGGAAAAACTTTATTAGCCCAGACCTTAGCAAGAATTCTAGATGTTCCTTTTACTATGGCAGATGCTACAACGCTTACTGAAGCAGGATACGTTGGAGAAGACGTTGAAAATATAATACTTAAACTTTTACAATCCGCAGATTACAATGTTGAAAAAGCACAAAGAGGAATAGTTTATATAGATGAAGTAGATAAGATTAGCAGAAAATCTGAAAACCCTTCAATAACGAGAGATGTTTCTGGAGAAGGTGTTCAACAGGCACTATTAAAAATTATGGAAGGTACTGTCGCTAGTGTTCCACCTCAAGGGGGAAGAAAACATCCTCAGCAGGAGTTTTTACAAGTCGACACAACAAATATTTTGTTTATTTGCGGAGGAGCTTTTGCAGGTTTAGATAAAATTATAGATAGAAGAGGAAAAGGAACCTCAATCGGATTTGGTGCAGAAGTAAAGAAGTTTGAAGAAAAACCTTTGTCTGAAACCATGAAAGGTTTAGAACCCGAAGATTTAATTAAATATGGCTTGATACCTGAATTTATTGGAAGAATGCCTATAACAGCAACTTTGAACGATCTTGATGAACAGTCTTTAATTAAAATATTAAAAGAACCAAAAAATTCATTAATAAAACAATACAAAAGATTATTCGAATTTGAGAATGTTGAATTAGAGTTTAAAGAAGATGCTTTAAAAACAATAGCCAAAAAAGCCATAAGTAAGAAAACAGGAGCAAGAGGTCTAAGATCTATTTTAGAAAGTATTCTTTTAAAAACGATGTTTGAATTACCAGATCAAGAGGATGTTCTAAAAGTTACAATTGACAAAGGTTCTGCTAGCGGCGAATCTGACCCAATTTTTACTTATGGAAAAAAACAGTCAACATCTGCAGCATAGGGTCAAATTAGTTTCTTGATATTATAGCCATAAGTACCATATAACATTGATATGAGTACATCGAATAAAAAACCGCTACTTCCACTTAGAGATATTGTTATATTTCCTTCAATGGTAGTTCCATTGTTTGTAGGAAGAGACAAGTCTATAAAAGCCCTTCAAGAAGTTATGAAATCAGACAAGGCAATAGTTCTTGTTGCCCAAAAAAACTCAGAAGTAGACGATCCAGAATCTCAAGATATTTATGGTTATGGATGCTTAAGCAAAGTTCTTCAGTTATTAAAGCTTCCAGATGGCACTGTTAAAGTTTTAGTTGAGGGATTAAAAAGAGTGAAAATTCTAGAAATTGAAAAAAAAACAGACAATTTTTTAAGTTGCACTACTGAAATAGTAGAAGATACTAATAAAACTAAAAATACAGAAGTATACTCTCAAAGTTTAATTAAAAAATTTGAAAAACTTCAAATACTGAATAAAAGAGATTTATCCGAAGTAATAGCAAGTATTAAAAAGATTAAAGATCCAACTCAAATTGCTGATAATATAGCCTCTAATTTAAATTTACAAATTTTTGAAAAACAAGAACTATTAGAACTTTCAGATTTAAGAAAAAGATTAGAAAAAATTTATGAGTTAGTTGACAAAGAAACTAGCGTAGTTTCTGTCGAAAAAAAGATTAGAGGTAGAGTCAAAAACCAAATGGAAAAAACTCAAAGAGAGTATTATTTAAACGAACAACTTAAAGCTATTCAAAAAGAACTCGGTGAAATAGATGAAGGCAAAGATGAAGTTACAAACATTGGTAAAGCGATAGAAAAAGCTAAAATGCCTAAACTAGTTCAAGAAAAATGTATTTCAGAGTTAAAAAAGTTGAAATCTATGAGCCCAATGTCAGCTGAAGCAACAGTAGTTAGAAACTACCTAGACTGGATGACAGAACTTCCTTGGAGCAACAAAAGCAAAATTAATAATGATCTAAAAACTGCACAAAAAATTTTAGATGATGACCATTTTGGTTTAGAAAAAGTTAAAGAAAGAATTATAGAATTTTTAGCAGTTCAAAAAAGGATACAAAAACTTAAGGGGCCTATTCTTTGTTTGGTAGGTCCGCCAGGAGTTGGTAAAACATCCCTAGGCAAATCTATAGCTAGGGCTACAGGAAGGAAATTTATAAGAATTTCTCTTGGAGGTATAAGAGATGAAGCTGAAATTAGAGGACACAGAAGAACTTACATAGGATCTTTACCTGGAAAAATTATTCAAATGATGAAAAAAGCCGGAACTAAAAACCCTCTTTTTTTATTAGATGAAATTGATAAGGTTGGTAACGATTACAGAGGGGACCCATCATCAGCGCTATTAGAAGCTTTAGATCCAGAGCAAAATAAAGAATTTAACGATCATTATTTAGAAGTTGATTATGATCTTTCAGATGTAATGTTTGTTACAACAGCGAATACTTTAAATATTTTACCTCCACTTCTAGACAGAATGGAAGTAATTAGAATTCCAGGTTACACTGAAGATGAAAAAGTTAACATTTCACAAAAATATTTAATTCCAAGACAAGGTGAAAATAATGGTTTAAAGAAAAATGAATGGGGAATAAACGAGACTATAAATAGAAAAATAATAAGAAACTACACTAGAGAAGCAGGGGTTAGAAATCTTGAAAGAGAAGTCTCTAAAATAGCAAGAAAAATTGTTAAAAAGATTGATGCAAATGAAAAAATTAATGTCCCAATAATTGAAAAAGATTTATCTAATTTTTTAGGAGTAGAAAAATTTAATTATGGAGATGTAGAAAAAGAAAATCGTATTGGTGTAGCAACAGGTTTAGCTTGGACTGAAGTAGGTGGAGAAATATTAAAAATTGAAACAGCAATAATGCCGGGTAAAGGAAAAATGCAAATTACTGGTAAACTAGGTGAAGTCATGCAAGAGTCTGTTAAAGCAGCTAAATCTTACATTAGATCAAAGAGTTTAGACTACGGAATTATACCGCCAATATTTGACAAAAAAGATTTTCATATTCACGTGCCAGAGGGAGCAACACCAAAAGATGGTCCTTCAGCAGGTATTGGCATGGTCACATCTATAGTTTCAGCAGTAACTGAAATACCAATAGACAGAAGCGTTGCTATGACAGGAGAAGTTACCTTAAGAGGAGTTGTTTTACCAATAGGAGGACTTAAGGAAAAGCTGTTAGCTGCGCATAGAGCGGGTATAAAAAAAGTTTTGATACCCTACGATAACAAAAAAGATTTAGCAGAGATACCGAAAACTATCATAAAAAATATTGAGATTGTGCCGGTTAAAAATGTAGATGAGGTCCTTAAACAAGCACTAACTAAAAAACTCAAAAGAGTTGAGTGGGCTGATGTAAATCAAATAAATAAAAATTTGGATCCAAAGACATCAGCAACTAGCACACACTAGAACTAATCGAACCAATTTAAATACTTATCTTTATTTTTAATTAAAAACTCAGGCAATTCATCATCAGTAATTTTTATAAGCGAAGCGGAAGATTTCCATTTATTTTTTTTTTTATCAGAAGAATGGTCGTATAAAACCTTTTTTTCTTCAACCATTTTATTCATATCTTCTAATTTAAGTCCACTTTCTTCAAATTCCAAATGATGTAAAAAATTTGAAAGCTTAACATAAATATCCTTAGGAGATTTAATACTGGTAAAGTGCCAACCACCATTTTGTATAAAATTAATATCAGAATATTTTTTTTTTGAAAAAATTGTATCAAGCCTCCAAAAAGGATATGATTTATCTTTGATATTTCTTAACCATTGCGGAGACTGTAAATGTTTTTTTTTACATGCCCTTGAACCAACCCAATTAATTCCGGGATGTTCCAAATTAAATTTATAGTAAATCATTTTTTGAACAAAAAAGTTTAATTTTGATGTATATTTAAAGTTTTCTAAATTAGGTATCTCATCTGTATCACTTACTATTATAACATCTTCATCTTGAACATCTTTAATTCCTTTCATCAACATATTTCTTTGATGATTTTCTCTTTTAAGAGCATTAGTTAAAATTTTAGAATTTTTTGTATCAATACTGTCATTTTCATTTATATCTTCAATGCTTTCTGGAAGATTTTCGACAACTACATATTCTATTTTGTCTTTAAATTTTTTAAAATTATTTATATTGAACTTTAAAGTTCGTTTTGTTCCATTATGAGTGAATTTAGATTCTGAAATTATAAATTTTTTAACATCTTTATTTAATATGTTAAACCTTAAATCCAACATCATATCTTCATCAAAATACATAAAACTATCATAAATGTTCATGATTGTTTTTTTAACTCTTTCTCTGCTTGTGATATTATTTTTTCAGTATCAATTGGAATTAAGGAACTTACTTGAATATTTTTTTTTTAACTTTTTTGTTAAAAGAAAGTATATCATCAACAGCTTCTAATATTTCATTAATATGATATTTTTTTTCCATTATTTAGCTTAAAGAATTTAATAATAAGAAATAATATCAAAAATAAGTATCTTAATATTATTTAATGTTTCAAAAAAATAATCTATTTGTGATTCTAACTGAGGAAATTTATTTACAACATTTGTCCTATTTAGCTTTAAAAGACCAGTAAGAAAAATCAAACTAACAGAATATGTAATTAAATAATTATAAAATCCAAAAGACTGTTTTTTAAATTTTATTTTTTTGTTTTTAGTTTTTCTTTTTTCAGCAATACTTGAAGGATCAATTATTTTTATCCCATGTTTTTTCTGAAGATATTCAGCCGAATAGGTATCAATAAATTTTTTCTTAGCCTTCTTTTTCACCGCTTTTTTTGGTGTATTTTTAACTAATATTTCTCTTTTTTCTAAATTTTTTTTAATTGGATATTGTGTCCATTTGTTTCCACAGGCACTGCATTGAACTAGCCTTCCATTGGCAGTTATTGCACTATCAGGCACCTCAAAACTTTTATTGCAAGAATTACATTGAATAATCATATTGTCTAATAATACAGTTTATTTTGTAAACTTAAATTAATATTTTTTTACTTTTTACATTATAAATTATTTGATGTATATCTCGGAACTGTTTAATTGGGGCGGTTAGCTCAGTTGGTAGAGCATCTCGTTTACACCGAGAGGGTCATAGGTTCGAGTCCTTTACCGCCCACCAATAAATTAAGTGGGGGTGTAGCTCAGTTGGTTAGAGCGCCTGCCTGTCACGCAGGAGGTCGCCGGTTCGAGCCCGGTCACTCCCGCCATTTAGATGAGAATGATTTGCACTTAAATCATGAATAATGGCAGGATCTGTTGATAATGCGATAATCTGTTACTTTAAAATTTTTATTTAACTGGTATAAATTTGTTATCGACAATTAATATAAGAGTCCTTGAGCTATTAGCATCAAGGTAGATATTGATAAAACAAAATGCTTTATAACTTTTTAACAGAATATTTATCTATAATCCTTTTTTTATTTATCGCTTTAATATTAAGCATAGGATTTATTTTAGCAAATTTTTTAGCAGCCCCAAGCAATCCCGATCCGGAAAAATTATCAGCTTACGAATGTGGCTTTGAACCGTTTACTGATTCAAGAATGGAATTCGATGTTAGATTCTATTTAGTTGCAATTTTATTTATAATATTTGATTTAGAAATTGCATTCTTATTTCCTTGGGCGATTTCATTAGGCAATATAGGAGTGCTTGGATTTTGGTCTATGATGATTTTTTTAGCAGTATTAACTATTGGCTTTATTTATGAATGGAAAAAAGGAGCTTTGGAATGGGAATAGACTTAAAAAAAAATCTAGAAACTGATAAAAAAATTCCTGATGAATTTAAAGAATTGGCTAAAAACTTTGCTGAAAAAGGTTTTATCACAACTTCTTCTCATAATTTAATTAATTGGGCAAGAACTGGATCGTTGCATTGGATGACATTTGGACTTGCTTGCTGTGCTGTTGAGATGATGCACGCATCAATGCCGAGATATGACTTAGAAAGATTTGGTGCCGCTCCAAGAGGCTCACCTAGACAGTCCGATGTAATGATAGTTGCAGGAACTTTAACAAACAAAATGGCACCGGCACTTAGAAAAGTTTACGATCAAATGCCAGAACCTAGATACGTTATATCAATGGGCAGTTGTGCTAATGGAGGAGGGTATTACCACTATTCTTACTCAGTAGTAAGAGGATGCGATAAAATTGTTCCAGTAGATATTTACGTACCTGGATGCCCGCCCTCAGCTGAAGCCCTATTATATGGAGTATTACAACTTCAAAAAAAAATAAGAAGAGAAGGAACATTTCAGAGATAATATTTATGTCTTTAAAAAATATTCAAGAACTTGAAAAAGTTGTAAATTCAGAGCTAGCAAGCAAAGTCCAAAAATCAGTTATGAACTTTGGTGAACTTTTAATTGAGATTGACACTGATGATCTAAGTGAAACAATTCAATTTCTTAAATCCAATAATCAATGTAAATTTCGTCAATTGATAGATATTGCGGGTATTGATTATCCTACAGAAGAAAAAAGATTTAAATTAGTCTATTTGCTTTTATCTCTCGAAAATAATTTAAGAATTAAAATTTCTATAAATTTTGAAACATCAAAACAAATACCATCTATAACAAAAATATTTCCCAGTGCTAATTGGATGGAAAGAGAAGTTTTTGATATGTTTGGCATAAAATTTAAAGATCATCCAGATTTAAGAAGAATACTGACAGATTATAATTTTAAAGGCTATCCACTTAGAAAAGACTTCCCTCTTACCGGTTTTAGTGAGGTTAGATATAGTGAAAAAAATAAAAAAGTCATCTATGAACCTGTAAAATTAGAACAAAATTATAGAAACTTCGATTTTGAAAGCCCTTGGGAGGGAACTCAATACATAAAAGATTTAGATAAAAAAAATAAAAATGACAAAAAAAATTAAAACACTTAATTTAAACTTTGGACCACAACATCCTGCAGCGCATGGAGTTTTGAGGTTAATTTTAGAGTTAGATGGTGAAGTTGTTGGAAAAGCGGACCCTCATATTGGTTTGCTTCACAGAGGAACGGAAAAATTAATAGAACACAAAACATACACCCAAGCACTTCCATATTTTGACAGACTTGATTATGTAGCTCCCATGAATCAAGAGCATGCGTTTGCTTTAGCGATAGAAAAATTATTAAAAATTGAAGTACCAATAAGAGCTAAATATATAAGAGTTATTTTCTGTGAGATTGGAAGAATTTTAAGTCATATACTTAATGTTACTACGCAGGCCTTAGATGTTGGAGCTCTTACTCCTTCTTTGTGGGGTTTTGAAGAAAGAGAGACATTAATGACTTTTTATGAGAGGGCCTCAGGATCAAGACTTCATGCTAATTATTTTAGAACTGGAGGGGTACATCAGGATCTTCCAACAAAACTCATAGACGATATTGGAAAATTTTGTGAGTCTTTTCCAAAAACTATTGATGATCTAGAGAGTCTATTGACTGATAACAGAATTTTTAAACAACGTAATGTTGAAATTGGGATAGTGACAAAACAAGAAGCCTTAGACCATAGTTTTTCTGGTGTGATGTTGAGAGGCTCAGGCGTTTCTTGGGATTTGAGAAAGTCGCAACCTTACGAATGTTACAAAGACTTAGAATTTAAAATTCCAATAGGAAAAAATGGAGATTGTTACGACAGATATCTTTGCAGAATGGAAGAAATGAGACAGAGTGTTAAATTAATAAAACAATGTATCAAAAATTTACCTAAAGGACCCGTTAAAACAATTGATGGTAAAATTTCACCGCCAAACAGAGAAGAACTCAAAAGTTCAATGGAAGCTCTTATTCATCATTTTAAACTTTTTACAGAAGGATACAGAGTGCCCGCTGGCAATGTCTATTCTGCAGTGGAAGCTCCTAAAGGAGAATTTGGTGTTTATTTAATTTCTGACGGTAGCAATAAACCATATAGATGTAAAATTAGAGCACCTGGTTTTTCTCACCTACAGGCAATGGACTATTTAATACGAGGTCATATGTTATCTGATGTCCCAGCAGTATTAGGTTCTTTGGATATAGTTTTTGGAGAAATAGATAGATGAGTTTAAAAAAGATACACAATACTCAACCAGATAATTTTATTTTTTCGGAAAAAAATTTAAAAATTGCTCAAGGTATTTTAAAAAAATATCCAGAAAACAAAAAAAAAAAGTGCTGTGATGCCACTCCTATATTTAGTACAAAAACAAAATCAAAATTGGATCCCTCTATCAGCTATGAAATATATAGCTAAGTATTTGTCCATGTCATATATAAACGTTTATGAAGTTGCTACTTTTTATTCAATGTATAATCTTTCACCGGTTGGCAAACATTTTGTCCAGGTATGTACTACAAGCCCATGTTTAATTAGAGGTGCAGATAAAATTATCCAGTCTTGCAAAAAAAAAATATCTCAAAATCAAAACGAAGTTTCAAAAAATGGAATGTGTTCTTGGGTAGAAGTAGAGTGTTTAGGAGCTTGTGTGAATGCTCCAATGATGCAAATTAATGAGGAATATTATGAGGACTTAGATGAAAAAAATACAGATAAAATTTTAGACTCTTTATTAAAAGATGAACCTCTAAAACCTGGTTCTTATAGAGGAAGAAAAAATACATCTCCAGAAAAAAATGCTGTTCTGAATGGTAAAAATCATGATTAAAAAAGAAGATAAAATATTTAAAAATCTTTACAACGATCTTGGATGGGAGATTGAAAACTCTCTTGAGAGAGAAGACTGGAAGAATACAAAAGAAATAATTTCTAAAGGTCGTTCATGGATAATGAATGAAATAATGACTTCTGAATTAAGAGGCCGTGGTGGAGCTGGTTTTTCCACTGGCTTAAAATGGTCTTTTATTCCAAAGGAGGTTGGTTCAAGACCTCATTATCTTGTTATTAACGCAGATGAATCTGAGCCAGGAACATGTAAAGACAGGGACATACTAAGATTTGAACCTCAAAAGTTAATCGAAGGTTGCCTTATAGCTGGATACACAATTAATTCCCATGTTTGTTATATTTATGTAAGAGGAGAATATTCTAGTGAAGGTAAAAGACTTCAAGAAGCTTTAGATCAAGCATATAAAAAAAATTTTTTGGGAAAAAACGCATGTGGAACTGGTTGGGATTTTGATATTCATATTCACTATGGAGCTGGCGCCTATATTTGTGGAGAAGAAACAGCCTTACTAGAAAGTATTGAAGGCAACAAAGGTCAGCCCAGGTTAAAACCACCATTTCCAGCATTAGTAGGTTTATATGGCTGTCCAACAATCGTAAATAATGTGGAAACTATTGCAGTAGTTCCTACAATTTTAAGAAGGGGTGGAAAATGGTTTGCCTCTATAGGAAAACCTAAAAATACTGGTACTAAAATATTTTGTATTTCAGGAAATGTTAATTATCCATACAATGTTGAGGAGGAAATGGGAGTACCTCTCAAAGAATTAATTGAGAAATATGCTGGAGGTGTAATAGGCGGTTGGGAAAATCTACAAGCAGTTATCCCTGGAGGTTCTTCAATGCCTCTCTTATCCAAAAAAATTTGTGAAACAATAAAGATGGATTTTGACTCACTCATAAACCACAAAAGTGGATTAGGAACAGCGGGCATAGTTGTTATTAACAAAGACCAAGATATCATTTCATGTATGGCACGTATCGCCCGGTTTTATAAACATGAAAGCTGTGGTCAGTGCACTCCATGCAGAGAAGGATCTGGATGGATGTGGAGAATTTTGGATAGAGCGGCAAAAGGAAATGCAACACATAGTGATATAGATCTATTAGATGATGTGACTAAACAAATAGAAGGTCACACAATTTGTGCTTTTGGAGAGGGCTCTGCTTGGCCTGTTCAAGGATTATTAAGACATTTTAGAAAAGAAATCGATAAACGTTGTGGCAATGATCCAATAATAAAAAAGAAAAGGAAGATCCCATACTTAGTTGATCAACACTTATTAGAAAGTGAAAATGCCTAAAATAACAATAAATGGTAAAGAGATAGAGTTTGAAAAGGGAATGACAGTACTACAGGCATGTGAACTTGCTGACGTGGAAATCCCAAGGTTTTGCTATCATGAAAAACTTTCTATAGCTGGGAATTGCAGAATGTGCCTTGTTGAAATGGAAAAATCTCGTAAGCCAATAGCCTCATGTGCCATGCCAGCAACAGAAGGAATGAAAATAAAAACTAATACAGAATTTGTAGAAAAAGCTAGACAAGGTGTGATGGAATTTTTATTAGCAAATCATCCTTTAGATTGTCCAGTTTGTGATCAAGGTGGAGAATGCGATTTACAAGATCAATCACTTTATTACGGGGTAGATAAATCTAGATTTTCAGAGAACAAAAGAGCTGTACGAGATAAATACATGGGTCCTTTAATAAAAACTCAGATGACAAGATGTATTCATTGCACTAGATGTGTGAGATTTGCAACAGAGGTTGCTGGCGTACCTGAAATCGGAGTGATAGGGCGTGGAGAAGACATGGAAATTACAACCTATCTGGAAAAAGCTATGTCTTCAGAATTATCAGCAAATGTAATTGATTTGTGTCCGGTAGGGGCACTTACATCCAAACCTTATGCTTTTGAAGCTAGACCTTGGGAATTAAAAAAAACAGAAAGCATAGATGTTATGGATGCAGTAGGTTCAAATATAAGAGTGGATACATACGGATGGGAAGTAAAAAGAATTTTACCACGACTTAACAATGAAATTAATGAAGAATGGATATCCGATAAATCTAGATACTCATGCGATGGTTTGTTGAAACAACGTTTAGATGTACCTTATATAAAAAAAAATAACAAACTAATCAAATCCTCATGGGATGAAGCTATAAGTTTAATAGTTGAAAAAATAAGAAATACAAAACCAGAAGAAATTGGTGGTCACCTTGGAGACTTGATAAGTTTAGAAAGTTCATTTGCTTTTAAAAAATTTTTTGAAAAAATAAAATCAACTAACTTAGAATTTAGAGAAAGAAAGTTTTACATAAATCCTGAAGATAAAATTAATTATATATTTAATTCTTCAATACAAGGCATAGAAGAAGCTGACTTAATTTTATTAATAGGTTGCAACCCAAGACATGAAGCTACAATGATAAATGCGAGAATAAGAAAGTCTTATAAAAAAAATGTTCCAATTTATTCAATAGGAAATCCTGGAGACCTTACATATAACTATGAAATTATTGGTGAAAACACAGAAGATATAAAAGGTATAGTAGAAAACAAAACTAAGATTAGTGAAAAAATTTTGTCGTCAAATAAACCACTGGTAATTATAGGCGAATCCGCATTAGAGCTAAAAAGTGGAAAATTTATATTTGAAGAGATGAAAAATTTTTTAAGAAAAAATAATTTTATTACAGAAAAATGGAATGCTCTTAATATTCTAACACAAAATGCGTCCTCTGTAGGTTCAATTGATTTAAAATTAATGAAATTTGAAAAAGAGAATAATTTTACTTTTTTTAATATGCTTGAAAATAATAAATTTAAAATCTTATATTTACTAGGATCTGATAATTTAGAATTTAAAAAGAATGATGAGTTTATAATTTATCAAGGAAGTCATGGAGATCGGGGAGCAGAAGTCGCCGATATTATATTACCAAGTCCTGCTTATACTGAACAAAAAGGTTTATACTCTAATCTTGAAGGCAGATTACAGGAATGCAGAAAAGCATCGTATCCTCCTGGTGAATCTATGGAAGATTGGAAAATATTCAACTTAATTTCTCAAAAATTGGATAATACAAATATAATTAAGAATAGTTTCACCTTAAGAAATGAATTACTTAAATCAATACCGAACTATTCAAATATTAATTCTCTTCCAAAAAAAATTCTTAATACTGAGAACAATACTTTACAAAAATATGAATTTTTAAAAGAAAATATTAAAATTAATAAGATTGATTATTATTTTACCAACTCTATTTCACGTTCCTCTAAAATAATGAGTGAATGTAGAAAAATTCAATTAGATGCAAAAAAAGATGGAACTAACAATTAAACATGGAATATTTGTACATATTTTTAGAAGAATTTTATAAAATTTTGTTTTTATTAATACCAGTTCTTACATCAGTTGCGTTAATAGTCTGGTTAGATCGTAGAATCTGGGGTTTAGTACAAAAAAGAAAAGGTCCAAATGTAGTCGGTCCTTTCGGATTGTTTCAAACTTTGGCGGACGCCTTAAAATATATACTTAAAGAAATTATAATTCCAGCTAGTGCAAATAAAACAATTTTTGTATTAGCTCCCATTGTAACAATGACATTAGCTTTAGTTGCTTGGGCAGTTATTCCCATGAGTGAAACCTGGGTTCTTTCAGATATTAATGTAGGAATACTTTATTTATTCGCAATTTCTTCACTTGGGGTTTATGGAATAATAATGGGAGGATGGGCATCTAATTCGAAATACCCATTTCTAGGAGCAATTAGATCTGCTGCTCAGATGGTTTCATACGAAGTCTCAATAGGAATAATAATTATAAATGTACTTTTGTGCGTGGGTTCACTTAATTTAAAAGAGATTGTTTTGGCGCAACAAAACTTATGGTTTGTTGTTCCATTATTCCCTATGTTTGTCATATTTTTTATTTCTGCTTTAGCAGAAACTAACAGACCACCTTTTGACTTACCAGAGGCAGAAGCAGAATTAGTCGCAGGTTATCAAACAGAATATTCAGGAATGATGTACGCAATGTTTTGGTTAGGAGAATATGCAAATATATTATTAATGTGTGCTCTTGGATCTATATTGTTTTTAGGAGGTTGGCTTTCTCCAATTGATATTTATCCAATAAATTTAGTACCCCCACCTGTTTGGATGATATTAAAGATACTATTATTATTTATTTTATTTTCACTAGTTAAAGCTATAGTGCCAAGATATAGATACGATCAATTAATGAGACTAGGGTGGAAAATATTTTTACCATTTTCACTCCTTTATGTTGTCTTAACAGCCAGCTTTTTATTTTATTTTGACTTATTACCTACGAGAGCTTTCTAATGAAATTATATAGATTAATTAAAATTATTTTTTTAGCTGAATTTTTATCTGCTTTAGCTATGGCTATTAAGGAGGTGTTTAGTAAATCTAAAACTATCAATTATCCTTTTGAGAAAGGCTCAATAAGCCCCAGAATGAGGGGCGAACATGCTTTACGAAGATACCCTAGCGGGGAAGAAAGATGTATCGCTTGCAAACTTTGTGAAGCAGTCTGCCCAGCACAAGCTATAACAATTGAATCAGTGGAAAGAAGCGATGGTAGCAGGAAGACTACTAGATATGATATCGATATGCTAAAATGTATTTACTGCGGATTATGCGAAGAATCTTGCCCAGTTGATGCTATTGTGCAAGGTCCAAATTTTGAATTTGCCACAGAAACTCGAGAAGAACTTTACTATAATAAAAAAAAATTATTAGAAAACGGGGATAGATGGGAATCTGTTCTAGCAAAAAATATCAAATTAGATAAACCTTATAGATAATCAATGATAGCACACGCATTTTTTTTTTATTTTTTTTCAATAATAGCAATATTTTCTGCTTTAATGGTAATAACATCAAGAAGCACTATTAACTCCGTTTTCTTTTTAATACTAGATTTCATTTCAATTGGATGCCTATTCATAATGGTAGGTGCAGAATTTTTAGGAATGATACTTCTAATTGTATATGTTGGAGCAGTTGCTGTATTATTTTTATTTGTTGTTATGATGCTGAATGTTGCCGCACAAAAACAATCATGGTTTGCAGGCAAAAAATCAACACACATACCTTATGGTCTAATAGTAAGTATTTTAATTTTTTTAGAATTATTAGTTGTTCTAGGTGGCTGGCAATATAAAAGTAATTTTTTAGACTCAAGCTCACTACTGATATACGAGAAAATTTCCAACACACATCAAATAGGCTACGTTATGTATACAGATTACATACTGTATTTTCAGATTTCTGGTATTATTTTACTTTTGGCAATGATAGGAGCAATTCTCCTCACTTACAAAAAACGCGAAGGTTTAAAAAGACAAAGTTATATAACTCAAATTACAAGAGAACCCTCTACTTCAATTGAAATTAAAGAAGTGGAATTTAACAAAGGTGTAAAATTAGATGATTGAAATAGGTTTAGGACATTACCTTACAATTGCAGCAATAATATTTTCTCTTGGAGTTATTGGAATATTCTTAAATAGAAAAAATGTTATTGTAATTTTAATGTCTATTGAACTAATACTTCTTTCTGTAAATATAAATCTAATATCATTTTCCATATTTTCAGGTGATCTAGTTGGTCAAATATTTACAATGCTGATACTAACAGTAGCGGCAGCTGAAGCTGCTATTGGTTTAGCTATAATCGTAGCCTTCTATAGAAATAAAGGGTCAATACGAGTTGAAGATATTGATGTTATGAAAGGCTAAATGGAATACGCTATATTATTTTTGCCATTAGTAGGTTCCTTAATAGGATATTTAGGAAAATTCATCAGTTATTTTTTTTCAGAGGTTGTTACAAGTCTTTTTACTTCAATTGCAGCCATCTTATCAATTATAGTTTTCTATAACGGAATCAACAATGATATTTATGGAAATTATAAAATATTTGAGTGGGTGAGTTCAGGAAACTTTATTGTTAATTGGTCTATTAGTATTGATCCTTTAAGTTCGGTAATGCTAGTAGTTGTAACATTTATTTCTGCATTGGTTCACATATATTCGATAGGATATATGAGCAAAGATCCACACAAACCAAGATTCATGTCTTACTTGTCTTTATTTACTTTTTCAATGTTAGCTCTAGTTGTTTCTGATAATTTTCTTCAATTATTTTTTGGTTGGGAAGGAGTAGGTTTGTGCTCTTATCTATTAATAGGATTTTGGTATAAAAAAAATTCAGCTAATAATGCAGCAATAAAAGCCTTTATTGTTAATAGAGTAGGTGATTTCGGTCTTGCTGTAGGAATTTTTCTCATTTTTTATCACTTTGGGACAGTAAATTTTAATGAAATATTTCAAATAGCACCTCAATACATAGGCAAAGAAATTAATTTTTTATGGTCGGAAGTCAATTTAATTACCATTATATGTATATTTCTATTTATTGGAGCGATGGGTAAATCTGCTCAGTTTTTACTTCATACTTGGTTGCCAGATGCCATGGAAGGACCAACCCCAGTTTCTGCTTTAATCCATGCTGCAACAATGGTTACTGCAGGGGTTTTTTTAGTGGTTAGATGCTCGCCCCTGTTTGAATATTCTCAGTTTGCTCTAAACTTAGTTGCTATAGTTGGAATGATTACAGCTATATTTGCTGCCTCAGTTGCATTAGTACAAAATGATATAAAGAAAATTATTGCATACTCAACTTGTAGCCAGCTTGGCTATATGTTTTTCGCAGCTGGAGTAGGAGCTTATCATGTTGCAATATTTCATCTATTTACTCACGCATTTTTTAAAGCTTTATTATTTTTAGGATCTGGTTCAGTAATTCATGCTTTTAGAGATGAACAAGACATAACTAAAATGGGTGGAGTATGGAAAAAAATACCTTACACGTATGTTTTAATGATCATCGGAACGCTTGCTCTTACTGGTTTTCCATTTTTATCTGGATTTTATTCTAAAGATGCAATAATTGAATTTGCTTTTTTAAAACATTCACTAATTGGAAATTTTGCAGCTTTCATAGGAATATTCACTGCTTTTTTAACTGCAATTTACTCTTGGAGACTTTTATTTAAAACTTTTCACGGTTCCTATAACAACAAACATCTTCCTTTTGAAAAAACTCATGAGTCACCTTTTGTTATGTTGTTTCCATTACTTATATTAGGATTAGGATCTATTTTTGTAGGATATTTTTTTAAAGAAATATTCATTGGATTTGAAAGTCAAGAATTTTGGAAAAATTCTATTTTCTTCCTTAAAGAAATAAATCACAATGAAATACCCATTTGGTTATTGTTAATTACCCCAACACTAGTAGTTTTAGCTATTCCTCTTTCATATTATTTTTTAATTAAAAATACTAAAATAGTTGAAAACCTAAAAACATCAAATGTAGCAATATATAATTTTTTATTAAACAAATGGTATATCGATGAGTTATACGACTACATTATTGTTAATCCTTTAAAAAAATTAGGTCTGTTATTTTGGAAAAAAGGAGATCAGGATACTATTGATAGATTTGGTCCCGATGGAATTTCAAAATTAATTAAATCAATTTCAAACAAAACTGTTCAATTTCAGACTGGTTATCTTTATGATTATGCATTCGTTATGTTACTTGGACTTTCATTTTTAATAACTTATCTAATACTTAAATAAAATGAATTTCCCTATACTTTCCTCAATTATATTCTTGCCTCTTTTAGGATCAATTTTTATTTTTTTATCTAAAAGTCAAAGCAATAATCAAAGTGCTGTTTATGTATCTTTGTTTACAAGTATAGCAAATTTTTTATTGGTTTTATTTCTTTGGTATTCTTTTGATAAAAATTCTGTAGATTTTCAATTTATAGAAGAAAGAAATTGGATTAGCGGATTGATTAAATTCAAACTTGGTATAGACGGAATATCAATCTTATTTATTGTTTTGACAACATTTATAACTCCCATATGTATTATTTCTTGTATAAATAGCGTGAAAGAAAGAACAAAAGAATTTCTTATTGCAATTTTGGTTTTAGAAACTTTTATGATTGGAGTTTTCTGTTCTTTGGATTTAGTAATATTTTATATTTTTTTTGAAGCAGGTTTGATCCCTATGTTTTTAATCATAGGTGTTTGGGGAGGCGTTAGAAGAGTATACTCAGCCTTTAAATTTTTCCTTTTTACATTACTTGGTTCAGTTTTGATGTTAGTCGCTATTATTGCCATTTACTGGATAACTGGCACCACCGATGTAGTTGAAATTTACAAAATTAAAATACCAGAAGAATTTCAGTATCTTTTATGGCTGGCATTTTTTAGCTCTTTCGCAGTTAAAATGCCAATGTGGCCAGTTCATACATGGTTACCAGATGCGCATGTTGAAGCTCCTACGGCGGGATCGGTTATTTTAGCAGCAATACTTTTGAAAATGGCTGGTTACGGTTTCTTAAGATTTTCGGTTCCGATGTTTCCAATTGCATCTGATTATTTCACACCACTAATTTACATATTAAGCATAATAGCAATTATCTACACATCTCTTGTAGCTTTAATGCAAGATGATATGAAAAAATTAATTGCATATTCATCTGTTGCGCATATGGGGTATGTTACATTAGGAATTTTTACATTTACAAAACAAGGTATTGACGGAAGTATTTTTCAGATGATTAGCCACGGACTGATATCCGCAGCTTTATTTTTATGTGTAGGAGTAGTTTACGACAGACTACATTCCAGACTTATATCTTCGTATGGCGGGGGCGTTAATTATTTACCGAAATATTCATTAATTTTTATAATATTTGTTTTAGGAAGCTTAGGATTGCCTGGAACTACTGGCTTTCTAGGAGAATTTTTAGTTTTAGTTGGGGCTTTTCAAAAAAATTATCTTGTAGCAATGCTGGCAAGTCTAGGGGTGATATTAGGAGCAGCATATATGTTGTGGCTAGCAAAACGAGTTATATTCGGAGAAGTGATCAATGATAAAATAAAAACCTTAAAAGATATAAATTTATCTGAGAGTTCTATATTAGCAATATTAGTTTTGGCAGTAATATTTTTTGGTTTTTATCCTCAACCTTTGTTAGACACCATGGATACTTCTGTAAATTATTTAATAAGTAATTATGAGATTGATTTAAACAATCATTTGATAGCGCAACAAAAATGAATAATTTAAATATAATATTACCCGAAATCTTTTTATCTTTATCAATATTTTCGATATTGATGATTGGAGTTTTTGTAAAAGAAAGTTATAATTTAGTAACCAAACTATCATATACAATACTTATTGTAACAATATTTATCATATATAGTAATGAGATTAGTACAGAAAAAATTTTTTTAAATAGCTTCATCAGAGACCCTTTTGGAAATTTTATTAAAACTCTCATCTTATTATCAAGTATTTTTGTTTTAAGCTCATCCCAGGTTTTTATTAAAGACAATAAAATTTCAAAATTTGAATATCCAATAATAACTTTAATTTCAATTTTAGGAATGTTTATTATGGTTAGTTCTAATGATTTAATACTCTTTTATCTAGGTCTTGAGTTGCAATCTTTGTCTCTTTATATACTTGCAGCTATTAATACAGAAAACTCAAAATCAAATGAAGCCGGTATTAAATATTTTGTTTTAAGTGCGTTATCTTCTGGTTTGTTGCTTTACGGATGTTCACTGTTGTATGGTTTTACAGGATCCACAAATTTTGATATTATAAATGATCAATTAAAAACAGAAAATACCAGCGCTATCTTTGCTATGGTTTTTATTTTAGTGGGTTTAGCATTTAAAATATCTGCAGTTCCATTTCATATGTGGACACCAGATGTTTATGAGGGCTCACCAACATCTGTTACTAGTTTTTTTTCAATTGCACCAAAAGTAGCCGGATTGGCAGTTTTAATAAGGTTCATGCAGATTCCTTTTGAAAATATTTTGTTAGAATGGCAATCGATAATAATATTTATATCTATTTCATCTATGATTTTAGGTGCGATAGCAGCAATAGGACAAAAAAATATTAAGAGACTTATGGCCTATAGCTCAATAGGTCATATAGGCTATGCTTTGGCTGGTGTAGCAACAGGAACAATAAGTGGATATAGCAGTTCAATAATTTATATAACAATATATGTCGTTATGAATATTGGAGCGTTTAGCTGTATTTTTTTAATGAAAAAAAATGGAGAATATACTGAGGAAATAGGAGATCTTTCAGGTATATCAAAAAAACATCCAATTTTAGCAATTTCTTTTCTTATTATTTTTTTCTCTTTAGCCGGGATACCTCCATTCGCAGGTTTCTTCGCAAAATTTTATATTTTTATGTCTGTAATAGAAAATGAAATGTTTTTTTTAGCAATAGTTGGTTTACTCACAACTGTTATTTCGGCATTTTATTATATAAGATTAATAAAAATTATATATTTTGATGAACTTAAAATTGAATTTGATAAAATAAAAAATCTTGGTGTAACTGGAACAATTTTTGTGAGCTGTTTTATTTTGCTTACATTCTTTTTATATCCATCAATTTTAAGTGAGTTAATTAACTCAATTTTTTGATTTAGATGAAGTTAAAAATATTTAAACTTAACAGCGTAAAAAGCACAAATGATGAGGCCATTAAAGTAATAAAAAAAAACAACTGTACCGCTGGTATTATTTGTTCAAAAAAACAAACTAAAGGAAGGGGAACCATGGGAAAAAAATGGATATCAAAAGAAGGTAATATTTTTATTTCAATTTTTTTTCAAATGAAAAATAACAAAATAAGTTTTGCTGACTTTTCTTTATTAAATCCATATATTATTAAAAGTGTTCTAAAAAAATTTTCTAAATACAAAATTAAGATCAAACTACCAAATGATCTTTTAATAAAAAATAAAAAATTATCAGGAATATTACAAGAAGTAATAGAATTTAAAAAAATAAAATATTTAATTATCGGAATTGGAATCAATACTGTTGTTGCCCCTCAGCATAAAAATTTCGATTCAATTTCATTAAATAAGTGTTCAGATAAAGATGTTAAAAATGAAAATATAATAAATGAAATTAAATTAGCTTATGAAAAAATATTATTTGGTTTAACTAAACATAAAATTTTATATTTGAAAAAGAGTTTTAATTAGAGGTAAAATGAAATATTTAGTAGGAGATATAGGTAATACACTAACAAAGTTCTCTTTGTTAAATGGTAGTTTTCAAATCATCAAGTCTTACAATATTGAAACCATCAAGCTTTATAATAAGAAAAATAGTCAAATGTTCTTAAAAAAGTTTTCACTACCAGAAATTAATAAAAAAGTTCTATTTTCAAGCGTGGTTCCCTCTATATATAAAATAATCAAACTAAATTTAAAAAAAAAAAAAATTGAAACAATAGAATTAAAAGATCTTAATATAAGTAAAATAATAAAGTTTAATATTAAAAATCTTAATCAGCTAGGTTCTGATAGAATTTCTAATGCAATTGGCGCCTACACTAATTATAAAAATAATTGTTTAGTAGTAGACTTTGGTACAGCTACAACATTTGATATAGTTAAAAAACCTGGTATTTATGATGGAGGCGTTATTGCTCCGGGAATAAAGCTATCTATTATTAATTTAAAGAAATCAACCGCACTTTTACCCATGTTAAGTTTAAAAAATATCGCTAAACCTTTTGGTAAGAACACTAAAGAAGCACTGAACTCAGGTTTTTTATGGGGTTATCAGGGTTTAATTAACAACATTATTAAAAAAATAACTTTAAGTAGTAAAAAAAAATATAAGATAATACTAACTGGTGGTTATAGTAATATTTTTAGAAGACATATAAGCTATAAGTCTATAATCGATGAGAACATAACTATAAAAGGAATAATTAAAGTTTATAAAGATTTATTAAAATGAAAAAAGAAGACTTAATTTTTTGTCCTCTCGGAGGATCAGGAGAGATAGGCGCCAATATGAATTTATACGCCTACGGTCCTGAGGATAATAGAAAATGGATAATCGTAGACATGGGGGTGACCTTTGCTGACGACTCTATTCCTGGTGTGGACCTTATTTATCCAGACCCAAGTTTTATATTAGATAAAAAGAACGATCTTCTTGGAATAGTTCTTACTCATGCCCATGAAGATCATATAGGAGCTATTGCACAAATTTGGCCTAGTTTGAAATGCAAAATATACGCCACGCCTTTTACTGCAGTTTTGATTCAAGAAAAATTTAAAGAAAAAAAAATTGATATATCGAAAAGTCTTAAAATTGTAAAGCTTAATGGAAAAATTCAGTTAGGACCTTTTGAAATTGAATTTATCACTCTAACACATTCTATACTCGAACCTAACGGGCTAAGCATTAATACGCCTACCGGATTGATATTGCACACTGGTGATTGGAAAATTGACCCAAATCCTCTTATTGGTGGAGACATAGATAAAAAAAAATTAATAGAAATTGGCAACAAGGGTGTTATGGCAATGATTTGCGATTCAACAAATGTTTTTAACGAAGGAAGAGCAGGATCTGAACTTGACGTAAGAGAAAGCTTATTAAAAATAATGCAAAACAAAAGTAAAAAAATTATAATTACTTCTTTTGCGTCTAATGTTGCAAGGATGGAGACAGTCTTTTATTGCGCCAAAAAAACTGGAAGAAACATATGTTTAGTTGGAAGATCTATGCACAGAATTTATAAAGCAGCAAAACAGTGTGGTTATCTTGGGAACCTTATAGAGCCAGTCGAACCTAGAGATGCTAAAAAAATGTCTAGAAATAAAATTATTTATCTTTGCACAGGAAGTCAAGGTGAACCGATGGGTGCAATGAACAGAGTAGTCAGAGGAGTACATCCTGACGTTTTTTTAGAGAAGGATGATACAGTTATATTCTCATCTAAAATTATTCCAGGAAATGAAAAAAAATTATATCATTTACAAAATGAAATTACTAAATTAAATGTTGAAATTATTACAGAAGAGAATGCATTTGTTCATGTTTCTGGTCATCCAAACAGAGATGATTTAAAAGATATGTACAATTGGGTGAAGCCGAAATGCATTATACCTGTTCATGGTGAACATAGACACATCAAGGAGCATGTATTGTTCGCAAAAAAAATGCAAATTCCAGAAACACTATTAATCGAAAACGGTGACATTATTCAAATTTTTCCAGAAAAAGAGCCAAAAATTATTGATAAGGCACCATCAGGAAGAATGTATTTAGATGGATCTGTTTTAGTAAACTCAGACTCTCGATCAATAAAAGAGAGAAAAAATTTATCTATCAATGGTTATTTAGAAGTAACACTAATAATTGCCAATAATGGAAAAATTAAAAAACCCGTTATATCTTTTAAAGGAATACCTGAAGACGACATAGGTGAAACTTTTGTCTTTGATATAGAAGATGAAATTATGAATATTTGTAGAAAATTTTCCTTAAAAACTAAAAATCAAGAAAAAAACTTAATCGAGTCTCTAAAAAGCAACTGTAGAAAAATTGTAAAAGACAAAACAGGAAAAAAGCCCTTTACCAACATCAATATTACTAGAATTTAAGTGAGAATAACTGGATCTTTAATAATCTATATATTATATGCTTAATTATCTTGGTTAATTGAATATAAAGAGGTTTTTAAAACTATGTATTTATCAAAACTATTTATTCCAACAGTTAAAAATTTACCTTCTGAGGCCAAAATTAAATCTCATCAACTAATGCTAAGAACCGGTATGATCAAACAGTCGTCAGCGGGAATTTATTCATGGCTTCCATTAGGTTTTAAAGTAATGAAGAAAATTGAAAAGATTGTTAGAGAAGAACAGAATTATATTGGAGCCCAAGAAATGTTAATGCCAACTATTCAGTCAGCAGATATCTGGAAAGAAAGTGGCAGGTATGAGGATTATGGTGAAGAGATGCTTCGTATTAAAGATAGACAAGGAAGAGAAATGTTATATGGACCTACTAATGAAGAGCTTATTACCGAAATTTTTAGAGCTAGCATTAAGTCATATAAATCTTTACCTCAAATGCTGTATCACATTCAATGGAAGTTTAGAGATGAAATTAGACCTAGGTTTGGAGTAATGAGATGTAGAGAATTTTACATGAAAGATGCATATTCATTTGATTTAGATGAAAATTCTGCAAAGGCTTCCTATAACAAAATGTTTTTTTCTTATCTAAAAACTTTTCAAAAGTTGGGATTGAAGGCTATACCAATGTCAGCTGACACAGGACCTATTGGTGGAGATTTATCTCATGAGTTTATAATATTAGCTGAAACCGGTGAAAGTAAAATATATGCCGATAAAAAAATTTTCGATATAGATTTAAAAAAATATAATTTTGAAGACAGCTCTTTAAAAAAAATGAGAGAAGACTTCTCCTCTATTTATTCTGCTACAGATGAAAAATTCAACAAAGATGATTTTGATAAAAAAGTTAATAAATCAAATCAGGTTATTACCAAAGGAATAGAAGTAGGCCATATATTTTATTTTGGAGACAAATATTCAAAAACTTTAAATTGTTTGGTAGATAATCAAGATGGAAAAAAGGTAGCAGTAAAAATGGGTTCGTACGGAATTGGTGTATCCAGATTGGTTGGCGCAATTATAGAAGCTAAATATAATAATGATATTATGAAATGGCCTAAGTCCGTGTCTCCCTTTGATGTTGTCATAATTCCTAATATTAACAAAAATAACAATGAAAACCTTGAAAAAGCAAAGAAAATTTATCAAGAATTAATAAAACAAAATATTGACGTATTGTTAGATGATGTTGATGAAAATATGTCTAATAAATTTAAAAAACACGATTTAATTGGTATTCCATTTCAGATAATAGTTGGTTCAAAATCAAAGGATGAAAAATTTGAATTTAAAGAGGTAGGTAAAGATACTGAAATTTTAGGAATCCAAGATATTAAATCCAAACTTAAAAATTAAATTGTTTAATAAAGCAGAAAGATTAATTTCATTTAGAAATTTAAAACCTAAAAAGAAAGAAGGTTTTTTAAAAGTAATATCTGTATTTTCTTTTTTAGGAATAATGATTGGTGTTGCAATTTTAATAATAGTTATGTCAGTCATGAACGGGTTTAGAGCAGACTTAACCGAAAAAATATTGGGCCTTAATCCACATATAGTTGTGAGTTCTAATGGATATTTTATAGATGAGGAATTTAAAAGCAATTTGAAAAGAAAGTTTAAAAACTTCAATTTTGCAAAATCCTATGGAAATGAGGGTATTATTTTAGCTAAAGATTATACCAAAGGAATTTTAATAAAGGGAATTGATAGTAAAAATTTAGATAATTTTATTTTTCTAAAAAAGAAACTTGCTAAAGGTAATATAAAAAATTTTAAAATTGGTTCAGCGCTTATAGGACGTGAACTAGCTTATAACCTTAACTTAAAAATTGGTGATGATATTAGCTTAATGTCATCAACATTTGTAAAAACACCTTTAGGTGGATTCCCTTTACAGGAAAAATTTAAAATAGCTGGAATTTTTAATAGTGGTTTTTTTGAGTATGATCAAAATGTTGTATTTTTAGATTTAGAAGATTCTTTATCATTATTTGACAAAACAAATAAGGATATCAATTTAGAGATATATATTGATAAGCCAATAGAAGCTGATATTTACAAAAAAGAAATTAGTCAGATAAATGAAAATTTTTATGTTTATTCCTGGACGGATATAAATAAATCTTTCTTTAGTGCACTTAAAGTTGAAAGAAACGTAATGTTTATAATATTAACATTAATCATCATCGTAGCTGCATTCAATATAATTTCAGGTTTGACAATTTTAATAAAAAATAAAACGAGAGAAATAGCTATCTTAAAAACACTTGGACTTAGTAACAAATCTATTAAAAAATCATTTTTCTTGACAGGTCTAACAATTGGATTTTTTGCCTCAATTTCTGGGGTTATATTAGGTTCAGTTTTTTCTATTTATATAGAGGAAATTAGAATTTTTCTATCTCAAGTTTTTGATCTAAACATATTTCCTTCTGATGTTTATTTTTTAGATGAATTGCCTAGTGAATTAAATTTAAAATCCACTTTATTGATATTTATCTTTTCATTATTAATAACTGCAATAGCATCTTATTTTCCGGCAAGTTCTATTTCTAAGATGGAAACAATAAAAGGTTTAAAATATGACTAAATATTTATTAGAAATAAAAAAAATAAAAAAAGTTTTTAATCACAAAAATGGATTAATCAAAGTTTTTGATAATGTTAATTTAAAAGTTAGACCGGGAGAACTTATAGCATTAGTCGGGCCATCAGGATCAGGGAAATCATCTTTTCTTCATCTTTTGTCTCTTTTAGAAAAACCGAGTTCTGGGAAGATAGTTTTCATGGGAAGAGATACAAAAAAATTGAATGAAAATGAAAAAGATGCAATCAGACAAAAAAAGATTTCAATGATATTTCAAGACAATAATCTACTTTCAGATTTCACCGCTTTAGAAAATGTTTTAATGCCCCTAGTTATAAGAGGAGAAAATCATAAAATTTCATTTTCAAAAGCAAAAAGAATACTAAAATTAGTTAAACTTCAAGAGAGACAAGATCACTTCCCCAATGAATTGTCAGGCGGAGAACAACAGAGAGTTGCAATCGCAAGATCTTTAATTGCTGAAACAAATTTAATTTTAGCTGATGAACCAACAGGAAATTTAGACTTTAAAACATCGGCAGATATTTTTTCATATTTTATTAAACTTAAAAAATTAAACAAAGCTGTAATTTTTGCAACTCACAATAGAGAACTTGCTAACAAAGCTGATTATAAGTTGAGTATTTCTAATGGTAATATAAAAAGATTGAGTGCATAAAAACGACAATCAATTTGTAAACTTTAAAATTCATACACAATATTCCATTTGCGAGGGAGCAATAAAGATTGATGAAATTGCAGAGTACTGTAAAAAAAATAAGATTAAATCTCTAGGTATATGCGATAGTTTTAATTTGTGTGGAGCTCTAGAATTTTCGGAAAAATTAAGCAAAGCAGGAACCCAACCCCTTATTGGAACACAAATAAATTTTGATCTAAAAAGCTCAATTGGTAAATTACCAATTTTTGCTAAAAATGCCCAAGGTTATAAAAATCTTACTAAACTATCTTCAAAAAGCTATTTAGAAATTGACAATATGTCAAATCCCCAAATTCTAGTAGAACAATTAATTGCGAATAATGAGGGTTTGATTTTATTGTCAGGTAATCAATTCGGTTTTTTTGGAAATTTATACAAATTAAATAAATTAAAAGACATTGAGGAAACTATTGTTAAACTCAAAGAATCTTTTGATGAAAGATTTTATCTTGAAGTTCAAAGACACAAAGAATTAGGCGAGACTAATTTTGAAAATTTTTTAATATCATTATCGTCAAAATACAAAATACCTCTGATAGCTTCCCAGGAGGTATTCTATATGAATCAAGATATGGCCGAGGCTCATGATGCTTTAGTTTGCATAGGACAAAAGAGTTTTGTTGAAGACACACAAAGAATTAAATTTAATAATGATCATTATATAAAAAAAAGGGAAGATTTAGAAAAGTTATTTAGTGACATACCTGAAGCGCTAGAAAATAATTTTAATTTTCCTTATAGATTTAGTTTTAAACCAAAAAAATCTTCTCCAATTTTACCTTCAATTAAAACAAATGAGGAAACTACTGTAGAAAAGGAGCTTTTAAACCAGTCTAAGATAGGTTTAAAAAAAAGGTTGAATGACTTTGTTTTGAAAAAAAAAGAAAACATTGACAGAAAAAAAATAGAAAAAATCTATGAAGACAGGCTATTACATGAATTAAATATAATTAATTCGATGGATTACCCTGGATATTTTTTAATTGTTTCTGATTATATAAGATGGTCAAAAAAAAATAATATACCTGTAGGACCTGGTAGAGGTTCAGGTGCAGGCTCGTTAGTAGCATATTGTTTAGATATTACAGATATTGATCCTATTGAATTCGATTTAATATTTGAGAGATTTTTAAATCCAGATCGAATCTCGATGCCTGATTTTGACATTGATTTTTGTGAAGAAAAAAGAAACTTAGTTTTTGAATATTTAAAATCTAAATACAAAAATGGTGTTGCTCATATTATCACTTTTGGAAAACTTAAAGCTAGAATGGCAATAAGAGATGTGGGAAGAGTTTTAGGCTTGCCTTATGGGCATGTAGACAAAATTAGCAAAATGATACCTTTCGACCCCTCCAGACCTTTAACTCTTCAAGAGTCAATTGATAGAGAACCAAGATTTAAGGAAGAAATTAAAAATAACAAAAGGGTAGAAAAATTAGTGGAACTTTCTTTGAAATTAGAGGGATTAAACAGAAATATGGCAACCCACGCTGCTGGAGTGGTAATAGCTGGAGAAAATTTATCAGAACAGGTTCCTCTTTACAAGGATATGAGTTCCAATTTAATATTACCCTCAACTCAGTTTGATATGCATTCTTCGGAAAATGCTGGTTTAGTTAAATTTGATATTTTAGGTTTAACCGCACTAACCGTTATAGACAAAACTCTTAAAATGCTGTCCTCAAAAAATATTAATTTAAATATTAGTGAGATAGACTTAAATGATCAGGAAGTTTTTAAGCTATTATCATCTGGAGAAACAACAGGCCTATTTCAATTAGAAAGTACTGGAGTAAGAGATACCTTACGGCAAATGAAGCCTAATAAATTTGATGATATAGTAGCGCTTGTTGCATTATACAGACCTGGTCCTATGAGCAATATACCAACGTACAATGATTGTAAGAATGGATTAAAAAAACCTGATTATATTCACGATACTTTAAAAAAAATTTTAAAACCTACTTATGGAATAATTGTTTACCAAGAACAAGTTATGCAAATTGCACAGACACTTGCAGGTTTTACCGCAGGAGAAGCAGATATTTTAAGAAAGGCTATGGGTAAGAAAAAAAGAGCTGAATTAGAAAAACAAAAAGAAAAATTTATAAACGGAGCAACTAAAAATGGCATAAAGAAAGATGTAGCCAACTATGTGTTTACTAAAATTGAGCCTTTTGCAGAATATGGGTTTAACAAAAGTCATGCAGTTTCTTACGCACTAATTGCTTTTCAGACAGCTTATTTAAAAACACATCATAAAGAAGAATTTATAGCAGCTTCAATGTCAACAATGTTAACAAATACGGGCAAATTAAGAGAGTTCGTTGAAGAATTAAAGAGATTAAAAATAGAAGTTGTAAGGCCATGCATTAATAAATGCTTAGCTGATTTTAAAACAGATAAAAATAAAATTTACTATGGATTAGGAGCTATAAAAAATGTTGGTTTTGAAGCAATTTCAAATATTACAAAAGAAAGAAATAAAAATGGTGAATTCAAATCGCTTATGGATTTCATAAATAGGGTTGACCCCAAAGATGTAAATAAATTACAGCTAGAAGGTTTAGTTAAAGCTGGCGCTTTGGATAATATAGAAAAAAATAGAAAAAAATTATTTATCTCAATACCTAAATTAATACAAACTATAAAAAATAAACATGATGATAAGATTACAAACCAAACTAATCTCTTTGAAGCAATGCCGGATGCTGAAAATGAAATATTTGACTTTGATAATAACGAACATTGGACAAAAAAAGAATTATTATTAGAAGAATTTAAATCGCTTGGTTTTTATATTTCAGACCATCCATTGAATGAGTATCAAGATATATTTAAACAACTAAGAATTACTTCTTACAAAAATTTTTTAGAAAGTGAGGCGAATGAAGCTTTAGTTGCTGGCACTATTATGTCAATTCAAGAAAAAAAAAGCTCAAAGGGAACTGCTTTCGCTATAGTCAAGTTTAGTGATAATAGTGGCGATTTTGAGCTCTTCCTTTTTTCAGAGATGCTTGTTTCAAATAGAGAAAAGTTAAAAGAATCTTCTTCCTTTGTATTAACTCTACAAAAAGATAAAATAACAGGAGAGAACACTCAAAGAAGAATCAATGTTAGAAAAATTCTTGATCTAAGTGAAATAGTGAACAAGTCTTATGAAAAAGTGTCAATTGAGCTCGAAGAAAATTACAATTTTAATGATTTAAAAGAAGCACTAAAGGAGGAGGGTGAAACTGTTATTAAACTTATAGTTCATAATAATAACAAAAAATTGGCGTTCCAATTAGAAAAAACTAGGAAGTTTGATTTAAGTACATTTAATCAAGTAAAAAATAAGCAATACGTCAAAAAAATAAGCTTTTAGTAGCTTGATTTTTACATATTTTAATTATATCAAAGCATAATTTCGCACACAGCATTAAGGGCAAGCGCCCTACCGGTCCAAATTTGGAATAGCTGTGGTGGATTAACCGGAAAAAAATGAAAGTACCAGAAATAAATATAAAACAACTTTTAGAAGCAGGTGTTCATCTAGGTCACAAAACTCTTAGATGGAATCCAAAAATGAAACAATATATTTTTGGAGAAAAAAATTCTATACATATTATTGATCTAACTCAGACAGTTACCTATTTAAAGAATGCTTTAACGCAAGTTCATAAATGTATATCTAGTGGAGGAAAAATTTTAATCGTATCAACAAAAAAACAAGCTTCAGAACAAGTAAGTGTGCTAGCACAAGAAACGGGTCAATATTTTGTGAACTACAGATGGCTTGGAGGAATGTTAACTAATTGGAACACAATACAAAATTCAATTAAAAGAATGAAACTTCTAGAAACACAACTCTCAAAAGATGACACAGGTTTCACAAAAAAAGAAATCCTGAAACTTGGAAAAGAAAGAGACAAACTTAAAAGATCTTTAGGAGGTATTTCAGAAATGAAAAAAGTTCCTGAAATGATTTTTATAATAGATACAAATATCGAGTCTTTAGCTGTAAAAGAAGCAATTAAATTACGTATACCTATTATAGCCATACTAGATACTAATTCAGACCCAACTGATATTGAATTTCCAATCCCTGGAAATGATGATGCTAGAAGATCAATAAATTTGTACTGTGACCTTCTTAAAAATACAATATCGGATGCAGAAAAATTTATTGAAAAAAAAGAAGTTAAAAAAGAAGAAAAAAATTTAAAAAAGAATTTTACTACTAAAAAAAAATTAAAAAAAAATAATTAATCTTTTTACATATCAAATTATGTCAAATAAAGATCTTTTGGAAAACATCAAAAAACTTAGAGAACTTACTGGTGTAGGTTTTAAAGATTGTAAAAATGCTATAGATGAAAACGGCGGCGATATAGAAAAATCTATTGAATTTTTAAGAAAAAAAGGAATTGCAAAAGCATCAAAAAAAATGTCAAGAACTGCATCTGAAGGACTTTCTTTAGCTTACGAAAAAGAAGGTGAAGTTTCTATAATAGAAATTAATAGCGAAACAGATTTTGTAGCAAAAAACAAAGATTTTGTTAATTTTTGTAAAGAAATATCTCTAATTTGTTTTGAACAAAAAGGCGATATAGAAAAAATTAATTTAGCAAATATGAAAAATAAAGTTTCAGTTAAAGATAACTTAGTTGATCTAATAGCAAAAATTGGTGAAAAAATAACTTTAAGAAGAGCTAAGTTTTTTAATAATATTGAGGGAAAAAATTACCATTATGTACATGGTGCGATTGAAAAAAATATTGGAAAAATAATCTCTATAGTAAAGTTAAAAAATATTAATGACAGCAATAAGGAAATAGGCACTAAATTAGCTATGCATATAGCTGCTACAAATCCATTAGCAATTGATAAAAATGATTTGAAAAAAGATATACTTGATAAAGAATTAGAGATTATTAAAGCTGAGTTACTTAATTCAGGAAAAAAAGAGGAAATGATTGATAAAATTTCAAAAGGTAAGCTTAATAAATTTATTTCTGATAACACTCTTCTAAATCAAGTATGGATAATGGATCCTAAAATGAAAGTTTCTGATATAATCAAAGAAATAAAAGTTGTAGAATTTGCAAGATATAAAGTAGGTGAAGGAGTTTAAAATGAGCTCAGAGTTTAATGAAAAGAATTACTCTTCCAAGATGGACAAAAGTATACAATCTTTTAAAAAAGATATAGGCACTTTAAGAACTGGAAGAGCAAACGCATCAATGCTGGACATGATCAAAGTAGATGTTTACGGACAGCAAATGCCCATAAATCAAATAGGAACAATTAACGTCCCTGAAGCTAGAACTATATCGATACAAGTCTGGGATCAAAGCAATGTAGTACTTGTAGATAAAGCAATTAAAGAATCAGATCTTGGAGTAAATCCACAAGTAGATGGTCAAATTGTAAGAATACGAATTCCAGATCTTACAGAAGAAAGAAGAAAAGATTTAATTAAAGTTTTAAAGGGGATGGGTGAAAAAAGTAAAGTTTCAATAAGAAATATAAGAAGAGAGGGTAATGAAGATTTAAAAGGTCTTCTTAACTCAAAGAAAATAAGTGAAGACGTGAGTAAGACATTAGAGAAAAATATTCAAAAGTTCACCGATGATAACATTGCAAATATAGATAAGATTTTAGAGGAAAAAGAAAAAGAAATATCTCAAATATGAACAAACTCAACCACGTTGCCTTTATTATGGATGGTAATGGTAGGTGGGGTAAAAAGAAAAAAAGAGGAAGAAACTACGGTCACTTACAGGGAGTTAAATCTGTCGAGAAGGTAGTACAGTCTTCTTTGAGACTTAAAATTCCTATTATTACCTTTTATGTTTTTTCGACTGAAAACTGGAAAAGACCAAAGACTGAAATTAACTTTTTATTCAATTTAATCGGATCCTATTTTAACAAAGAAATTAAAAATGTTGTTAAAAACGGTATAAAAATAAATATTTTAGGAAGCATCTCTTCTTTTTCATCACCTTTAAAAAAAATATTAAAAGATACAATTAAAAAAACTGAAAAAAATAAAAAACTTATAGTAAATTTAGCGTTAAACTATGGTTCTAAGAATGAAATAAAAAATGCATTAATTAAATTAAAAGAAAAACGATCATCAATAAGCGAGTATAAAATAAGCAAATATTTATATACAGGAAAACAGCCAGACCCCGATATTTTAATCAGAACAGGAGGGCAAAAACGTCTAAGTAATTTTATGTTATGGCAGTTAGCTTATTCAGAACTTTACTTTCTTGATAAACTATGGCCTGATTTTAATTCTAGTGATTTAAGAAGAATTATTAAAAACTATAGATCTATTAAGAGAAACTTTGGAAAAATATGAACAATCTTCAAAAAAGAATTTTAACAGCATTAGTTGTTCTTCCAATATCATTATTTTTTATTTTTGTAGGAGGATATCCTACACTCTTATTTTTATTGACTATTTTTTTTGTAGCTAATTATGAATTATTTTCAGTTTTTAAAAAAAAAAGTATTATACTATTTTTAGATCTAGTTTTAATCCTATCTTTATATTCGATTTATTTACTTTCAAAATATGAAAGTGAATTATTATTATGGATAATTATTCTTGTGGTTTGTTCTGACATCGGCGGCTATGTATTTGGAAAATTATTTAAATGGAAAAAATTAACTGACATAAGTCCTAACAAAACTGTTTCTGGAGTTTTCGGTTCTTTTATATTTTCCTTAATGTCTCCGATTTTATATTTTATCATAACCAATCCGTTTAACAGAAGTTCAGATGATTTTCTAGAGCCCGAATATTTTTTCTATTCATTATTATTTTCACTTATAGCTCAGGCTGGAGATTTAACAATTTCATATTTTAAAAGGCTTGAGAAAATTAAAGATGCTGGAAAAATCTTACCAGGCCACGGAGGTATATTTGATCGTATCGACGGTTTAATGTTTGTAAGTATTATTGCTTACATTTTAATTTATTTAAGGTTAGTTGGTTAATAATGAAAAAAAAAAATTGCAATCTTAGGATCCACAGGTTCTATCGGAACTACTTCTTTAAATATAATCAAAAAGAAAAAAAATTTATTTGATGTTCAGCTTTTGTCAGCAAATAAAAATTACAAAAATATTTGTCAACAAATAGTAAAATTTAAACCTAAATATTTTGTAGTAACAAACAATTTTATTTTTTTAAAAATTAAAAAAAGATTTAAAAATAAAAAAACTAAAATTCTAAATAGTTATGATAATTTATCTTTATCAAAAAAAGTTGATATAACTATAGTATCAATACCTGGTATTGCTGGATTAAAACCAACAATTAGTCTCATTCGAAAGAGCAAAAAAATTCTTTTAGCTAACAAAGAGTCAATTATATGTGGTTGGCAGATAATTAATAGTCTTGCAAAAAAATATAAAACTAAAATTGTTCCAATAGATTCAGAACATTTTTCTATTATGAAACTTTTAGAAAATCATAAAAAAGATGAAATTGAAAAAATTTATATAACTGCTTCAGGAGGACCTTTTCTTAATTTACCTATAAATAAATTTAAAACTATTAAACCTAAAGATGCTATTAAACATCCAAAGTGGTCGATGGGGAAAAAGATATCTGTGGACTCCTCAACTCTAATGAATAAGATCTTAGAGTTGATGGAAGCTTTAAAAATGTTTCCTTTTAAATTAGAAAAATACCATATTATTATTCACCCACAATCACTTGTGCACGCAATAGTGAAATTAAAAAATGGAATTACAAAGCTACTTTACCATGAACCAGATATGACTATTCCGATTTCTAATGCAATTTTTGACTCTAATGTTGAGATTAATAATTATATTAAAAAAAAAAGCAAAATTAAAAATTTAGAATTTTTTGAACCAAATCATAAAAAATTTCCTGCATTAAAACTTATACCCAAATTGAACAAGTATATTTCAACGCCAATAATTATTAATGCGGCAAATGAAATATTAGTTGATCATTTTTTGAAAAAAAAAATAAGCTTCACTTCAATTTTTAGGTATCTATTCTTAGTTTTAAAAGACAAAAATTATAGAAAATATGCTATACAAAAGCCTAATAAGTTAAAAGTTATTTACACTATTGATAATTGGGCTAGAAACAAAGTTGAAGATTTATTGAAGGCATAAGTATTAAAATGAAAAAAGTATTATTTATAATTTTATTTTTGATCAGCACACAAGTTAATGCTGAAATAGTTAAAAAAATAGATATTGAAGGAAACGAGAGAATTAGTGATGAAACAATTAAAGTTTATGGAGATATATCTTTAAACAAAAATCTTTCTCAGGCAGATACAAATTTAATTTTAAAAAAACTTTACGAAACAGATTTTTTTGAAACAGTTAATGTGACTCTTTCTAATGGAGTCCTTAAAGTAATGTTAAAGGAATACGACACAATTCATACAATAGAAGTCCAAGGAGAGAAAAGAAGTAGTATAAGAAAAGAACTTCTCGAGAGAATTTCTTTAAAAGAAAAAGGTTCCTTTATTAAAAGTAAATTGAAAGATGATGTTCAACTGATCAAAGAACTTTATGCCTCACAAGGGTTTAATTTTTTGGAAGTAGACACAAAAATTGAAACTTTTTCAAGTAATAGATTGAATCTTTTGATCATTTTGAACAAAGGAAAAAAAACAAATATATCAAAAATTTATTTTATTGGAGATAAAAAAGTCAAAGACAAAAGATTAAGAGACATTATTGTTTCAGAAGAAGATAAGTTTTGGAAAGTTTTATCAAGAAATACTAAATTAAATTATAGTAATATAGAATTAGATAAAAGATTATTGACAAACTATTATAAACAAATGGGTTATTATGATATTCAAATACTTTCAAGTAGCGCAGAGATTGATGAGAACAATTATACAACTTTGACTTATGATATAAACGCAGGTCCTAGGTATAGAATAAATAAAATCTCTAGTGATATAGCTCCAGTTCTAGATAAAAAATTATTTTTACCATTAAATTCAAAATTTCAAGATGTAGCGGGTAAATATTATTCGCCATTTTTAGTTAAGAAACTTTTAGAAGAAGTTGACATATTGATAAGTAATAACGATCTTCAATTTGTAGAGCATTCAGTTAAAGAAATTATTAACAATGATAGTATAGAAATCCAAATTAATATTTTTGAAGGTTCAAAGAAGCTTGTTGAAAGAATTAATATTATAGGAAATAATATTACAGACGAGGCTGTTATAAGAGGTGAACTATTAGTTGATGAAGGAGATCCATTTAATAACCTAAAGTTAGAGCAGTCTATAGCGAAGCTAAGATCTAGAAATATTTTTGGTGAAATTAATTACAAAATCTTGGATGGTTCTAATCAAGGTCAACAAATAATAGATATTGAAGTTCAAGAAAAAGCTACTGGTGAAATTAGTGCAGGAGCTGGAATAGGTACAAGTGGAGGATCATTTGCTTTCAATGTTAAAGAGAATAATTTTTTTGGTAGAGGAATAAAAGTAGATACATATATAGATATAAGCGGCCAATCTATTGAAGGCGCAATCAACGTAACAGAACCAAATTACAATCAGTCAGGAAATGAACTATTTTATTTCGTTAGCAGTAGCAGAAATGATGCGGATACATCAGATTACAAGAACACTATATCTACTGCTGGAATTGGAACAAGTTTTGAACAATACAGAGATATTTATTTAGCCCCTTCTGTAAAGTATACTTTTGATGATCTTGAAGTTGGTAATACAGCTTCAAAATCACTTAAAAAACAAGAAGGGACGTTTAATGAATTAGCTTTTGATTACAGTATTTCTCAGGATAAAAGAAATAGAGTTTACATGCCAACCGACGGATATTTATCTAGTTTTAGCCAAACATTGCCAGTTTATGCAGATGCACCTTATCTAAAAAATAGCTATCGATTTGCAAAATATAATTCATTTTCTCCTGATCTAATAGGATCTTTTAAGTTTAATGCTTCAAATATTACAGGACTTCAAGATGAAGATGTAAGAATTAGTAAAAGGTTATTTATACCTAGTAGGACATTAAGAGGTTTTGAAGCCGGAAAAGTTGGACCAAAGGATGGCGAAAACTACGTCGGTGGAAATTATTCTATAGCTATGAACTTTGAAGCAACTTTACCAAACTTACTTCCTGAAAATACTAAAACAGATATAGGAGTATTTTATGATGTAGCAAATTTGTGGGGAGTTGATTATGATAAAAGTGTTGGAGAGTCGAGTAAATGGAGATCTTCAGTAGGACTTAATACAAATTGGCTGTCTCCAATTGGACCTTTTAGCTTCATATTCTCTCAAAATATTACTAAAGCTAGTACAGACGTCACTGAGTCATTCAACTTTAGATTAGGAACTACTTTTTAATATTATGAAAGTGTTAAAAAAAATATTTTTATTTATTGCTTTATTTTCATTTTTTAACTCGTTCGCTTCTTTTGCAGATTTACCAAGATACATTGATTTTAAAAAAGTTCTTAATGAAAGTATAGCAGGTAAAGAGGCTCAAAATGTTTTAAGAAAAAAATTTGAAAGCGAGTCTTCAAAGTTTAAAAAAAAAGAAACTGAACTCAGGAAAAAAGAACAAGAAATAATTGGTAAAAAGAAAGTTATTTCTAACGAAGAATATAAAAAAGAAGTTGAGAAGTTAAGAGCAGAAGTAGGCAAACTAAGGAAAGATAGACAAAATTCTCTAACAAATGTAGCAAACCTTAGAGGAAAAGCAAAAACTGATCTACTGAAAAAACTTAATCCCATTATTGCAAAATATATGAAAGAAAATAATATAAGTTTAGTTTTAGATAAAAAAAGTATTTTGCTTGGAGACACGGGGTTAGATATAACATCTGATATAATTGCATCTTTGAATAAAGAATTAAAATCTTTAAATATTAAATAAGTAAATGATAGAAAACATTTTCTTTGAGAAAAAAGGCCCTTTTATGCTCAAAGAAATATTTGGAAATAAACATATAAAAAAAAATATTAAAATTAAAGATGTAAAGACATTAAATAGGGCTAAAAAGAATGATATTACATTCTTTGACTCTATAAATTATAAAAATTCTGCACTTACTACTAAAGCAGAATGCTGCATTACAACAGAAAAATTAAAATTATATCTTCCTAAGACATGTGAAGTAATTATTGTCAAACATGTACTTTTTGAATTAGCAAAAATTACCAAAAAATTTTATCCTTATGCTGATATTGATTACCCTGATTATACCTTAAAAAAACCTAAAATATCTAAATATCCTAAGGTAAAATTTGGTAATAATGTTTTAGTTGGAAAGAACGTTAAATTAGGTAAAAACACTATTGTAGGAAGTAATACAATTATTGAGCACGATGTGACTATAGGAAAAGATTGTGTAATAGGTTCAGATGTAATGATTAAAAATTCACTTGTCGGAGATGATGTAGTAATTCAAGACGGATCTAAAATTGGATTAAAAGGCTTTGGTTTTATACCTTTAAAAGATAAAAATTTTAGGTTTCCACATATTGGTAAAGTTATTTTAAAAAATAATGTTGAAATAGGATCTTCATGCACAATAGATAGGGGATCAATAGATGATACAGTAGTTGGAGAAAATACTTTTTTAGACAACCAAGTTCACATAGCTCACAATGTAAAACTAGGAAAAAACTGTATGATTGCAGGTCAAGTAGGTTTTGCTGGAAGCTCTACTTTAGGTGACAATGTTTCAATTGGAGGTCAAGCAGGCATATCTGGCCACCTAAAAATTGGAAATAATGTAAAAATTGGAGGTGGAAGCGGAGTCGTAAAGGATATAGAAGACAATGCAGTTGTTATGGGGTATCCCGCTGTTCCGTTAAAAGAATTTCTAAAGAAAGGAAAAAACATTGACTAAAGATTCAATCAATAAAAAAGAAATTGAGAATTTGTTACCTCACAGGGTTCCAATGCTTTTGATTGATAGTTTAACTAAGATTGTTCCATTAAAGTCTGCCACAGCGATTATGTATGTTAAAAAAGATGCTTTTTATGTCCAAGGACACTTTCCAGATCAACCAGTTATGCCAGGAGTTCTTATAGTCGAAGCTTTTGGGCAGGCTGCTGCAGCTCTCACGGCTCACGGAATAGATCCAAAAGAATATGAAAACAAATTGGTTTATTTGATGAGTGTTGAAAAAGCAAGATTTAGAAGTCCTGTTTTGCCAGATTGTGAGCTTCATCTTGAAATAGAAGCCATTAGATCTCATGGAAGAGTTTGGAAATACAAAGGCACTGCAAAAGTTGATGGAAAAAGAAAGGCAGATGCCGAATGGTCTGCAACAATAGTAGACAAAAAATAAAATGATACATAATTCAAGTGTAGTAGACAAAAAAGCAAAAATTGGAAAAAATGTTAAAATCGGACCCTTCTGCTATATTGGTTCTAATGTACATATTGCTGATAATGTAGATTTAATTTCAAATGTGCATATCGAAGGCAACACAAAAATTGGAAAAGGAACAAAAATATTTCCTTTTGCGAGCATTGGAACAATGCCTCAAGATTTAAAATATAAAGGCGAAAGTAATAGTCTTGAAATAGGAGAAAACAATATTATTCGAGAATATGTAACTATTAACCCCGGAACTTCTGGAGGAGGAGGTAAAACTGTGGTCGGAAATAATTGTTTATTTATGATTTCTTCACATGTCGCTCATGACTGCAATGTTGGAAACAATGTTGTAATTGCAAACAATGTCCCTCTCGGAGGACACGTTACTATAGAAGACTCAGTTGTTATTGGAGGAAACTCAGCAGTTCAGCAATTTACGAGAATTGGAAGATTAGCAATGATAGGAGGAATGACTGGAGTATTAAAAGATGTTATTCCTTTTGGATTATCTTTTGGAAACAGAAACTATCTTCAAGGAATAAATTTAATCGGTCTTAGGAGAAAAAAATATGATAATGGAAAAATAATTGAGCTTAATGAAGCTTATAAAAAAATATTTTCCTCTAAGAATCTACATGAAAACTTAAGTAAAATTAATGGTGAATATAAGGGAAATGAGCTAATTAAAGAGGTCATAGGCTTCATAGAAAAAGATAAGAAAAGACCTATTTGTTCACCGCTATCTAAATAATGATTGGTTTGATATTTGGAGAAACATCTTTTCCTAGGGAAATTTTAAAAAAAGTAAAAAAAAGAAAAGTTAGATACTTAATAATTGATCTGACTAAAAAAAAAATTTATAGAAAAGATAAAAAAACCTATTCAGTTTCTATAGGACAATTTGGTAAAATTATTAAAACTTTAAAAGAAAATAACTGCAAGAAAGTGTTATTTGCAGGAAGAGTTAAAAGACCTAATTTTTCAAAGCTTCGTTTAGATTTAAAAGGTATTTATTATATACCTAGAATTATTAAAAGTTCTAAGATCGGGGATGCAGCTATCTTAAAAGAAATAATGAAAATTTTAAGTCAAGAGGGAATTAAAACGATCAGTTCATTAACCTTTAACCCTGAACTATCTTTAAAAAAGGGAAACTATTCTCGAATAAAACCCAACAAAGAGGATAAAATTGATATTAATAAAGCTATCAAAACATTAAATGGATTAGGAAATTACAATTTCATTCAAGGAGCAGTTGTTCGAAATAAAAAAGTAATTGCTATTGAGGGTAAGAACGGAACTCAAAAAATGCTAAAAAAATGTAAAAGTAAAAGATTTAAAAATAAAGGAGTATTAGTGAAGTTCCCTAAAAAAAAACAAGACCATAGAATTGACTTACCTACTGTTGGTTTTAAAACTTTTAAACAATGTAAATCAGCTGGAATTAAAGGCGTGGTATTAAAAAGTAGACAAAATGTTTTTTTGGAAAAAAAAAAATGTATCAAATTTGTTAATAAAAACAAAATGTTTATTACAGTAAAATGAAAAAAGTATTTTTAATATTTATTCTTACATTATATTCAATAAACGTAAATGCTGAAAATGAGTCAAAAGTTTATTTTGCGGGAGGATGTTTTTGGTGCATGGAAGAGTCATTTGACAAAGTCGAAGGTGTTATAAAAACTACATCAGGATATTCAGGCGGACATGTTAAAAATCCAAAATATAAAGATGTTGTTAAAAATACAACTGGGCATTATGAAACTTTAGAAATTACCTACAATTCAAATAAAACAAATTTTGAAAAATTACTTGATGATTTCTGGTTTAATATCGATCCATTTGATGCGAAAGGCCAATTCTGTGACAAAGGTGAAAGTTATAAATCTGTAGTTTTCTATCAAAATGATCAGCAAAAAAAGATTATAGACAGATCAATAGAGAGTATTGAAAGAACTTTTAAAAAACCAGTTGTAACTTATGTTAAAAAATTTAAGGAGTTTTATCCAGCAGAGACCTATCATCAGAACTATTATGAAAAAAATTTTATAAGATATTTAATGTACAAAAAAGCTTGTGAGAGAGAAGAGACTCTCGATAAGATATGGTTGGAGCAACAATGAAAAAGATTTTTGTTTTAACAGGTGAACCTTCTGGAGATAAATTAGCTTCAAAAGTTATAAGTGATCTCAAAAATTCAAACTTAGAGATTGAATATTTATCAGTTGGCGGTGAACACTTAAAAGCATTAGGCATAAAGTCACTTTATGATTTGAAAGAAATTACCTATCTTGGTTTTACAAGAGTTTTATTAAATATTTTTAAAATTAAAAGTAGAATTAATGAGACAGTAAAAGAGATCATTAAATTTAAACCAGATTTACTTTTTTCAGTTGATAGCCCTGATTTTACATTACGTGTTGCAAAAGAAGTTAAAAAAAGAGATCCAAGTATTAAAACAATTCATTTTGTTGCTCCACAAGTATGGGTTTGGAGAGAGCATCGAGTAAAACAACTTAAATCCTTTTTAGATCATGTGTTATTATTGTTTCCATTTGAAAAGAAATATTTTGATAAAGAAGGTATTCAATCAACTTTTACAGGTCATCCTTTACTTGATGAATATAGTACAGGCAAGATAGACATCAGCCAAATTATTAAAGACAATAAAAAAATAATTTCTATTTACCCGGGAAGTAGATTATCCGAGATCAACGTTTTAATTCCAATTTTATTCAATTTTGTTAAAAAAATGAATGAAAAATATAAAGATTTATTTTTTGTTTTTCATTCTACTGCTGAACATGTTCAATTAATTCAAAATCTATTATTAAAAGAAGGATTTAAAAATTGTGGTGCTATTGGTGATGAAAAAATGAAGTCTCATATACTAAAATCCTCTATTTTTGCGATAGCAAAGTCTGGAACAATTTCTCTAGAAATCTGCAATGCCGAAGTACCGTCTATTATTATTTATAAGATGGATATGATTAATTTTTTTATTATTAAAATGTTAGTTAAAGTAAAATATGCAAATATTATTAATATTGCAGCAAATAAAGAAATTATTCCCGAACTATTACAATCTAAATGTAATTCAGATAATATTTTTAATACTGTTGATGGGTTTTTAAAAGACAAGGATGCAATGAAAAACCAAACTAACAATATTCAAAAAATTATAAGTAGTTTTAAAACTGGCAGATCATGCGAAATAGCAAAAAATATAATATTGAAAAATTTGTAAATAATTTAAACCTGAAGTTGTGTTCTCTGCAGCTATTCCTTTTAAACCAACATTAGTTTCTTTTTATAATCCTTTATTTTTTCTAAATTCTTTGGTTAAATTGACGCATTAAACAACAAAATATAGAGGGGAATAATGAAAAAAATACTAACAATATTTGTTTCAATTCTTACACTTACTACTTTCGCATTTTCTGTTTTTGCAGATGAGAATGTAAAAAAGTTAAGTGCTTTTAAAAAAACTGGTACTCAGGCTGGTGTTGTAATACCTCAAGACACTAAGTTCGCGGCAAACATAAAGAAAAATATTTTGCCAAAAGTTAGAATGCCTGCTGGGTTTAAGATAGAACTCTTTGCTTTAGCTCCTGACGCAAGACACATGGCAGTAAGCAGAAACAAAGGAACAGTTTGGATTGGAACAAGAAAAACAAAAGTTTGGCAAGCAACTGACAGAGATATGGATAATGTAGCTGACACAGTTGAAGAGTTTAGCCCAAGTGTTAAATTCGATATACCAAATGGACCTTGTTACAGTGATGATGGTCACTTATATATTGCGGAAAGAAATAGAGTATTATGGTTTCCAGCGGCAGAGTATTTCATGGAAAGTCCAGATACAGTTGCTATCCCGATTATTGATCAAGGAGATTTGATTCCTGAAGAGGAAGAGTCTTATAATCACACAGCTAGAGTTTGTGCAATTAACAAGAAAGACAACAAACTTTATGTAAGTTTGGGTCAACCTTTTAACGTAGCTGGACCAGACAAATATCCACTGTATGATCAAGTTGGTATAGGAGGAATGATTAGATTTAATCGTTTTCCTGGAAAACTTGAAAGAGAAGTAGTTGCTATTGGAATTAGAAATTCAGTAGGACACGCTTTCAATCCTAAAGATGGATCTTTATGGTTTACAGATAACCAAGTAGATGGAATGGGAGATGAAACTCCTCCAGGTGAGTTAAATAAAGCCTGCAAACTATCTAGTAAAACTTGGTATGGACATCCGCACTATGGTGGTGGTGACGTAAGAACTAATGAGTATAAAGATAAAAAGATACCCAAAGCATATGCAGATAATTACTGCAAGCCACAGGTAGATATGATTGCTCATGCTGCTGACTTAGGAATGATGTTTTACACTGGTAAAATGTTTCCTAAAAAGTATCACAATGCAATCTTTAGCGCTCAACACGGTTCTTGGAACGCAGTTAAGCCTAGAGGTGCTAGAGTTATGGTTACTTACTTAGATAAAAAAGGAAATGCTAAAAAAACAGAACCATTTGCAGAAGGATGGATGACTGAAATGGGCACTTACCTTGGAAGACCTGTAGATGTACAACAGTATATCGACGGATCTCTTTTAGTATCAGACGACAAAGCAGGAGTAATATATCGTATTAGTTACGATGGACAAGCTGCTGGTCTAATTGATGCTACCAATAAAGTAATAAAATAAAATAATTTTAAATGGACCGGAGTAAAATCCGGTCCATTTTTGATTTTAAAAAGGAGAAAATTTATGAGAATA